>Ga0335070_10002879_pt1 | contig 20036 bp, 17 predicted proteins | sample Lox_Sample_13_FD_206722 | JGI IMG/M metagenome (GOLD analysis project Ga0335070, IMG submission 206722) | Soil microbial communities from Loxahatchee National Wildlife Refuge, Florida, United States - Lox_Sample_1.3 | ecosystem: Environmental > Terrestrial > Soil > Wetlands | place: USA... | reverse complement strand
ATCACGAGGAATGGATGACCGCAAGGAGAGGGTCTCGAAGGCCGGGGTCGAAAGGACGTGGGGTCAGAGCTCCACCGGAATTGGTTTGGGTCTTTTATCCTAAGTAAAGTCTTCAACGGCTCTACAAGGGGGATCGACCAGCGGTCATTTCCCTTTCCCTTAAGCATGGAAAGAACTTATCAGAATTCTCAGAATTCTGCAATGACAGCGTCATCTCATTTTCTTCTTCTGTCCCCATTCCCCCCGTTCGACCCCGCATCGCGATTCTTCAGGATCACCTGATCGATAATCTCTCCACAAAGAACGCATCTCCACCCCACAAAGTTCTCATGGGGCCCATAGAATCTCTCCCAGACCATCATACTCCCGCAACGATGACACTTCATATGAAACTCCTAGACATTGATTTTCTCCCTTGACGAAATCTGCAATTTGTAATATCTAATCACTTTTTTGTCAACCCTTCAAATGAGTCAAATTCTATTAAGCTGCCCTTCAGAGATGATCTTCTAATTCTCACCCCCGGGCTCTCACGGGTGGCGGGGAATCTGCACCGCTTTTGTCGCATCGCCTCCTGTTCAGGCGAGTTTAAGCCTTAAAAGCACGCCGTGAGCCAGACCCGAGCATTAAAATTTTTTAATCCAATTTTAATCTTTCTTTAATTTTTCTATCGTATACTAGTTTTAACCAGTACATCTTTCGCCCCCCGTTTGATGTACTGGAAGGGATCAGTTTATGGCCCTCCTCTAACTGATCCCTTTTTTTGTCTGTTGACGCGGTGGATGACGCCCGCGTGCCGTAACAGGTCTGTTTGAGCCAATCACGGAGCCAAGGATGAACAGGAAAAGATGGGTCGCCTCGATCGTGGGGTTAATCCTTTTCGCATCAACCTCGACCGCGTTGGCGATCGGTGACGATAATTATAGCCGGCCATCGCTCAAGGGACTAACGAAACTCGTTGTCGCTGTGCAGATTGGAAACCCGGTCTCGAACGATTTTAAGAGAGCAGGCCTGACGGAAGAGCGAATCCGGACGGGAATTGAGCTTAAGCTTCGGGAAGCAAAGATAGATGTTGTATACATAGAGAACTTGCCCTCGGACATTCCCATTTTTCATGTCGAGGTAAATGGTTCAAAAAGAGACAGCAAGACATTTTCGTTTCTTATTGAAGTTGAATTGTGGCAAAAGAGTCTTTTGAAACGAGATCCGAAGATCGAAACGATGGCGACAACGTGGTCCTCAGGAGTTTTCGGCTTAGGGGCGGCCTCAAGTATTGCAGACGACATCATGGGATGGATCAACGGAACAATGGACGCCTTTGTTAAGGCTTTTTTGTCGGTCAATCCTTAGGCCCAATTCCCCTGAAAAGGAATCATCCCTTCATTCTGTTCCCGGAAGAATGTTTCATTTTTTCATGAGGCAAAGCGATTGACACAGCGGCAGGCACACTTGGACGAGCATCAGGATGTGGGGTTTCATTCTAAGAATTTCTTAAAGATGTCTCGACCCCAGGGCAAGAGCCGATAATGATCGGCTTCTCGCATAAAAAAGGCCCCGTATATCTTCTCTTGGGGTGGGGTTTTGTTGGTGGGATATAAAAGATATACGGGGCCACAAATTGGTTTAACGTTAACGCAATAAAAACATAATACGAAGAATTTGTCAAGAGTTTTCTTAATTCTCTTGACAGATCTGTGGGGACGAAATTCCCTCCCAACTAAGATACCTTAATATCCCCTCTGTATTCGGTAACTTATAACCGGGAGGAAAGAACTGCTCAGTTCCGCCAACGAGAAGATCAGCGTATTCGTGATCAGCCAGGTTGTTCTCAAATTTAGTCAACTTGACCGAAATACTCGCGTTGCGGGTATTCAGCAATAAATCGTCATCCACCCCAATACAAAGTCGCTCTCAGCTTTACTGCGCCAACTTTTTCAGCTCGGTCAATACAGCGTTATAATACGGTTCGCTCGTTACTTCCTTCACGAGCTCCTTATAACGGAGGACACCCTTCCGATCCACCAGGAAGATTGCCCTGGCGAGCAGGCGCAACTCCTTGATCAGAACTCCATAGGATGTCCCAAAGGAGGCATCGCGATGGTCGGACAACGTTTGAAGTTTATCGACACCGGCTGCCCCACACCAGCGTTTCTGCGCAAAAGGCAAATCCATGCTCAGGGTCAAGATCACGACGTCCGAACCCAAACGGCTGGCCTCTTCATTGAATTTTCTTGTCTGGGTATCGCAGACGGGTGTATCCAGAGAAACCACGGATGAAATAATGCAGACTTTACCAAGATGGGATGAAAACTTGACCGGAGAGAGGTTAGTATCGATGGCACTAAAATCCGGTGCCGCTTTGCCGACTTCGACCTGATTTCCTACCAAAGTGAGCGGATTTCCTTTGAAGGTGATAAGCCCTTTCTGTTCAGCCATGGAAGCCTCCTTTCTTGATTAGACCCTGCGCTCGATAGGGTAGTATCCGACATCGTGTACCTTATCTTTCAATAGACACAGCCAGCTTGTTTCACTCCCTGATTTTTGATGGTCATGCTTTAACAATACCGCATTGAAAGGCAAGGTGAATGGGGTGATTTACGTATTTTGGCGAGAGAAAGGTTGTATTTCACTGTCTTCTATCCCTGCCCATGGGCCCCCTTTCCGTTGCTTTTCTTTTGCGGCAATAAAAGCTTCTCATGAGTGAACCATTCCTTCCCTCTCGTACGAGAATAACAGGACCTAAAATTATACCGCCTCCAGGCCTTTACGTTATGCAAAATACCATTCATCTTTATTGCGAGATGAGTTCACTCGAGAGAAAAAGTCGACGTACCCGCTTCTCCATTTCATTTGACACAAAAGGCAATTTTTCTTATATTGGTAGTGACGCCGGAGTGGTGAAACTGGTAGACGCACGGGACTCAAAATCCCGCGGGGCTTCCACCCCATGTCGGTTCGATTCCGACCTCCGGCACCAGTTATTTTCAAAAGAACTTCCCTACGCTGCGCTGAATTCTTCTCTCGGGTTTAAGCAAATCCTGAACACTTTGGTTTAGTCACTCCTGCCACGGGTTTCTTGCCACGCGGCGGTTCCTGAAAGGAAGCCGTTATGAATCTGAATCAAACCGAGGTGAATGACCATTTGAAATCTTTCTTGGGACGAGACGGAGACAGTTTTCAGCAAGCCTGGGTAGATGTACTGGAATCCAATCCGCAAACATTAGAAGAAATCACTCCCATTGTCAGGAAGATCAGAAATGGAGCGATCAAGCAGTATTTCCATAAGAAGCACCGAGAAGTAAGCTTGTACAAACCCATTGGAAAGAGCGGGGATGAAAAATTCACTCTTGAATCAATACTCGCAAGCCCCACAAATGAGACTGCCGAAGAAAATGACAATGGGAACAATGGTCTTTACAAGAAAATAGTAGACTTTTTGATGGGAGAATATTTCAGTCAAAGAAGCGAGAACCTTCAGCTAAAGAGCAAAGAGATCGAGCTTAAGACGGAAAGGCTCAGGTTGCGCCAAGCATGGCTTATATTCAAGAGAGATCGTTACGAATCTTGGAAGAAACTGATGGAAGAAAAGGGGAGACAAAAAGAGAATCGGTTTAAGGTCAGAGTCCAACTCCAAAGGGAAAGGCTCGAATTAAGAAGGAAGCAGCTCCATCTCAAGGGGAGAAAACAGGCAAAACTAGGCTATACGCTAAGGTAATCCCGAAGTTTTCGGAGTGCCTCCAGGTGTTTTGTCCGCGCCATACGGCTTCCATTGAAAACCAGGGAGATTCTCGATTCCGGCACTCTCAACATATCCTACTAAGGTTTTCCTTCCTTGACCGATAAGATAAACACGATTCCTTCTGGGTTACCTCCTTGTGGAGTTTAAAACTGTCGGGATTTCATTACCAGAAGGCAAGAAATAACGGTTTTTTCAAACCATGAGGAAGGACTTCCTTTATCTTGCCCCGTCGGGATCATTATCATCCAAAGAATTAAAGAGAACGGCCAAACTTAAGAGACATCAAGCATGGACATATTGGGAAGCGATTTAGAATCCTTTAGCTTCGAAAAGGGACAGATTGCGGTACTTTTTGCAGCTGGAAGATCTGATACCCTTTCTACAATGATCTAAGTTCACCCGCAGGATCGCAAAACGACCCACATGGTCCGATGAATTCAGATTTCCGGGCAAGCACTCATGAACTTATTGACCGCTGCAGATATCATTTCTGGTGTAGCCTGCGGAATGATTCGTGAGGCCTCCATTGGCCCGTCTTTTTGCGGCGTACCGAAAAGCTGCTTTGACGTTCTGATGAATTTTCTATACCACCTCTTCCACTCCGCATTATCGATAAGCACCTCGTACTGTTTTGCCAGCCCCTGCCAATCATCCCTAAAGAGGCCGAGGACTTGATAAATATAAGCAAAGTCCTTTGCCCGACTCTTATCAGTTCGCCTTCCGGAGATCAGTACCTTTTGCATGATGAACATGCTTGGGTGGGGGATCTTCACGACCAGGTTAGGGTGTTTTTCCAGGCCGGGAACAGAAGAAGTACTGATTGTCCACGGGTTTTTCAAAAGCAAATCCAGAAACCTGAGTTTTTGAGCGGATAGATCAGGTTGAATTTTCTGAGTGACGTCGGAGATCCCTCGTTTGTCTTCCGATCCACGCAACGGCGTTAGGAATTCGACGTACATCGGGGGTATTTTATCTTTTGGAAAATATTTAACCAAAGGAGGAGTACAGCTTCCTGTAAACTCTTCTATTAGCCCTATCTCCAACAACGATCCATGCACCGTCTTTCCGCCGCGAACCGACACCTTCCCTCCTGATGCCAAGTCAATGTCATAAGTGAGTAGGGGGGAAGCCCCAATGGGTTTTGCACGCTCGTGGAACTGGTAGAGGAAAGTCGCAAAACCGCCTACCAGAACAAAGTCTTCGAGATTCTGGCGAATTGCCGAGAGGACTTTGTACAGGAACCCTGTCTCTTCTGCCTTCATGGATTCAATCAAACCTACCTCTTCTCGAATATTTTGGAAAGGACATTTTCGAAAACAAAGTCTGCTTGTTCTCGTCCACGGTCCGGGAGATTATAAAGGTCAAGATAGCACTGTAATATATCGCAGATGGGTATGCCTCCCCTCGTCACTCTTCCCCCGAACACGGATCTGGGATATTTGGGTTCGACTAGAAATAAATTTACTTCACTGGGTGACTCTGCTGGAATCAAACCCAGGGGATTGGCGACGTTAGTGACGTTCCCCCAAAAATAGATATGAATTGATCTTGCGGAGGAGTGTTTGATTCCAAATAATCTACAGGCTTGATGCCCTGAAATCGCCAGGGGAATGCTTTTCTCGATGGATTTCAATTTCTTCAGAAGATCATCAAGGTATTGATCGGCCTCAGAAACAGGATAAACTGATCGATATGGGAAGATACGGTTGTCGCCAAATCTGTATTGGCCTCTCCATTCCTCGATGAAAGCATTAGGCCTCAAAGGAATTAGCTTCTTCCTTCCGATTCTTCGCAAATAGCCACTCGATTCCATTGCATTAACCCATGAATTTGCAACGGGAGGGGACACATCAGCCAATTTCGAGAGCTGGAATGCATTTTCTACCATCCCCTGGGGACCACCCCAATAATCTGCGGCGATCCCAGGACGACCAAACAAAAATACCTTAAGCAGCCATTGATCTAAATCGCTGAAGGAGAGTTGCTTCTGGTAATAGGAAACAGGAGGCTCTGATTCAAGAGGACCATGGGACATCAGTGGTCGGCGGTTCAATTGTGGTAAGCCTTCATATTCATCCTTATCGGGATCTTTAAAAGCTCCTCCTCCATATTCGTCTACAAGTAACCATCCCACTTCAGGGGCAAAATGCTGAATGAAGTCTGCCATGCGGCGGATATCCTTTGGGTCGAGCTTCTCAACAACGACGGCGACAATCGGTATGTAGCCTTCAAGCCTTCTTGCCGCCTGGAGGAGCAATATCCCTCTCGGAAGAAGGTGGCTAAGAGCCAACTGCATTTTGCGGGACTGCTTAACCTCGACGGCGTATTTTCTTTTTCCCCGGCGAAGCACGAAATCAACCTGAGACTTGAAGTTCGATTCACCGAAGGAAAACTGCTTCTTCTCCAATAGGAATCCCAAAGCCTCCAGTCGCTTAATTACGATTTCCTCCACCGAAGGATAATTACTGAACCCTCTAATCTGGCCACGCTTCCGGACAGTGGACATTGATAATCACCCTAGCAAAGGATAAGTTAAATTATCAACCTCAAGTTAAGATTAACATGGTAAATTTAAATTGTCAATACAAAGTTAAGTTGCCAATCTTAAAAATGTGATCTGGAAGGAGGGAGACTTGTTGAGAGGCGGGGGATGGGTGTTTTGACTGTGCCCATGACTGTGCCCGTCCGGGGGGTGCATGCCATTCCACCCAACCACAATAGACGCAGAATCTTCGAAAAGTCCCATGCTTTTTTTCATGCTTCCAGACCATATCCAGACTGTGCCCGGACACGTCTGTTTTTGCCGATTTTTCACCCTTGTCGGTAAAACACAGGGCGCATTGCCGGAAAAATCCCGTGGAGGCCATTTTTCAACCCCAAAAAGTACCCAAAACTGTGCCCATTTTGTGCCCACGGCGAAAAAATTGAGGCCGATTATTGACAATTTGCTCCAATTGAGGTACTACTCCAACATATACCAACTTTGTGTAATTATTGAGATTTCAAATACTTAAATTGGTGCACAGTTTGGGCTGGCCGGTCTCAAAATCCCGCGGGGCTTCCACCCCGTGTCGGTTCGATTCCGACCTCCGGCACCAATTTTTTCAATAGATTACCTTTGTTTGCTTCCCCAATCGGAAGGCTTTTTTATGCCGAGTGTAACCAAAGTGTAACCGTCCGAAAATCCTTCGCTCATTGTGTGACTGCACTCGTAATCATTTAATCTTCGCATTTTTCATTTTGCTGACTTGTCCGAACCACCCCCCATTTCCATCTCTTCCTCCCTTGTACTACGCAACAGCCGTCGATGTTGGAAATTGTATCTTTCATCCCGAATTTCTTACATATTCCAACAGACGCCTCCTCTCTTCCTTTATTATTTATCCTTTATATTGTTAATAAATTTAGATATACTTTATAAGGTTGAGAAATATTTACCTCTTCGCCCCTACAGGAAAATGAGAATTGACCAATTATCCCGCGAGGTGTGACTATGCAGCATACGACGGCCCCGATCACCAGTGCATCAAGCGGTAACTGACGCGGTGTAGAAAAGCATGGCTTAGGGATGACGTTCTTGGATGCTTCCAGCCCCAGGAAACAGCCTATGGATTCATTAAACAAAAGAGTGCGCTCCAGGACCGCTATCGATTATTTCCGCAGGCATCGGTTTCAGTTCATTATTCCGATGATGGCCGCTTTAGCGATTATTGTCGCCGGGCTATGGGTGGCCATCGTCGCTCTGCGTCCACTGCCGCCGCGAATCCTAATCATGGTCACCGGCCCGGAGGGCGGCGCGTATTATGAGTTCGGGAAACGCTACCGCGAGCTTTTCGCCCGAGAGGGCGTCGATCTTCAGCTTTTACCGACCGCGGGATCCCTGGAGAATCTGTCACAGTTGCGCGATTCTCGGTCGAAAGCGGAGGTCGGCTTTCTGCAAGGGGGCATCACGAGCGAGAAGGAATCGCCCGATCTTGAGTCGCTCGGCACGGTTTCCTATGAGCCCCTGTGGTTCTTTTGCCGCAGTCTCTTCCTGGGCAAGATGAAGGGCCTCCACAGGATGAACAGCCTGCGAGGCAGGAAAATATCGATTGGACCCGAAGGCAGCGGTACGCGGGCGCTTGCACTGGTACTTCTCGAGAGGAACGGGATTGACCGGCGCTTTGCTGAATTGCTTCCGCTGACGCCTCAGGTCGCCGGCGAAAAGCTCCTTCGCAACGAAATCGATGCGGCGCTCATGGTGGCCTCCTGGGACTCTCCCGTGGTGCAGCGGCTGCTTTCCGACAAGGACATCGATCTCGTGACCTTCCCCCGTGCGGACGCCTATGTGGCCCTGTATCCGTACCTGAGCAAGGTGACGGTACCCGAGGGAGTAGGCGACTTGGCCAAGAACCGCCCACCTACGAACGTGGTACTGTTTGCGCCAAAGGCCAACCTGGTTGTGCGTAAGGGCCTGCATCCGGCCATCCAGTACCTGCTGCTCGACGCTGCACAGCAGATCCATTCCGGACCGGGGATCTTTCAGAAATCGGGACAGTTTCCGGCCGCAGAATCGGTCGACATCCCTCTGAGCGAAAATGCTATCCCCTTCTACAAGTCGGGACGTCCCTTCCTCCAGCGGAACCTTCCGTTCTGGTTTGCAGTATTAATCGAACGGCTGCTCATCGTGCTCATTCCGTTGCTCGCGGTGATCTATCCTTTGTTTCGGTTTATGCCGGCCCTATACACATGGGAAATACGGAGACGGATTAACCGACTGTACGGCGAATTGAGATTTATTGAGAAAGAGCTGGAATCCCGGGGGTCGGGACAGAGCGTTCGTGATCTGAAACGAACGCCTAGGCCAGCTTGAAGTGAAGGCAAGCCATTTCCGCGTGCCTCTGTTCTACGCGAATCTGCTGTATACGTTGCGTGTGCACATCGCAGTGGTGCACAACCGGCTCAACAAGTTGGAGGGCACGCAGAACACAGATTGATGATGTGGACCGGACAAAGAGACAACTGAGGGATCCACGTATGACACTGACACTGGCAGTATCGAGCGGACTCGGCTGCTTATCGTGAGTACGAGAGACATAAAATGGATGCGCTGAATAAGGCTGGAGCTCAATCGGGTCTCATCCCCTGCATCGGGTGGTTGCGCCGATACCAGAAGGATTGGTTGCGGCCGGACGTAATGGCCGGGCTGACGGCAGCCGCCGTGGTCATTCCCAAGGCCATGGCCTATGCGACAATTGCCGGGCTTCCGGTCCAGGTGGGACTCTACACGGTATTTCTGCCCATGCTGATCTACGCGGCCCTCGGAACCTCTCGCCCGCTCAGCGTAAGCACCACCACAACGCTCGCCATTCTGACCGGCGTGTCTCTCGGCCAAGTTGCTCCCGGGGGCGATCCGGCGTCCCTCATGAACGCTTTGGCCACCCTGACGCTGTTGGTCGGGGGCATGCTGGTGCTGGCATGGTGCCTCCGGTTGGGGTTCATCGCCAACTTCATTTCCGAACCCGTGCTGATCGGCTTCAAAGCCGGGATCGGACTGGTGATCGTGGTCGATCAAATCCCGAAACTCCTCGGCATCCATTTTCAAAAGGGGACTTTCCTCCATAATCTCCTCGCCATCCTTGGAGGCCTTCCCGAAACGTCGATGGCGACATTGGCTGTCGGAGCAGTCATGATTGCAATCCTGGTCGGGATTGAGCGATTTCGACCGCGAGCGCCGGCGCCTTTGATTGCGGTCGCCGTCGGAATCGCCGGCATGGGCCTGCTCGGGTTGCACACCCTCGGAGTGAAATCCGTCGGCCAGATTCCCCAGGGTTTGCCTTCTTTTTCCTGGCCGGACTTCTCCCTCGTCGAAGCGCTCTGGCCCGGCGCCCTGGGCATTGCGGTGATGAGCTTCACCGAGACGATTGCCGCAGGGCGTGCCTTTGCCAAGACCGAGGAGCCGCCGATCCAGGCGAACCAAGAGCTGTTGGCGACGGGGCTGGCCAATGCAGGCGGCGCACTGCTGGGGGCCATGCCCGCCGGCGGCGGGACAACACAGACCGCTGTGAACCGTCTTGCGGGCGCCCGCAGCCAGCTGGCGGAGATGGTTACTGCCGCAGCCGCGCTGGTGACGATGCTCCTGCTCGCCCCCCTCATCGGCCTGATGCCGGAGGCCACCCTGGCGTCGGTGGTCATCGTCTATTCGGTCGGCTTGATCAAGCCGGCGGAGTTCCGCGCCATCCTCAAGGTCCGGCGCATGGAGTTTTTCTGGGCCCTCGTCGCCTTTGCCGGGGTGGTGCTGCTGGGAACCCTGAAGGGGATTCTTGTTGCCATCGTGATGTCGCTGGTGGCCTTGGCGTACCAGACGGCCAACCCGCCGGTCCGCGTGTTGCGACGCAAGCCGGGCACCAACGTTTTCCGGACTGTCTCAAGAGATCATCCGGAGGACGAGAGTTTTTCCGGCTTGCTGATCCTGGGGCTGGAAGGGCGGGTTTTCTTCGCCAATGCCGAGCGCATCGGAGAGAAGATGAGGCCCCTGATCGCTGAGGTGAACCCGAGGGTTATCGCGCTCGACCTCAGCGGCGTATCGGATATCGAGTACACCGCACTCAAGATGTTGACCGAAGCCGAGAAAAGGCAACGCGAGCGCGGCGTCATGCTGTGGCTGGTAGGACTTAATCCCGAGGTGTTGAAGATCATCCAGCATGCGGACCTGGGAAAGACGCTGGGCCGGGAGCGGATGTTCTTCAACCTCGAGCGGGCTGTGGAAACCTTTCAGGAACGATCGGGTTTGACGAAAAAAGAAGAAGAAGGTGGGGCGAAATTTAAAGGATGAGCGAGTCGCAACAAAATGAATCGGACGTCTCGAATGGAGGAAACCATGGGCAAAGACAAGACGAAAGAAAAAGGAGCGAACGGAAAATCGGGGAAGAAACTGAAAAACAAGGTCTACCTCAAGAAACTCGCTAAGCTTCACGTGGAACTGGTCAAGCTCCAGGAATGGGTCAAGGCCAAGGGACTCAAGGTCTGTATCGTCTTCGAGGGACGCGACGGTGCGGGGAAAGGCGGAGTGATCAAGGCCATCACCGAGCGAGTCAGCCCGCGCGTATTTCGCGTGGTGGCTCTGCCCGCTCCGACGGAGCGTGAGAAGACGCAGATGCACGGCCAGCGCTATATCCTTCATTTGCCGGCGGGCGGCGAGGTGGTCATCTTCGACCGCAGCTGGTACAACCGAGCGGGGGTCGAGCGGGTCATGGGATTCTGCACGGAGGAGCAAGCCAAAGGCTTTTTGCAGGTCGTACCCACTTTCGAAAAGTTGATGGTCGACTCCGGAATCATTCTGCTCAAGTATTGGCTTGAGGTCAGTCCGGAGGAGCAGACCCGCCGGCTGGAAGGCCGCATCGATGACGGCCGCAAGATATGGAAACTCTCCCCTATGGACCTCCAATCCTATGACCGCTGGGACGAATACAGCCGGGCCCGTGATGAAATGTTTGCCGCGTCCGACACCCCATGGGCGCCGTGGTACGTGGCAAAATCAGACGACAAGAGGCGCGCGCGTCTTAATATCATCTCACACCTTCTCAGTAAGGTCCCGCATAAGAAAGTGTCCCGGGACAAGGTGAAGTTGCCGAAGCGCCAGACCGCTAAGAAATATAAGTCTCCCGACTACCCGTTCAAGTTTATCCCCGAAACCTATTGACGGAGGGAACAACCCTTGCTCTCTCTGGCCAGATTTCGTACGATAGGAGAGGAGGCCATCGATGGAAGAATTCTCCAGGGAAGTGCACAAACTCGCGAGACCCTTTCGGGTGATAGACGGTGATGGCTTCCGCCTGAAGGACATGGACCCAGGAGACACCCTGAACCTCAAATCCGAGGATAAGCCGCGTGCCAAAGAAGTGCTAGCCGCCGGCATCCAGGCCCTGGCCAGCTTGCAGGACATGCTCTACGCCCAGGATCGTTGGGGGATGTTGCTCATCTTCCAGGCCATGGACGCGGCGGGCAAGGACAGCGCCATCAAGCACGTCATGTCCGGCGTCAACCCCCAGGGCGTCGAGGTCTATTCCTTCAAGTCGCCCTCCCCAGAAGAACTGGACCACGATTACCTCTGGCGGTGCATGAAGTGTCTGCCCCGGCGTGGCCGGATCGGCATCTTCAACCGCAGTTATTACGAAGAGACGCTGGTCGTGCGGGTGCACCCGGAGTATCTGGAAAACCAGAAGCTTCCACCCGAGCTCGTCAGCAAGGATATCTGGAAGAATCGGTTCCAGGACATTCGGTGTTTCGAGCGCTACCTGGCGCGCAATGGCATCGTCATTCGGAAGTTTTTTCTCCATGTGTCGAAAAAGGAGCAGAAGAGACGTTTTCTCGAAAGGGTGGAGAACCCGGCCAAGAACTGGAAGTTCTCGGCGAGCGACATGGGGGAACGCCAGTTCTGGGGCCAATACATGGAGGTGTACGAGGATATGATTCGGCAGACCGCGACCAAAGAGGCACCCTGGTTTGTTGTGCCTGCTGACAACAAGTGGTTCACCCGCGTGATCGTTGCAGCGGCAGTCATTGACGCGCTCACCTCGCTGAACTTGAGTTACCCAAAAGTGGGTAAGGCGAAGTTGAAGGAACTGGCCGCCGTGAAGCGGGCGTTGATGAAGAAATAACGTGTTGAGGAGAGAATCATGACACCGGAGAAAACATCAACCCTGGTGGAACAGGGGGCGGCCGGCACGAGACCGGAGAAATCTTCTGCTTTGGCAGGAAAGAAAGGGGCCATTGATCTTGACGCGCCGTCCCTCTACGTCAATCGTGAACTGTCATGGCTGGAGTTCAACCGGCGTGTTCTCGAAGAGGCCCAGGACCCTCTCACCCCCGCCCTCGAAAAACTGAAGTTCGCCTCTATTTTCAGCTCGAACCTTGATGAGTATTTTATGGTCCGTGTCGGCGGCCTCTTGCGAATTCTCAACGCAGATGTGGATGGCGTCGACGCAAGCGGCAGAACGGTCCGTCAGCAGCTGGATGAAATCGCGAGCAAAGTAGGCGCGTTTGTTAGTGAACAATACCGGTGCATTCTGGAAGAGGTGCTGCCTCGTCTCAAGAGGATACGGATCGTGATCCATCGCATTGACGAACTCGACAAGAAAGAGAGGAAGCGGCTCGAAGAATACTTTGAGCTCCAGGTCTTTCCCATTCTGACGCCTCTGGCCGTCGATGCGGGGCATCCGTTTCCGTTCCTCGCTAACCTTCGCCTCAACCTCATGGCCGTTTTCAAGGAGGCGAGCGGAATCAAGGTGCCGCAAGCTTACGCCTTCGTCGAAGTCCCCTCCATCCTGCCCAGGCTTGTTCCTGTCAATGAAGACATGGGAGGATACCATTTCATTCTCCTTGAGGACCTTGTACGCGAGCACATTCAAAGTCTCTTTCCCGGAATGGAGATCAAAAGCATCATCGCGTTCCGGGTCACGCGGAACCACGACTACGACCTCCACGAAGACGAAGTGATGGATCTTCTGAAGTCTGTGGAGGCCGAGATCAGGGACCGCTCCGACAAGCTAGCCGTCCGGCTCGAGATTGAGCCCGACGCTCCAAAGAAAATTGTCCAGCTCCTGGCCCGGCAGCTCGGGGTTGAGGAACGGTTTACTTACGAAATCAACGGTCCGATCAATATCCGTGATTTCCTTCCCCTGTACGAGCTTCCGATTGATGGCTCCCACAGAGACCCCCCCTTCAACCCCCGAATTCCTAGCCGTTTCTCTTCGGACAAGGATATTTTTACGATCATTCGCGAAGGAGACATCCTCCTGCACCATCCCTACGACTCGTTTGCGGTGGTCATGGATTTCCTTAACACGGCTGCCGACGATCCCGATGTGCTCGCGATCAAACAGACACTCTACCGTATCGGGAACGACTCTCCGGTCATCGGAGCGCTGCGGCGGGCCGCGGAAAACGGCAAACAGGTGACGGCGGTCGTTGAGCTGAAGGCCCGGTTCGACGAAGAGTACAACATCGATTTGTCGCGGCAGATGGAGGAGTCGGGCGTCAACGCCGTCTTCGGATTTGTTCGCTGGAAGACCCACTGCAAGGCGACTCTGGTCGTTCGCCGGGAAGGGAAGCGCTTGCGGCGTTACGTCCACGTTTCGAGCGGCAACTACAACACGGCGACCGCAAAGATTTATACCGACTTCGGCCTCCTCACCTGTAATCCCGACTTCGGCAACGATGTTTCCGCACTCTTCAACGTTCTCACCGGATTCAACTCGTGGAGTGGCGGAGACCTGCCGACGGCGGAAACGGTGGCCTCCATGTTTCGCAAGCTCATCATCTCTCCGATCATGACCCAGGAGAAGATCCTTGGCCTGATCGACCGGGAGATCCAGAAGTCGACCTCGAAATTGCCGGGGCGTATCATCGCGAAGATGAATGCCCTCGTCGACACGAAGATCATCCGCAAGCTTTACGAGGCTTCGATCGCCGGCGTCCGCATCGATCTCCTGGTCAGGGGGATTTGTTGCCTGCGGCCGGGCCTGCCGGAGATCAGCGAGAACATTCGCGTCCTCAGCATCCTCGACCGGTTCCTCGAACATTCGAGGGTTTACTACTTTCACAACGGCGGGAATCCGGAGATCTATTCCGGGAGCGCCGATTGGATGCCGCGGAATTTCAAAAAACGGGCTGAAATTCTCTACCCGATCGAGGATACGGAATTGAAAACGCGGATGATCGACGAGGTCTTAATGACGTACCTCAACGACAACGTGAAGACACGTCGTATGCAGTCAGACGGCTCGTATGTTCGGGTGACGCCGAAGGAGGGTGCAAACCTGATACGAAGCCAGAGCGCTCTGATCGCGATCGCCCGGAAGGGTGGGTTGAAATCCCCACCCTACGAAGAGATCGTTAAGAAGATCGGTAAGAAGAAGGGTTTGACGCGATAGGGTTTGTAATGAGGGAAAGGACGTGGGGAAGCGGGACAAGGAGACGACCATGCAATTTGTCGTCAAAACGGCACGAGCCCTTGACCCCGATCCGGGGCATAGCGAACAGGTGACGACCCTGGTGCTTGCCCTTTTCGACGAACTTCGCAGTCTCCATGGATACGGTTCCACCGAGCGACGCCTCCTTGAAATCGCCTCCAAGCTGCACGATATTGGGTGGTCACGGGCTGTGTCGGGGAAACACCACAAGCGAAGCCGTGATCTGATCCTGGAACTCAACATCCCGGGTCTCGACGAACAGAACCGACTGCTCTGTGCCCTCGTGGCCCGATATCACACGAAGGCGATGCCAGATCCGTCCCGGCACCAGCAGTTCGCCTCCCTCGATCCCGACCGGCGAAAGCTTGTCGAGTGGCTGGCCGGGATGCTTCGGGTCGCAGACGGCCTCGACTGCAACCATACGAACGCTGTCCATCGGTTGAAGTGTGACGTCGGCAGCAAGGCCATCACGATCCAGATCCAAACCGCTGGCGATTGCCGGGCAGAGACTGAGCGGGCCCGCCAGAAGCAGGACCTGCTCGAAGAGAAGACGGGAAGAAGAATCGAATACCAATGCTGATGGCGTTCTTATCCGATATCCACGGCAACCTGCCCGCCCTTGAGGCGGCTATTGCTGACGCGAAAGCTCGCGGGGCCGGGCAGATGGTCTCTGCAGGCGATATGACGGGGTATGGCCCTTTCCCGAGCGAGGTCTGCCACTTCCTTCAGAAACAGCGCATCTCTGCGATCATCGGAAACTACGACCGGAAGGTGATCGAGGTAGTAAAGCAAGGCCCCTCCGCTGCTGCGGGGATGAAGGAGAAGAAGAGAAAGATCCTGCTGTGGACCGCAGCGCATCTCGACGATCAGGGCTTGAAATACCTTGCCAGCCTTCCTGAACATTTGACCCTGAGGCTGGGCGGGTACAATCTCTCCGTCTTCCACGGGAGTCCCGTCTCCATGGAGGACGCGATCTATCCAAGCATCACGCGGCAGGGTCTGGAAGCGAAGTTCGGGGGCAGGCAGCCGGATATTGTCGTGTGCGGCCACACCCACATCCCTTTTGTAAAACGAATCGGCCGCACCCTGATCGTAAACTGCGGCTCGGCAGGCCACCCGGTCGACGGGGATCCACGACCGGCCTATGCCCTTGTCGGTGTCGAGCAAGGCACTGTACCGCGCGGCCGTATCGTGCGGTTCGAGTACGATAGAAACTGGACGATTGGTGCGCTGGAAAAGAGCTCGCTGCCCAAGGCACTCCGGAAGGACTTCTCAGAGGGAACCAAGATGAGGTTCTTGCAATGAGCGAACCGGGCAAATCTGAGATCGAATTAAAGCTTGTGCTTTCCGGGCGAGAGGCTGAGTCCGCGGTTGTCGAGTATGTTCGTGGCCATCACTACACGGTCGAGGAACTCGAACCGGTCCGAAATGTCGACACCTATCTTGACACCTTCGACTGGTCGCTTATGAAGAATAAGCTTTCGCTCCGGTACCGCATTTCAAACGGTTCATGGATGTATACCTTGAAGAGCATCGGCCCCATCGAAGACGGGATCGCCAGGAGGATGGAGACAGAGATTCCACTCGACAAGCCAGTCGATGATCCAACACGCATTCCCGTCAAGCAGATCCGGAAGCGAGTGGACGATGTCATCTTTCCGCGAAGACTCCTTGAACAGATTCAGATTCGTACCTCCCGCCGTCGTTACCGGGTGATTTCACCCGAAGAGGCAGAAATCGAGCTTGTCTTCGATACCTCGACCTTCGCGCTCCGGGGCCTTCAGAAGCCGAGGCGGGTGCAAAAGCTGGAGGAACTGGAGGCAGAGATCCTGAACGGTTCTGAAGGAGCGCTGCAATCCCTCTCCGGGCTCCTCTCGGACCACTTCCGTTATCTGCCGGCAAAGGCCTCGAAATTCGAGGTCGCCATCCAGCGATTCAAGATTACGATCCCTTCCAAGAAGCCACCGGATGGACTCAGGCCGCACCTCGACGACCGCCTCGACCTCGCCGTTCGGAAGATCCTCACGTATCAGTTTCAGCGATTTCGCGAGCAACTTCCCGGTGTCCAGCGTGATATCGACACGGAATTCGTACACCAGGCGCGGGTTGCAACCCGGCGGATGCGTTCAGCCCTCCGGCTTTTTCGCGAGGCCATCCCGGAGAGTGCCTCCACTTACCTGGGGGAAGAGCTGAAATGGCTGGGCGGTATGTTTGGAGCGGTCCGCGACCTCGACGTTTTCCTCTTGAATCTGTCCCGGTTCAAAAAGCAGATCGAGAATTTTCCCGCGAAGAAGAAAAAGACCTTCGAGGATTGGATCGAGAAACGCCGTCGTGCACCATGGAAGGCCCTCTGTCAGGCCCTCGAATCGCCGCGCTACAGGAATTTTGAGCGACGGTTTGACCAGTTTCTCGAAAGGCCTCTCCCCGTGCGCCCCCGACCGTCTCTGTCCCTGAAACCAGTCCGTGAAGTCGCGCCAGTCATGATCACCGAGAAATTCGATGCCGTCATCGAGCAGGGCCGCGCGTTACGTGCGGATTCAAAACTCAAGCAATACCATCTCCTCCGGATTCAGATGAAGAGACTCCGCTATGCCAGCGAATTCATGGCTACCGCCTATGAGGGTGCCCTTGATGGCATGATTGAGCGGATGGTGGAGATTCAGGACTGCCTCGGGGAACTCCAGGACACTGTTTTTACCCGGAAATTCATCGACGGCCTCCTCGAGGACTGGAAGGGAAAACTCGTCGACCCGGACCTCTTGTTCATCCTCGGAGAGATCTATCAGCTGCAGTCGGAGATCGCCCGTGAACGACGGGAAACGTTCGGCAGAATCTGGAATCAGTTTTCCTCCGAGGAAACCATGACGCTTCTCAAGAAGATCCTTGTGTAGATGGAGCCCAAACGATGAGACCCTCCATCGACGGAACCGAATTCGGGAGCATCACTATCTCGGGCGAGCTGTATGATCACGACGTCGTGATCCGCTTGAGCGGCAAGGTGAAGAAACGCAAGAAGAAGTTGTCGAAGGCGAAATACGGAACGTCCCACAAGGTTTCACTCGAAGAAGCAGAACACATATTCGAAGCGGGGGCAAAGCGGCTGATCCTCGGGTCGGGGCAGAGCGGCTCCGTCGAGCTTTCAGGAAAGGCCGCCGACTACTTCCGGAAGAATGGATGCTCGGTTCAGTTGCTTCCTACTCCCCAAGCCATCACAGAGTGGAATGCCGCCAGGGGCGCCGTGATAGGTATGTTCCACGTCACATGCTGATGTGTTGTAAGAAGCAAGAGCGTGCCCACAGGCCGGATGTAGGCGAGACTGAACAGCGTGCTTGATCCCCGCCCACCACAATGAAAATGGTTAAGATTATAGAAGATAGCTGAAATGGATCAGGGTCAGGCGTATAGGCACTGTGACTTTCGTATTCTTCGTGGGTTTCTTAGTCTCCAAATTGCGTCCCCACCAACCGCGCCGCTGCGATCAATGGGTGATCAACAGGGACGAACTTTTTATTCCGGACAACATCCTCCAGCGGGACAGAATTTATTTTCTCACCCTGGATCGCAAGCATGACACCATATTCCTGATTGTTCAAGACTTCCGCACAGGATGTCCCCAGACGAGTGGCCAGAACGCGATCCAGGGCGGAAGGGGTGCCACCGCGCTGGAGGTGGCCCAAAATAGTCAGCCGTGACTCCTGTTGAGTTAGCTCTTCGAGTTGCTTTGTCAATCTGATCGTATGACCGACATGATCGTCATGGAACTTCTGGAGCTTGCTGGAGATTTTTCGTTTCTCGACTTCATTCTTCGCGGCCTTCTTATCCTGGGCGAGCTTTCCGACTCGCGCCGCATCAACCCTCGACATAGCGCCTTCTGCCACAACGAGGATACTGAAATGCTTCCCCTTGCGGGTCCGCTCCCGTATCGCCTCGGCGACTTGGCCAACGTCATACGGGATCTCCGGGATGAGAATCACATCCGCCCCCCCGGCAATTCCCGCCTCAAGGGCCAACCAACCCGCCCGGTGTCCCATCACTTCCACGACGATGAGGCGGCTATGGCTGATCGCGGTGGAGTGCAGGCGATCAATGGCATCGGTTGCGATGCTGAGGGCTGTATCAAATCCGAACGATTGGTCTGTCATGGCAATATCGTTGTCAATCGTCTTAGGAAGGGTAACCACATTCAGACCTGCCTGCTTCAGGCGCAGAGCGTTCTTCTGCGTTCCTCCTCCTCCGAGACACACCAGAGCATCGAGCTGGTGATGGCTGTAAGTACTGACAATGGCTTCGGTCATGTCGCGCATTTTTTCGCCGATGAGCATGCGATGAGGCTTGTCCCGGCTTGTCCCCAGGATCGTACCTCCATGAGTTAGAATTCCTGAAAGCAACCTTACATCCAGTTCCATCGTCTGGTCTTGCGCGAGTCCACGGAAGCCGTTCAGAAAGCCCGTGACCTGCATGCCGTATACGTCTTGTGCCGCTTTGCCGACAGCCCGGATGGCAGCATTTAGACCCGGGCAGTCTCCTCCACCGGTAAGAATGCCAATATGCTTTGCCATGAGTACTTCATTCCTTTCCCAAGTGGGTTTATTTGGTCAAATGTGGTGTCTGGTATTGACCTTGCTGTGAGCCGTCCATCCTTGCTTCGATGGATTTTCACGGTGATCAATGAATCAAGTGATGTTAATCAAAACATTTCCAGATTTACAAATATCCTAAAAAGAAATAGGGAGTTTGTCAAAGGACTTCTTGCAGTAGCATGAGTAATCGACAGGACGGACCCTGGACTTTGGTCTTTTTTCCATATCGAAGCCCTCTGGAGGGGAAACATCACTTGAAAAAAGAGCGTGCTTATGAAATCGATAAGTGAAAGGTAGCGGCAAGAGCGAGGTAGGACCCCATACAAGAAGTGTTGCGGACGTCGGCGCACGAGTCAGAGAATCCGTCAGGATCTTGAAGCTGTTAAAAAATGGCCTTATGGAAGCATGGTTCAATCGGACCCGGCAGTGGACTCGATCAATGGATCACTTCGGCAATTCGTCGGGCGAATAAGATCGGTCCGCTCATCATGGGCTTTTCTTCCATGTCCAGCAACCCGTAGCCTTCCTGGGAGCTCGTAGAGATAGAGCGGATCCGGTATCGGTTAAGGCGGGAGAGTGCTCCGAAGGAAACGTTTCGAAGTTTTGATAGGCGATATAGGGCCGAGCTTAACCTTCTTAATCCAGATTAACCCAAGCTATTCGAACTGTTAGCTAAAGTTGAAAAGTGCATAGTTTAAAGTTCAAAAGTGCATACCTTTGAGATCCGAATTCTTGACTCTTTGGGTATCGATCAGTTTGCCCTCA
>Ga0335070_10002878_pt1 | contig 20037 bp, 24 predicted proteins | sample Lox_Sample_13_FD_206722 | JGI IMG/M metagenome (GOLD analysis project Ga0335070, IMG submission 206722) | Soil microbial communities from Loxahatchee National Wildlife Refuge, Florida, United States - Lox_Sample_1.3 | ecosystem: Environmental > Terrestrial > Soil > Wetlands | place: USA... | reverse complement strand
AGGGCCGTGTCCGGCCCGTTCGTCCCTGACGCGATGTAGAGGTGGTTGGGGAAGCTGGGCCCCATCTCGGAGGAGAAGAAGTTGTCGTCCAGGACGTAGTAGTCGGCGTAGTCCCAGTAGTAGGGGATGTCCTGCCGGTCATAGTAGCCCATGGTGAGGTTGCTCTTCTCGGCTGCGACGAAGCCGTCCATCCTGCCGTTGTCGTAGGCAGCGTGGGCGACCGTCCAGGCGTGGCTGAGATCCCCCACGATGCTTTCGTTGCCCATCGGGAAGGGCTTTGCGGTGGAGTCCAAGGCGTCCAGCTCATCGGGGTCGGACACGCCCGGGGGGAGCTCGTCCCCGACTATGGAGATGGGTTGAGAGACGTCCAGGTGAAAGGGCTGGACGGTCCCGTCGTCCCCGTCTAGGGTTGAAGGGACGGCCGTCTGGTTGGTGATGCCGTCCGCCCCGGGGTAGGTCCCGAAGTAGTTGTCAAAGGAATGGTTCTCTTGGACGATGAAGACCAGGTGCTGGATCCTACTCGGCTGGTCGGCCTGTATCGGGAGCCCGCCAAGCGAGCCGCCAAGCATGACAGCTATGAGGAGCGTCGCCGCGGTTGCCTTACCCCACATTCGAGTCGCATGACGCTGGCAGTCCTAAGGCTAAAAATGTGCCTAGAAGGTGCGTCCCGTGGACCGTCGCTACTGCTTGGGGGCTTCCTTGGTGAGCTCGAGGAGCTTGTAGGCGTCCAGCTCTGCGTTCTTCAGGATCGCAGCCGCGGTGTCCTTGGTCACGTAGTTGGCCTTGGCCGCGACGGCGAGCGCCTTGGTCATGGAGTCGACCAGTATCACGACTAGCACCTCCTTGGCAGGGTACTTTGCCTCGAAGGCGACGTTGAACGCCTCCCTGGCCGAAAGGCCGATTTCGTTCACGAATGCGTCGATGTCGAGCCTGACGTCCTTCTCGGCTATCAATAGGCCGTTCCAGTATACCATGGAGAGGGCCATGCCCGCCTTGATGGGCTTCATGCCCAGCTTGGAGAGCAGCGAAGCCAGCCTCACGTTGATCGTGTCGCCGGGGGCGGCCACCACCGTATCCTTGGTCACCCAGATGCTGCCGGATTCGATCTTGGTTATGACCTTGGAGTCCTTGAACTCGCTGAGCACCGGACCCGGCGGGATGCCCGTGTTGCCGGCGGGGATGACTACCTCTTCGGAGGCCACGTCCCCGGCCTTGGCGGGCAGGTAGATCTTGCCCTTCTCCAGAAGCAGGTTGAGCTTGAAGGGGTTCATGTTGGTGAAGAGGAACAGGTTCTGGCCGGTAAGGGAGCCGTCGAGGCCCTTCAGGTTCTCCTTCTTCACCCCGTCCAGCGCCTTGGTGGCGATGCGGTTCTTCGCGACCGCCAGGACCAGCTCGCCCCGGAACTTGCGCCTGAGCTCCATGATCTGGGTGGAGCGGACCTTGTTCAGGTTCGCTAGGGCTACGACATCGTACTTGGACGCCAGCTCCCTGATCCTGGTGTACTGCTTGACCTTGCTTTCCGGGTACTTCTTAGCCTCTGGCATCGATATCAGGCCCCCGAAGCCTTGACGATGCCGCCCATGGCCAGCTTGACTCCATACTTCTTGACGCTCTTGGCTCCGCCGGGTATCTTCTTCTCCAGGCTCTCCATGACGGCAAGGGCGTTGTCCGCCAGCTTGTCGCTCGGCATGTCCTCAGTCCCTATCTTGCATGATATCGCGCTGTGAGCCCTCGTCCTTACGCGGACGCTGCCCCTGAGCCTCTCGATCATGACGTCGAGCGGCGAGCTGACCGTTATCGGGAGAGGCATCTTCCCCCTGGGACCGAGGTAGGGGCCCAGCGACTTGCCCACCCTCGGCATGAGGGAGGTGTCCGCCAGGAAGAAGTCGTTATCACGTGCCAACTTCTTGGCGTCCTTCTTGTTGGTCCCCAGCCTGTCCAGCTCGTCGGGGGCGACGATCTGTTCGACGTTGGCCTTCTTGGCCCTCAGAGCCAGATCGCCTGACGCCAGCACGCAAATCCTGGCCTTCTGCGCGACCTTGTTGGGCAGGTTCACGACTTCGTTGATGCTGACGTCGGCGGCCTTGACCTTGAACGGGTCGAGGATTACGTAGAGCTCCACCGACTGCGTGAACTTCCGCTTTGAGGCCTTCGCCTTGGCCTCGTCTATCATCTTAACGAAGGAATTCTTGTCTGCCAATCCTAATTACCCTCACCTGACAGCTGCTGGTCCCACTTGCCTTCCTCGACTTCCTTGAGGAATTCTCGCGGGTCCTTGCCCTCGACGGTGATGCCCATGCTGACACAGGCGCCGAGCACCTCCCTGGCGGCCGTCTTGTAGGTGGCCGCGTAGGTCTTGCCGAACTTGATCTTGGACAGCTTGAGAAGCTGGTCCACGGTGAGGTTGCCCGCGAAGGTGGCCTTCGGCGTCCCCGAGCCCTTCGATATCTTGGCCTCCTTCGCGATGAGGGCGGACGTAGTGGGAAGCCCCACTTCGACCTCGAAGCTCTTGTTCTCCGTGTCGACGGATACTTTCACGGGGACCCGCATACCGGAGTACTCCCCAGTGAGCTCGTTGATCCTCTTGACGACGGCGACCACGTTGACCCCAAGGGGGCCCAGGGCCGGTCCGAGCGGCGGCCCAGCGTTGGCCTCACCGCCAGTAACCAAGAGGCTTATGACCTTGTTTTCACCCAAAGCTCGTTTCCCTACCTATACCGTAAGCGCACAGACTCCCCTTACACTGGCACTTAAAAGTTATCCCTTATGGCACGGCTACTTGCCGGCCGAGACGAGCTTGAGGTATCCGGCGTCGATGGTGACCTGGAGCTGGTATGGAGCGTCGATAAGCGTGACCGTCGCCTCCTTCTTGGCGGCGTCGTACCTGACGACCTTGGCCCTCATCCCCTTGAAAGGCCCTCCCGTCACCTCGACTATCTGGTCGATCTTCAGCTCCTCGATCGGCGGCTTGGCGGCGATGAGAGAGGAGATGTCCGCCAGGGTCATCACGCCGGGCACGTAGCTCCTGACGTGCTTGACACCGGAGACCGCGTCGCTTATGGCCTGAGCCGAAAGAGCTTCGATCAGGAGGTACCCTTTCATCTTCTCGCTGTAGATGAGGGAGAGCACAGGCGTCTTCCTGGCTTCGACGCGGTTTGCGACGAGGTTGATCACGTTCCTCTCCTGGCCCCCCGTCACCTTCACCACGAAGATGTGAGAGGGAGAGGCCTTGACTTCGGTGGCCATCCCTAGACCACCAGCCCGAGGACCGTCAGTATGGCTGCCGTCGACTTGGGGGCGAGGAAGTTGCTGATCATCGTGGCGACGATGTGAATCGCGAATGCAAGTCCGCCCACCACGACCACCCCCAACAACACGAGCTTGAGGTACAGCATGTATTCCGTGCTGTCGCTCTTCTTGCTGTACTTCAGCGTGTTGATGAGCTCCCTTATGGAGGCGGAGATGTTCATCAAGGACTGACGGATATTTCTCGACATTTTAAGCGTTATGTCGTCTGGCTCCGGGTGGCATCCGTAGGAAGGCGAACAGGTCTCATGAGGACAAGACTTAAAGCTCGATTTCGCATCAATGAGGAAACGGAAGGAAGAGTCAGAATGAAGAAGGACTTCCTGTCGATTGCAGATTTGACCAAGAACGAGCTCGAGGAGCTCTTCGAAATAACCAAGGAGCTGAAGCAGAAGCCCTACGGAACGGTCCTCAGGCACAAGACCTTGGTGATGCTCTTCGAGAAGGCGTCCACCAGGACGCGTTTGAGCTTCGAAGCTGGGATCGGGCATTTTGAGGGGAGACCGATCTACATCGACGCCTCCACGTCACAGCTGTCGCGGGGCGAGACCGTGCCGGACACCGCCAGGGTCATGGAGAGGTTCGTGCAGGGAATCATCGCCAGGGTCTACAAACACGAAATGCTGGTGGAGCTTGCGAAGAACTCCCACATTCCGGTCATCAACGCGCTGTCGGACCTCGAGCATCCCTGCCAGACGCTGGCGGACCTCTACACGGTCCTCGAGAAGGCTGGTACCTTCAAGGGCCAGAAGATCGCCTACGTGGGAGACGGGGACAACGTCTGTAATTCGTTGATGCTGGGCTGCGCTCTCCTCGGCATCGAATTCTCTGCTGCTACGCCCTGGAAGTACAAGCCGAACGCGAGGATCTACGCCAAGTCGAAGAAGCTGGCCGGCGACAAGATCAGGTGGTATGAAGATCCCTTCAAGGCCGTAATGGACGCCTCCTTCGTTTACACGGACGTTTTCGTGAGCATGGGAGACGAGGCCCAGGCGGCGGAGCGGCTGAAGACCTTCATCCCCAAGTACACGGTGACCGCCGAGCTGATGGCGCATGCGAGGAAGGGCGCGAAGTTCATGCACTGCCTCCCGGCGCACAGGGGACAGGAGGTGGCCGCAGAAGTGATAGACGGCCCTAACTCCATCGTCTTCGACCAGGCGGAGAACAGGCTGCACGCCCAGAAGGCCCTGCTCAAGATGCTCTATACGCGCTAAGAGAGTATCTTGTCCACGACCCAGCCGGAATCGAACGGCTGGAGGTCGTCGTAAGACTGACCGACCCCAAGGTATAGTATCGGCGTCTTCGTCACGTATGCGACGCTCACAGCCGCTCCCCCCTTGACGTCGGCGTCGGCCTTGGCGAGTATGACGGCGTCGAAGCCGATCCTGTCGTGGAACTCACGGGCCTGGTTGATCAAGTCGTTCCCGGCCAATGCGTCGCCGACGAAGACCTTGAGGTCGGGCTGGGCCACGCGGACGACCTTGCCGAGCTCGTCCATCAGGTTCTTGGAAGTCTGCATCCTTCCGGCCGTGTCCACCAGGACGACGTCGAAGTTGTGCTGCCGGGCGAAGAGAACGGAGTCCCTTGCCACGGCCGCGGGGTCCGCTCCGTACCTCTGGTGGATGGACTTCAGCCCGAGGCGCTCGGCATGGGTCTCCAGCTGCTCGATTGCGCCGGCTCGGTAGGTGTCGGCGGCGGCGAGGAGGACCTTGAAGCCCTCTCCAGTGAGCTTGTGGGCCAGTTTGGCGATCGAGGTCGTCTTGCCGGTTCCGTTTATGCCCAGGAAGACGACGACGTAGGGTTCCTTGGACTCCCTCTTCTCCCTGATTCGTCCCTCCAAATCGATGGCGGCTTCGGAGGGGAAGAGCTTCAGCAGGGACGACCTGAGAGCCGAGTCGACCAGCTTCTGGAGGTCGCTTCCCCTTTCGACCTTCGTTCCGACAAGCTCCTTCTTGATCGAAGCCTCAACCGATTCGACGGCCTCGAGGGCGACTTCGCTCTCGAGAAGGGCCACCTCGAACTCGTCGAGGGCGGAGGACAGCTCCTTCTCCGAAAGGGTCCTGGTGGTGACGCTCTCCTTGAAGCCCTCGATGGCCTTCCGGAGCCTGTCGAACAACTTGGAAGACCTTCGCCTAGGCGTCGCCCGGTGGCGGCTCCGAGCTCTTGGGAGCTTCCCGCGGCGCCGAGGCCAGGTCCAGCTGCTGCTGATAGACCTGTAACCTTTCTGCCACCTCACGCTTCTGTGAGGAGATCTTCCCGAGGGTGTCCTCCACCTCCTTGACCCTGGAGGTCAGGAAGGAGATGGCTTCCTCTGGCGTCTTCTCCAGATAGACGCCCGCGCCGACGTCGACTACGAGCTTCCCTCCTCCCGTGTAAGAGACCGGGAGCTGGGCGCCTCCGCCTATGGGGACCAGCAGATCGGCCGACTTGGCGTCCTTGAGTGCCGTCATTGAGGTGAGGGACGCTCTGTCCTCGCGGTACAGCCTCATGAGGATCGACTCCCGGCCGGAGAGGTCCTCAAAGTAGTCTTCCAGGAGCTTCAACTGCACGGCCAGGGCCTGCGTCTCGTCATCGCTGCTCAAGTCAAGGACACCTAAGGTTGAAGGGGCTTCGAAGCTACACCTTAAAGGCTTTTCCCAGTATGAAAAGCTCGGGGCCGGTGGTCAAGGTGCCCGCCACGGCCGCCTTGCTGTTCACCATCAGCCCCGAGGTAACGAATGGGACCCCTCCGTTGATGGAGCTCACTTCGCAGGCGACGTGCAGGGCCTCGCTGATCCACCTCAGGTCCTCATCCGACGCCCTTGGGTGAGCGAGCGCCCCCGAATTGGACGCGGCGACGACGGCCCCAACCTGCGAGAAGCCAGCCACAGTGCCCGTCGCCACTGGGACTCCGAAGACCTCCTTCATCTGTTTGAGTTCCACCTGGGAGAACATGTCGCCGGCGGCCGCGCCGTAGTCGTTCACGGCCACGAGGTTTCCGACGGAGGTGTAACGTGAATTCAGACGCGCGACGTTCATGCCCGTCTCGCGCTTGAGCATGATCATCTCATCGTCCTCAGCGAACCTCGAGAGGAGCATGCCGTTGCTGTTCGCAGCCATCAGTGGGCCGAGGAGCCGGGTCCTGCCCACGCTGGTGTGAATGAGCTTCACCTCCAGCAGAGACGCCAGCCTCTCCGATTTGGGTTCGGAGTAGGAGATCGGCAACAGGAGGTACTTTTCGTTGACCTTGGAGAAGATCCCGACGTTCGGATTTCGGTATATGTCAGAGAGATGGACTGCCAGACCCTAGAGACCCCCCTTTCGGGAGAATTGCCCATTCGTCAATGGACAATCCTCTTGGCGTGAGTTATTTTAACGTTGGCGTGGGAGGCTAGGGGACCCTTGGGCCGCGGGCCAGGTCCTACGGTGACGCCGGCCTAGAGCCTGGCGCAGGCAAACCAAATCAACAGGAGGACGTGCGAATCGAGGCGGCTATTCTTTCTCGTCTTCGGCCGAGGCCTCGGCTTCCGGTCCTTCGAGCTTTGACACGGCCTTCGCCTCTTCTTTCAGCTCCTCCATCTGAGCCTTCTCCTCCTTCTTCTCCTCCTTCTTCTCCGCCTTCGTCTCCTCCTTGGTCTCCGGCTTCTCCTCCTCTTCCTCCTTTTCGTCGGGGAGCTTGGCTGTGACGACGCCATCGGCGTCCTTGGCGACCTTTATCGAGATCCTCGGGAGCCTGGACCTCTTACCGACGGACCAGATCTCCTCGTTCAGCTTCTGGCTGATCTTGACTTCGCCCACCTCAACCTTCATGTGATGGGCGACGTTCTCCTTCAGGACGTTCACGATCCTGTCCGTCCGGCGGTACCTGGGGGTGGGCCTGGCGCGCGACAGGGAAATGGTGATCAGTTTCTCGGCGGTCTCTTCGGCTTCTGACATCTTTCAGCGACCTCTAAATCTTCAGCTTCCGGGAACGCCAGTTCCTCTGCTTCGGGTTGCGGGAGACCTTCCTGTTGGTCTTGACTACGACCCAGGTGGGCGCGCCTGAATTCTGCTTGAGGTGCTTCATGAGGTGCTTCTTCTCACCCGAAGACTTGTGGCTGCTCATGCTTCGTCCTCATTCCTCTAAATATACCGTATTTTAAACTCTCTTCTAGGCTCTTCAACCCGCTCGAGCATCCCCTTGAGCTCCTCGTCGGTGACCGGGTGGGAGATCCTGCCGGAGGAACCCAGCTTGATGACCTGGTCCTCGATGGCCTCGGCGAGATCCGGCTTCACGAGCTTGACGTTGTTGAGCCTGGTCCTCGCTTCTGGAGTGAAGAACAGCCTGAGGTACTGCTCCTTCAGCCGCTTCTTCTTGAGTAGTTCCTCTGCATCCTGATCCTGATCGCTGGATTGTGGCTTGCTCAAGCGAACCACTGACAAGGAATTCGAGCTATGAACTTGTTTAAGAAACTATCTTGCCTAGTTCCTTGTCTCCCTTGACCATCTCCTTGAAGATCTCCGTTGAGAGCTTGTCAAGGAGCCTCCTGCCTTCGGGAGAAACGACGCGTCCCTTCGTGGTCTTCTGGGCAAGGCCGGCCGCCTGCAGCTGGGACATGATCTTCCGGATGTTGGTGCTGCCGGTGTCCCTGTGATGGGCCAGCGAGTAGCCGACGGCGATGAGACCACCGTACTCCTTCCTCAGGTCTTCCAGGCCCACCGGACCATGGAGGTAGAGCTTCCTCAGGATCGAAGCCGCCCTCACGTACCACCAATCTTTGTTCTGGGGTGGTCTCTCCGCCTGCGAGCCGGTCTTGACGTAGCCTGCCCATGCGGGCGGCTGCACCTGGGAGATCCTCTTGAGGTGGTCAGCCAGCTTTTCTATCAGCCTGTCAGCGGGGACATCGTAGACGGTCGGCAAATATGGTCGTCCTCATACTCGCCTTTGGAGATGTATTTTAAAGTTTACCGTTTCGCTGGAGGGGCCTAGGCTTTCGCAGTAGGACGATTGGCTTGAATCAAAGGTTGATGGACCCTCCGTTCCCGCAGCGTCACAAGGTAGAACAAGATGGCGAAGCTCAAGCCGAGAAGCGCCACGGCCGTCCATCCCACGTAGTAAAGCATCGCGGCGGGCTCAAGGGATAGTAGCGACGTGCCGATCATCATCGTCATGTCAGACTTGCGACTGTCCTTCCACGCCTGCCCCCGCGAGGCTGCGGCGAGGCTGACCTGGCAGCAGCTCGAACATTAGGCCGACAAGCCGAACGAGAACGTGCTTACGACTGCGTTTCCCAGGACCAGCTGGAAGAAGGAATCGCCAGCGCCGAATCCTGCCCTGACTGCGCTCAGCCCGATCGTGAAAGTCAGAATGACGATGCAGATGCCGAAGAGGTTGCCCGCGACGCGGCTTTCGAGGGCTTCAGCTTCTTACGGTAGACCCCGCCGCACCTGAGACACCTCACGACGAGCCAGCCGTCTCGGACGCGCACCGTCGAGTATTTCGGCGGAGGGGAGAACTCCTTGCACCTCTTGCAGAAGAAGAGCTTGAGCTCATACGGCGGCTTCACCCTGGAGCGGAGCCTAAGCTTGAGGGCGTTGCGGGCCTGCTTCTCCGCAAGTTGCGAGTCGCCCTCGACCGAGCGGACGGCGGCGTAGGTCCACCTCTCTATCTCTCGTCTTATGGTTGCCTTGTCCGCCAAGCCCAAGTCGCAACGTAGAATAACCGCCCCTATAAAACATGGTCGAATGGCCGAGAAGGAGGTCGTCCTGATGCTGGCGGAGACGGCGTTGGAGCCGATACCCCGAGAGATCTCAAGGAGCCCACCGGTGAGCGCGGACGCAAGAAGGAGGGGGAAACAGGCGCAGGAGATCCTCCTGGATCGCAGCATCCACCACGCTGCCATGCTGCGCATGGAGGACGCCGAGTCGAGGGGAAGGCCGGACATACCGTACCACGTGCTCCTCGACGTCACCTCGTCTCCGCTGTACAGGGCTGGGAGGCTGTCATTCTTCATCCATACACGCGGGAATCTGCTGCTCCGCTTCTCCAAGGGGCTCAGGCCGCCTCGATCCTACGACCGTTTCAGGAGCCTCATGGAGCAGCTTCTGATCGAAGGGAAGGTGGGCAAGGAGGAGGACCTCATTGTGGTCGAGAAGGCGAGCTTCAAGGAGGCGATCGGAAGGGCAGGGCCGACCGAAGTGGTGGGGCTGTCACGGCTCGGAAGGGAGAAGGCCTTGGCGACGATAGTGAGTGAAGCCCGGGGGGACAGGCCCTGCTACGTTGTTGGGGGCTTCCCGTCTGGACACTTCGGCGAGGAGGTCGAGAAGTCGTTCGACTCGCTCTTCTCAATCAGCCCCCAGGGATTGGACGCAAGCCTGGTCGCGTGCCGTCTGGTATACGAAATCGAAAGGTCGCTGGGGATAGCCTAGCTGCGACTCCCAGGAGGCCCGGATGATGACGGGCTTCTTCCCATCATGGAAGGGGAGGGGCCGCCAATGCCCAGAAACGTCGAAGTGTATGTGACGCCCACGGAAGGGCATCCTCTGGGATCTCGTAACAGAAAAACCGGCACCTGTTCGGCTACTTCTCTTTCTTCTTCGGCCAGTAGATCAAAACGTCGCTGGCGGAACGATAGAGCCTCGACGGCGCGTATTTTGTGACGTCCACGAAGGGGATGACCTCGTCTGCCAGGGCGTACTGAGTCTTGGACGCGCGTATCTTGTCGAACGCTGCGTAGTCCTTCATCTCCCACCAGTCCTCGGCATCGTAGTCGCCGAACCCCAATACGGTGAAGAAGGTGCCAATGTACTTGGTTCCTGTCTCCTTCTCGTAGTCCTTGATGAGCTTCTTCCCCTTTGGGGAGTTGATAAAGTCTCTGAAAGCAGCCGCCTTTTCGGGCTTCAGGTAGTATGGCGTAACGTAGTAGACGGGCATGTCCTAGCCGCGATTGAATTGAGCCATCGCGCGGTTATAAGGCGATGTACAATTCCTCCTCCTTCCGACCTGCGCTTCCGTCTGTCTGGGCACTCGAGCCTCCGAGGACAAACAACGCTTATATCGGATGGAAATGGGAAGTCCGCTTTGTGCGACAGTCGTCCAGCCTGGTCTAGGACATCAGCCCTCCACGACTCGTTCGGGGAAAGCTGGTAACACGGGTTCAAATCCCGTCTGTCGCACCATGGGACATCAGGGAGCGGAGCTGTCGTGGCTCTTCAAGTGAAACGGTCAGGAGGCCGGAGGCCTGGCTCTGGGCAGGGAGACCTTGACTCTCGTCCCTCTGCCCAGCTGGCTGCCGATGTCGATCTCCCCATCGTGGGCTTCGACCAGCCTCCTGCAGATGGCCAAGCCGAGGCCCAACCCCTTGGCCTTGGTGGTGAAGAAGGGGTTGAAGAGCTGGCTGCGGGTCTTCTCGTCCATCCCGATGCCGGTATCGATGAACTCCAAGACGGCCCTATCCCCGTCCCCTCTTGAGAAGACGCGGAGGGTTCCTCCGTCGGGCATCGCCTCCACGGCGTTCGAGACGATGTTCTGAACCACTCGTCTGAGCTTGGCGACGTCGCCGACCGTGAAGAGGCCTGGCTCCAGCTCCTCCTCAAGCTTGACCAATCCAGGGAGGGGATAGCCCTCCATACATCCCCTCACGAGGTCGCTGAGGTCGAGCCTCTCCTCCTTTAGCTCGGCGGCCCTGGAGTACTCGAGGAGGTCGTCTATGATCTTGCTGGAGTGCTCGACGGCTCCCTCCATGGCCTTGATCGAATCCTCCACCTTGGCGCTCATCCGCTGGGGGAGCGCGTTCTTGATGTAGTACAGGTTGGTGTTGATCGCCGTCAGGGGGTTCCTGAGGTCGTGGGCCACCTGGGCGGCCATGCTTCCTACGGCCGCCAGCCTCTCCGACCGAACCAGCTGGGCATGCGCCTGCTCCAACTCCGAAGTGCGGTCCTTCACCATCTTCTCCAGGCCCACGCTGTAGTTCTTCAGCTCCTCCTCCGCCGCCTTCCTGGAGGTGATGTCCTGGAACTGGGCGACCGAGTATAGGGGCTTTCCCTTCGCGTCATGGACGAGCGAGACGCTGAGCGCGACCCAAACGATCTTGCCGTCCTGCCGAACGTAGCGCTTCTCCGTCTGGTAGGAGGAGATGGTGCCTTCAATCATCTGCCGGTTGTACTCCAGCTCGGCGGGGAGGTCCTCCGTGTAGGTCAAATCCTGAAAGGTGAAGGTCAGGAGTTCCTCCTCGGTGTAGCCGAATATGTGGCAGAGGGCGGGGTTGACCTTCAGGAGCCGGCCGTCCAGCCCGGTCATCGCCATGCCGATTGCGGCGTCTTCGAAGGTCGACCTGAAGATCCTGTTCGTGTCGATCAGAGCGGCCCTTTCGAGCTTCCTTTCGGAGATGTCCTCCATGAGCTCGGCGGCCCCCCAGATGCTCCCCTTGGAATCCTGTATGGGGATCATGGTGAGGAGGACGTCGACCTTGATGCCGTCCTTCGACATCCGGGTCTGCTCCAGGCCGTCGATGCGTTCACCTTTGAAGACTCCCTGCAGCTGGGATTGGAAGACTGAATCATCCTCAGGAGGGATGCTGGGCTCCGGCTTTCCTGCGATTTCCTCCTCCTTCCACCCGAGAATCCTCTCGGCTGGCGGGTTCCAGAGGACCACCGAGCCCTTCAGGTTGAGGATCGAAATCGCCAGGGGGGAGCTGGTGAGGTAGGTCCGTAGCGCGTGGGACGCGATCTCCCTGGCGGAGTCTGCGACCGCGATGGCCCTGATGTGGCTCCTCGCAAGATAGTAGAGGAAGGCACCCGAGGCCGCTAGCAGGACTACGTCTTCAAGGGCTGCCGCTTCCAGAGCCAAGTCCCTTCCCGGGAGGGCTCCTAAGAGAAGGAAGTCGGACAAGATGAGGAACGAACCGGCGAAGAGGAGCCAGACGGCGACGAGGAGAGGAGGTTTCGATAGGAGATACCATCCGCCATCCGCCTGGCCTGGGCTCGCTTTCGACCTCAAGCGGGACCAGGGGCTCCTCATCCCACGTAGGGTGGTCCGGTCTGCGCAAAAAGCTTTCGAGCCCGGGACACGGGGCCCCTAGACGCGCTAGGCGTCGAAGTATTCCCTGACGTGCGGCCTCGTAAGGTAGTACAGGATCAGGAGGTCGAACAGCAGGGCGACGACGCCCGAGGGCAATGTCATCAGGCTGATGACGAGCACCCGCACCGAGAAGACCAGGCTGAACCCACAGCTGAGACAGAACGTGGCCTTCGCGTCCACGGGTTTCCCGCAGCATGAACAGAAAGCCACCACGTCGCGCCGAATGGGTTTCTTGTTGTTAGGCTTGGAGCAGCATTCATAGTTGATCCCCCTACCGTCGTAATCGCCGGTCGGACCTGGCGGACCGCATCCCCGGAGCGCAAACTGTTTAGAGGTCGGGTGGGCTACATGTGTTGGGTGGGGCTGGCACGGGCGAATCGGGGAATGGCTCAAAAGTAGAACGAAGCAGGTCGAAGGAGACTGATTCGGTGCTCGCGATAGTGGAGGAGATGAGGAGGCTGTACAGGGAGAGGGTGAAGATGAGGGAAGAGGAGATTTCGCAGCTCAAGGCAATATTGGACCTCCGGGATGCGGCCATCAGGCAGCGGGAAGATGAGGTGGCCGGGCTCAGAGCCCAGCTGACGAAGACCGAGGAGAAGGCTCGACGAACCGCGGACGAACTCACCGCCCAGTTTCCGCTGCGCGTGCTGGAGTTGCTACAGGGGGCCTACACCCTCAAGTGCACGAAGTGCGGGGCCGAGGTCAAGACGAACGTCACCGAAGAGCAGGCGAGACAACTGCTCATAGGACAGCCAGTGCAGCTCCTCTGTCCCAACCCGGAGTGCATGGACGAGTTCCCCTGGGGCAGGGAGCGCCACTCCATCCCCCTAACCTTCGGACCCATGTTGAAACTGAAGCTGGCCCTTCTGGGCCTCCTCTGAACTGTATTCGCGATCCAGGGAGCGCCGTCGGTCAAGACGTCCGGCACACCCCTGCCAAGCTCGCTTCGTTTATAACGGACTCTTCGTAACTTGAGAGTCGAGACGCTTGCCGTCGGAGGGAAGAGGGCCGAACGACATCGGGGGCTTCTTCGAGCCAAGGTCAGTGGCCGTCGCAGGAGTCTCCGAAGATCCGGAGAAGGTAGCCTCCATAATCTACCGCAAGCTGGTCAGGAACGCTCAGAGCGGCGAACTCAAGGCATCGGTCTACGCTTTGAACCCGCGCTATCGGAGCGTCTTCGGCCACAGATGCTATCCCGACATCCGCAGCCTCCCTGAAGTCCCCGAGCTCGTAGTCGCCGCGATACCGGTCGAGTCCGTGCGAGGGCTTGTCGGAGAAGCGGCGAAGGCGGGGACGAAGGCCATCGTGATAGTGACGGCTGGCTTCGGCGAAGCGGGAAGGAAGGGCCTCGAATCTGAGATCTTGGAGCTGGCCAGGCGGGGAGGGGTCAGGATTCTGGGACCGAACACCATAGGGCTCCTCGACACGCGCACGGGGATGGACACGCTGTTCCTCCCTGAAACCAAGAAGCTGCCCTCCGGTGAGGAGTTGCCTTCCTTGCTGCCGCCCATCAAGGGGGACGTGGTCATCGTCAGCCAGAGCGGCCACCTGGGGGAGATAATCGGAGAAGAGCTCAGGGCGAACGGAGTCGGGGTCAGGGCCATAGTCGGCGTTGGGAACCAGCTGGACGTGTCCGTCGAAGACCTTCTGGCATTCTTTGCGGATGACGATGAGACCAAAGTGATGACGGTGTACCTCGAGGGACTGAAGGATGGAAGGAGGTTCCTCAGGATGGCCTCCGAGGCCGCGAAAAAGAAGCCGGTCGTGGTCCTGAAGCTGGGGAGGACCCGAGCCGGAGCCAGGGCCGCGGTGACCCACACGGCGTCGATGGTGGGCGATTATGGGATCTATCGGGAAGCGTTCAGGGAGGCGGGCCTCATCGAAGCCCGGAGTCTCCCGGAGCTGGTGGACATGTGCACGGCGTTCTCGCTCTCCCCTCCCGCCTCCGGAGACAGGGTGCTGATCATAACCAACGCCGGAGGGACCGGCGCGATTGCGGCAGACGAAAGCGAGATCCTCGGCCTCAAGGTCAACCCGCCCAGCCCAAGGCTGCTCGCCAGGCTGAAGCGTCGCTTCAGGGATTCCAGCTTCATGAACATAGTGAGCCTCAGTAACCCGCTGGACCTGACCGCGACCGCCACGACCAACGAATTCGTCGCCGTCTCCAAGATGCTCATAGGCTCCGGGGAATACGACCTTCTGCTCGTCGTTCCCACGCACCAGCCCCCTACGATTGAATATTCGATAGCCGAAAGGATGGAGAGGGAGCTCAAGGCCGCAGGAAAGCCGGTATGCGTCTGCACGATGGGGACGTCCGAGCTGGCCAACAGGTTGCACGCGCAGTTCCTGGGCCACGGCGTCCCCAGCTACAGGAGCCCCGAGAGGGCGGTCAAGGCCCTCTGGGCGCTGTCGGAGTATGCCAAGGCCAAACGCCTGCCTCCCTGGTCTGTCCCGCCGACCAGGACCGGGTCGGCCGCCCGGGCGGTCTCGAGGAGGGGGCCCTTGGAAAGGGCAGACCTGGACCGGCTCATGGCCAGGTATTCGGTGCCCCTCCCGAAGTCCATGGTGATGACCTCGAAGAAGGAGGCCCCGAAGGAGGAGTCCACCGTAGGCTACCCCGCTGCCTGCAAGCTCCTTTCCGTCGCGCTCCAGCACAAGTCCGAGAAGGGAGGGGTCATCCTGGGCATACGGAACAGGAGGGAGCTGCTCGGGGCGTTCGAGAAGCTCAGAGGCCTGGCGAAGGCCTCCGGGGTGCCTTTCGAAGGGATGCTCGTGCAGGAGATGGTCAGCGGGATCGAGGTGATCATGGGAAGCGTCAGGGACGCCACCTTCGGTCCGGTGGTCATCTTCGGGTTGGGAGGCGTGCTGACCGAGCTGCTGCAGGACTTCGCCACGGCCATCGCTCCCGTTTCGAAGGAGAAGGCCAGGGAGATGATCCTGAGTGTGAGAACCGCCCCGGTCCTGCAGGGCTATCGCGGAGGGCCGAAGGTCGACGTCGAAAGGCTGGCGGAGCTGCTCGCTAGGTTCTCAAAGATACTCACCGAGAATCCGTCGATCGAGGAGCTGGAAGTGAATCCCATGATCGTCAGGGGGGACAGGATTGTGGCCGTCGACGTCAGGGGAAGGGCCGGAAGCAGTTCAGGGATACCTGGCGAGCGAAGGGCCCCGGGCTAGCCCCCGGTTGAAGACGTCGATGGCTGGCTTCGCCTTCCTGCCCAGGACGCTCTCTATGGCCTTCTCCACGGCGGAGGTGGGAAGCAGGTTGGACAGGGAACAGAAGGCCCCCAGCATGTAGACGTTCGCGGATTTCGGCGACCCCATTGAGGCGGCCTCCTCCTGGGCCCTCACGACGTACAGGTTGGAGCTCCTTTCCCTGAGAGCCGAAAGGATCTCCCCCAGCGGGGGGTACTTCTCCTTCTTCGTCAACGTCGTGATGGTCTGCCTCACGGCTGGGTCCACGAGCACCAGGGCCCCCTTCTTTACGTATGGAGCGGAACGGGCGGCCTCGAGACCCTCGAGGGCCAGCAGGGCATCGGCCGTCCCTTGGGGGAAGAGAGGGCTTCTGACGTCCTTTCCGATCCTGACGAAGCTCTGCACGCTGCCGCCTCTCTGAGCCATGCCCAGGGTCTCGCCCGTCCTGACCGAGAACCCAGCGTTCACGGCGGCCACGGCCAGCGTTTCGGAAAGGGTGAGCCCGCCCTGTCCTCCAACGCTCGCTATCAGGAGGTTGTACTCGTTCACTTCTACATGACCTCGACTATCGCCTTGTAGGGGCAGACGCCGGCGCAGAGGCCACATCCCACGCATTCCTCCTCTATGATCTTCACCTTGTCTCCATCAAGCGTGAGCGCGGGGCAGCCCAGGAGGCTGGTGCAGGCGTCGCAGCCGTTGCAGAGGTCCGTGAGGACCTCGTACTTCGAGACCTGCCCTTCACGTTTAGACACTATCGCGCAGGCCCTTTCGACTATCAGGACCTTCACGCCGTCAGTCCGAAGGGCCTCCTTCACCGCTTCGGTGATCTCGACCGGCTTGTAGGCATCGAGGACGTAGAGTCTCTCGACGCCTAGGCTCTCCACGACCTTGCGTACCGACACGGGCTGCACCGTCCTGCCGCTCTCGCTGACTTCGCTGGCAGGAGTGGTCTGGTGGCCCGTCATGGCGACGGTGCCGTTGTCAAGCACCATGACCACGACGCTCAGGCGTTTGTTGACCGCTTCGATCAGGGGCTGGATCCCGGAATGGAAGAAGGTCGAGTCGCCGATCACGGCGACGACAGGCTTGGAGAAGCCGGAGGCCTTCAGCCCGGCGGCCATTGAGATGCTGGCCCCCATGCTGTGCTCCGTCCAGACGGCCTCGAAGGGGGGGTTGAGCGCGAGGGCGTAGCATCCTATGTCGCCGAACACGGGCACGTCGGCCCTCTTCAGCCCGGCCTTGGAGATCCCCCTCAGGAGGCCGAAGTAGCTCCCTATGTGGGGACAGCCCGGACACATGGGGGGCGGGCGGCTGGGAAGGCCGAGGGCGCCCTTGGCGGAGGGCAGGGAGGAGGGGACTTCAATGCCGAGGATCCTGGAGATCGCCTCCTTGGCGGCGCCGACGTTGAGCTCCCCCACCTGAGGGATGACGCCTTCACTCTTGCCGAGAATCTGGTTGGGAAGCCTGTTCTCCTGGGCCAGGGCCTTCAGCTTGCCTTCCAGATAAGCGTCTATCTCCTCCACGATCAGCACCTTCTCGTGACCCCCGATGAAGTCGCGAAGGGCCACGGAGTCCAAAGGGTGAACGAGCCCGACCTTGAGGACCGCGCAGTCGGCACCAAGGTCGTCGAGGGCGTCGAGGACGTAGTTCACCGACGCTCCGGAGGCCACGATCCCGAGCTTCCCATTCTTCGAGGTTCTCACGATGCGGTCCAGTCCAAGCGACGAGGCGAAGGACGGGACCGACGCCAGCTGGCCGAGGACCCAGGAATGCCTGGCCCTGTTCCAGGCCATCGAAGCCCTGACGTACCTGGGCGCGTCCTTCTCGAAATGGACGGCGTTTTCCGATGGGGACCTCTGGGAGGGCACCACCTCGCCGACGGCGTGATTCACCCTTGTGGTGGTCCTCAGTATCACCGGCAGCTTGGTCTTCTCCGAGAGCTGAACCGCTTTGCTCACGAATTGCCTCGCCTCGTCTGGACTGGAGGGCTCGATGACCGGGAGCTTGGCAAGGTCGCCGAACCAGCGGCTGTCCTGTTCCGTCTGCGTCGTTATCGGCCCGGGATCGTCTGCCACGAGGATCACCATGCCACCGTTCACCCCACAGTATGCTGCGGAAAGGAGAGGGTCGGCGGCGACGCTTATCCCTGGGCCCTTCATCGTGACCATGGACCTGGTGCCACCGATTGAGGCTCCAATCGCCATCTCGAGAGCGACCTTCTCGTTTACAGCCCACTCGACGTAGGCGGGCGAGGCTTCTCCGTCTTCGACGTTCTGGAAGAGGTTCTGGATCACTTCGCTGGACGGCGTCCCGGGGTATCCCGTAACGAAACCGATACCGGCCTCGATGGCACCTAGCGCGATGGCCCTGTTTCCCATCATAGGGACCTTGGTGCCGGCTTCTGAAAGCATGAGAGTTCCGCCTGAAGAGGCGCGTTGCAAATAATAAGGATTTGCAGGGGAAACGGCCGCTATTTCTTGGCCTTCCTGGGCGAAGGTGCCGCTCCGCGCCGGTCGTGTCGCTTGACCGCGAGGGCGGCGCCGATGATCTCCAGGTAGGCGCCGCAGCGGCAGAGGTTGCCTTCGACCGCCCTCTGAATGTCATCGGTCGAGGGCTCGTCGTTCTCCGAGAAGAGGGCGTACAGGCTGATCAGCATTCCGGGGGTGCAGAAGCCGCACTGGAACGCGTTGGTCTTGGTGAAACGAGCCTGGAGCTCGCGCATGAGCGGATCGTCTACGAGCCCTTCCAGGGTCCTAATGTCCCTCCCATTCGCCTTCGAGGCCAGGACGAGGCAGGAGTCCACCGGGGCACCGTCAAGGAGGACAGTGCAGGCCCCGCATTCTCCCGTCTCGCAACCCCTCTTGACGCTGACGATCTCGAGACCGTGCTTGAGGACGTCAAGAAGCGTGCTCCCTGGGTGAGCCTCGGATGTGACATCCCGGCCGTTGAGCCTGAAGCTGACGTCCACGCTCAACTTGAAGCGCCCCCGCCCATGGCCGAGATCAGGGCCTCGCGGACGAAGATGGAGGCCATGTCGCGCCTGTACTCGGCGCCGGCCCTGACGTCGCTGATCGGCCGGATGTCCTTCTCCACCAGTGCCGCAGCCTTTGCGAAGGTCCTCTCGTCGGCAACCCTGCCGATCAGGGACCTCTCAACGTTCCTGGCGCGGACGGGTGTCGGTGCGACGCTGCCGAGAGCCACCCGTGCCTCGGAAACGCGGCCCCCCTTCGTTGCCAGACGGACCGCGACGCTGACGACCGCGAGCGCGCTGGCTCTCCTCCTCCCCAGCTTGAGGAAGTCGCTCTCCCCGAGCCTGTTAGGAATGAACACCTTCTCGAGCAGCTCGCCACCGCGAAGGACCGTCCGTCCCGGTCCGGCGAAGAATCGGTCCATCGGGATGCTCCTCCTTCCATGAGGGCCAAGGGTCTCCAGCCTGGCGTCGAATACCATCAGCGGGGGTGCCATGTCGGCCGCCGGCGAGGCGTTGCAGAGGTTCCCACCCAGTGTTGCAATGTTGCGGACCTGCCACGCGGCGAAGGCGGAGCTGGCCTTCCACAACGCCTGGAACCTCCTTTGGATGTCGGGGGAACGGCGGACCTCCTCTATCGTCGTCATCGCCCCGATCTCGATCCCCTGTTTCGTCCGCCTGATCCCGGCCAGAGATTCGATGCGGGAGATGTCGGCCAGGCTTCTTGCCTTCATCTTGCCGGCCCGCATTCGGACCATGACATCCGTCCCGCCGGCGAGGAAGGCGGCTCCGCCGGCATGGCTGGCGACGTAGTCTGCGGCTTCCCTTGCGTCGCTGAACCTAAGATATTCGACCTTTGGGATCAATGGGCCTCTCCTCCACGAATGAGGTGATACGTCCGCTCCGGGGTCATGGGAAGCTCCCTGGGTCTCCTGCCGGTGGCGTTCCGGACCGCGTTGGCTATCCCCGCAGCCATGGGGATTAGGGCCATTTCGCCCACACCCTTGGCGCCGAACGGACCATGTTCGAAGAGGTCCTCCACGAAGACCAGCTTCTCGACCTCGGGCATGTCGCGCACGGTGGGAATCAGATAGTCGGTGAGGTTGCTGTTGATGACCTTTCCCGACTTCACGATGAGCTCCTCCATGAGGGCGTAGCCCAGCCCTTGGGCAGCGGCGCCGTGTACCTGGGCCTCGGCCAGGGCGGGATTGATTATCCTGCCCGCGGCGATTCCGGGCCAGATCCGCTTGACCGTGACCATCCCGGTCCGAAGGTCCACTTCGACCTCCACGACCACCGTCATGAAGCTGAAGGCAGGGTAGGCGAAGCCGCTACCCCTTTCTTCGTCGAACTTCCCCTTGGGAACGAAGTAGTAGCCGGTGGCGGCCGTCTCCACGCCTGTGCTGTAGCATTCGTTGACCAAGTCCGTCCATTCTATCTTCCTTTCCCTGAAGCGTCGGTCGAACGCGAACCCCTCCTCGATGCTTACATCGGAGACGGCGCTGCCCAGCATCTTGGCTGCCACCCCGTCCAA
>Ga0335070_10002877_pt1 | contig 20040 bp, 16 predicted proteins | sample Lox_Sample_13_FD_206722 | JGI IMG/M metagenome (GOLD analysis project Ga0335070, IMG submission 206722) | Soil microbial communities from Loxahatchee National Wildlife Refuge, Florida, United States - Lox_Sample_1.3 | ecosystem: Environmental > Terrestrial > Soil > Wetlands | place: USA... | reverse complement strand
AAGGCTGGCCGCGATGGTCTGGACGGACAGCGCGCGCTCGCCGTAGTGCCGCGCCACGTACTCCTTGAAGTCGCGCACCTTCCACTCCGGGGCCGGAATGGCGCGGCCGTCGAGAATGGAGCCGGCGTACGCGGTCAGCCGGCGCAGCAGTGTCAGCACGTCCGCAGAGGTCCGCAGGCGCTGCACGGCCAGATCGGAGTCCAGCTCGAGGTCCCGGGCCACCGCGGCCGGTGAGACGCCCAGCTCATTCAGCGCATCCATGATTGAAGCGAACAGCGCCTCGACCTCGTGCCGCACGCGCGCCGGCGAAACCCCCGGACCGCCCAGAAGCGCGATATAGTCGGCCGCCCGGGCTTCCGTATCGTGCTCCTCGCCCGAGACGACCGCCCGCCGGGTGCGTTCCTTCCTTTCCGCCAGTCTCTCGAGGATCCGGGGATCGTCCTTCACGGCCCGCCCGTAGCTGAACACCTCCCCCCCGGGAGCTGCCAGGCGGCACGAAAGAGCGGCCGCGGCCTCGAGAAAGCTCGTGGAGGCTCCGTGCCATGTTCCGCGCGGCCGGCCGATCCCGACGATCGCCTCCGGGACGGCGGCCGCAACCTTGCCGCCGATCGCGCCCGCCAGCCGCTCGCATGATGAGGGATCGTGCTCCAGGACGAGGACGGCCTGGCGCCGCTCGCCGGGGGAGAAAACAAGGGCCCGGCGCGAAGCGCCGGCGACCTCGGCCACGACGTCCGATACCAGCGCCGAGGTGTCTGCCGACTCTCCCGCCGGCGCGGGACCCTCGTCCACGATCACCACGGCGCACGAAAGGCCCTCCGGCGAGAAACCGAACAGCTCCTGGAACCGGGCGGCGGAGAGCGCATCGCCCGGCCCGGTGACCAGGCCGAGAAGGGTCCGCGACTTCAGGAGCGCAGCGGCTGCTTCCGCCTGCCTCTCGATGACCTTCGCTTCCTCCCGGGTGCGGGCCCGGGCGTCCAGCCGCTCCCGGAGGCGTCCGAGGAGGGCCGTGAGGTCCCGCGAGGTCACCGGCTTGAGAACGTACTCGAACACGCTGGACTTGATGGCTCTTTGCGCGTACTCGAACTCGTCATATCCCGAGAGGATCACCACCACGGTTTCAGGATAGTGCTCGGCCGCGTACGCTGCCACCCCCAGGCCGTCCATGCGGGGCATGGCGATGTCCGTCATCACCACGTCGGGCTGGGACGCCTCCAGCGCCTCGATGGCCTGCTCGCCGTTTTCGCAGGGCTCGAGGAACTCGAAGCCGAGAGTCGCCCAGTCTATCTTGTTGCGAAAACCGCGGCGGACGATCTCTTCGTCGTCCACCATGAGGAACCTGTACATCGGATCCGTGCCTGCGTCTGCCGTCCTATTGTAGCGCCTTCATGGCCGACCTGCCAATGAAAGGCGGCCGCCGGTCCCGGAGGAGGAGCATGGCGGCCGCCCGAAGAGAGTCACTCAGTAGAGGACATTCTTGGCCGCGGGCGTATCGATGTTGTCTTTCGTCACGATGATGAACCCCGTGTCGACCTTCGCCGGGACCTTCTTCCTGGCGACAGCCGCATCGTAGGCCGTCTTGACCCCGAGGTACCCCATGTTGTACGAGCTCTGAACCGCAATCGCCTGCAGGGTCCCGTCCTTGACGAAGTTCTGCAGGGCGGCATTGCCGTCGAACCCGATCGCCACGATCTTGCCCGCGATGCCTGCCTGCGCGATGGCGCGGCCCATCCCGACGGCCGTCGGCTCGTTTGCGCCGAAGATGCCGACCAGGTCGGGGTTGGCGGAAAGCACGTTCGTGGTCTGGTTCAGCGCCGTGGGCATGTCCGCGTTGGAATACTGGGTCGTCACGATCTGCAGGTGAGAGTTCTTGGCGATGTAGTCCTTGAAGCCGCCGACGCGCCCGATCTCGGAGCCGACGCCGGCCACGTACGACATGACCGCGATCTTGCCAGAGTCACTTCCGGTCGCGGCCTTGACGCGGTCGATGAGCTCCTTTGCGCACGCGCGCCCCGCTGCATCGTTGTCCGTCGCCAGGAAGGACACGTAGTTGGAGGGATCACCGCTCAGCAGGGAGTCGATGACGACGACCGGGATGCCGGCTTCCTTGGCCTTCTTGACGGCGGGCACCAGCGCGGTGACGTCAGAGGGGGCGAGGACGATGGCCTTCACACCGCGGTCAATCGCGCTTTCGACGATGTTGATCTCCTCGGTGATGTTGCTCTCCGACTGGGGACCGAGGAACGTGACTGACAGCTTCGGGGTCTTGGCCTTCAGCTCTTTCTGTGCGGCGAAGCACCCCGTCTGGACGTTCTGCCAGAAGCTGGAGTTGCCCGTCTTGACGACGACCGCGATCTCCTGGGCGGAGACGGCGCCGGCAATGAAGGCAAGCGCAACGAGAACAAAAAGCAGCTTTCTCATACAAACCCTCCTTCAGTTCTCCACAGTCCATACGGACCGCGTTTTCCCATGATCAAGAGCCCCTTGCGCGGGATCAGGGTCCTCCTCTCTACTTCCTCCGGAACTGGTCGAAGTACACGGCAAAGATGACGACAAGGCCGATGATGATCTGCTGCATGAAGTAGTTGGCTCCCTGCATGGTGAGGCCCACGGTCAGGATCCCGATGATGAACGACCCTATGACCGCCCCTCCCACGGTTCCCACGCCTCCCATGAGGCTTGTACCCCCAATGACGGAAGAGGCAATGGCGTTCAGCTCATAGCCGATGGCGCTGTTGGGCTGGGAAGTTACCATTCGGGAGGCGAGGATGGTTCCAACAACCCCAGCGCACAAAGCGCAGGCGACGTAAGCGATGATTTTCACCCGGTTGACCTTGATCCCCGAGAGGCGGGCCGCTTCCTCGTTCGAACCGATGGCGTAGGTGTACCGTCCGACGCGCGTCTTCTTGAGGATAAACTGGCAGAGCACGGCGACGACGATCATGATGATCACGGGGTAGGAAATGCCGGGAAACTGGTTGCCGGCCCGGAAAATGGTGTCATTCCCAAGCGCGCCAAAAGACTCGGGGGCAGGCCACGCGTTGGCGTTCGTGATCGTCAGGGCTACGCCACGGATGACAAAGGTCATGCCGAGCGTCGCGATGAACGGCGGAAGCTTCAGCTTGGTTATCATGAGGCCGTTGGCAAGGCCGCAGACGCCCCCGGTGGCCACGCCAATGAGCCAGCTGATCCAGATGGGCACCCCGGCAATGGCGGCCATGACCGCCACCGTGCCGGTGAGAGCCACAACAGACCCGATGGAAAGGTCGATCCCGGCCGTGATGATTGTGAATGTCACGCCAATGCCCATCAGGGTTGTCGTGCTGGTCTGCAGGAGGAGGCTGAGGACGCTGCGCACGGTGAAGAAGTTCTTTGCCGTGACGGAAAACACCGCGAACAGCACGATGACGGCGCCGAACGTCAGGAAGCGGTCCAGCGCGACGCTGGATTTGCCGTTGGACGGGGCCTCGGGGCCGGGACGATTGGTGGTCAGGGGGCGAGGCTCACTCATGACTGCATTCTCTCTTCCGCTTCGGTCGGGGAGACGGAGGCTCCCTTGGAGGCCGTTCGTCCGAGACCCGCCGCGTAGTTCAGGATCTCCTCCTGGGTCGTATCCTTCGTCACGAGCGTGGCTTCGAGGCTGCCTTCGTGGAGGACCAGGACGCGATCCGACATGCCCATGATCTCGGGCAGCTCGGAGGAGATCATGATGACTCCCACGCCCTCCCGCGCCAGGCGCTCGATCAGCTCGTAAATGGCGAACTTGGTGCCGACGTCGATGCCTCGCGTAGGCTCGTCGAAGATCAGGACCTTTGAGTCGCAGAAGAGCCACTTGGCCACCACGACTTTCTGCTGGTTGCCGCCGGACAGGTTGTTGACGACCTGCGTGAGGCTCGGCGTCCGGATCATGAGCTCCTCCACGTAGCGGCGGCAGGCGTCCATCTCCCGGGAGCGTGAAATCACTCCGAGCCGCGACGACACGTCCCCCACGTTGGCCATCGTGACGTTCTCCGCGAGCTGCATCTTCACCGCGAGCCCTTCCTGCTTGCGGTTTTCGGAGAGATAGGCGATTCCGGCGCGAATGGAGTCCGACGGGGAGCGGAGCGACAGGCGGCGGCCCTGCATGAGGATCTGCCCCGAGTCGATGGGGTCCGCGCCGAAGATGGCCCGCGCCAGCTCCGAACGCCCCGCGCCCATCAAGCCGGCAATCCCGAGGATCTCGCCGCGGAACAGATCGAAGGAGACGTCGTGCAGGATGCCGTCCCGGCGGATCCGCTTCACTTCCAGGATCTTCTCCGTGGTCGGGACGTTGCGCCGGACGGGGAACTGGTTTTCCAGCTTGCGTCCCACCATGCGGCTCACGATCTCTTCCAGGGTGACGGCCGCGTAGTCGTCCGTGCTGACATGGCGGCCATCGCGGAAGATCGAGATCCGGTCCACGATGTGCTTCAGCTCCTGCAGACGGTGCGAGATGTAGATGATCGCCACGCCGCGGTCACGAAGCGTGTGAATGACGCGGAACAGCTCGTCGATCTCCGACTCCGTGAGCGCGCTCGTCGGCTCGTCCATGATGAGGACTTCGGAATCGAACGAAAGCGACTTCGCGATTTCCACCATCTGCTGCTTGGAAATGGGAAGACGATTGAGCGTGATCGTTGGATCGATATGCAGGTTCAGGCGCTCGAGGATGGCTATGGCCTCGGCGTTCATTTTCCGCTCGTCCATGGTGCCCAGCCAGGTCAGCGGTTCGCGTCCGATGAAGATATTAGCCGCCACGGAGAGGTGCGGGATGAGGTTGAGCTCCTGGTAGATGATTCCGATTCCCGCATCGCGGGCCTGCGTGGAGTCGTGGAATCGGACTTCCTGCCCCTTGAAGCGGATGGTCCCAGCTTCCGGCGGATAGACCCCGGAGAGGATCTTCATGAGCGTCGACTTTCCCGCGCCGTTTTCCCCCACCAGGGCATGGACCTCGCCCCGCCGGAGATCGAACGACACCTTGTCCAGCGCTCTCACGCCGGGGAAGCTCTTCGAGACACCTTCTACTTCGAGGATGAGCTCATGCATTCGGGGAAGCCCCTCACCGCCATGAAGGCACGGCCCTGGCCCGAACACAATCGAGGATACGGCACAAAAGGTTGGATTTCCGGCACTCTGCTCGGCGGACCGCTCCGGCGGCAGCGCCCCCGGTACCAGGGCCCGCGGCCGGGCTCATCCACCAGCCTCGCCCGTCCGAACCTGCACGCTGAATGAACCCGGCACGGGTTCCTCACTCACCACGTACAGGTATCCTCCGCCGCACCCGGAGTACATCGCCCCGAGGGATTTTTCCTGGTAGTGCCGCAGAAGCCCGGCAAGGTCCACGGAAAAAGACGGAGGGCGCACGACGTGCGGCAGGAGCGTTTCCCAGCAGCGCATGCACTCGTTCATGGACTCGCCGAGAGCCGAAGCGTCCCGTGCGAGGATTGCTTCCCAGCACGCCCGGCCGGATTTTCCCAGCCGCGCGATCCACACCGGATCGAGGTTCTGCGCGGCCAGGGGCTCGTACCCGGGCGGCCGCGGGGCAACAGGCAGCACCTTGACGACGCGCTCGAGCCACCGCGCCACCCTGCGGTCGGTGCAGCTCTCGACGCGGGCCGGAAAGATCCCCTCTTCCACCGATGCGTCGTAATCCAGACGGCAGACGCCCGGATACAGGAGACCCACCATGTCCTGCGATCCGGAAGGCTCCGCCCGGCCGCGGTTTTCTGCTTCGTACAGCTCTCGGACGAGCTGCTCCGGGTCTCCCGACGGCATGCGGCCGCCCCAGTGCCGGAGCGCCACGCTCCGGGTGGAGGTAGCCATGCCGCAGCGGTCCATCCAGCGGAACGTGGGCTCGACAGCCACGGTCACCATGGATCCCGGGGGCTCGGGATTGAGCCGCGAAACAAAGGGCTGGTCGATCCACCCACCGGCGAAGGCCATGCGGTAGGGAATCAGACCGATGACGTCCCCGATATCCGCCGCCATAGGGGCTCAGCTCACCGTGGCCTTGCCGGCCTTGCGGTCGCGGTACTGCTGCTCGATCCAGCGGTAGGTCTTTGCCAGCCCGTCCTTCAACGGGGTGTCCGGTTCCCAGCCCAGAATGCCGTGGATCATGGTGTTGTCGCTGTTGCGCCCCGCCACGCCGCGCGGAGCGTCGGGGTCGTAGCGCCGGGTGAGCTTCACGCCGCCGATGGTTTCAGCCAGCGTGGCAAGCTCGTTGATGGAGACGAGCTCGGAGGACCCGAGGTTGATCGGCGTGGCGGCAAGCTTGTCGCAGTGCATGATCATGTCGACGCCTTTCGTGCAGTCGTCGATGAACATGAAGCTTCTCGTCTGCGTCCCGTCTCCCCAGATGGTGATCTCACCGGCGCCCGTGTCCTTGGCTTCGATGACCTTGCGGCAGATGGCAGCCGGAGCCTTTTCCCGTCCGCCGTCCCAGGTGCCGAAGGGGCCGTAGACGTTGTGGAATCGCGCAATGAACGTCGGCAGACCGCGCTCCGCGGTGTACTCCTGGCAGAACATTTCCGAGATCAGCTTTTCCCAGCCGTACCCGCGCTCCGCCATGGCCGGGTAGGCGTCTGATTCCTTCAGCGCCCGGACTTTCGGGTCCTTCTGCAGATCCGTGTTGTACGCGCAGGCCGAGGAGGAAAAGAAGTACCGCTGCGCGCCCGCGCGCCAGGCCGCCTCGATGAGATGCGTGTTGATGAGGACGCTCCGCAGGCAGTCCACCCGGTGGCGCTCGATGAAGCCCATGCCCCCCATGTCCGCGGCCAGGTTGTAGACCTCCACGGCCCCCTCGGCGGCTCGCCTGCAGTTGTCAGCGTCGCTCAGGTCCAGGCTGATGCTCTCCACCCCCGGCACGCGCTGGTACCACTCCCGCAGCGGCTTCTTGTCGACCGCACGCAGCCGGGAGAATCCCCGGTCCTTGAAGTATCGGACGAGGGCCCCGGCAATGAACCCGCCGGCCCCGGTCACCACGATCAGATCGTTCTTGTCCATTGCATTCCTCCGCGGATACCGTACCCCGCCGCCGGCTTTCCGGAATGTCCGAAATGCGTATACTTTGTCACGTTTCGCGTATTCCCCGCGGGGAGGGAGGAAGGAGGCAGGGGAGGATGGGGCCTCATCGGCGCCGACGCGTCGGAATGTTCATGGGGCTGATCGACCACTACGAGCACGGGATCGCGCGGGGGGTGGTCCGTTTTGCCCGCGGACGCCCGGACTGGGACCTGTACGGCTACGGGTGGATGTTCCAGACGATGGGTTCCCTGGAGCACTGGGACGGGGACGGCATTATCGCGCGCATCGAGTCGGCCCGTGACGCGGATCTTCTTGCATCCCGGGGAATCCCGGTCGTGGACGTCGCCGGCGCGTGGATGCGCCCCGGCTTCCGCCAGGTGAGCAACGACGACGTCGCCACCGGGCGTCTCGCCGGGCGTCACCTTGCCGGCCTCGGTCGCCGCCGCTTCGCTTTCTGCGGGGTCAGTCGCGTCGGGTGGTCGCGGGTGCGGTGCAAAGCCTTCCAGGGCATGGTAGCTGCCGACTCCGTAGCGGTGTTCGAACAATCGCTCACGTGGTGGGAGAAGCTTCACCGCTCGGAGCAGCTCGACCGCTGGCTGGCCCGGCTCGAGCGCCCCGCCGCGCTTTTCGCCTGCAATGACACGGTAGGGCTGAAGGCAGCCGCTGCGTGTCGGCGGCTGGGCCTGGCCGTTCCCGCCGACATCGCCATTCTCGGCGTGGACAACGAGGATATTCTCTGCGAGCTTTCCGTGCCGCCGCTTTCCAGCGTCGCGCTGGACCTGGAGCGCATCGGGTGGGAAGCTGCGGCGGCGCTGGATGATCTCATGAACGGCCGGGCAGGGCGCGCGCCTGTCGTGGTGCCCCCCCGAGAGGTGGTGGAGCGCGAGTCCACCCGCGCCATCACGACCGGCGATGAGCTGGTGGATCGGGCCCTGGGAGTCATCCACGGCGCGGCCGTTCCGGGTCTGACCGTGGGTCAGATCCTGCTCTCCGTGCACTGTTCCCGCAGAACCCTGGAGAAGAGGTTCCGGACCGCATGGGGACGGAGCATCCATCAGGAGATCATCCGACGCCGGGTAGAAGCGGCGCGCCGTCTCCTTCGAGACACGACGCTCACCGTGGAGGCGATCGCGGAGGAAACGGGCTTCGCGAACCCTCAGCGTTTCTACGCGGCGTTCAGAAAGGTCCAGGGGAGCACGCCGGGCGCCTACCGGCGGTCCTCCCATTTCTGACGCAGAGCCCCCGGCACGCCTCGCGGGCTGCCGGCGTCTGGACGGTCATAGATTGATGTGCGCCGCAAGGGCGGACGCGCGGAAGCCCTGGTACCTCGGGTCGAAGATCAATTCAGAGGTCCGGGACAGGTCCATTTCGTCGGTACAGGCTACCGGCTCCGGATAGAAGGGGATGCGTGAACCGCTGCGGACATAGAGCGGTACCCGCTCCAAGGGCTGCTCCACGCGGTCCAGCATCACCGGGCCACGGACTCTCTCTCCCGTCCAGAAGTCGATCCATTGCCCGGCCGGAAGATAGACGCTCCGGACGCCGGAGGCGCTCAGGATCGGCGCTACGAGAAACGCGCTCCCGCAGTAGAACTCGTCCTCCACGGTCCACGCGATCGGATCGTCGTCGTGATGGAACACGAGGGAGCGGAAAATCGGCAAGCCGCTGGCCGCCGAGTCCCTGGCTTCCCGCAGGAGGTAGGGAATGAGGGCATATCGCAGCCTGAGCCATTGGCGTACCACCTCTGCGACCGCCGGATACTCCCACGGCTCGCGGGCAGAGGACCCATGGAAGCGCAGGTGGGAGGTGAAGACGCCGACCTGGGTCCAGCGCACGAACAGGTCGTCCGCAGGACGGTCGTTCATGAAGCTGGGAAGGGAGTGGAAGCCGGGAACGTCGTGGCTCCAGAACCCAAAGCCGGAAAGGCCGATTTGAAGCCCGCCGCGGATGGTGGCCGCGAGCCCGTCCCATGTGGCCGCGGCGTCGCCGCCCCAATGCACGGGGTAGCGCTGGCTTCCCGCCCAGCCCGAGCGGGCCCAGATGATGCCGTCCGGATAGACCTCCCGGGTCACCTCGAATGCCGCGCGGTGGTACAGCAGGCAGTAGATGTTGCGAAGGCGCGCCGCGTCCATCCCTCGATAGGAGGCCTGCATGTCAATGGTCTCGCCGAAGTCGGTCTTGATCGCAGCGGCACCCATTGTGAGGAGCCGCCGGAGGAGGCCCTTGTACCACTGCACCGCGTCCGGGTTGGTGAAGTCGATCGTGCATCCGCGGGCATCATCGAACTTCGACTCCAGCGGCGGCTGCGTGCCGGGCGCGATGTACTGCTTTTCGCGCGCCAGGGAGAACAGGCTTGTTCCCTCGGTCACCAGGGGAAGCTGCCAGAGGGACACGCGAAACCCCTTCTGCCTCATGTCCCGCAAAAAGCCCTCGGGGTCCGGGAATCGCTCGGGGCTGAACTCCCACTCGCATCTCCAGTCGGTCCTGAACCACCCCGTGTCCAGGTGGATTACGTCGCAGGGGAATCCCCCGCGGCGCATCCCCTCGGCTACCCCGCGCACCTCCTCGGCGGAGAAGTAGGTCATCCGGGCCATCCACGTGCCATAGCTCCAGAGAGGCGGAAGCGGGGGCCTTCCCGTCAGGCGCCGGTACGTTGACACAATCGACTGGACGGAGCCTCCGATGAAGAAGAGGTCCAGGACCGGAGATTCCACGGCCCCCTGGACCGCGCGTGAAGATACATCGGCGAACGACAGGCGCGTGCGGTACGAGGTGTGAATGAAAAGGCCATAGCCGGCACTGGAGACGTAGAACGGCACGTTCTTGTACGCCCGGCGCGAAGACACTCCCAGGGCGTCCGTGTTTTCAAGGACGACTGTGGAGCCGGCAAGGCCGAACCGCGAGAACCGCTCCCCCGTGCCCAGGAAGCGCTCCCCCGGCCGCGCGTGCAGGGAGAACAGGGACAAGCGGGGACGGCCGCGGCGGGTCACGCACCCCAGCCCGATGGACTCCCGGTGCGCCGGAAAAAAGCTGTCATGGGCCATGAACGGAACGCCGGTTCGAGCGTCCGGGACTACGACGGCGTCGAAGACGGGAGCAGGATCCGGCAGCTGGCGGCTCCACGGATGCGACGGAGCCCGGGGCGGCACGGTTCGGAATGCGGCCCGGCCGGAGGCGTCCCGTACCACATACTCCCCGGCCGCGGCGCCTGCCGTCACCGTGACTCTCCCGGGCTGGAAGCCGGGGTCGCGCTCGATCATCGGGCTCGAATCCAGGCTTGCGGGTTCAGCCTCTCCATCGCCGCCAAAGCTCACCGTCGCCCGTACCATGCACCCGTCCCATGATTGAACCCTCAGTTGCACCGTGAGTTGCGCGGCGCCGGGGTCCGCCTCGAACGAGAACGGCTTGCAGGCGAACAGCGGCACGGTGAAGACGACCGCATTGTCTTCGACACGCGCGGCCGTGGCGGGTCCCGCGATATGGACTCCATCGGAAGCCGCTGCAGGGTCGTCCAGATCAAGCAGGTCCTCCCGGAAGCGGTCGTGTTGAATCACGGGTCACCCCTTGATGGCGCCGGCAGTGACCCCGAGTGTCACGCGGCGCTGGAAAATCAGGAACATGGCGAGCGGCACCGCCATGGCAATGACGACGGCCGCGCTCGTCCGGGGCACGCCGAGGCCGTATTCCCCTCTCATCATGGCGATGCCGAGCGTCATCGTCCGTGAGGCCTGGTTCTGCAGGATCAGCAGAGAGAACGGCAGCTCGTTCCACATGGACTGGAAACCGATGATGGCGACGGTTGCGATCATGGGCATCGCGAGCGGCGTCATCACGCCCACGAGGATCCGCAGGTGCGAGGCGCCGTCCATGCGCGCCGCTTCCACCAGCTCGTACGGCATGTCGGTGAAGTAGGTGGTCATGATGTAGGTCCCGAACGGGGAGAAGTAGGCCACCCACGTAAGGATGACTCCCGCGCCGGTGTTCGTAAGGTGCAGCAGGGAGATCAGCTTGAAGACCTGGGTAGCCAGCAGGAGCTGCGGAAAGATCGTGAGGAAGAGGACCAGGAGAAACAGGGACCGCTTGAGGCGGAATCGCATCTTGCCGAACGCGTAGCCCGCGGAGACGCACACCGCCAGGTAGAGCACCAGGCCGATCGGAACAAGAATGAGGCTGTTGATGGCATACGTCAGCAGATGCGAGTCGATCGCGGCGTAGACAAAGTTGTCTCCCCGGGGGGCTTGCGGGAGAAAGAAGGGGTTCATGACGAACTCGTCCCCCGACTTGAGGCTTGCCGAAATCACATTGTACAGGGGAAGGATGGACCCGATGGCCAGCACAAGCAGGAACAGCTGGACGAGCACTCTGGTGCTCGTGCTGATGGCGGAAACCCTCTTCATGAGCTTCTCCGTCGCATAAGGCGGATCTGCGCGACGGAAATGGCGGCGCAGAAGAAGAAAAGCACGACGGACCATGCGCTGGAGTACCCCACGCGGAACTTCTCGAATCCCTGGGCGAAGATCCCGTACTCCAGCGTGAACGTGCCGTATCCGGGTCCGCCGCGGGTGAGCGTGTAGATGAAGCTGAACATCCGGGCAAACACCTCGATGAAGTTGAACACGACCCAGAACTCCAGGGCGAAACGGATGCTCGGCACGGTGACGCGCCACAGGGTCTGGAAGAAGCCGGCGCCGTCGATGAGCGCCGCCTCGTAGACTCCCTGCTCGATGCCGTTCATGGCGGCCAGGAAGTAGATGAGACCAAACCCGAGGTGGACCCAGACCACCTGGACAAGGCCGACGGTGTTGATGGCAATCGAGGGAGAGGTCAGAAAGCGGATCGTCGATCCGGCAGCCCACCTGAGCAGGAGGTTCAGCGACCCGTCATCACGGAGATAGATGGAGAATACCACGCCGATGATGACCGGCCCCAGGAGGTTCGGAATGTAGAAGATGGCACGATAGGCCTGCCAGCCCCGCAGGCCTTCCCGCAGGAGCGCGGCAACAAACACGGTCACGGCCGTGCTGACCGGGATGTAGCAGACCAGAATCGCGGTGTTCGCGATTGACGTCCAGAATGCCTGGTCACCGAGCATGGCACGGTAGTTGGACAGGCCCGTCCACCTCATGGCGCCGTAGCCTTTCCATTCCGTGAAGCTCGCGACAATGTTCATGATGACCGGATAGAGGATGAAAGCGGCAAGGAGCACCAGCAGCGGCGCCAGGAACACATAGGGAGCGATGCCGTCTTCTTCCAGCCGATGATGGCCCATCTCAGGGGTGCTCCGCGCAGGAAAGAGGACGGGGCTCGACGCCCCGTCCCCGGTGAGAGCTCTATTTCGTGATGAGCTTCTGGTACTCGGCGATGTACTGGTCCGTGGTGAGCTCGCCCGTCACGAACAGGCGGTCGTTGAGCCGGTTCGTGTCATCCTCGTACCCGTTGTAGAACATCGGGAGATAGTCCAGGGCCAGGCCTCCCTTGAGGTACTGCTGGATGGTCTTGAGCGAGGGATAGTTGCCCTCGAAGCCGCCGACAGTCGTGTTGGGTGACAGAGCCCCCGTCGCAGCGGCGTAAATGCGCGCCGCCTCCGCGCTCACGTAGAACTTTGCGTAGGCCACGGCCACCTTCTGGTTTTTTGACCAGGTCATGACCCCGTAGCCGATCCCCGCTCCCTGGGCCACCTGCTGGTCCTTGTACGTGAAGTCCGGGAAGTTGATCGTGGGGAAATAGCCGATGTTCTTTGCTCCAAGCGCGTCGGAGAACGCCTTCCAGTTGCCGACGTCCGACAGGAGGCCGACGAACATCCCGCCTTTGCCAGCCGCGAACGTGTTGATCCCGTCCATGAAATACGGCCGGGAGAAGCCGTCCTTCTCCAGATACCCCTTGTCGACCAGCGTTTTGACGAACTCGACGCTCTCGCGGAACAGGGGATCCGTGTACTTCACGGAGCCATCCTTGAGGCCCGCGACGTTCGGCCCGAAGGCGTTCGCGACGAGGCAGCGAAGGAGGAAGTCAATCGTGTAGGTCTGACCGACGGTGATGGGAACGATTCCCGCGGCCTTGAGCTTCTCGCATGCCGCGAGGAACTGGGCCGCCGTCTTGGGGGGCTGCTCGGGATCGAGGCCCGCCTTCTTGAAGTAGGCCTTGTTGTAGTAGATGCCGAAGCCCTGCATGGTCATGGGCAGGATCTTGATCGGCGCGCCCACCTTGCCGTCCATGGAGACCATCGCTATGCTCGCGGGCGTGAACTGGCTCTTGATGTCCTGGATGGAGGGCGTCAGGTCGACGAGAATGTCGCCAAACCCGTACTCCCGGGCTCCCGGGTGGAACATCGCCACGTCCGGTCCCTGGTTGGCACTGGCGGCGGCCTGGATGATCTGGTAGTACTGCGGTTCACCGGGCTGCGATACGTGATTGACCGTGACACCCGGATTTTTCTGCATGAACAGGGCGTCGATCTGCTGCATTGGCTTCTGCGCCCCGTTGACCTCACCGTACTTGAAGTCCCAGACGGTAAGCGTCACTTTCTGCTGGGCGATGGCGCCCCCGGCGCATAGTGCAACCAGGACGAGACAGAGAATTGATCGCTTGATCATGAATGCCTCCTTCCAGGGTTTGTTCGCACCCCAGTATCCGGCGGCGCCGGAGGGTCGTAAATGGACTGGATTGCGCCGGATCATGGAGAAAATTCCATATCAGAGCCCCTGCGCAGCATGCTATCATGTGCCCGTGTCTCGCCGCCGGACCGTCCGCGGATCCATCTTTCTTTCCGTTTCGATCCTGCTGGTGTGCGTGCTCATCGCGTTCTCCCTGGTCGTGTATGACTACGTCTCGGGCGTGGCGCGGGAGCGCTTTGCTGACACCCTGACCTCTCTTTCCCGGTCCCTGGTGACGAACCTGGACGCCCAGGTGGCCGAGATGAACCGGCTGAGCCTGACGTTGATCTACTCCCAGGTCTTTCAGGGTCTCTATGCGCGTCACCTGGCCCTGCCGCGCGCACCGGTGTCCGCCGAACAGAGAATATCCAAGCTGGAGAACACGGAAGCCTTGATCGAGATCTGTGAAACGATTCTCGGGCCCAACCGGTCCGCCCCGCAGGTGAACGTCTTCGACCTGAAAGGCGAGATGATCGGGGCCGGATACTACAGCCGGCTCATTGAGCGGAATGTGACGGGCGAACCATGGTACCCCGCGGTCATGCGAGCGGCAGGCGAACGCGTGATACGCCCGCCGCACATGGATCCGCTCCTCGAGGAGACCTCCGTCATTGTCAAGGACAAGAGGTACGTGTCGCTGCTGAGGACGTTCCAGGACGCCTTGCTTTCCACGCAGGGGATCGTCGAGGTGAAGCAGTACTGCGATACGCTTTTCAGCGAGTTGGATCTCATGAGCGGATCGTCTGCATCGATCTTCGTCTTCGACGGCCGCGGAAACCAGCTGTATCCCTACGATGGCCCTCACGCCGACGGACGGGCGCTCCTCGGGCTCGCCCATCAGGCGGCGCGCCGCCCGATCGTGACCGGCCTCCTTCCCGGCACGCGGGAGCCGCGGATCTTCGCGGTCGCCACGTCGCGGGACACCGACTGGACCCTCCTGATCGGCGAGCCGTCGGCAGGGCTGGCGGCGAGCGTCCTGCAGTACGCCCTTCGCATTGCGCTTCTTACTCTCGGTGCCATCGTCTGTTCGCTGGCCGCCTCCTACTTCATCGCCCGCCGGGTGACCGTGCCGATCAAATCGCTTCACGCCGAGATCGAAGCGCTGGAGCTGGGGAACCTGGACAAGGCCGCGGAGGGCGCGCGGAAGCCTGACCTCGGCGAGATCGACGAGCTGCGTCTGGCCTTCCACGGCATGAGGATGAAGCTCAACGAGTCGATCCGGGAAGCCGTCGCCCTGCGGGCGCACGAAAAAGAGGCCCAGCTTGTTGCCTTGCAGTCGCAGCTCAATCCGCACTTTCTCCATAACATGCTCCAGACAATCGGCATCATGGCGGAGGAGGGCTCCCCGGCGGCCATCCAGGATCTCATCCTGAACCTTGTCCGGGTGCTTCGCTATGCATCGTCCACCGAGGGAACGACCGCCACACTCGGGACCGAGGTGGAGTATGCAGAGAGCTACCTCGCCGCAATGCGGGCCAGGTTCGGGGGGAGCCTCGAGTACGTGATCGACATCCCCGGCGCCATGAGGGAGATTGTCGTTCCCCGCCTGATCCTCCAGCCCTTCATAGAGAACTGTTTCAAGTACGGAACTTCCGCCCGACCTCCGTGGCGAATCGAGCTCCGCGGCGGGTGCGCGGACGGGCAGTGGTTGATCGAGATCCTGGACAACGGACCCGGCTTCGATCCCGGTACCCTTGCGCGCATCTCCGAGAAGCTGGCGGTCCGCGAGCGGGCGGGCAGCGGCCTCTCCCCCCTGTCGATTTCGGGAATGGGAATCCTCAACTCCTACCAGAGGCTGAGGCTCGCGTTTGGGCAGGGAGCCGTTCTCGAGGTCGCCAACCGGCCCGAAGGAGGGGCGCGGATCGCCATGGGAGCAGGGTTCAATGGCTGAACGAAAGCTCACCTTCGTCGTTGCGGAAGACGAGGAGAGGATGCGGGACTATCTGGCCCGCAAGACCGCGGAGCTCGACCGCAACCTTGAGTGCGCCGGGACAGCGGCCGATGGGGAGGAGGCCGTGGAGCTCGTGGAGCGATATCTCCCCGACCTGCTCATCACGGACATCAAGATGCCGGTGCTGGACGGGCTGGAGCTCGTGGAGCGGATCCGGCGCGCGAACCCCGACCTGCGAATACTCATTGTCTCCGGCTACAGCGAGTTCGAGTACGCGCGCCGGGCCATCGAGCTGGGCGTGGACGACTACATCCTGAAGCCCATTGACGTTGAGAAACTGCGGGAGATCCTCCTGCGAATTCGAATACGGCTGGAGGCCACGGTCGGCGCGGTGGACGCCGAGTTCGGGTTGGACCGGATCGGCGCTCGGGAAACGGAGCTGGCGAAGTCCGTGGAGGTCTACCTCCAGGAGAACTACCGCCGCTCGTATTCACTCGAGCGGTTGGCATCGTCGTTCGGGTGCAAGCCGGCATACCTTCTACGTCTGTATCGAAAGGTCACGGGGCGGACCCCCACGCAGGACCTGATCCGTCTGCGCATCGAGAAGGCCAAGCGATTGCTCGTCGGACACCCCCACATCGAGATCAAGCAGGTGGCTGCCGCGGTGGGTTACGAGGACCCGCTGTATTTTTCCCGCCTGTTCAAAAAGGAAACGGGGTTCAACCCGTCCGCGTTCAAGGACTCGATGAGCCGGCTCTAGACGGCAGCCAGGCGGGATCCCGCGCCGCCGCGGCCATGTTGGCGCGCCGGCCGTCGACGCCGGCGAGGAAGCGCTGCGGGCTCATCGCGCCGACCATCATCTGTTCGAAGTCCGCCTCGATCTCCATCCACTGGCCCATGATGTACTTCACCCCTCCCTGGAAGGGCTCTCCCCCGAGGCGCGCGGAGGCGAGAAAAGACTGCTCATTCGGCAGGAGAGGCACCGGCCGGGTGGGAAAGGAGAGGCTCGTTCCCTCCGGCTGGGCCACCGCATAACGGTAGAGATTGTCCTCCCGCGTCAGGAAACGGAAGAACTCGAGCACTGCCGCCGGGTCACGGCTCCTGGCGTTTCCAAACCACGTGGGCGCTGAGCGTTCAATGCTCACGCTGCGATTGTCGAGCCACGGGATGGGGAACATCCCCCAGGATTCCGCGCCGGAGTCGGGGTTTTTCTTGAGAACGCTGCGCGCGAACCCGATCTTGTTCAGCGTCATTGCCGCCGCCCCCGAGATGAGCGCGGTCTTCGAACCCTCGATGGTGTTCGCCATGAAGTCGCTGCCGAAAAAGCCGCGGTTGACCGCGAGGAGGATCTGGTCCAGCGCACGGCGGAACGGCGCATATCCGGCGAATGTCAGGCGGTTCGCATTGAGCCCGTCATACAGCCCGGGGTCGCGCTCCTCGAAGGCGGAGCCCATCTCGAAGAACGTAAGGGACGTATGCCAGCGGCTGGCGCCGGGCTCGTAGATGGGGACGATGCCGGCTCGCTTGATCCGTTCGCAGACGGCCATGAACTCGCTGGTGGTCCGCGGGGCATGGAGCCCCAGCTTCCTGAAGATCCTGTCGTTGTACGTATACACCCAGCCAAGGGTGTCGTCCCAGACAATCAGGCCATAGACCCGGCCCTTCTGCGAAACAGCCGGAAGCCATTCCGGCTTCAGGCGCTTGACCCACTCCTCGTTCGTCAGGTCCAGACAGCATTTTTGCGGGTCGATCTCACCACCGAGGTACCATCTCGTGGACTGCATGAGGAAGATGTCCGCGGCTTCCCCGGAAGCGAGCATGGTCTGGAGTGCCCGGAAGTAAACATGGGGAGCGTAGATCATGAACGAGATCTGGATGCCGGTCTCCTTCTCAAAGAGCTTCGCATTCTCTCCCATGACGTCGTAGATCCAGCCGTCTGACGCCATGACCTGGATCTTCCGGGGAAGGGCGGAACCGGTGTTCGGGCTTCTCACGGGGCCGCAGGCCGCCAACCCGGCTCCAAGAGCAAGCAGAAGGAAGATCTGGGCTGCCGCCTCAACTGCGCGGGAGGTGAGCCTCACGGCGCAACTATACCACGACCGGGCGCGGCACGGCATCGACAATATCGAACCCCGCGAGCGACAGGTCCGGGGAGGCCTCCGTGCGGTCACCGCGGCCATCATCTGGCTCGACTGTTGTGCCCGGCGTCAGCCCGCTGTCTTCAAAGGGATGTCGAAGTACCGCGCAGCGTTGGCAAAGCAGATGTCCCGGACCATTCCTCCCAGGAGTCTCCGGTCCTTCGGCGCCTCTCCCCGCTCCACCGCTGCTCCGAGGAAGCTGCAGAGGACCCGGCGGAAGCATTCATGCCGGGGATACGAGAGAAAGCTTCGGGAGTCCGTGGTCATGCCGACGAAATGCGACAGGAGGCCGATGTCAGCGAGAGCCTGGAGCTGCTCGCGGATCCCATGGGGCTGGTCATTGAACCACCACGCCGGGCCGAACTGCACTTTCCCTCTCACGTGCTCTCCGGGAAAGCCTCCCGCCAGGGCGGCAAGCACCGCATTGTCGGCCGGGTTCAGGCAATAGAGAACGGTCCGGGGGAGGATGTCCCTCACCTCGAGCGCATCAAGGAACCGAGCCAGGGAGGCGGCAAGGGGGACATCCCCGATGGTGTCAAAGCCCGCGTTCGGTCCACGGCTTTGGAAGAACCGCGAATTGATGTCCCGCAACGCGCCGATGTGCAGCTGCTGAACCCATCCCGCCTCCGCATCCATGCGGGCAAGCTCCCGGAGGACGGCAGACTTGAAAAGCCGCGCGTGCGCCGCGTCGGGCCCTTTGCCTTCCCGCGCGCCTCGAAAAATCGAACCGACCTCGGACTCCGTGAAGGCGTCGGCGTATGCTGCCTCGATCCCATGGTCCGAAATCCTGCATCCATTGTCATGAAAATACTGATGGCGCCGGTGCAGCGCATCGATCAGGTCTCCCCAGTCGCTGATGTCGACGCCCGCGGCTGCCGCAAGCCGGTCCACCCACGCGTTGAATGCCAAAGGCTGTTCTATTGCCATGACGCCGTCCGGTCGGAAGCCGGGGACGACCGTCACGTCGAATGTCCCGTCCGCGGCAAGGCCTCGATGATGTTCCAGCGAGTCCACCGGGTCATCCGTAGTGCACAGGACCCGTACCGACATGCGCCGCAGGAGGCTGCGCACGCTGAAGTCCCTGCGTGAGAGCTGCTCCGAGCACGTACGGAACACTTCCTCCGCGGTGTCGGGGCCCAGCAGCCGGTCTGAAACACCGAAGTACCGTTTCAGCTCGAGGTGAGACCAGAGGTACAGGGGATTCGCGATCGTGGAGGGGACAATCTCCGCCCATGCCTTGAACTTGTCGAAGTCTGAAGCATCGCCGGTGATAAGACGCTCCGGGATTCCGCAGGCCCGCATGGCGCGCCACTTGTAGTGGTCTCCGCCGAGCCAGATCTCCGTGATGCTGGCAAACTGACGGTCCTCGGCGATGTCTTTGACGGGAAGGTGGCAGTGAAAGTCATGGATGGGTGAGTGCTCGGCGTGGTCGTGATAGAGATCCTTCGCCATGTCGTTGTCGAGAAGAAAATCCTCGTCGGGGAATCGGGCCTTCATTCTGCCTCCAGCGTCTCCCGCGCATGGTCTTTCTTGACAGGATACCCACCCGGGTCCAGAATGCCTGCCAGGCACGCATGGTAGCATCCGAGAAGAGGAAATTCACCCCGAGCACCGTCCTCTTCCTGCTCGCCCTGGTCGTGTACGTGGGCAACGTCCTGGGCATTCTTTTCACGGTCATCCTCAATTCCGCTTCCAGCTCTTCCTCCTGCCTATGATCGTGCCGCCCATGACGTACGGGATCCCGCTTGCCGTGGTGCTCTACAAGTTCCACCTGGCGTCGCGGGTGATCGGCGTGATCCTTGCGAACCTCGTGCCCATCGTCCCGTTCGTGATCCTGATCCTGATGCCGTTCATTGAGCAGGTCGGGGCCAATCTCGAATCAGCGGCCCAGATGCTGGGCGCCCGGCGCTGGACCGTCTTTCGCAGGATCCTGGTCCCCCTGACCCTGCCCGGCATCCTCACCGCGGGAATCCTCTCGATCGTGAAGACGATATCGATGTTCGAGCTGACGTACCTGGTGGCCGGCGCCAGGTCTCAGACGATCGTCGTGGCGCTCTACGCAGACGCGTACGCAGCGGGCGCGCGCCCCCCGCAGGCGGTGGACGCGCTGGCAGTCATCTACTTCCTCACCGCCATGGTCTGTCTCGTCGTCGCGCTGCGCTTTGTCAGCCCGACGCAGATGGTTTTCAAGATCAAGTAGGTTCGTACGCCGCACCGCGTGTTCCAGCGCCATGAAGACAATTGAGAAGTACTCCATCGGGACCGGCGATCGTTTCGGCCGCCAGGGTGTCGCGCAGATCAATGCAATCAGGATGGCATG
>Ga0335070_10002876_pt1 | contig 20040 bp, 11 predicted proteins | sample Lox_Sample_13_FD_206722 | JGI IMG/M metagenome (GOLD analysis project Ga0335070, IMG submission 206722) | Soil microbial communities from Loxahatchee National Wildlife Refuge, Florida, United States - Lox_Sample_1.3 | ecosystem: Environmental > Terrestrial > Soil > Wetlands | place: USA... | reverse complement strand
AAACGCCTGAAACGGCGCCGTCACTTCTAAACGCATCACGCGTGGTGCCTCAAGCCTCACGGCCTATGCTGCCGCCGGAGGTGCCGCAGCAATTCATCCCGGTTCGCGGAAGTCAGCCGAGCGGAAGCAGTGTGATCTATCAGCCGATGCTGCTGGCGGCGGCGCAGGTGCGGGTGTCGGACAACAAAGCCGGGGTTGATGTCACCGAGGATGTCACGGTACTCGCGTCCATCACGGATGGCGCAATCGCGGTGGATTGGGACCACGCCGTAGAAGCTGGCATCGCGGTGGCCGACCTGGAATCGTCACCCATGGACGGCGCGCAATTCGGGTCTGCGCCTGGCGCCGCGAGCAAAGCCAAGAATTACGAGACATGGAACAAGGAGTATTCCGGATGGCTCTTTCGAAACCGGAAAATCGATCTCTTTAAAAGTCCCAGCATCAAGCAAGTCTCCAAGCCAGGTGAATCCGAGCGAGACTTCCGAGTACGACTTCAACAATCAGGGCGCGAACAACGGGACAAGCAATCAGAGGGTCTCCGCCAGAAGTACGCGCCGAAGATTGCCGTATTGCAGGATCGGATCAGACGGGCAGAACAGATGAAAGAGAAGCAACAGACCGAGGCTCGCTCAAGTCAGGTACAGGCGGCGATTTCCGTTGGGGCGTCGATTCTCGGCGCCTTCCTGGGGCGCAAGACGATCAGTGCAACGAACATTGGGCGAGCGACAACGGCAATCCGGAGCGCAGGCCGCGTGATGAAAGAGTCTCAGGAGGTTGGCCAGGCCGAAGAGAACGTTGCGACTCTCCAGCGTCAGCTGGCTGATCTCGAAGCCCAATTCAAATCTGAAAGTGAGGCGTTAGTCGCCGCAATCGATCCGCTGAACGAGAAGCTCGAGACAATTTCGCTCAAACCGACCAAATCCAACATTACTGTGAAGCTTGTGACGCTTGCCTGGACACCCTATTGGCGCAATACAGAGGGGACCTCAACCCCTGCGTGGGTGTAGGAGAGACAACGATCGAACCCGCGTCGGGCCTTTGCTAGGCCCCAGTCAGGCCACTGTGGGTATGAAGTTCCTCGAACACCTGATGCAGGGCCTTGGGCTTGGATTTCAGAGCAGGCGAAAAAACCTGCTCGACAATGTGTTCGCCGAGTCGCCGATACGACTCGAACTGTGCCTCGTCGAAGAACTGGTCCGAAGTGGGTTCGTGCGGAAATTGATGATGGTGGGCGGCATATTCCAAAACATCGACCGGCTCATTGCCGGTCAGCGAGGGTTTCAAGTAGATCAATATTCCGTCCGACCTACCTTGGTCCACACGAGTGTAGTGGATGGTTCCGACGGCATAATGTCCGCTGCATCGTCCGTTCAGTTTGAGGGGCTTCAGCCGATCCAGCTTGATCGTGATGTCGATTCCGAGATCGATCCGGATTTTCCGGATGGCGTTGCCGAGATCTTGAAATTCCATCTTCTCATCGCAGCCAGCATCGCTGACCAGAATGTAGTGACATCGACGCAGCACCATCTCGTAGAGTGCTAAGTTTTCAAAATGTCCTCCGTCGGACAAGTACACATAGCGCTTCTGGTCATCCGTTAAACCGAACGCTTCTGCGAGCAGCGGTCCTACGGCGAATTCTGGGCATGAACGATTGTACGTCTGGTGACCAGCCTTACCAGGATTCCCCAGCCACCATCCCAACCTCACGTTGAACAGAGTGAGGAGAAAAGTGATAGCGGGCGATGAATGATAACCCATGTTGGGGCTGGCCGCTGCTCCGGAAATTGCCAACGCGGTTCCCATCGTGATGGCCTGATCGACGGCGGGATTTCGTCCATACTCGGATGATCGGCGATAGCCTGGTTCAATTGCGAAGCTACCGCAGTGTAGCGGGCTGACCGTGAACGACTCCGCCTTCCGTTGCTGCCAGGAGAGCTTCTCTCCGTGTACGAGATTCAGCGCGATGTTGATGACGGGCATCGGCTTTTGGACAGGACCACCCTTCGGAGCGAGCTTGCTCATCTCAAGATTATCGCCGGGATCGAACCCTGTAAATGGGTTGGGACTCCGGTCTTCCCCACGAGAAGCGCCCAAGTAGGCGCGGATGAGTCGGTTGCGATACATCGAATGGAGCGAGAATTTGTTGATGTTGATAAAGAACGACATCAGGACGCTGAAAAGCGCCATGACGACGATAAACTCAGCGACCTCGATCCAGGAAGCGCCGCGAAGGATTGTGCCATTCACTCGTGCAAGCACGGCGAGGATCAGAGCGATTGTAAGCGGGGCCAGCAAAAGAAGATAAAATTTCGTCCCGAGCCGCTTCCACCACACGGCTTGTTCGGGGGCAGGGTTCGCGTCAGTCTTGGCGCTGAAGCCGAAGAAGAGGGTGAACAATCCAGCGAGCCCTCCGGCCGATGCAACCCATCCGGGAAGTTGCCCTAGCGCCCACGGGCCGAACAGAACGATGCCGGCGGCGCCCATCCAGCTGACGCTGCCGATCAAGACCCAGGCCCCAGAGCGGGCCCACCACTCGCGATCGCCGTCGCCGGTGAATCGGCTGGCGAGTCCGATAAAGAGCGTGGCTGCCAGGAGAAAAAGAGAGAGGAAGACCGGAACGGCGGCGAGAGTGTACCAGTCTGCATAACTGGATGGAGAGGCGAGAGGCGTGAGCTTCGCCAGGGTAAGCCAGAGCATTCCTCCCCCTATCAGGCCGCTCAGTATGATCGTAAGCAATTCAAGATAACGCCATCCATTCAGCAAGGACCGGCGGAGCGCCGCTGCTGCGATGAGCCATGCGGTAACGTGCATAGCCGCAGCCCCGAGCGCCAATGTAAAGAGGCTCGAGAGCCCGAATACTGTGAGATCGTCAAGGCTGTGTCCGGACTGTCGATGCCATTCCCAGGAGATGGTCAGCAGGCTCACCGAGATCAAGAGCGGCATCAGGGAAATGAACAAAAATACACGCTGCGTTTCGATCCATTGCCATGTTTCGGAAGTTCGTGCGTCCACAAGACTCGGGCGGCACAGGTGCAGATACGCCAAGCTGACGAGTAGCAGAAGACTCCCCAGGAAAACGAACGTCAAGGTGAGATGCGGCGACGCATGCGCACTGAGCGTGGCTCGGTAAAATATCGGAATGGCCAACAATGCGAGGAGGAACGGAACCAAGACCAGCCAGTTGAGAATAAGGTTCCGAAGATACGTCCCTATGAGGGTCCAGGAATCGGCCGACATGAGGCCCAATCGCGGGCTGAGGTAGTTGCTGTAATTGCGCAGCCAACACACCGGCCCCGGGTCAGGCGTCGACGAATTCTGCGGGATCCGTCCCAATTGTGCACAGACCGCATTGACGCCGCCAGATTGACGATGAATCCAGGCCGCCAACCAGCTTCCGATATAGCCACCGCCTGACACGGTGGATTGATAATCGAATTGACCGAGCAGGTTGAAACGCGCAAGTCCTTGGAGAACGCCAAGCCCGAACGTGGCGCTCCGGATGCCACCGCCGGAGAAGCAGAGGGCGGAGCGTGTGGGCGCATGTTGATGGATGGATGTATAGGCCTGCGTAAGCCGTTCAGGCTCCGATGCTTTCGTTGGAAAGTGAATCTGAGTGCCGTGCAGCGCCGCACATTCCTCCGCCAACACCTGGCTTAGCGGAACTGGGCCATGATCAGCTGATGTGTTGCCCATAGGGGCCCTCCATCGAATTCCGTCGAAGCCACAGGCTCATGCGGACGCGGAGTAGCGTCCTAGGACGACTCTTGGAGAAAATTCACAATCCGTTGGCGCTGCTTGGCCACCACTTTGCGGGCGGAGGCGATTAGCAACGCCGCATGGCACGGGTTCTCGATCTTGAACAGGGTCGGGACTTGTCTTACGGTGCGCTTGATCTCGTCTGGTGTGAGAGTCTTCGGGCAGCCCTCCGGGATCGGATCATCTTTCGTCCACTCGGCTTCCGTGTGCCGCAGGATGATGAGTTTCAAATGATCGTAGTCCGGGAGAAGAGCGCTTTCGGTTCGCAAACTGTGCCAGAGCATTGCCTGATAGGCATTGGCCCGTTCTTCCATGATCCCAACAATGCGCGATGGATCGTCGGCAAAGACTTCAAACCCCTTTTCTTTGTTGTTGAGGTCCGGATCACCCTCGTCAAATGGAAAGGAGGCGTCGATGATCAGGATCAACCCGCGTTTGGCGGAAGGGCGCTGCGGGCGAAGTTTATTGAGGAACAAGGTTGTCAATGATTCGGTGCCGAGGTTGTCGAACAGTCCGCCGTCACCAACGTGGGTATAAGTGTTCGCCCCAGCTACCTGATAGGTGACGGGTCCGACCACCGGAGGAAAGGAAGCGGACGTCACGACAGCGAGCGAGACGGGAAGGCCTCGATGGTCCATCTGAATATCTTCGAAGGTCTGTGGCAGGAATTGATTCTTGGCCCGTTCGACACTCTTGTCGAAACTGGCTTTTCCTTCCGGGGTGAACTGTAGCCCTTTTTCAACTAGTCTGGCGCGAAGTTCTTGCGTGAAATCATAGGCGAAATCTGAAGGCGGTAGCGTGGTCAGAACCAACCGCCGGCCGGTATTGTAGATTGTGCCGTTCAAGATAATCTGTGGCGCGTCCCCACGCCGTTCCCGCTCGTACAATTCTGCGAAGGTCACGTCTTCGAAAAAGCTCGCGTCCCACACATCGGCAAAAGAATAGGCGAACTTCGTGGGATTCGCCACGCGGAACTTCGCCAACTGCCGTAGCAGGGCCTGGAGCTGAAAATTCTGCTGCATGTCCTCTTTGAAAGACGTAAAGAATTGTCGATAGACGGGAGACAATCCCTCTCCCGCCAACACGGCTTCAGACTTGGCGGGTTTCTTCACCGCAAAGTAAGCTGTGGCCAGACTGCCCCCGGAGACACTCGACATGTGGGTCACCAATTCCAACGCGCTGCGTTCCTTTCCATCACGCGTGATGCGGATCTCGGCCAGGGCTTCCAGCGTGCCGGCGGCGAATGTCGCGGCTCGACTGCCTCCTCCGGAGACGGCCAATCCGAGGAGGGTTTCCGAATCGGCCAATGGCGCGAACACGGGAATTGTGGTGTTGGAATGCGCGGGAAGCTGGTGGATCTTCGCAAAACAGCCGGTCAGTGTCAGCGCGAGCGTCAGTCCCAGAGCGAACAGGACGTTCATGATGGTTGGTCTCCTCTGATGGGTGATGATCCGTCCATTCTTGGTGTCACCGTACCGCGGCGGGGACCGCCAGTGCCTCGGTCCTGGTGCCAGGATGATCCATGACTAGTGGCTTCCCCTTTGTGACGCGGAAATAGCAGAAGGCTTCGTGCTCGGCGAGTTTTTTGGCAAGAATGCCACCCGCTGTTTCCACGGCGGCGGCCAATGTTTCGTTGTTGGTCCCGAACACCCCGGCCCCACGGGCCGCCTTGCCGACGGCCGATGTGACAACTGCTTCGGCGAGCATCGCGTCACGCGCCACACGCGCAAATTGATCGTATGAAATGGGTGGATGGTCTGGGTCAATGCGTGGGTAGGAGCGCTCATCGCGGCTCCATTTAACCTTGAGTGCGGTGGCTTCCTGGGTAGCCGGGACTCGGAAGGCGGCGTCCATGAGGGCTTCCAAAAAGATCCGCACCAGGTCAGATGCCACGCGTCGTGAGTCGACCGAACTTGCGTGAAAGCGAACGGTTGGCTCCTGCTTGACTGGATCGATAGAGACGGTGATCTCTGAAGAAAGTCCGGGGAAAGCGAATGCGTTACCATTGCGGTCGACGAACCCAGCTGACACCACCTTGAACACTCCTTGGATTCCAGATCCTGCCTGGTTAGGCTGAGCGCGGAATTGAATGTCTCCGAAATACGCCTTGTTATACGCGAGGAGGAGTTGGGCAAATAGGGAGGTGTCCTGCGCCAAGCGGTCTTCGTCGATCCGGAATCGAGCAAGGAGGCGTTTCCCCATTTCGGCAATGCGAATGAGACGGCCTATGTCAACTTTCCTTTCCGTCGGATCATTCATGTCACGGATCAAGTCCAGTAGCACGCGGATGTCCTCATCCGCCTTCAATTGGGGACTGTCGGCCACTGCCGCTTCGACCGCAGGCAGGGCAGGTGCTGCGGATGGAGCTTGCCCACTGATGGCTACCGATGGAGTGGCAGACGGGCTTTCGGCTGCTTGATCCTGATAACCCTGCCGACTGCAGCTCAGGAACTGTTTTGCAAGCTCGGCATTCCCCTTGACCTTCTCATAGAGTCCGGATTGCTCGCTCAGCTGCAGGATCGGTGAGGCGCAACCGGCCAAAAAGATGAGTGTCGCGAGAGCGGCTCGGGATAAGGGAGCTGAACAATGCATCGATCACCTCTTTAATCGGCTGAGGGCAGAACTTTTAGCAAACTCCCCACTCCATGTGCCCGCAGTGTGAAATGTGAAAGCAACGGGCATGCCGACAATGATTCTGTAAAATGAATAGTGGAAATCGGTCAAACTTGGTCTCAGCAGGTAACAGATTGAGATCGGATGATCAAAAAAGATACATGCTGTATTGGTTCTGATTCCCCACTCAGTGTTTCTTGTCCTTCTGCATGATCTTATCGGTCCAGGCGAGGAGAATTGCAGACCCGAGGAAAGTCATATGGATGAAAATCTTCCACTTGATGTGCTCGGGATTTTCGTTGGCGACATCGACGAAGGCCTTGAGGAGGTGAATGCTCGAGATGCCGATGAGTGAGGCGGCGAGCTTCACTTTGATCGTCCCCGGGTCGACGTGGCTCAACCAATCGGGCCGGTCGCGGTGCCCTTCTAAATTCAGCTTACTCACGAAGGTCGCGTATCCGCCGATCACCACCATGGTCAGGAGATTGGCCACCATCGTGACATCGATCAGGCCCAACACTCCCAACATGAATACGGTCTCATGGAGTTCTCGGATATGAACGATCATCTCCCACAATTCCGCGAGGAACTTATAGGCGTAGAGCAGCTCCGCGATGATCAGGCCTGCATAGAGCGGAGCCTGTATCCACCGACTGGCGAACACAGCGATCTCAAAAAGGCTTTCGACCCTGGATGGTAGGGAGGGGGGGCTCTGGACTGTTGGAGGACTCGCCTGTGTGAACTCGCTCACGGAATCCGTATCCTAGAGGGCAAACCTTGGGCTGTCAATCGGGTTATGTCGAGCGTGTCGATGTCATTTCGAATTGCGGGCGGACGCACAACGATCCCGTTCGGGATCAATTCGTCGGCAGGACCAGGTCAACAGTCGACGACCGGCATTCGGAGCGACAAGACATTTCTCGATAAAGAGTAGAGAGGGAAAGAGGCGATCCCTATCGAACCAGATGGTGGTCGAGCGCATACCGGATGAGGTCAGCGGTGGTTTTGAGATGCAATTTGTCGAGCAGCCGGGCTCGATAGGTGCTGACAGTTTTCATGCTCAGTGTCAGCTGGTCGGCGGTCTCTTTTATGGAATAACCCTGGGCGAGCTTGCAGAGGACGTCGAACTCTCGACCAGACAACGTCTGATGGGTGGGGAATGCGGGAGGAACCTTACTGAGGCTGTCCGCGAGGTGTTCAGCGAGGAATGCGCTCACGACCATACGCCCTTTGAGCACTTGCTTGACGGCGGACACCAGCTCATCCGGAGCACTCTGCTTCGTTAAGTAGGCCGACGCACCGGCTTTCAGGGCGCGGAGTGCATATTCTTCTTCTGGGTGGAGGCTTAGGATCATCACGGGGAGGAGCGGATAATCCGCTTTTAGCGCTCGTAGGATCTCCAATCCCTTTCGGTCCGGCAGATTGATGTCCAAGATGACGACATCCCAGTGTTCCTTCTTCACAGCGGAGAGGGCGCCCTTGCCGGAGTCTGCCTCGCCAATCTCAATTCGCTGGAAGGCGTCGGTAAGAATCTGTGTCAGTCCTCGGCGTACCACAGCGTGGTCATCGACGATCAATACTTTCATCGAACGTTCTCCTCCGGAGGCGTGAGTAGAGCCGCTTTGGGGAGGGCGATTCTCGCCGTCGTTCCGACTCCCGGTGTGCCACTGATCGTGAACGACCCGCCCAGCAGCGACGCCCGTTCCTCCATGCCACGCAGGCCAAGAGATCCGGACCGTGTGATTTGATGAGGGGAGATCCCTGTTCCATTATCGGTGAGTTCCAACAGCAGATGCTCATCGGTTTCGGACAGCCTGACATGGACTGCTGAGGCGTGGGCGTGACGGATCACATTGGTCAAGAGCTCCTGGACAATTCGAAACAACGCTGTGGAAGACTCGTCCGACAGCTGGGTGTGGGCAACTCCTGGATCGATGTCGACCTCGCTTGCGATGCCCGTTCTCTTGGAAAAATCCTTGGTGAGCCACTCCAAGGCCGGGATGAGTCCGAGATCGTCCAGCATGCCGGGACGGAGCGAAGTTGCGGTCTCCCGGACGGAGTCGATCAAGGCATCCACGGATGCCATGAGGCCCTGCGTTTTCTTCACAAGCGGTTTGCCCGCCGTTGTGGGCAGGACGCGGGCCAGTTTCGTGCCCAGCCATGACAGATCGAGCTTCATTCCGGTCAGGGCTTGCCCGAACTCATCGTGCAATTCCCGGGCAATCCGCTGACGTTCCGTTTCTCTGGTTGTTTCCAATCGGTGCGTGAGGTCCCGCAACTGACGATACGCTGACCGGAGCTCCTCTTCGGCCTGTTTGCGCTCGGTGATATCCTCGGAGATGCCGACCAAATATTGCGGCTGACCGCTGTCGTCGTAGAGTGGAAGTTTTTTCGTATGGAGGTGCCGAAGCCCCTTGTTGTTGGTTTGGATCGGCTCGTCGGGAACGTCCAGTAGCCGACGGCTTTCGATCACAGTGCGATCCTTGTTCGTAAAGAAATCGGCCTGCTCTTTCGGGAAGAAGTCGTAATCGGTTTTTCCGATCAGCTCATTCCGCGAACGTCCAAGCAGCTCTTCGCCGGCTTTATTGAAGCGCACGAATCGCAAGTCTCGCGCGTCTTTCACGAACACCATGTTCGGAAGATGATCTAACACCGATGAGAGGAACGATTCGGACGTTCGGACCTGCTCCTCTGCCTGTTTGCGTGCAATGGTTGCTGCAATGCCGTTGCAAGCCGATTCCAAGGTCCGGAGCATCGGTTCGGACATGGGAACTCTGGCAAATACGGCCATGACGCCGAATACCTCACCTTCGATGACCAACGGGAAACCGGCAAACGATTGGAGTTTGTTGACACGCAGCCATTCTTTGTTAGGGAGCCATTGATCCTCGAGGACGTCGTTGGTGTACATCACGCCCATCCCCTGCGCGATCCGTCCGATCTTGAGCGCTCCCAACGGCACGCGTCGATACTCACCGTTGAGATTCGTCGAGAGGCCGACACTGGCTTTGAGATGCAGGCACTGTGTTCTCTCAATGCACCAGTCCTCTTTGAAGCATGTTCCACACAGGTCGCCGGGCGCCACCGTCCAGATTCGCGCGAATGCCGCTCCTAGGTGATGGACAACTGTTTCTGCGCAGTGACGAAGAAGCTCCTCTGTGGACATCTCACGATTGAGCATCGAGCTCATCTCTGCCGCAAAGCTCGATAGGCGTGCACGCTCGGCGAGCTCCTCCTCGGCCCGTTTCCGATCGGTGATATCCGTCACAATCCCTGCGATGGCGGAAACGTGACCGGCAGCATCGCGCAAGGGGAATTTCACGACGATGCTCGTATGGAGGCCGTCTGCGTGCCACGCAAGCTCTTCAAACTCTTCGGCCTCTCCCGATGCCAGCACCTGGCGATCGTTACTCCGAAACTGATCCGCCTGCTCCAGTGGAAACAGATCGACATCTGTCTTGCCCAATACACTGTCCCGCTCAAAGTGGAATACCTCCTCGAACCGGCGGTTCACATAGAGATATCGACCGTCCGCCCCTTTCACAAACGCGAGGTTCGGTGCATGGTCGAGGAAAGCGCGGAGCCGCTCGTCGCTCTCCCGCAACGCATTTTCGACCCGCCTGCGTTCCATCAGCTGTTCTTCCAGCGCCGCATTCAATTCAGCTAACTGTGCCGTTCGCTCTTGAACCCGCTGTTCTAACTCGACATGAGCCTGCTGTAGTGCCTCTTCGGCCCGTTTGCGGTCGGTAATGTCGTTACCGACAGTGACGATGCACAGTGTTCCCTTCAGATCGATCAATTCCGACGAGCAGAGGAACTGCCGAATCTCGTCCTGCTTCGTTCGAAGCGTTACTTCAAGATTCTGGACAACTCCTCGCGATTGCAACAGTTGGACAAAGCGGGCTCGGTCCTCACGACTGGGCCAGATCTTCAGGTCCAACGTGCTGGTTCCCAGGACTTCCTCGCGGCGAAATCCGAAGAGAGCCAGACAGGCATCATTCGCGTCCAGGCAGACCCCGCTCTCCAATTCGGTGACACCGATCGGATGGGGGCTGGAGCGGAAGGCCTTTTCGAACCGTTCTTCGCTCTCGCGCAGTGCCTCTTCCGTCTGCTTGTTCTCGCTCACGTCTTCGGCGATGCCCGCAATGCGGTAGACCTGGCCCTGATTATTCAGGACCGGGAAGGCACGGTCATGAATCCAGCGCACCGACCCGCCCGGGGTGAGGATCCGATACTGCTCGTCATAGGTGCCCGCCAATTGTTTGGTGGTGGCGGCGTGCCAGATACGTTCACGGTCATCAGGGTGAATCGCCTCCACCCAGGAGGTGGGGGAGGTGTACAAACTCTCACAGGACCGTCCCCAAATCGTTTCATAGGCGGGACTGATATAGAGGACCTGACGTTTCGCTGGATCGCTCAGCCAAAAGACTTCGCGGATGGATTCAGCCAGCTGACGGAAACGCCGCTCACTTTCGTCCCGGGCCTGCCGCGCGAGACCGTGGGCCTGTGCCGTGACGTTCAATGAGCGCGCGGTCCACCAGAGCAGGATAAAAAGGGCGACGGTGGCGACGGTGGCAAAAATAGCGACACCCAGCGCTTCCTCATAGAAGCCCCGACGTTCACCCATGAGGCGAATCCATCCGATCGCCGGCAATACGAGAAGCACTCCGGGCAGGAGGCGTCTCAGCATCTGACCACCGGCCTGGTCGCTCGTCATGACGGCCATGAGTCCACGGTCCGGATGGAGGAAAAGGAGGCCAACGCCGACGGCGAGCAAGGTCAGCGAAGTATGCAACGCCATGGCGGTGTACTGACCGATCCCATAGAGAAGCTTTTCTTCGTAGAGGTAACCGAGAAGGGCGATAAACGCGAAGAGGATCCCGCCAAGCGTCAAACTTTCACGCAGGTAGGAATTCCGGTCAGATTGGCTTCGTTTAAGAAGGAGGGCACTGCCAAACAGGGAGAAACAAAGGGCGGTATTGAGCCCCATGCGGCCGGGGAACCGGGGACCGCTCGTCGTCGGGGATTCCCGGAAGAGCCATTGATCGAATCCCGGATTCCACCCCAATACGTATTCCAGGGTGGTGAGGCCGCCGACGATCGTAACGACGCAGGCACAGCTCTGAGCCACCCACGGCGCGGTTCGCGTCCGTTCTTGCAACGACGAGAACCATAAGGCGACACCGATGAAAACAAATCCCAGCGCAGCATTGGGCTTCATCGAGATCAAACCCGGAACGAGACTCTTGAGGGAGATACCGTCTACGGCCCAGCCAAGGAGGACTGAGATACCGACGAGCAAGGAGAATAGACTGACGACGGCGGGGGTTGGGTTGGAACGCGAACGAAGTGTCGTAGAAAGAATCACGTCAACCCGCGTGTAAAAAATAGCTGCGGCAGAATGGAAGGAACCGAGACGTTTGTCAAGATCAGGCTATCGCGCCCCGCTTGGATCAGGCTCGGGTTCTGCCGAAGGGTTATTCGGTGCGCACGCCGTCCGAGGTTGCTCTCCGTACGTAGAAGGCGGCGGCCTGAGAGCGTCGGGAAATATGGAGTTTGGAAAAAAGATTAGCCAGGTAGTTTTTCACGGTCTTTTCGCTGAGTTGCATGGCCTCGGCAATTTCTTTGTTGGTATGACCTTCGGCAATCAGAGGCAGAAGGCGCTGTTCTTGCGGAGAGAGTGAAGGGGTCAAGGACATTTGGCCGGGACTGGAGAGGTTTTTGACCCAGGTTCTGGTTTGATTGGTGAGACGAGGATCCAACAGAGGTTTCCCGCTCGCGACGGTGCGTACCGCCTTCACGAGGTTGTCAGATCCGATATCCTTCAAAATGTATCCCTGAGCGCCTGAGAGGACGGCGGCCAGAACATTGTCGTCGTCGGCGTAACTCGTCAGGAAGGCGACATTCGTGGCCGGACAGGCTGAGAGAATTTCACGGGCGGCGTCAATTCCACTTCCGTCAGGAAGGCGAATGTCCAACAACGCGACGGTGGGCTTGAGTCGAACGGCGCCTGCGATGGCTTCTCGCTTGGTCGCGCCTTCACCGACGACTCGGAACCCCGGTACGGCGTCCAACAACGCACGTAACCCGATGCGGACGACTTCGTGATCATCGACCAACAGGATGGTGATAGGGCTCTCCCGCTGCGGTCGCATACTCACCTCACAGGAAGATCCAGGACGATGCGGGTGCCTTGGCCCGGCGCGGAATCGATTGTCAATCGCGCCCCCAATTTTTTCGCCCTGGTTCGCATGTTGGACAGCCCCAGCCCCTTCCGCGACCGACCCGGTCGAAATCCTGACCCGTTGTCGACAATCTCCAACCGCAGTTTGCTCCGGTGTCGGTGAAAGGTGACCGTGCGGCGACGAGCCTTCGCATGTCTCAGGCTGTTGCTGATGGCTTCTTTTGCGATGCTGATAACGTCTCGACAATGGTCGAGCGGAAGAGCAGCCGCAGTCTCCGTGTCGATCGTGATTGAGATGTCACCGGCGCCGGTTGCGGTGAAAGATCCGACCAGGGATCGAAGGGCCTGCTCGAAATTTCCATCTGTCCGAGCGGACGTCCGCATGCGAGGAATAAAGCTTCGCACTTCATGAATGACACCGTTGAGCTGGGCGACGGACCCTTCAAGCCGCTTTGCGGTGGAACGGGAGATTGGCTTGAGTCGCCCCTTCGTCGCTTCCAGTCCCATGCCGACGGCGTACAGCGATTGGAGCACGTCGTCGTGAAGGTCTCGGCTGATCCGCTCACGTTCATCCATCGCCTGCTTTCGCTCGGTGATATCTTCGACCACGGCGAGCAAGAGGGGGCCGACGTGACCCGGCAGTTCGGTGCTGGTGGTCTTAACCGCCACCCAGATGATGTCGCCGGGTTTCCTGACGTAGCGTTTTTCGAAGGCATAGCCCGTCCGTTTCCCCCGGAAAAATTCGTCGGTTAATGCCAGATTTTCCGGCAGATCGTCGGGGTGTGTATACAGGGCATAGGTACTCCCGATGATCTCTGACTCCGTATAGCCTGTCAGGGCGCAAAAGGCCTTGTTGGCACTCAAGATCCGCTTCTCTGCGTCCATGATAACCAACCCGACCGGCGCGTCGGCCACGAACCGATGGAGTCGCGCCTCACTCTGCTGGAGGGCTTCTTCAGCCTCCTTGCGCTCCGAGATGTCTTCGATCACCTTGATGAAGTAGGCCGGGGCTCCGGAGGTCGAGCGAACCAACGAAACGGTCAGATTAGCCCACAGCCATACGCCGTCGCTGCTGAGATAGCGCTTCTCCATCGAGAAGGAAGGGCGCGTGCTGGTCACCAGCTCATTCATGAGCCGGAGATTGAACTCCAAATCGTCCGGATGTGTGATCTCGTGGAAGGTATGTTGACACAACGTTTTGGCGGAATACCCGAGTGTCTGGCAGAGGCGTGCATTCACGCGCAGAAATCGTCCACTCAAGCTGAGCTGGGCAATGCCGACTCCTGCATGCTCAAACAGCGTTTTCCAACGGGCTTCGCTGTCGCGCAACGCGGCCTCTGCCCGTTTCTGTTCGGAGATGTCGCGGGCAAAGGCGAAGTTGTATTCCTTGCCCTCGAATGTGGCGTAGTTGGCGACAACCTCCACGGGATAGAGTTCGCCGGTTTTCGTCCGGTGCATGGTCTCGAAGCGAAGCTTGCCTGTACGCCGAAGCGCCTCCCAATGTTGGGGCCACGATTCCGTCTGGTAATTCGGGTCCACATCTGCCACCGTCATCGACAACAACTCATGACGCGTATAGCCGAGTCGTTGGCAGGCCGCATCGTTGACATACGCAAAACGTGCTTCGCGGTCGATCCAGAAGGCGAGATCGGCCGCTCGATCCACCGCAAATTGCGTCAGCCGCAGGGCTTCCTCGGCCTGTTTGCGTTCAGTGATGTCAACCGCGACGCCGCCGACGAGAATCGGAGATCCTTGTTCATTTGGAATAGGAAACTTGCTGACAAGGGAGGCATGCACTCCATCCATCTGCGGTGCCGTTTCGACCGTCAGGATCGGGGTATTTGTCGAGAGGACCTGGCGGTCGTTGGCCGTGAACTGGTCGGCGACGGCCTGTGGCCACACGTCAAAATCGTTCTTTCCTTTCCAATCCGACAGCTTGACGTGAAAGGCTCGCTCAAACGCGCCGTTCAGGTACACATACCGTCCGCCCGTATCTTTGATCCAGGCAAGACCGGGCAGATTTTCCATGAACGAGGCAAACAATCGCTCGCTCTTGCTCCGCTGTTCTTCGAGCAGTTTTTGATCGGTGATATCGCGTGAGACACCGACGAGCCCGATCACGTTCCCTTGAGGGTCGCGATGCGGCGTCTTGATGGATGAAAACGTTCTGGATTCTCCCTGGAATGGAATAACCGCTTCAAAGTGATGTTGGCTTCCGCCGAGCAGCACCTGCTGGTCATTCTCCATGAGCTGTTTTGCCGTCTCGGGCGGGAACAATTCGAGGTCGGTTTTCCCGACGATCTCCTCCACCGGTTTACCGATCGTTCTCGCGCCAGCCGCATTGATGAGCCGGTATCGGCCCTTCGTGTCTTTCATAAAAATCGCGTCGGTGGCGGTGTCGATGACGGCGCGCAACAGACTCTCGTGTTGTTTTAGGGCCCGCTCCGATTCCTGGCGGTCGAGTTCCTGGCCGATCCATTGTGCCATGAGCAAGAGAAAATCCTTGTCTGCGTCGGTGAGACGGGTGGAGCACGGAGTGGGAGCGACGAAACAGATCGTTCCATGGATTGAGTTAAGTCCGATCAGTTTGGCTCCGATGTAACACTCGATGCCCAACATAGAGCAACCAGGGTGTTCTCGCCATTCTGAAGACAGGGCCTGCCCGAAACAAACCGGTCCTTCTGATGCGAGCGCAGCTTTACAGTACGTTTGACCGAGTGGAATGATCGTGTCAGCTGCGAAGGACGTCTCCGTAGAGACCGAGGTATGAGCGATGACCAACTCCTCGCCCTGCACACGAGTCATGATCCCTATAGGGAGTTTGAATCGGCGACACCCCAATTCCAGCATTGTTTGGATGCGTTGGTCGAAGGTGAGCGTGGGACGAGAAATCGCTTCCTGCAGCGTGCGGATGGCCTGTTCGCTCTCTCGCAAGGAGGCCTCGACCTCCTTGCGGGCGGTGATATCGGCCAGGAAGCCGAGGGTGTCAGTGACGATGCCGCGTTCATTCTTGAGCACAGTTGCCCACAAGGAGATGTCAATCGGGGTCCCATCCTTACGGACCCGGCGGAACTCCACACCGGATACTGCCCCATTGGTGGTCAGCTCGTCCCACATGCGGCCCGATTCTTTGTGCTGCGACGGAGGCAGAAACGGGGTTGGTCGGCCCAACGTCTCGTCAGCGTGCCAACCAAACATGGCTTCAGCGGCAGGATTCCAGAGCGTCACCGTCTCGCCTTCGTTGTCCAGCGACAGGACAGCGAGCGGGCAAGCATAAATCAGTGCTTGGAGTTTCTGAGCCGTGACGCGCAACTCCTCTTCGGCGGTCTTGCGCGTGGTGATGTCTTCGCAGACGACGAGGATAGTCGGCGATCCCGCTGCGTCTCGAATGGTCCGTGCCGTTTCCCGAACCCAGAGGTGGGAACCGTCCTTCCGGACCTTCTGCAACTCCCACCCCAGGGTGCTGTTGGGAGTATGTCCGCAGACAGTCAGTTGCCTGAGGACGGCATGATGATCGGCGGGATCAAAAATTTGCAAGACGGATTGGCCGACCAGCTCCTCGGGAGTATAGCCCAACTGTTCGGCGCCGTATCGGTTGAGAGAGAGAATCGTTCCGTCCATGGACAGAACGAAAGCCATCGCAGGCGTGTCTTCGTAGAGTGTCTGAAAATGAACCTGACGTTCGCGCAACGCCGCATCTGCCAGTCGCTGTTGTGCGACAGTCTGCTCAAGTTCGGCGATGCGCCGCCGCAAGCTAATGACGTCGTCCGACGTCTGGTGTGACGTATCGATTGGGGCATCCATGAGACCCTCCTCGCGACGATGCGGAGTCGATAGCCTCTGTGCAGCCGCTCGCGTTGCTGCGAACAGTCCCGGGTGCCGTAGCACCGCCAACCGGGGCATAGGATAGAACCATTCCCTGCTGAATTGCTAGGGCGAAGAACGTCTTAAGTAGAGCCAAACGAAGCGAGTGATGGAAGGGGTGGAAGGTTAGGAGCGGGTGGTAGTCTTCGTTCCCAGCTGTGCACGGAGGTCGTGGATGGTCTGCGAATTCAAACCGGTTGCCCGCAGGTCTTCGTCCGAGGCAGCCGCGAGGCCCTCGAGCGTTTTGAATCGTCTCAGCAGCGAGGTGCGACGAATTTCCCCAATTCCGATGATGTGATCTAATTGAGAGGCAAGGAGGGCCTTGCTTCGTAGCCTTCGGTGGAAGCTCAGGGCAAACCGATGCGCTTCATCTCGGATGCGTTGAACGAGGTGAGTAGCCGGTGAGTTCGCCCTCAATATAATGGGATTTTTTCGGCCTGGCAGGAAAATCCGTTCGTCTTTCTCGCCGCGGGCCTTCGCGAGGCCGATGACAGCCATGTCCGGTTCTCCCGCCTGTTTCAGCCCCTCCCTCGCGGCTGCCAATTGTCCCAGCCCTCCGTCAATGAGCACGAGGTCCGGTCGTGCGAGATCTTCGGTATCTCGATAGCGTCTCAGCACCACCTCCTGCATGCTGGCGAAGTCATTGGCGCCGGTTACCGTTTGGATCTTGAACCGCCGGTAGTCCGATTTCTTCATTTGGCCCCCTTCCCAGACGACCATCGATGCAACAGATTGGTTCCCCATCGTGTTGGAAATGTCGAAGCCTTCAATGCGCTCCGGAGGGCGATCGAGCCGTAGAAGGCGCTTGAGTTCCTCCACAGCTTGTCGATCGAGCAGTTCGTCTCTGAGATGGTCAGCGACCGAAGCCGCGGCATTTTCTTCCGCCAGCAAGAGCAGTTGGTGTTTCACCCCCCGTTCCGGCGCCACGAGGCGGACCTTGTCTCCCCGTTTGTCCGAGAGCCACTCTTCAATCAGTGTCGCGTCGTCGAGCTCGACAGGGAGCAACAGTTCCTTAGGCGGCTGCCCGTCTTTGTTGTAGAACTGCTCGATCGCCGATCGAACGAGTTCTTCATCGCCTGCCTCGGCTGCCTGAGGCCAAAAGAAGTCCTTTCGGCCGATCAAGAGTCCGCCACGGACAAACAGCAACTGGAGATCGACGGCTGTTCCCTGTCGCGCGACACCGATCACGTCCTGATCGATGGCAGTCGTTTGCGTAACCCGTTGCTTCTCCAGAGTGCGTTCAATCTTGAAGAGCCGGTCGCGTAATCGCGCGGCCTCTTCGAATTCCTCCCGATCCGCTGCAGCGGCCATCTGGGCGTGGAGATCATCGAGCAATTCACGGTCGCGTCCTTCGAGAAACTGTCGGACCTGCGTGACGATCTTCTGGTAGTCCTCTTTCGATTGATTGCCGGTACAGGGTGCCATGCATCGCTTGATCTCGAATTCGATGCAGGCCCGTTCCGCCGTGCCGTCGATTTCAATCGTGCAAGTCGCCAGAGGGAAGACCTTCTTGATGACCTTCAGCGTCTCACGCAATGCACCGGCCGGGGTATAGGGGCCGTAATAGAGCGCACCGTCCTTCTGCACGCGGCGGACGATCGAAAGGCGGGGGAAATCCTCTTTGATCGGCAAGCGAAGATAGGGATATTGTTTATCGTCGCGAAGCACGATGTTGAGCTTGGGCCGATGGCGCTTGATCAGATTGCTTTCTAGGATGAGCGCTTCCAATTCCGACCGGGTGACGATGATTTCAAGGTCCGTGATCTGGCTGACCAGCAGCGTCGTTTTGGGCGAGTGGTCGCCGCCCTTAAGAAAATACGACCGTACACGATTCGCCAGGGACGCGGCTTTGCCGATGTAGAGAATCTCGCCCGTTGTGTCCTTGAAGAGGTACACACCAGGCTGATCGGGCACATGACGCAGTTTCGATTGAAGGTCTGTCAGGGAAGCGATCGGCATGCCTCATTCTACGAGGCATAGGGGAACCGGGCAAGGTGCCGTGGAGGCCGGCTATTTCAGGTCGCGAACAAATGAAGGACTGAGAACTCCGCGGGCCACTTCCGCCGCTGAGCCCTTCATGGTGAGGCTGAAATCCGAGGCCACTTCAATCTTCAAACTGCCACCGGGCATCTTCACCGTGACGGGGCTTTGGACCAAGCCCAATCGCACAGCGGCGCTGGCGGCGGCGCAGGAGGAGGACCCGGAGGCTTGCGTCTCACCAGCCCCCCGTTCCCAGATCAGGATGAAGATCTCTTTCGGCCCGGCCGGTACCGCAAGTTGAACATTCGTTCGTTTTGGGAAGATCGCGTGATGTTCCAGCGCGGGACCAAGTGATAAGAGATCTTCGCGAGACCAAGACTCCCCGGCCTCTTTAAAAATAACGCAATGGGGGTTGCCGACGCTGACACCGGTAAACTGGAGCGAACGCCCGGCCGCTTGGATTGGTTGCCGGATGAGTTCCTCGACGCCGAGTGTGCAGGGGAGGGCGGTCGGCTTGAACGTCGCCTGTCCCATTTCGACTGTCACGGCACTGGCATCTCCATGACGATCCACGTGCAGCTCGATGGTGACGAGGCCCCCCTTTGTCTCCACGGTGAAGCGCTTCTTCTTTGTCTTGCCTGTTGCGTGAAGATACCGCGCGAAGATCCGGAGGCCATTTCCGGATTTCTCTGCTTCACTGCCATCCGGGTTGAAAATGCGCAGCCCAAACTCGGCCTTTTTGCTCGGGACAAGCGCCAGAATCCCATCGCTCCCGAGCCCCCAATTGCGATTGCAGATGAGTTGAATGTTTTTCGGCGTCAGTTTAAACGTGAGTGCGTTTGGATCGACCACGAGATAGTCGTTGCCGAGGCCGTGCCCGCGGAAAAATCCGTTTTTCATGTGTCGCGCCTTCCCGTGACCGATGCTCACATAGGCGGTGGAAGGTATCACGAAGAGGAGGAGCGGGAAAAGGGCTGTGAAGGAGGCTCGTTACACAATCTTTACACCCGGCGGCCGTTCGATGAGCTCGACTTCGTAGCCGTCCGGGGCATCGATAAAGATGAAGCGGCTGCCGGAGGAGGTTTTCGTTGGGCCATCGGTAATCTTGATCTGTTGTTCGGTAAGCTGCGCGATGGTGTCGTCCAGATTATCCACTTGAAAGGCGAGATGGACGAGATCCTCCTGCACCTTGAGGGGTCCGCTGGCTGGAAAACTGCAAAGTTCGATCAGTTCATCGCTATTGGGCACCTTGAGAAATGCCAGGTGCGATCCCCGCGGCGATACCTTTTGCTCCACCACCTCGAGCCCGAGCACCGTAGTGTAGAAATGAATCGTCTCATCCATGTCACTGACGCGCATTCTCGTGTGGAGGAGTTTCTTGACCTTCATGATGTTCGTTAATAACAGTCAGCTTTGAGCGATCAGCAGTCGACAGTCAATCCCGGAGGTCAATAAACGAATGCTGTTGGCTAAGAGCTACGTTGGTCTCTTCCTCGCCGGTCCCGTCGTTTTGCGCAGCAGAATCTCGGCACTCCCCGGGATAAGAAGGTTCGGTAGAGGACCGATTTCCTGATAACCAAGCTTCTGATAGAAGGCTCGTGCTTGTGTGTTAAAGTCCGACACGCAGGCAAACAGATTGTTCG
>Ga0335070_10002875_pt1 | contig 20047 bp, 21 predicted proteins | sample Lox_Sample_13_FD_206722 | JGI IMG/M metagenome (GOLD analysis project Ga0335070, IMG submission 206722) | Soil microbial communities from Loxahatchee National Wildlife Refuge, Florida, United States - Lox_Sample_1.3 | ecosystem: Environmental > Terrestrial > Soil > Wetlands | place: USA... | reverse complement strand
GAGCTTCGCCGCCGGGACCCCCGCTTTGCGCAGGCTCGCCTTGCCGGCCGCCGCCCGGGCCAGCAGCGCGACCGCGACGAGCCCGCCGCAGGCGTTGCCGACGACGGCGCCCCACACGCCGATCCGCGGGATGAGCGCGACCGTGAGCGTCACGTCGACGGCCAGGGCGATCGTGTACGCGCGCAGGGCTGCGCCGGGGCGGGCGCGAGCGTACGCGAGGGCGACGTACGGCTGTGCCGCCGACTGCACGAGCGACACGGTGGCGAGCGCAACGAAGACGACGCCCACGCCGGAGTACGCGGACCCGTACATGTACGGCGCGAGCAGCGCGACGCCGGCAAGCGCGGCGGCGCCGACGAACGCCGTCCCCACGGACGCGACGCGCAAGGCGCGCTCGAAGGCGGGGCGTAGACGCTCCGGATGCGCAGCGTCGATCGCGGACAGCGCGAGGACGAGCGGGCCGAGCATCGTGTCGACCGGGAGGGTCAGCCGCTGCGCCAGGCCGTACGCGAGCGCGAACACGGCCAGCGCCTGGTGGTCGCCGAACGCGTTGAGGATGACGATCTCCGAGCGGGAGAAGACGAGCGCGTAGAGGAGCGACACGGCGGCGGAGAGGACGGCGAAGCGCCAGAACCCCGCCGGCAGCGCGCGCGGGAGCCGAGGCCGGAAGGCGGCGGCACGGAGATCCGGGTTCGCGAGCGCGACCGACACCGGTAGCGTGACGATGCCGCTGGCCCAGGCCGCGGCCCAGACGGTCGCTCCCGACCCACCCGCGAGCGCGGCGGTGATCGAGGCCGCGCCGGCGGCGAGCCCGCCGATGAAGGCGAGCTTGGCGGCGACCGCGCCGCGGTTCTCGGCATTGAGCGCGAAGGCGAAGCCGCCGCCGCCCATGTTGAGGACGAGGAAGCCGGCGAGGACGGCGGTCATCGGCGGCGACGGATGGGCCACGACGAGGATCAGCCCGAAGACGAGCGGCATCCGCAGGAGGTTCCAGCCGGCGCCCTTCGCGATCAGGTCACGGGTGGACCCGACCGAGCCGACGGCGAAGGCCCGGCTCGCCGAGCGCACCGTCGCCTGCGCGACGCCGAGATCGGTGGTCTCGTAGAGGAGCGGCACGAGGAAGGTCAGGTACGCGTACCGGCCGAACTCGCGCGGGCCGAGGGTCCGGGCGACGACGACGCTCACGAGCACGGCCAGGGGAAGCCCCACGAGGACCGAGGCCGTGGACCACGCGGCGCCGCGCAGCGCGCGACGCTGGAGCTCCGGGGCGGAAAGGCCGACGTTCCGAGCAGGCATGCGACTCTCTCCCCTATATCGGCGGGGCGGCATCCGCGCGTGAGGATCAGGCCGTGGCTGCCGCGTAGGCCGCGGCGACGGCGCTCGCCGCGCGGGCCCACGTGAAGGAGGCGACCCGCGCTCCTCCGTCGCCTGCCGGACGCTCGCCCGCGAGCACGCGCTCGAGCGCGCCGGCGACCGCGGCCGGCTCCGCGTCGACGAGGAAGGCCGCGTCGCCCGCGACCTCCTCCGTGAACGGCGTGCGCGTCGCCACGACCGGCGTCCCGGCCGCGAGCGCCTCGAGCACGGGCATGCCGAAGCCCTCGTAGAGCGACGTCGAGACGAGAGCTGCCGCCGAGCGGAGCAGCCGCTCGAGCAGCTCCGCGGGAGCGAAGTCGAGCAGCACCACCGGCCCGTCGAGGAGGCCCGCCAGCCCGTTTCGCCCCGCCTGCGGCGGGCCGGTGAGGACGAGCGTCGCGTCCGCCGCGACGAGACGCCAGGCCTCGAGCAGGAGGCGGACGTTCTTGCGAGCGGTGTAGCCGCCGCAGCGGAGCACGAACGGCGGCGCTATCCCGATCTCTCGCAGCTCGTTCTCGCCGAGCGGCTCCGCCCGCGCCGGATCGAGCCCCGTTCCGCAGCCGACGACACGTACCTTCTCCTCGGCCACGCCGAGCAGCTCGTGCAGCTCCGACGCGGCGAAGCGGGAGGGGCAGAGCACGAGCTCGGCGCGCTCGACGGACTCGGCGGCCCACGGCGGGAGCGAGCCCTCGTCGCCGAAGCGCAGCGGCGCGAGATCGTACACGGTGACGACGAAGCGGCCGCGCCGCGGCGGCGGCAGCTCGAGACCGGCGAGATGGACGAGATCGGTGCCGCGGGTCGCGTACCGGGGCGTGACGCCGCGGCGGGACGGGATCCAGCGTGCGCCCGCGGCGCGCGCGGACGCGCGGGCCGCTCGTCCGCCGACGACCCGGTGCTCGACCGTCGGGCCTCCCGGCCGCGCGCGCAGCGCGGCGAGCAGCCGCCGCTCGGCGAGCCCCATGCCCATCGGCTGCGCCGGGCGCGGGCCGGTCAGGAAGGCGACCTTCACGCGGCAGCGCGCGGGAGCAGCGACTCGAATGCCGCGACGCGCGCCTCCCAGTCGATTCCCTCCGGCGGCGGCGGCGCGTCGCGGCGCTCGACGAGCGCGCGGTCGACTGCGCGCGCGAACGCCTCGCGCGGGACGACGTCGATCGGGCCGCCGAGGCCGCGGAAGCCCGCGACGGGCGTCGCGACGGTCGGGCGTCCCGCGGCGAGGCACTCGTACGCCTTGATCGGGTCGAGGCTCTCGGTGAAGGGCGTGACGACGTGGGGGACGATCACGACGTCGGCATGCTGGAGATACGCGGGCACGTCGGCGTACGGGCGGGGGCCGAGCAGGCGAACGCCGGCGAGCCGGAGGGCGCGGCTCGACGCGGCCGACAGCGCGTCAGGCCCGACGAGCACCACCGTCAGCCCCGAGGAACGCGCGAGGTCCTCGACGAGCGGGACGTCGATCCGCTCGTCGTGCAGCGTGCCGACGTACACGGCTGTCGGCGACGGCGGCAGATCGGCCGGGCGCGGTCGCGGCAGGCGGAAATGGTCGACGTCGACGCCGTTGGGGACGAGCGAGACACGGCGGCTGCGCCCCCGGCTCTCGACGAGCGTCGGCGAGCAGACGACGACCTCGCGCGCGATCCGCAGCATCTCCGCCTCGAGTCGCCGACGGCGCGCGAGCTCCCGCGCGGACGCACGCGCGAGCAGCCAGTCGTCGGTGACGTCGTAGAGCGTCGGCCAGCCCGCCTCCTGCGCGAGCGGCGCGTACGTCGAGTCGTTGACCCAGAGCGTGGGCTGCGCGAAGCGGAGGCGGCACGCAGCACGGCGAACCTGCGCAACCAGCGCGCGGTCGGCCCAGGGCCCGGCGCGGCGCGGCAGCAGCTTCAGCGGCTGGAGCGCCCAGAGGCGGTCGCGCACGCGGCGCAGGCGCGGATCGGTGGGCAGCTGCCCGTGCAGCACGCCGTACACGAGATCGGACGGCGGCTCGACGAACAGGACGCGCAGGTCGGAGTCGCGGCGCAGCAGGCCGTCGACGAGGAACTGGTTCCGCCGCCAGACGTCGTCCCACGGCTCGAGTGAGCAGACGACGAGGTCGCTCACGTGACGCTCCGGTAGATCGCCCGGTACCGGTCGGCGACGCGCGGCCAGTCGAAGGCGCGGACGCGCACCTCGCCGGCGCTGGTCAGCCGTTCTCGCAGCGCGTCCTCGTCGAGGGTTCTCGCGATCGCCGTCGCGAGCGCGTCCGGGTCGAACGGGTCGGCGGCGAGGCCCTCGCGCTCGTCCCGGACGATCTCGGTCGCGCCGCCGTGCGTGCTGACGACGACGGGTCGCCCCGCGCGCAGCGCTTCGAGCACGACGATCCCGAACGGCTCCACGCGCGACGGTAGGACGAAGACGCTCGCGTTCGCCATCGCCCACGCGACCTGCGCCCGCGAGAGCGAGCCCGGCAGCAGCACGCGGCCGTCGAGGCCGAGCTCGTGCACCCGCGCCGCCAGCGCCTCGCGCTCCGGCCCGTCGCCGCCGACGACGAGGCCGAGGCCGGGCCGCTGCGGCGCGAGCCGCGCGAACGCCTCGAGCAGCAGGTCGAAGCCCTTCTTCCGGACGACGCGGCCGAGACCGAGCACGAAGCGGTCGAACGGAACCGAGAGCGGCGCGAGCGCGCGCTCGCCGGCGAGGTCGACGCCGTTCGGCACGACGGTTCCGCGGCCCTCCGGGAGCCCGAAACGCCGGTACGCGTCGGCGAGCACGAAGGACGAGCAGGCGGTGACGGACCTCGCGCGGCGGAGGCCCAGGCGCAGGCCGAGCCGCAGCGCGAGCGAGCTGTCGTAGATGTCGCGATCGTCCATCACCGTCTCCCCCTGGAGCGAGACGACGAGCGGCGTGCCGCGCAGCGCCGCGGCATAGACGCCGTTCGCGCTGAAGCACTGGACGTGGACGACGTCGGGGCGGAACTCGTCCGCCGCGCGGCGCAGCTCACGCATGCCGGCCCGCGCCGCACGCGGGAACGCGAGCAGCGAGCGGAGATTCGCCCCCGGCAACGGCAGCTCGAAGCGGCGGACGCGCAGCCCGCCGATCTCCTCCTGCGCAGGCAGCGTGTGCGGATGCCGGAGCGTCCAGACCTCGATCTCGTCGCCGGACCCGACCAGCTCGATCGCGAGGCAGCGCGTCAGCTCCTCGACGCCGCCGACCCAGGGCGCGTAGGCGCTCGGGAAGAGCGCGATCCTCACGGGACCGGCTCCAGCTCGCGGACGACGCGTGCGGGCACGCCCACGGCGACGACGCCGGCGGGGAGCTTGCCGCGGACGACGGCGTTCGCGCCGACGACGGCGTCGTCGCCGATGCGCGAGCCCCGGAGGACGGTCGTCTTCGCGCCGAGCCAGACGCGTGCGCCGATCGACACGGGCGAGATCTCGACGACGCCGGAGGACGGCGGCAGCCCGACGGCGTGGTCGTGGTCGCGGATCGAGACGAGCTCTGCGAGGTACGTGCCCTCCCCCAGCTCCACGCGCTCGCGCGCGGCTAGCGTGCACGTGTGACCGACGAAGCTGCGCGCGCCCAGCAGCAGGATGCCCCCGCCGTACGCCGCGAGCGTCGTGCCGTCGTCGATCTCCGTGCGCGCGCCGATGACGATGCGAGAGCCGGGGTCGATGCGCAGCCGGCACCGGCGGCCGACGATCGCCCGCGGGCCGGTCTCGACACCACGGTAGAGCAGGGACCAAAGACGGGCGCGCACGCGGCCCTCGAGCCGTCGAAGCCGGGCCCGGATCACGGCGCGACCTCCGTCGGGCGGTGCGAGAGCTCGCGCACGAGCCGGGCGACGACCGCGCGGCGCGTCTGCAGCCGCTGGTCGCCGCGACGGAGTGCGAGCGCCGGCAGGCGCAGGAGCGAGCCGACGAGCAGTCCTGCGCGATGGAGTGCGAGACCGGTGGGCCCGTGGTGCTTGCGAACGAACAGCTCGGCGCCCCGCTGGAAGTGCTCGAAGGCGACGGGGCCGAGCGCGGCGGAGCTCGCCGCGCCGACGTGGAGCGCGCGGGCCTCGGGAACGTGGACGACGCGCAGGCCCGATTCGTGCAGGCGGCGGCAGAGGTCCGCCTCCTCGCCGTAGAGCCAGAAGCGCTCGTCGAAGCCGCCGAGCCGCTCGAACGCGTCGCGGCGGACGAGCAGGCATGCGCCGACGACGAAGTCGACGGAGCCGTCGGCGGCAGGGCGCCGCGTGCGCAGCCGCTCGAGCCCGAGCGCCTCGCGCCAGGCGAGTGCGGGCGACGGGAACGGCCACCAGGCCCGCTGCTCGGAGCCGTCGGGGTGCACGAGCCGCGGCCCTGCCGCCGCGACGGAGGGATTCTCGAGAGCGCCGACGAGGAGCGTGAGATCGCCGGAGGCGAGCGTCGCGTCGGGATTCAGGAAGAGGATCAAGTCGGCCCGCCCGAGCGCGGCACCCTGGTTCGCGGCGGCGGCGAAGCCTCGGTTGTCGGGGTTCCGCACGACGTGCGCGCCCGCGGCCTCGGCGATGGCGGCGCTGCGATCGGCCGACGCATTGTCGACGACGAAGACCTGCGTGTGCCCGCGCACCGAGTCGAGGCACGATTCGAGCCGGTCCGCCGACTCGAAGGTTACGACGACGGCGTCAGGAGACACGGGCCGCGACCGAGGAGACGGACTCGGCCGGCCACGGCCCGAACCCCTCCTCGCGCAGCTCGCGCGGCGGCACGCCCGTGGCTACGACACCCATCAGCGAGCCGTGAGCCCGTTCGATCACGCGCACGGCCCTGACGGCAGCCTTGCGCGGTGTCTGGAACAGCCGGACGACGAGCACGGTGCCGCAGGAGCGAGCCACGAGCGGCATCGCGTCGGACGCGGCGAGCAGCGGAGCGCAATCGAGCACGACGATGTCGTACAGCGACTCGAGCTCGTCGATCGTGGTCTGCATCTGCTTCGATGCGAGCAGCTCGGCAGGAAAGGCGGTGAGCTTTCCGGCCGGCAGCACCCCGATCTCCAGCGGCTGCAACGGGCCGTCGCCGTTTCCGTTCAGGACGGGCGCGCTGGGCAGCGGGAAGCGCGAGATGGCGCTCTCGAGCGGCGCGCCTCCGAGGACGTCGACGAGCCCGCGCTCCGAGTTCTCGAAGCCGAAGTAGCGGGCGAGGCGCGGGCGGCGGAGATCGGCGTCGACGACGCAGACGCGGAGGCCGATCTTGCCGAGAGCGACGGCGAGATTGGCTGCGACGGTCGTCTTGCCTTCCTTCTCGTGGGTGGGGCTCGTGACGAGCACGGTCTTGAGCTCGCGCTCGCCGTTGAAGACGAGGAGGCTGGTGCGCAGGCGCTCGAACGACTCGCCGTGCTGCTTCGCCACCGTGAGCACGCGCGGCTGCTTGCGGACGCGCTTCCGCAGAGAGAAGCCGCGCCGGAAGGCGACGAGCGGGACGCCCGCGAGCTGCGGCATCGGCACGAGGCGGTGCAGCTCGTCCGAGGTCTTGACCCGCGGGTCGAGCGCCTCGAGGACGAACGCGGCGAGCAGGCCGAGCAGCAGCCCGACGCCGAGGCCCGAGAGGGTGTCGGCGACGACCCGCGGCGAGGACGGGGAGCGCGCCGGGACGGCGCGGTCCACGACCTGCGCGTCGGAGGTCGGCAGGGCCGCCAGCGCGCGCAGCTGCCGGAGCTGGGAGGCCAGTGCGGCGTGCTCCGCGCCGGTGCGAGGCACGCTCTTGAGCTGGGCCTTCACGGCGGTGACGGCCTTCGTCAGCCGGATGTAGGGAGCCGCGGCCCGCGTCTTCACGAACTCCGACGCGAAGCCGTTGGCGATCGCGGCCGCCTCGACGCCGCTCGCGCCGTGGCCGGTGACCGTGACGATGCCCGACTGGGAGTTGGCGGACACGCCGACGCGCGAGAGGAGATCGCTGGTCGACCGGGTGGTGGGAAGGGCGTGCTGGACGAGGGCGGCGACCGTCCGCGTGTGGATCAGGTCGGCGGCGGTCGCGGCGCTGAGCGACTGCGGGCTGGAGATGCTTCCGATCAGCGGGACGCTCTCGGACCCTCCGACGAGCACCGACGCCGACGCCCTGTACGACTGGGGCGTCTGGAGCGACACGGCGAAGGCGGCCGCCGCGCCCACGAGCGCCAGGATCACTGGGATGACCCAGCGGCGCCTGAGGACGCCGGCCAGCTGCTCCACGGTGATGTTCTCGGCCGCTTCCATCGCTCGATCAAGGGAGCAGATCGGCCGAATCGGCACAAACCTTGAGGGTTTTTTCCGGCCGGCGACCCAGGAGGTCCGGCGGAGCCCTCCGAGCGGCTAGCGAACCGAAAGGGTCGCGCTCTTCGTGTGCACGAGGCTGCCGCTCGACCCGGTCACCGTGAAGGTGATCGTGCGGCGGCTGCTCCGCGGTGCGGTGATCGTCAGGGTCGAGCTCGAGCTCGTCGGATTCGGCGAGAACGACGAGGTGAAGCCGGTCGGCAGGCCGGAGGCGCTCAGGGTGACGGAGCCGGCGAAGCCGTTGATCTTGTTCACCGTGACCGTGTATTTCACCGACCCGGGCGTGCGCAGGGTCTGGCTCGAGGGCGAGATCGAGAGCGAGAAGTCGGGGGCCGGCGCAGCCTGGACGACCAGCGTCAGCGGGATGCTGTGCGTGAGGCTCGAGCCCGCGTCCTTCCCCGTGACCGTCAGCGTGTACGTCCCGGCCGGGGTCGTGCTCGCCGTCGTCAGGGAGAGGGTCGCCGCCGGGCTCACGCCCGTGACCGAGGAGGGGCTGATGCCTCCGATCGTGCCGGTCGGGAAGCCGCTGACGCTCAGGTTGACGGCGTCGGCGAAGCCGCCGCTCGGCGACATCGTGATCGCGTAGCTCGTGCCGGAGCCCTGCGCCACCGTCCGGCTCGACGGCGACGAGGAGAGCGAGAAGTCCGGCGTCGCGGAGGTCGACGCGAAGGCGGTCGTGCCGTTGGGGGTGCCGAGGCCGGTCGGGCCGTCGTAGCCGGGGCCTGCGGTGCAGAAGTAGGCCGTGCTGCAGCTCCCGTTCGAGCCGCTCGTGACGTCGTGCAGGTCGCCCGGGTCGCCGTAGGGGGCGGAGCCGTTCGTCGTGTTGCCGCTCAAGGCGTAGACGGAGGCGACGAGCGGCGAGGAGAGGGAGGTGCCGCCGACCTGGACCCAGCCCGAGTACCCGTACGTGTCGTACACGGCGGCGCCGGTGTTCGGGTCGGCGTCGGCCGAGACGTCGGCGACCATCCGCGTCGGGCAGCCGCTGTCGTGCTGCCAGGACGGCTTCGCCTTCTCGTTTGCCGAGCAACCCGAGCCGCCGTCGACCCAGGCGGCCTCGCTCGCGTAGGTGTTGTCGGAGTTGAGGTTCAGGGTCGTGCCGCCGACGGCGACGACGTAGGGCGAGGACGCCGGGTACTCGACCCCGTAGCCCGAGTCGCCGGTCGAGGCGGTGATGACGACGCCCGGGTGGTTGTAGTAGGAGTCGTAGGAGGTGTCGCTCGAGGAGTCGCCGCCGCCGTAGGAGTTGGAGACGACGTTGGCGCCGAGCGCGACCGCCTCGTTCTCGGCGGCGCCGAGGTTGGCGTACGAGTTCGAGCTCGCCTCGACGAGCAGGATGTTGCAGTTCTGGCAGATCTCGTGCGCCGTCTCGACGTCGAGCGCGATCTCCAGCCCCCAGCCCGTGTTGCGCGCCGGGTAGCTCGTGCCGCCGGTCTGGTTGACCTTGCGGAACCAGGGCGTTCCGCTGCCGTAGGAGTTGAGATCCGGCAGGCCGTAGACGCTGTCGTAGTACGCGAGGTCGGCGGCGATGTTCGGGTCGTCGTAGGCGTCGACGATCGCGATCGTCTTCGCCCCCGGGCTGGCGATCCCCGCCGGCAGGTTGTACGCCGTGTGGAACTGCGCCGGCCCGTAGGCGCCGCTCGGCGGCAACCCGCCGGCGAGCGGGACGCCGGAGGAGTCCGTCACCACCTGCGCCCCGCAGGCGGCGAAGCCGTCCGGGGCCTGCGTGCACGTGTGCTCGAACCAGCGGCCGCGGTCGTGGTCGCGGCGCGGCTGATCGCGGCTCGCGGACTGGGCGCTCCCGGCGCCGAGGCCCAGGACGAGGCAGGCCGCGGCGGCGGCGAGCACCGGCACCCTCCTCACCCGGCCCTCCCGGGGGAGGCGATGGAGGAGCTCAGGCGGTCTGCGTGGCGACGGCGGTTGAGCATGAGGTGTGTCCTGCAAACGGGTCGACTCCGCAGAACCGCCTGATTGTATAGCGGCCGGCACGGAGAATCGCGACCCTCGTGTAGGTGTTTCCCACCCGTTCGACCAGTTCTTACGAATGGAGCCGCGCTCGGCACCGCGGGAGGCGTGGAGGAGTCTGCCTTCCTCGTGCGAACGGCGTCAGGGTGAACACGAGCGAGATCACCCGCGCGCACGCGGGGGCCGTGCCGCGCGGGGGCCGGCGACTCGGGCGCCGGCCTGCCGCACCGGCGTCGCTGCGCGCGCAGATCGTGCTGACGGCGTCCGCGCTCCTGCTCGGCGGCGTCCTCGGCGCCCTGCTGTTCGTCGGCGTGTGGCGCCGCACCGCCGCGGAGGGTGATCGCGCGAGGGCCGCTCAGGCCCAAAGCACGCAGGTTCTGCAAACGGCCCGCGCCAAACTGACACGGTCCGAGGCCGAGTCGAGGGCATTGGGCACTCAACTCGCAAAGCTGCGGACAGAGAACGGCGCGCTGGCCGCCGAGCTCGCGAAGCTGCGCCGCGTCGACACCCGCGTCGCGACGTCGTTGCCGCCGCGCCTGCAGGCGATCGGCGACGAAGCCGACGCCCTGACGCGAGAGCTGGCCAAGCTGCGATCCGCGCTCGCCACGCTCAGCGACTACCTCCAGAACGCGTCCGCCACCGGTGTCGATCCCGCCTTCCTCGACGCCCAGGTGCGGTACCTGATCGGCTCGACGGCCGCGACGAGGACGACCGTTGCGAACCTCGTCGTCCAGGCCCAGCGGGCGCGAGCGTCGGCGGCCGCCCTGCACCACTGAGCCTTCGCGGGCAGACCGGCGTGCCTCGATCGAGTGACGCCGGATCGTCTGGGTGGACCTGAACGGAGGAGGCGCGTCGGCGCGGCGGCCAGGCCCGAACGTTCGACCATGCTTCAGACCCCTGCGATCACTCTCCACCGCCGCCGCGAAGTCGCGCGGGACTTGGGCATACGCGAAGCCGCATGGTCGGACTGAACGCACGCCGCCGGGCTCTCATCGCGCTTCTGGCCGTCTTCTCCAGCGCTCTCTGGCTGTCGGGAGCGGCGCGTGCGGCCGGCGGCGACTACGTCTTCGACGGCGGCACGCCGGCCGAGCAGGCGACGGTGCGGGCCGCGCTCGACGCGAGCAGCTTCGACTGGAGCATCGTGCCGGGCCAGGTGACGATCCACATCCGGCGGAACATCGCGGTCTCGGCGTCGGTGCCGGGGCAGACCTGGCTCGACGCCGATCTGCTGGACTCGGGCACGTTCTCCTGGGGCGTCGTGCAGATGGAGTACGCGCAGCAGGTGCAGTTCCTGCTCCTCGACGACAGGCAGCGGGCGCGCTTCGTCACCGCGCTCCACGCGAAGGATTGGTGCTACGAGGTGCCCGGGACCAGGGTGAGCGACAACGGGTGCGAGCGGTTCGCCGCCACGCTCGCGTGGGCGTACTGGCCCTCGCCGCAGAACTGCATGCAACCGTCCGGTGCCGACGACGAGTCGGCAGCGATGGCGCCCGCGGCGTTCCGCGCTCTGCTCACGAGCTTGCTCGGTACCTCCGCTCGAGCCCCCGACGCGAGCTTCTTCCGGCTGCACCGGGTGGGCCGCGGGAATTGACTCGCGCGTAGACCGGCGCGGACACTCCGCCGCGCCGATCCGCGTCCACCCGGATGGGCGGCGAATGGAACCGTTCCCACGCTGCAGCCAAACGCGGTAGATCCGGAGGTGGCAGCGATGGGCGGGCTCAATCTCGCGGGACGCGCGGGCAGCTGGAGCGCGCAGAACTGGAAGAAGGCGCTGTTCGGGTGGCTCGTGCTCGCTGCGGCCGCGATGGCCGTCGGCAACGTCGTCGGGCACGTGCAGATGGCGGATTCGAAGGCTGCGTCCGGAGAGACCGCGAAGGCGCTGAGCCTGCTCGAGCAGGCCGGCTTCAAGCAGCCGGCGACCGAGAGCGTGCTCATCCAGAGCCGCAAGCACACCGCCGACGAGCCGATCTTCATCTCCGCGATCGCTGGGGTCGTGCAGACGCTCGCGGTGCAGAAGGACGTCACGAACATCCAGAACCCGCTCGCTCAGATCGGCGGCGGCGGCCAGATCTCCCGCGACGGCCACAGCGCCCTCGTCCAGTTCACGATCACAGGCGACCCGGACAAGGCAAAGGACAAGGTCAAGCCGATCATCGACGCGATCGCCGGTGCGCAGACGGCGAACCCGACCCTGTCGGTGCGCGAGGTCGGCAACGCCAGCGCGACCTACGAGCTCGACAAGCGCTTCAGCAAGGACTTCGCCAACGCCGAGCGGCTGACGATCCCGATCACGCTGATCATCCTGCTCTCCGCCTTCGGCGCTCTCGTAGCAGCGGGACTGCCCGTGCTGCTCGCGTTCTCCGCCGTGCTCGCCTCGCTCGGGATCTACGCGCTGATCACGCACGCGTACAGCGGCGACTACCAGTCGACGTCGGCCGTCGTCCTCCTGATCGGCATGGCCGTCGGTGTCGACTACTCGCTGTTCTACCTGCGGCGAGAGCGCGAGGAACGTGCGGCTGGACAGGCGCCGCGGCCCGCGCTCGTGCGCGCGGCATCGACGTCCGGCCAGGCGGTGGTCATCTCCGGTGCGACGGTGCTGATCGCGATGGCCGGCATGTTCATCGCCGGCAACAGGATCTTCACGTCGTTCGCGGTCGGCACGATGCTCGTCGTCCTCTGTGCCGTGATCGGCTCGGTGACAGTGCTGCCCGCGGCGCTCGCGAAGCTCGGTGATCGCGTCGATCGCGGCCGCGTTCCCTACGTCGGGCGCAGCAAGCACGCCGCCGGCGAGTCACGCTTCTGGACCTTCGTGCTCGACCGCGTACTACGCCGGCCGGTGCTCGCGTTCGTGCTCGCGGGCGGACTGCTCGTGGCCGCGGCGACGCCGGCGCTCGGCATGCACACGAAGCTGCCGAGCTTCACCGACATGCCGAACGACATCCCGATCGTGAACACGTACAAGGCCGTCATCGCCGCCTTCCCCGGCGCGCCGACGCCCGCCTCGGTCGTGATCAAGGCGCAGACCGTCCGCGACCCCGCCGTCGCCACGACGATCGAGAACGTCGAGCAGGCTGCCGTCGCGACCGGGCAGATGTTCCCGCCGTTCCTCGTGACCGTCAGCCCGGACAACACCGTCGCCGACGTGCAGATCCCGCTCGCCGGCAACGGCGACAACGCGGCGTCGCTCGCGGCCCTGAGCACGTTGCGCAGCGTCGTGCTGCCGCGCACGCTCGGCAAGCTCCAGGACGTCCAGTACGCAGTCGCCGGTGAGACCGCGGGCACGCGCGACTGGAACGAGCAGATGAAGTCGCGGATGCCGTGGGTGATCGCATTCGTGCTCGCGCTCGCCTTCCTGCTCCTGCTTGCGACCTTCCGCTCGATCGTGATCCCGCTCACGGCGATCGTGCTCAACCTGCTCTCGGTCGGCGCCGCCTACGGCCTCCTCGTTCTGATCTTCCAGCACACGTGGGCGCAGGGGATCCTGGGCTTCACCTCCAACCACGCGATCACGTCGTGGCTGCCGCTCTTCCTGTTCGTCGTGCTCTTCGGGCTGTCGATGGACTACCACGTCTTCATCCTCAGCCGGATCAAGGAGCTGCGCGACGGCGGCCTGTCGACGGAGGAGGCCGTGGCGCGCGGAATCCGCCGCACGGCGGGGACCGTGACGAGCGCCGCGATCATCATGGTCGCCGTCTTCGCGATCTTCGGGACGCTGAAGCTGATCATGATGAAGCAGCTCGGCGTCGGGCTCGGCGTCGCCGTGCTGATCGACGCCACGGTCATCCGCGGCGTGCTGCTTCCCGCCGCAATGAAGCTGCTCGGCGAGTGGAACTGGTACATGCCGCGCTGGCTCGAGTGGGTGCCGTCGCTCACGCCGGAGCAGGGCGATGGGCGGCCGGCGCGGCGCCAGCCCGTCGCCGGGCATTGAGAGGAGGTGCGATACATGCCGCACTGGCTGCAGATCATCCTGGCCGTGTACCTCGTCACGGGCACGCTGTACTTCCTGCGCGGGACCGGCCGGCCCGACCCGAAGTAGACACCCGTCGGGCTGTCGGCCCCGCCGGACGTCGCGGCCGGCGAGGGCTCTCTCAGAAGGACGGCTTCGCGGTCATGTCGAGCACGATCAGGATCAGGAGCGCCGTGTCGAAGCGGAAGACGGCGAACAGCCGCTTCACGCGCCGCCCTACCTCGGCCGAGTCGGGACCGAGCTGCTGCGCCGCGCGGTCGATCCGGCCGAGCTCCGGGCCGACGAAGCCGACGCCGACCGTCGCCGCGACCGCCCAGCCGGCGAGCGCGAAGTCGATCCAGAACCGGCCCCAGCCGAAGCCGCCCTTCTGCACGAGCGCGACGCCGAAGCCGAGCGCGGCGAAGAGTGCCGGCGTGTAGATCCGCGTCCCGATCCAGGCGCCCATCTTCCCGAGCGCCGCCATCGTCTCGCCGTCGCGGCGGCGCTCGAAGATGATGCCGAGCGTCGTCAGCGTGACGTCGCCGCCGACCCAGATCACGATCGCGATCACGTGCAGCGCCTTGAGCAGCTCGTACGAGTCCGGCGCGTACCAGAGCAGGACGATCGTGCCGGCGAGCAGCATCAGCCCGGCGAGCAGGGTCGACCTGCTCGTCCGGGCGGGTTGCGCCTCCACCTCGCTACTCAAGCGGGATCCTCCTCGCGTTCATCGCGATCGAGCAGCTCCTGGAAGCAGGGTGCGCCCTCGAAGGCGGCGAGCCCGGCCGGGTGGAGGCGCCGCTCGCGGCGGCGCCGGGCCGCGTCCCGCCGGCGGCGGGCCGTGGCCATGGCGGCAGATGCGCCGACGAGCCCGCCGAGCAGGAACGAGCGGGCACGCCCGCGCCGGTCGTCGCCGTCCATGGGACGATTGTACGAGTGCGGATCGCGACGCTCGGAGATCTGACGCTCGACGTGATCGTGCGGCTCGAGGAGCCGCTCGCCTCCGGCGGCGACGTGCGCGCGCGGACGCGCACCGGCGCCGGCGGGCAGGCGGCCAACGTCGCCGCGTGGGCGGCGGCGCTCGGCGCCCAGGCGCGCTGCATCGCGAAGCGCGGCGACGACGCGACGGGCGAGCTCGTCGGGCGCGAGCTCGCGGCCCGCGGGGTCGAGCTCGCCGGGCCGGTCGGCGCGGGCTCCACCGGCGTGATCGTCTCGATCGTCGGCGCGGACGGCGACCGCTCGCTCGCATCCGACCGCGGCGTCGCGCCGAGCTTCGCGCCGGACGAGCTCGACCCCGCCTGGCTCGACTGCGACGTGCTGCACCTCTCGGGGTACGCGCTGCTGCGCGACCCCTTCAGCGACACCGCGCTCCTGGCCGCGCGCCTGGCTCACGAGCGCGGCGCTCTCGTGTCGGTGGACGTCGCCGCCTGGACGGAGATCCGCGCCTACGGGCCGGTGCGCTTCCGCGGGCTGCTCGACGCGGCCGCCCCCGACGTCCTGTTCGCCACCGAGGCGGAGTGGGAGATCCTCGGCGGTGCGTATCTGACGGCGCCGACGGGCGTGCTCAAGCGCGGAGCGCGCGGGTGCACCGTCCTCACCGCCGAGACGCGGCTCGACTTCGCGTCGGTCGAGTCCGAGGTCGTCGACACGACCGGCGCCGGCGATGCGCTCGCGGCCGGCTTCCTGCTCGGCGGCTCGCTCGAGGAGGCTGCCCGGCGCGGGCTGACGGCGGCGGCCAGATGCATCGCCACAGTAGGGTCGATGCCGTGACCTGGCGCCTGAACAGCGAGGTCGGCGACGCGCTCGCCGAGGGCGGGCCGGTCGTCGCGCTCGAGACGACGCTCGTCGCGCACGGCTTCCCGCCGGGCGAGGGCGTCGAGGTCGGGCTGGAGTCGGAGCGGCAGGTGCGCGCCGCGGGCGCGATCCCCGCGACGATCGGCGTCCTCGACGGCCTCGTGCGCGTCGGCCTGAGCGAGGACGAGTGGGCGCGCTTCGACGCCTCGGCGCGGAAGGTCGGCCCTCGCGACGTCGCCGCGGCCGAGGTGCAAGGCGTCGTGGGCGCGACCACCGTCGGTGGGACGCTCGTGGTCGCGCGCGCCGTCGGCATCCGCTGGATGGCGACAGGCGGGCTCGGCGGCGTGCATCGCGGCTTCCCAGACCCGCCCGACGTCTCGGCCGATCTCGCGCAGCTCGCGCGCACGCAGGCACTCGTCGTCTCGGCGGGCGTGAAGTCGCTGCTCGACGTGCCGGCGACCGCGGAGGTGCTCGAGTCCCTCGGCGTGCCGGTGCTCGGGTTCCGCACCGACACGCTGCCGCTCTTCTATGCCGCCGCGGGCGGCCCGCCGGTGTCGGCCCGCGTCGAGTCGGCGGCGGAGGCGGCAGAGGTCGCGCGGCGCCACTGGCAGCTCGACGGCAACGGCCTCCTGCTCGGACGCGCGCCGGACGAGCCGCTCGAGGACGTCGAGCCGCTGGTCGAGGCGGCGCTCCGCGCCGCGCACGACGCCGGCGTGAGCGGCCAGGCGGTGACCCCGTATGTCCTCTCCTTCCTGCACCGCGAGAGCGGCGGCCGCACGCTGCGCGCGAACAGGGACCTCGTCGGGCAGAACGCGCGCCTCGCGGGGGAGATCGCCGTCAGCTCTCCTCGGCCATAGCGAGCACGTCCTCGCGCGACAGCTTGCCGACGAGGTCGGGATGGTGCCGCTCGACGTGCGCCTCGACCTGCGCGACGAGATCGTCGTCGGTGTCGGCCCGGATCACCTCGCCGCACTCGCAGTTGATCAGCTTGCCCATCGCCTCGTGCTCCTCTCAGTAGGTGAGCGTCCGGTCGTGGTCGAGCGCGAGCTGCACGAGCCGCTGCGGCTGCGCGAGCTCCGCCGGCTTGCCCGCGAGGTCGGCCTCCACGACGCCGCGAGCGGCGCTCGACGTCCCGGAGAGGTAGAAGCGTGCGCCGCCGGCGGCGAGCGCGTCGTACGACTCGCGCAGCCGCCCCGTGCCGAGCCCTGCGAGGTTGTCGAGCACGGCGTCGCGCAGCAGCTGCACGCCGTCGCCGGCGAGGAAGAGCGACACGTCGTGACCCTCCTCGAGAGCCGCCTTGCCGACGAGGAAGCCGAGCGCTGCGCGCGTCGGGTCCTCGGGGCCGCGGGTGACGTGGATGAGGATCTTCGCCATGGCGTGATTGTCGAGTCGGGGCCTTGCGAGTACCTTGGCACAACATTGGAGACGCGGCTCCAGATCTGCGGACGCGTCGTCGCGACCGTCGAGGGCCGCCGGATCGACGCCGACCTGCCGGGGCGCCAGGGGCGCCTCCTCTTCGTCTATCTCGTCTGCAACCGGCTGCGCGAGGCCGGCCGCGACGAGCTCACCGATGCGCTCTGGGACGAGCCGCCGCCCGCGGCGGACTCCGCTCTCTCCGCCCTCGTGTCGAAGCTGCGCCGGATCGTGCCGATCGAGGGGCGCAGGGAGCTGCGGCTCGTGCTCCCGCGCGACACGTTCGTCGACTACGAGGCCGCCGAGGAGGCCGTTCACCGCGCGGAGTCGGCCGTACGGCTGGGCGCGTGGGCGGACGCCTGGGTGCCGTCCCGTGTCGCGCTGCACACGGCGATACGCGGCTTCCTCCCCGGCGAGGAGGCACCGTGGATCGAGGAGCGGAGGCGAAGGCTCGAGGACGTGCGGCTGCGCGCGCTCGAGTGCGTCGCGGCCGCCGGCGTCGGCCTCGGCGGCGCGGAGCTCGACTCCGCGCTCCGCGCCGGCCGCGTACTCGTCGAGCTTGCGCCGTTCCGCGAGAGCGGCCGCCGCCTCCTCATGCAGGCGCTCGCGGCCGACGGCAACCCCGCCGAGGCGATCGCGGTCTACGACGCGCTGCGCGTGCTGCTGCGAGACGAGCTCGGCACCGCGCCGGCCAGGCAGACGCAGGATCTCTATCGCACGCTGCTGAGTCCGTAGTTCGACCCGATGGCCGGCGGGCGCGACAAGGCGACGGTAGCGAGGAGAGGGAAGGAGGAGCAGATGAGGATCTCGACCCTGGCGCTCGTCGGGCTCGGGCTCGCCGTGGCCTCGCGGCTCGTGCTGCGGAACACCGGCGTGACCCGCCTCGAGCGCCGCCGCGCGCTGCCCGGCGACGAGCTCGTGCCCGGCGCCGGCCCGCCCTGCACGATGGCGACGACCGTGGACGCGCCACCTGCGCACGTCTGGCAGTGGCTCGTGCAGATGGGCTGCGACCGCGGCGGCTTCTACAGCTTCGACCGCCTCGACAACGCCGGCCGCCCGAGCGTCGAGGAGATCAGGCCGGAATGGCAGACGCTCGAGCCCGGCGCCCGCCTCGACTCGCACCCGTCGGGGCGCACGTGGTTCGTCGTCGCGGAGGTGGAGCCGGAGCGCACGCTCGTCCTCCGGGCCTCGATCGACCTGCGCAGGGCGCGCTCGTACGACCCGGCGGAAGAGCGACCGCGCTTCTTCATCGACTCGAGCTGGGCGTTCGTGCTCGAGCCGCTCGCATCGCGGACGCGCGTCCTCGTGCGGACGAGGTCGGCGGCGCGTCCGTCGCTGCTCACGCGGCTCGCAGGCTTCTTCCTCTTCGACCCGGCGCACTACGTGATGCAGACGCGGCAGCTCGTGCGCGTGCGGCGGCTGGCGGAGTCGGCGGAGCTGGTGAAAGCGGCGTAGGCGTAACGACTGCAACCAGGTTGCACGGGAGTGCCGGGGAGAGAGAGCCGTGCAACCTGGTTGCGGAGTACCTATAGGTTCCGCCTCGAGAACGAGACGAGCGCGACGGCGCCGACGGCGGCGAGATAGGTGGCCGCCCAGACGCGGATCGTCCAGCCGTGCACGTACGCGCCGCCGAAGGGGCCGAGCTGGAGGAGAAAGCCGGTGAGTCCGCTCGTGTTCGCGGTGATCATCCGCAGCGCGTCCTGGTAGAGCGCTTCGAACGGCAGCGCCCACGAGGCGATCGTCGAGGCGTGCCTGATCGCATGCGAGTTGAGCGCGTGCCCGATCGACGCGAGCAGCCCCGCGACGAGGCCGCCGCCGAAGAGCATGAAGACGGCGATGCCGTTCGCGGTCGACGAGAGCACGATCGAGCCGAGCAGCGACAGCGCGATCACGATCACGACGCCGCCAGCGAGCTCGAGCCCGGGCCAAACGATCCGGTCCGGCCACCAGTGGCCGGTGAGCCCGGTGATCGCCATCGCCGTGAAGTACACGCCGAGCACGTAGGCGACGCATACGCCGGCGGCGCCGAGGAAGCGCGAGAGCAGCAGCGTCGAGCGCCCGACAGGCCGCACGACGAGCGGCTGGAGCAGCCCCCGCTCCGCGTCGCCCGAGACGACGCCGAGCGTCAGGAACACCGCGAGCACGACGCCGAGGAACATGGTTGCGAACATCGCGAGCCCCGTGAGGAACGCGCCGGCGAACGTGCGCGTGTCGACGTTGACGTCGCGCGGCGGCGTGATGTTCTGGAGCTGGCTGAAGACGAAGTGGTTGGCGAGCCAGAACAGCGCGAGGAAGGCCGCCGTCAGCAGCAGGACGACGACGAACACCTTGCGCCGCACCGCTTCGCGGAAGCCGTACTCGACGATTGCGGCAACGCTCCTCAATCCGTCTCCCCGCCGACCGCTTCGAGGTACACGTCCTCGAGCGTCGAGGTGAGCACGCGCACGCCGTACACCTGCCGGCCTGCGGCGACGGCCTCGGCGACGAGCCGCGGTGCGTCCTCGCGCAGCGCGCCGTCGATGCGGCGGACGCCCTCGTCCGTCTCGAGCTCGACGCCGCGGGGGCGCGACAGCTCGGCCGGCGTCCCCGCCGCGACGAGCTCGCCGCCGAGCAGGATGGCAACGCGGTCGCAGACGAGCTCGACCTCCGAGAGCAGGTGCGAGTTGAGGAGGACGGAGACGCCGCGGCCGCGCAGCTCCTCGAGCAGCAGGCGCACGGTGCGGCGGCCGACCGGGTCGAGCGCCGAGGTCGGCTCGTCGAGGACAAGGACGCGCGGCTCGCCGACGAGCGCCTGCGCGACGCCGAGCCGCTGCGCCATCCCCTTCGACATGCCGTCGACGCGCCGGTCGGCGGCGTCCGCGAGCGCGACGAGCTCGAGCAGGCGCCGGCGTTCGGCGGCGCCGCCGTGCGAGCCGGCCAGCCGCTGGTGCAGCTCGAGCACCTCGTCGGCCGTGTACCAGCCGGGGAAGCGGAAGAGCTCGGCGAGGTAGCCGAGCGCCGAGCGTGCGGCCTTGGAGCCGGCGCGCGCGCCGGCGACCTCCGCGTGGCCGGCGCTCGGGCGCACGAGTCCGACCGCGATCTTCACGAGCGTCGACTTGCCGGCGCCGTTCGGACCGAGCAGACCGACGAGCTCGCCGTCGCCCACCTCGAGGTCGACGCCTTTCAACGCCTCGACGGAGCCGTAGCGCTTCGCGAGCCCGCGGACGGCGAGGGCGGTCGACACCGCGCGAGCCTAGCGGGAGTACGCTGAAGACATGCCGCGCGGCTACATGGAAGGGCCTGCCTCGGAGGAGGCCGAGCGCCTGGCCGAGGAGGCTGCCCGCGTGAAGCACGACCAGCCG
>Ga0335070_10002874_pt1 | contig 20048 bp, 26 predicted proteins | sample Lox_Sample_13_FD_206722 | JGI IMG/M metagenome (GOLD analysis project Ga0335070, IMG submission 206722) | Soil microbial communities from Loxahatchee National Wildlife Refuge, Florida, United States - Lox_Sample_1.3 | ecosystem: Environmental > Terrestrial > Soil > Wetlands | place: USA... | reverse complement strand
GCTTCGCGCTGAACACGATTCCCTGACCAAGGAGCAGAAAAGCCTCAAAAAGCTGCTGGGATCGGAGTCATTGAAGTCCGAAGCGCTGATCGAAGAGATGAAAGCGATCGACACGAAATTCGGCGCAAAGACCGAAATCGGCCGGCGTCGCACGCGCATCATCGAGTCCAAACACATCGACAAGATCGAGGCTCTAGCCGAGGAAGTGGCAACGCTCGAGTCGGCCGTCGAGCGGGAACCGATTACGATCGTCTGTTCGGAGAAGGGCTGGTTGCGCGCCTTCAAGGGCCATCAAGAACCGAGCGATGCGGTCAAGTACCGCGAAGGCGACCGCGAACGGTTCTGGATCCATGCGGAAACGACCGACAAGCTGATGATGCTGACGACGGACGGCCGCGTCTTCACCCTCGATTGCGCAAAGCTGCCGGGCGGCCGGGGCAACGGCGAGGCGATCCGGACATTCATCGACATGCCGCCAGAGTCGGATCTCGTCGCGATGTTCGCGCACAAGCCCGGACGCAAGCTCCTGCTGGCCGCCACGACGGGACACGGTTTCATCACGTCAGAAGACGAAGCGGTGGCCATGACCCGCGCCGGAAAGCGCGTCATGAACGTCAAGGCGCCCGGCGAGGCGGTCGTGTGCAAGCCGGTCGAAGGAGACAGCATCGCGGTGATCGGCGACAACCGCAAAATGCTGATCTTCGGGATCGAGGAAGTTCCCGAAATGGCGCGCGGGCAGGGCGTGTATCTGCAGCGCTACAAGGATGGCGGTCTTCTCGATGTAGTCACGTTCAATGCGAAGGAGGTCCTGCGCGACGCCAACAATCGCGCCTGGACGCCGTCGGAGCTCAAGGACTGGAAGGGCCTGCGTGCGCAAGCCGGTCGTCTCGCGCCGCGAGGGTTTGCGAAGTCGGGAAAATTCGGCTGATTGCCAGGCGAACGGCTTTCTAGTGCGACTGTCCCACGTCGCCCGAATCGCCGCTTCCGCCCGCGGTGCCGCCTGTGTCGGAATTGTCAGTACCGGCGTGACCGCCGTCAGATCCGGCCGCGGGATGCGGTCCGGTCTGTCCGATATCGGGACCGTTGCCGTCATCGGTGACGCCGCCCGTGTTCGGCGGCGGTGAGGCATTCCCGGATCCGCCCGTCGTACTTCCCGTGTTGCCGCCTGCGTTGGTGTTGCCGTTGTTGATGGTCGGTTTCGCGGTCGGCGTCGTCGAGGTTGTCGCAAATTGCGAGACGACCAAAAGGATGGCCAGCAGACCCACGACGCCGAACGCCAGGTAGCGCCAGATGGGGTGATTTTTCGCAGGGAGGTTGGCGAGGATCGACGGCGCCAGGGCTGAGATGGATTGCGACGCCGAAGGTGCTTTCGGGGGCGGCGGTTCCGACCGGCGGATGGGGGCGACGGCGGGAGACGGTTCGGGCGCGGCAGGAGTCGGCGATGCTTCGAAATGGACGGAAGGATTCGCGGGATCGACATGGACCTCGCCCGTGTCGCCGGCCGCGGGCCGGCCAACCATGTGGGCGATGCCCTTCATGACGCGCCGGAACTCGGCGTGCTCGCCACTGCCCCTCCAGGTGCTCAGATCGGCGGTTTGGATTTGGCGAAAGCCGGCCGGCGGCCGAACTATCTCCTTAAGAACGGGCACCAAGATGTTGCGCTGCTGAGCTTCTTCGGCTTCGTCCCGGACGAAGTCGGACTGTACCGAATGCTGCGACCAAACGACCACGGCGGCCCTGCAGGTCTGCAACTCGTTGTCGATCGTCTCGCGATAGCGCTTTCCGACAAGCAAGTCCCAGTCCCACCAGACGCTGAAGCCTTCGGTCTGGAGTTGGTTCGCCAGCTGTTCCACCCACTGGCGGTCTTCCCGGGCGTAGGAGATGAAAATGTCGGCCATCAAGTCCCCCTCGATGCGGGACTTTATGGGAAAGACGAGGCGGCGCAAGCACCTGCCGTGGACGGCCCGTCCTTTTCTCGGCATCGTGCACGCAAAACCGGCCGGAGACTGCCATGACGTTCAAGGACATCCAGTATTCCATCGACGGCGCCGTCGCGACCATCACCCTGAATCGGCCCAAATATCGCAACGCACTGGGGTACCGGATGCTGGACGAGATCGACGTTGCGTTCAGCCGGGCGGGTGCGGACAAGAGCGTCCGCGTCGTCGTGATCAGGGGCGCCGGCGGCACGTTTTCCTCCGGCCACGACCTCGGCACGCCCGAGGCGCTGGCCTATCGGGCGGAATTGGGGGCGGAGCCGGGTTCGATCCAGATCTACGACCAGTTCAAGAAGTACAATCTCGATCTGCACTTGCGCTGGCGCAACTTCCCCAAGCCGACGATCGCGATCGTCGAAGGGTACTGCATCTATGCCGGCTGGATGCTGGCGGCGAACTGCGACGTCGTCTTTGCCGCTTCGGATGCCGAGTTCCTGGCCGGCTTCGTCGAATACATGTCGATTCCGTGGGACATCGGCATCCGCCGGGCGAAGGAATTGTGCTTCGAGAGCCGTTTCATTTCGGCGCAGGAAGCCTGCGACTTCGGGTTCGTCAATCGCGTCGTCGCGCCGGATGCTTTGGAGAGAGAGGCATACGCCTATGCACATCGCGTCGCCGAGAACAGCCCGGAAGCCCTGCGGTTCGCTAAAATTCAGATGAACAAAGCGCAGGATGCGCAAGGGTTCACGAATGCTCTGGAGGACTCGCTCGGCGACTATCAGGCAATGATGTATCTGATGGGTTCCGAGCAGATGAGGGTCGGCGGCCAGAGGCGCCTGATGACCGTGGATCTGGCGGTCAAAGGACGGAAAAAAGAACGCTACGGTCAGTCCTGACCGACGGCGTCTGCCTTCTATGACAATGTATGCAACGCCATGCTGGTCGCGGACGGCACATCTGCTACGTTTCGTCGTTTCAAGGCGTATCGAGGAGAAGAATTTTGACGATTGAGAGCAACGCCGCGTCAACGCGCGCGACGTCAGGGGGCCGTTCGCGCCAGTATATCCTCGTGATGCTAACTCTGGTGTATGTGGTCAACTATCTGGACCGCAACATCCTCAACCAACTCCTTCCGTCGATCAAAGCCGAATTCCGACTCACCGACGCCGACCTTGGATTTCTGTCCGGCACCGTATTCGCCATCCTGTATGCGACGCTGGGCGTTCCACTGGCCTGGCTCGCGGACCGCGCAAACCGCCGCAACGTGATCGCATTCTCCATGGTTCTGTTTGCGGCCATGACCGCTTTATCGGCGTACGCCGCGAGCTTCTTTCAACTCGTGTCTGCGCGTATCGGGACAGGCGTCGGCGAGGCAGGCACATCGCCCTCGGTCAACTCGATCATCTCGGATCTGTACGAGCCGAAGGAACGCGCCAGCGCGCTTTCGTTTTACGCTACTGGGCTGAATGTCGGGCTGCTGCTCGCGTTTTTTGCGGGAGGATGGATCGAGCAGCATTTCGGCTGGCGCGACGCATTCCTCGCCGCGGGCATTCCGGGACTCGTTCTTGCGTTCCTATTCCTGTTCACCGTTCCGGAACCGAAGCGCGGCCATGTCGAACAGATCGTCGACAGCGGCGAGACTCCCCACTTGATCGAGACGATCCGCTATCTCTGGTCGCAGAAGTCGTTCCGTTATATCGCCTTCGGTACCGCGATGGCCTCGTTCGGAGGCTATGCCGGCAACACGTTCGTGCCCTCGCTCTTTGCGAGAGTATTTCATCTCTCGCCGGAGGAGCGCGGCTTTCTCATCGGCGGTCTGTTCGGCGTGGTCGGCGGCGTCGGCACCTATTTCTCGGGCGTCGTTGCGGACTGGCTGGGAAAGCGAGATGTGCGCTGGAACATGTACGTCGTGGTCGTGATCATCGTATGTGCGTTGCCGTTTCTTCCGCTGTTCTTTTTATCGGACAATTTCTACGTCGCGGTATTGTGTTCGATCGTGCCGACGATGAACGGCGCGGCATATCTCGCGCCCTCGTACGCGATGGTGCAAAGTCTCGTTCCGCTTCGGATGCGCGCACAAGCGGCGGCGATACTTTTGTTTACGCTGAACATCATCGGGTTCGGTCTTGGTCCTCTTCTGGTGGGTTGGGAGAGCGATTTGTTGCGACCGGCTTTCGGGGACGACTCGATCCGCTGGGCAATGCTCTCGACGGTCTCGACCTGGGCGATCGCGGCGTGGAGTTTCTGGATGGCCAGCCGAACGCTGATCGCCGATCTCGCGGCGAGCCAGGGCCCGAAAGCCGCACTCTCGGAAGTCGCCGTCTGAGTGTGTCCGTCGCACAGAATAACTGTCGAGGTGATAGAACCGCGTGAGTAACAGTTTGATCAGCACGACAACGACGCGGCACCGCCACTACGTGCTCTTCATGGTGACGCTCGTCTTTGTGGTCAACTATCTTGACCGCCAGATACTCGCCATCCTGCTGCCTCTCATCAAGGCCGACTTCAAATTGTCGGATACGGCGCTCGGCCTGCTGGCGGGACCGGCATTTGCCGTGATCTATGCGACGCTTGGAATTCCGCTCGCCCTGATGGCGGATCGATTGAACCGCCGAAACATCATCGCGGTCTCGCTTGCCTTGTTCAGCCTGATGACGGTGTTCTGCAATTATGCATCCAGCTTTGCCCAGCTTCTCCTCGCGCGCTTCGGAACCGGAATAGGCGAGGCCGGAACCGGACCCTCGATCAACTCGATGATCGCGGACCTCTACCCGCCGAAGGAGCGCGCCACCGCTCTGTCGATCTACTCGGCTGGGTTGAATGTCGGACTTCTGATTGCCTTTTTCGGCGGCGGCTGGGTCGCGCAACACTACGGCTGGCGCACCGCGTTTCTCGCGTCGGGAGTCCCGGGACTGCTGCTCGTGTTTCTTTTCCTCGCAACCATCGAAGAGCCCAAGCGAGGTCACAGCGATGGGCTTTCAGATGAGGCGGCGGCGCCGGATTTGATCGCCACGGCACGGTTCCTTTGGTCCCAACGCTCGTTCCGCTTCATTGCGCTTGGAACATCCATGAGTGCCTTTGGCGGTTATGCCGCGATCGCGTTCGTGCCGTCGTTTCTTGCGCGCTCGCACGGCATGTCGCCTTCGCAGATCGGATTGCTGCTCGCTGTGACTACCGGTGTTCTCGGCTTCGCCGGAACCGCACTTTCGGGCGTCATCGCTGACCGGGTCGGCAAAGTGAATGTGGGTAGGACGATGCTCGTGCCCGTCGTCGCGACGTTCATCTCCGCGCCGTTCTCGCCGATTTTTTACCTCTCACCAAGCATGGCTTGGACGGTCGTTGCGCTGTGCTTTCCCTCGCTGTTCGGTGCGTCGTATCTCGGCCCCGCCTATTCGGCGACGCAAGGACTCGTGCCGCTCCGCATGCGGGCTACGGCCGCCGCCATCCTCTTGTTTGTGCTGAACATGATCGGCCTTGGACTGGGTCCTCAAACCGTCGGTATTTTGAGCGACCTGCTGAGGCCCTCGCTAGGCGCCGACTCTTTGCGCTGGGCTCTCTTATCGACACTGATTACCGGCCTGGCGGGAGCTTATTGCTATTGGCGGGCGAGCCTTGTGCTGCAAGCCGATATGGACCGTGTCCGCGGCACGTAGTGAATATTTACGTAGTCAACGACCGGGACAGGCGCTCTCTGACTCGGTTATCGTCCTCGCGTTGAACGATGCGGCGCCCCATGTCGACCCTGCGATTCCTCAGCGTGACCTATCTGTTGGCCGCCGCAGCGTTCAGTATCGCGATCCTTTTCGAGCGCGAGCCGTCGGTCGAGCGCGCAAGCCGGGCCAGTGTTCGAGCCGCGATCTCGGTGATCAGGGACGATATCGAGCAACCGGGCGTCAGACTCGCGCGCGAAGGGACAAAGCACTTCGTCGCCGAAGTCGTGGCCGCAACGTTCGCCGGCGAGTTGAACGATGCGTTCGGGAGTCCGGTTCGCTTGCCCGTCGCGCGATTCGAAGTATCACGAACACCGAGCGTAGCGCCGCATCAGGCGGCCGCAGTGTCGCGCTCCAAGCCGGTCGCCAGGCCGTCTGCAGCGCGCGAAGAGGCTGGCATAGACCGGGCTGAACTGATCGGCGTCTCAGCGCGTCTGCACGACAATCTCACGCGCGATATGCTGAAGAATTTCGGTCTGTTTCTGTACGTCAGCAAGGCCGACAAAGGCCCATGGGCGCAACGCCTGTTCGTGTTCCGAAAGGACGCCGATCAGAAGCTTGATCTACTTTACAACTGGCCAGCGTCGACCGGCCGGGAAAAGTTCGAACGCGCGCCCGACGGAACCCGCCAGCACAGCATTACGCCTGTCGGCTACTATCAGCTCGATCCGGAGCGAATGTATCGGAAGCATTTTTCGGGCCAGTGGCATGAACCGATGCCGTACGCGATGTTTTTCAATTGGGAAAATCATGGCTATCGCACCGGGGTGGCGATCCATGCTGCAACTCTCGCTGACGTTCCGCAGCTCGGTTCTCGCGCAAGCGCCGGATGCATCCGGATTGCGCCACAGAATGCGCGCCGGCTGTTCGATCTGATCCGCTCTCAATACAAGGGAGCAGTGCCGCGCTTTGCGATCGACGCTCGGACGGCGACGATGAGCAATCGGGGCGTGCTGATGCATGACGACGCCGGGAATGTCGAATTTGCGCAGGGCTATAGAGTTCTCGTGTTCGTCGAAGACTATGGCGGCGAGGACGTCGTGGCCGCCCTATATTAGCCTCTGCGCAGTTCGTACAGCGCAATCGCGGCCGCGTTGGACACGTTGAGACTTTCCACGACGCTTGCGATCGGCACGAAGGCTGAGGCGTCGCACTTTTCGCGGACGAGCCTGCGAATTCCGCCGCCTTCTCCTCCCAGCACCAGCGCGACGTCGCCGGTCGCCGCAGCGTCCTTCAACGCGCTTTCGCCATCGCCGGCAAGTGCGACTCGCCAAAATCCCATCTTGCCCAACTCGTCGAGTGTGCGGGCGACATTGACGACATGGACCATCGGCACGATGTCGACTGCACCGGACGCTGCTTTTGCGAGAACGCCGGATTCGGGCGGCGAATGGCGGTCCTGTACGACCACGGCCGCCACGCCGAATGCCGCGGCCGTGCGCAGGATCGCGCCGACATTGTGGGGATCCGTAATCTGGTCGAGTACCAACACAAGTCGCCGCTGTTCGCTCTGTCGTGCGAGCAGGTCGTCAAGCTCCAAGCGTGGCAGGGGTTCGCAGAGTATCGCAACACCCTGATGCACTGCGCCGTCGGGCAGAATGCGTGAGACGCCGTGCATGTCGGTGACCTCGTGCTTGACGCGAGCAACGAGCGCGGCACCGAGTTCTTCCGCCGCGCGCGGCGTGAGCACGGCGCGCCGCACGAAACGTTTCGGGTTTGAGAGCGCACTACGGACGGCATGCATACCGTACAGCCACAACCCGCTCTCCGGTTTCGCGTGCGGCGGTTTGTGAAAGTGCTTCTTGGTCCGGTCCGGCTTGCGCTCGGACGGACGATCGGGCGCGCGCTCCGGCTTGCGGTTTGGTCGTTTCATGCGCGGGCTTATAGTGGAAAGTGCGGCCGCGGCAAGGCGTGAACAGTTTTTAAGCCGACTTTCACGCAATTTTGCCTTTCATCTGGGACCGCTTTGGTGTGTTCTCCGCGCAATGAAACGAGTCACGAAAACGCTGGTCCGTACGAGGAAGGCAAATCGCCTTGTCCTCCCGCGGCTGCTCATGTTCGTGACGTTGATTGCCTTTTCGCTTCAGACCTATCTGACCCAAACCCACATCCATATGGCTTCGGAAGGTCGTGCGATCGCGGCGCTGGACCACGCCAGCGGCAAGGCGGTTCCAGGTACGCCCGCCGAACCCGCTGACAAGTACCCGCCGGGCGAAGACCCAGCCAATTGCCCGCTCTGCCAGGAAATTCTCCACGCCGGCCAATTCATCACCCCTGCAGCGGTGCCGCTGCTGGTACCTTCCGCACCGATTTTCACCGTCGAGATTGCGACGCCGGTCGCGCATCTCGTTCCCTCCGTCACCCACATCTGGCGTGGCCGGGCTCCACCTCGGATCTAGTCGCTGAACGAACTCGCGACGGCACCGCACGCACAGCGCGCGTGTGCCAGTCCCTTTAGTCACGGCGGATCGGCAGAACCCGCACGCCGTCACCTCCGAGGTGAAGATGTTTCGCTTGCTTGCAAAGCTGGGCGCCGCCGCCGCTGCATTGGCCGCAGTGACGGCACTTCCCGCCCACGCCGACACCGTCGAGACGGTCGTCGTCACGGCAGCGCGGCTCAACGAGGCGCGCGTCGGAATTCAGCCTCAAACCGGTGCTTCAACTTATACGATTGGCGCCGCGGCCATCGATGCCGAACCGGGTGGCGACAACAGTCTCCTCAATCAGGTCGTACTCCAGGCGCCGGGCGTGGCGCAGGACTCTTTCGGCCAGTTGCACGTCCGAGGCGAGCACAACGGACTGCAGTATCGCCTCAACGGCATCATCATCCCTGAAGGCATCTCCGTATTCGGACAGACTCTCGATCCGCGCTTCATAGGGTCGTTGAAGCTCATCACGGGCGCGCTGCCTGCCGAGTACGGACTGCGCACGGGTGGAGTCATCGACGTAGAAACGAAAACCGGAATGATGGAGCCGGGCGGCGACATTTCCATTTATGGCGGAAGCCATGGCGAGATCGATCCCAGCGTGGACTATGGCGGTTCCGCCGGCTCGTTGAACTACTTCGTGAGCGGCGACTATCTGACCGATACGCTCGGCATCGAGTCGCCCGACGGCAGCGCCGATCCGCTGCATGATCGCACAAAGCAATGGCATGGCTTCGCCTTCGCGCAGGACATCGTCGACGATGAGAGCTCAGTGAGCGCAATTCTGAGCACCTCCAACGACATGTTCCAGATTCCCGATCTCCGTGGCGGGCAACCGACCGGATTGGACGGCATAAACGGGCTCGGCCCAGGCGGGGTTCTGACCGTCAACGGTCAATTCTTGTTCCCGAGTGGCGATTTGAACGAAAACCAGCGCGAGATCACGCACTACGGAATTGTCAGCTACTTGCGTGCGATGGGCGCGTTCACTGTCGAGCTCTCCGCGTTTGGGAGATATTCGAGCTTGTTCTTCACGCCCGACGCGGTCGGCGACCTGCTCTACAACGGCGTCGCCCAGACTGCTTACAAGCGGGACGTAGCCTACGGTCTGCAAGCCGAAGGGTCGTGGCAAGCAAGCGAGGAACATACAGTCCGTGCCGGCATGATTTACCAAGCGGATGATCTGACCAGTACGACTACCTCGCAGGTGTTGGGTGTGGATGCATTCGGGAACCAGACGCTGCCGGATTCTCCCATCTCGATCGCCGACAATGGCAGGAAGCACGCCTGGAGCTACAGCCTCTATCTCCAGGACGAATGGAAGCTGCTGCCGTCGCTGACGATGAACTACGGATTGCGCTGGGACCAGTTCCAGGCCTTCGACGCTGAGAGCCAGCTGAGCCCGCGCCTCAATTTCGTCTGGACACCGAGTGACACCACGACCGTCCACGGCGGTTACTCGAGATACTTCTCCCCGCCGCCGATCGAGCTCGTCGCCTCGACCGACATTGCCTTGTTCGACGGTACGACCGCAGCGGCCTCGCATCGCGACGACACGCCGAAAGCCGAACGCGCCGACTACTACGACGTCGGCATACAGCAGCAGGAATTGTCGGGGCTCACCGTCGGGCTCGACAGCTTCTACAAGGTCTCTCACGACCTGATCGATGAAGGGCAGTTCGGCGCGCCGATCATTCTCACCCCGTTCAACTACAGGAACGGCAAGCAGTACGGTATCGAGTTCACGACAAACTACGATGAAGGCGGCCCGTTCACCGGCTATCTGAACGCGGCCTACGAGCGCGCGGTCGGTCGCGACATCGTCTCGAGCCAGTTCCAGTTCGATCCCGGCGAACTCGCTTTTATCGCGACGCACTACATCCCGTTGGACCACCAGCAGATCGTCTCGGTGTCGGGTGGCGCGTCATATGTCTGGAACGCTATCCGGTTTAGCACGGACATCCTGTACGGGTCGGGGCTTCGTCGGGATGGAGCCACGCCCAACGGCGACCACGTGCCGGGGTATGTTCAGGTGAACCTGGGCATCAGCCGGCCTCTCGACCTGGGGGTGGCGAAGCCGCTCACCGTCCGCTTCGACGTCATCAACCTGTTCGACGAGAAGTACGAAATCCGCGACGGCACGGGTGTTGGTGTCGGCGCGCCTCAGTTCGGGCCGCGGCGTGGATTCTTTGTGGGATTGTCACAGGCACTTTAGGGTCATTTCCGGGCCGGCGCCTTGCACCAGCCAGAGGTCGACGCTAGGCTTTCGCGGTCTTAATTATCGCGGGGCGAATTCGGGCCTTTTGCGCGGTAATAATCTATTGACACCCTTCCATAATTGACCAATAACCCGCGGTCCGCAGCCAACCCTCCGAAAGGTGCTTTTTCACGTTCGTTCCATCGGGATCGAACGCGCTCCTGTGCCGGCCGGTGGATGGCGCGTAATTGTTTGTTCCAGTTAGGAAATTGTCCCGGAGGGGTGCCCGAGTGGCTAAAGGGGACGGACTGTAAATCCGTTGGCTACGCCTACGCTGGTTCGAATCCAGCCCCCTCCACCATCGGTTGCCCCCAGGCCATTGAGGATGGCGGGGCGAACAGAGAAGGAAGTCGAAAGAGGCGGGTGTAGCTCAATGGTAGAGCAACAGCCTTCCAAGCTGATGACGAGGGTTCGATTCCCTTCACCCGCTCCAACCTTTCGGCCGAGCCGAATGGGTTGTCACGCCGAAGCCGGGTAGGCGAGGCGAAATGATGAAGACGCGTTTCATTCCGGCGCACGCCGGACACGAAGGACGAAGGAATAGCGACGATGGCGAAGGCCAAATTTGAGCGGACGAAGCCGCACTGCAACATCGGGACGATCGGACATGTCGATCACGGCAAGACGTCGCTGACGGCGGCGATCACGAAGGTTCTGGCGGAGACGGGCGGAGCGACGTTCACGGCATACGACCAGATCGACAAGGCGCCGGAAGAGAAGGCGCGCGGGATCACGATCTCGACGGCGCATGTGGAGTACGAGACGCAGAACCGGCACTATGCGCATGTCGACTGCCCCGGCCATGCGGACTATGTGAAGAACATGATCACGGGCGCGGCGCAGATGGACGGCGCGATCCTGGTTGTGTCTGCGGCGGACGGCCCGATGCCGCAGACGCGCGAGCACATCCTTCTGGCGCGCCAGGTCGGCGTTCCGGCGCTGGTTGTGTTCATGAACAAGTGCGACATGGTTGACGATCCGGAGCTTCTGGACCTGGTCGAGCTCGAGGTCCGCGAGCTGTTGTCGAGCTACAACTTCCCGGGCGACAAGATCCCGATCATCCGCGGCTCGGCGCTGATGGCGCTGGAGAACAAGGAACCCAAGCTCGGCCACGACGCGATCCTGGAGCTGATGAAGGCGGTGGACGAATCGATCCCGCAGCCGGAACGCCCGATCGACCAGCCGTTCCTGATGCCGATCGAAGACGTGTTCTCGATCTCGGGCCGCGGCACGGTGGTGACGGGCCGCGTGGAGCGCGGCGTGGTCAAGGTCGGCGAGACGGTCGAGATCATCGGCATCCGTCCGACGACGTCGACGACGGTGACGGGCGTTGAGATGTTCCGCAAGCTGCTGGACCAGGGTCAGGCGGGCGACAATATCGGCGCCTTGCTGCGCGGCATCGAGCGGGACGGGGTCGAGCGCGGCCAGGTCCTGGCCAAGCCGGGCTCGGTGACGCCGCACACCAACTTCTCGGCGGAAGTGTACATCCTGACCAAGGACGAGGGCGGGCGGCACACGCCGTTCTTCGCCAACTACCGTCCGCAGTTCTACTTCCGCACCACGGACGTGACCGGGATCGTCAAGCTGCCGGAAGGCACCGAGATGGTGATGCCGGGCGACAACGTCTCGATCGAGGTCGAACTGATCGTGCCGATCGCCATGGAGGAGAAGCTGCGCTTCGCCATCCGCGAAGGCGGCCGCACCGTCGGATCCGGCGTCGTCGCAAAGATCATCAAGTAAGCGGTTTCGGGATCGAAGGTTCAGAACATGCAAAACCAGAACATACGTATCAGGCTGAAGGCCTTCGATCACCGCATCCTCGACAACTCGACGCGGGAAATCGTCAACACGGCCAAGCGCACGGGCGCGCAGGTGCGCGGTCCCATTCCGCTGCCCACCGGCATCGAGCGCTTCACCGTGAACCGGTCGCCCCACATCGACAAGAAGAGCCGCGAACAGTTCGAAATCCGGACGCACAAGCGTCTACTCGACATCATCGATCCCACCCCGCAGACGGTCGACGCGCTGATGAAGCTCGACCTGGCGGCCGGCGTCGACGTCGAAATCAAGCTCTGAGGAACAACGCGATGCGCACAGGCGTCATCACGCAAAAGGTCGGCATGACCCGTCTGTTTCTGGACGACGGACGGCACGTGCCCGTCACGGTCCTGAAGCTCGACGGTTGCCAGGTCGTCTCGACGCGCACGGACGAGAAGGACGGCTACACGGCCGTGCAGCTCGGTTCGGGCTTCGCCAAGGCCAAGCGCCTCAGCAAGGCCGACCGCGGCAACTTCGCCAAGGCCGAAGTGGAACCCAAGCGCAAGCTGGCGGAATTCCGCGTCGACGCGAAGAACCTGCTCGAAGTCGGCGACCTGATCCAGGCCGACCACTTCGTTGCGGGCCAGAAGGTCGACGTCACCGGCGTCACGATCGGCCGCGGCTTCACCGGCGCGATGAAGCGCTGGAACTTCCGCGGCCTCGAAGCCTCGCACGGCGTGTCGATCTCGCACCGTTCGCTCGGCGGCACCGGCGGCCGCCAGGATCCGGGCAAGACCTTCAAGAACAAGAAGATGCACGGCCATTACGGCGTCGACAACGTGACCACGCAGAATCTCGAAGTGGCCAAGGTCGATGTCGAGCGCGGCCTGATCATGATCCGCGGCGCGGTTCCGGGATCCAAGGGCGGCTGGGTGATGGTGCGCGATGCGGTCAAGCGCCCGCACAAGGACGTACCGATGCCCGGCTCGGTGAAGAAGCGCGAGGCGGCTCCGGCCGCCGCGAAGGCGGAGGGCTGAACGTGAAGACCAAGGTCCTCAATCTTGACAACAAGGCTTCGGGCGAAGTCGAGCTGAAGGACGACATCTTCGGACTCGAGCCCCGCGCCGACCTGATCCAGCGCGTCGTCGTCTGGCAGCTCGCCAAGCGGCGCTCCGGACAGCACAAGGTTCTGACGCGCGCGGAAGTGAACCGCACGAAGAAGAAGCTCTACAAGCAGAAGGGCACCGGCCAGGCGCGTCACGGCGCCCGTTCCGCACCGCTCTTCGTCGGCGGCGCCAAGGCGATGGGTCCGGTGGCGCACAGCCACGAGTTCGACCTGCCCAAGAAGGTCCGCTCGCTCGGCCTCAAGCATGCGCTGTCGTCCAAGGCCAAGTCCGGTTCCATCGTCGTGCTCGACGAAGCCAAGTCCAAGGCGATCAAGACCGGCGATCTCGCCAAGCAGTTCGGCAAGCTCGGCCTTCAGAGCGCGCTCGTCGTCGACGGCACGTTCGACAAGAATTTCGAGCTGTCGGCGCGCAACCTCAGCCATGTGGCGCTCGTGCCGGCCGCCGGCCTCAACGTCTACGACATCATCCGTCGCGACAAGCTCGTCCTGACCAAGGCGGCGCTGGCCGCGATCGAGGAGCGCCTGGCATGAGCACGCATCACGACGTCATTCTCTCGCCGGTCATCACCGAAAAGGCGACCAAGCTCACCGAGACGAACCAGATCGTCTTCCGCGTGCCGCTCGACGCCACCAAGCCGAAGATCGCCGCGGCGGTCGCCGAGCTGTTCAAGGTCAAGGTGAAGGCGGTGAACACGATCACGGTGAAGGGCAAGAAGAAGCTCGCCCGCGGCAAGCCGTATTCGCGCAGCGATTTCAAGAAAGCGATCGTGACCCTCGAAGAGGGACAGCAGATCGACATCACGACGGGACTCTAGACCATGGCGCTCAAACAATACCGTCCGACGACTGCCGGTCAGCGCCAGCTGGTGCTGATCGACCGTACCGGCCTGCACAAGGGCGGTCCGGTCAAGTCGCTCACGGAAGGCAAACATTCGACGGGCGGGCGCAACAATACCGGCCGCGTCGTCGTGCGCTGGCAAGGCGGCGGTCACAAGCAGCGTTACCGCATCATCGACTTCAAGCGGCGCAAATTCGACCAACCGGCCAAGGTCGAGCGCCTGGAATACGATCCGAACCGGACCTCCTTCATCGCCCTCATCAAGTACAAGGACGGCGAACTCGCCTACATCCTGGCGCCGCAGCGCCTGGCGGTCGGCGACACGGTCGTCTCCGGCGAAAAGGTCGACGTCAAGCCGGGCAACGCGATGAAGCTCGCCGCGATGCCGGTCGGCACCATCGTCCACAACATCGAGATGAAGCCGGGCAAGGGCGGCCAGGTGGCGCGTTCCGCCGGCACCTATGCGCAATATCTCGGCCGCGACGCCGGCTATGCGCTGCTGCGCCTGAACTCTGGCGAAGTGCGCAAGGTCTCGCTGACCTGCATGGCGACGGTCGGCGCGGTGTCGAACCCCGACCATATGAACGAAGTGATCGGCAAGGCCGGCCGCAACGTGTGGAAAGGCAAGCGCCCCCACGTCCGCGGTACCGCGATGAACCCGATCGACCATCCGCATGGCGGCGGCGAGGGACGCACCAAGGGCGGCCGCCATCCGGTCACGCCGTGGGGCAAGGGCACCAAGGGCAACAAGACCCGGACAAACAAGCGCACCACGAAGTTCATCGTGCGTACGCGCAAAGGCAAGGCACAAGGGTAAGCGATGACTCGTTCTGTTTGGAAAGGCCCGTTCGTCGACGGCTATCTGCTCAAGAAGGCGGAAGCCGCGCGGAGCAGCGGACGCAAGGACGTGATCAAGACCTGGTCGCGGCGTTCGACGATCCTGCCGCAATTCGTCGGCGTCACGTTCGGCGTCTACAACGGCAAGAAGCACATTCCGGTGCTCGTGACCGAAGACATGGTCGGACACAAGCTCGGCGAGTTCTCGCCGACGCGCACGTTCCACGGCCATTCGGGCGGCGGCGACAAGAAAGCGAAGAGGGCGGACTAATGGGCAAACCGGCACGCGCCCGCGTCCTCGCGGACAACAAGGCCAAGGCGATCGGATCGATGATCCGGACCAGCCCGCGCAAGCTCAACCTCGTCGCGGAATCCATCCGCGGCAAGAAGGCCGGCGCCGCGCTCAACGAACTGACCTTCTCGCCCAAGCGCGTCGCGAAGGTCGTCAAGAAGGTTCTCCAGTCGGCGATCGCCAACGCCGAGAACAATCACGACCTGGACGTCGACGATCTCTTCGTCTCGGAAGCCAGCGTCGGCAAGAATCTCGTCATGAAGCGTTTCATGGCGCGCGCGCGCGGCCGCGGGGCGGGCATCATGAAGCCGTTCTCGCAGATCACGATCGTGGTCGAGGAGAAGCGCGAAGCCGAGAAGGCAGAGACCAAACCCAAGGGCAAGTCCAAGAAGGCTGCCAAGAAGCCTGCCGCCAGGACGGCGGAAAAGGAGACCGCATAATGGGTCAGAAAGTTAATCCGATCGGCCTTCGCCTGGGCATCAACCGGACCTGGGACTCGCGCTGGTATGCGGGCAAGAAGGATTTCGGCCGTCTGCTGCAGGAAGACATCAAGATCCGCGAGTATCTGTCGGACAAGCTCAAGCAGGCCGGAGTCTCGCGCATCGTCATCGAGCGGCCGCACAAGAAGTGCCGCATCACGATCCATTCGGCCCGCCCCGGCGTCGTCATCGGCAAGAAGGGCGCCGACATCGAAAAGCTCAAGAGCGATGTGCAGAAATACACGTCGGACGAGGTGCACCTGAACATCGTCGAGATCCGCAAGCCGGAAATCGACGCCAAGCTGGTGGCCGAGAACATCGCGCAGCAGCTCGAGCGCCGCGTCGCCTTCCGCCGCGTGATGAAGCGCGCGGTCCAGACGGCGCAGCGCCTCGGCGCGCTCGGCATCCGCATCAAGTGCGGCGGCCGTCTCGGCGGCGCCGAAATCGCCCGCGTCGAGTGGTACCACGAGGGCCGCGTTCCGCTGCACACGCTGCGCGCCGACATCGACTACGGCATCGCGACGGCCAAGACGACCTACGGCACCTGCGGGGTCAAGGTCTGGATCTTCAAGGGCGAGATCATGGAACACGATCCGATGGCCCAGGATAAGCGCCTGGCCGAAGCCGAAGCCGGCCGCGGCGGGAACCAGCCGCGCCCGCAACCCACACCAGCGCCCGCACCGTAAGAGACAGCCATGCTTCAACCCAAGCGCACCAAGTTCCGCAAGCAGCACAAGGGCCGCATCCACGGCGCCGCGAAGGCCGGAACGCAGCTCAACTTCGGCGCCTTCGGTCTCAAGGCGCTCGAGCCGGAACGCATCACCGCGCGCGAGATCGAGGCGGCCCGCCGCGCCATCACGCGCCAGATGAAGCGTGCCGGCCGTGTCTGGATCCGCGTCTTCCCGGACGTGCCGGTGTCCAAGAAGCCCGCCGAAGTGCGCATGGGCTCGGGCAAGGGCGCGCCTGAATATTGGGTGGCGAAGATCAAGCCGGGCCGCATCCTGTTCGAGATCGACGGCGTCGATCTGGCGACGGCGAAAGAGGCGATGCGCCTGGGTTCGGCAAAACTTTCGATCGCGACGAAGTTCGTCGCGCGCATGGGTGCGTGAGAAAAACGATGGCGACCAAGAAGAGCACCAAGGAAAAGGCGGCGCCCAAGCCCAAGAAGGCAAAGGCGGCGAAGGCCACCAAGACCTCGGCGAAGACCTCGTCCAGGGCGGACGAGTTCCGCGCCAAGTCGGCGGACGAACTGGGCGACCAGCTGGTCAAGCTGAAGAAGGAGGCGTTCAACCTCCGCTTCCAGCGCGCCAACGGCCAGCTCGAGAAGACGAACCGCGTGCGTGAGGTCCGCCGGACCATCGCCCGCATCGAAACGGTATTGACGGAGCAGCGCCGCAAGGCCGGCTGAAGGATAGAGGAAAACAGGTATGCCAAAGCGCGTGCTGCAGGGCGTCGTGGTCAGCGACAAGAACGCCAAGACGGTCGTGGTGAAAGTGGAGCGCCGCTTCACCCACCCCGTGATGGGCAAGACCGTGCGCCGTTCGAAGAAGTACCACGCCCATGACGAGAAGGGCGAATACAAGACAGGCGACATCGTGCGGATCCGCGAATGCCGGCCGCTTTCCAAGCTGAAGACCTGGGAAGCGTTCGAGCGCGTCGGCAAGTAGCCGCCAGGCATCGGAGTAGAATAGATGATTCAAATGTCCACCGAGCTCGACGTCGCCGACAATTCCGGCGCGCGCCGCGTGATGTGCATCAAGGTGCTCGGCGGCTCGCATCGCCGGTACGCCGACGTCGGCGACATCATCGTCGTCTCCGTCAAGGAAGCGATTCCGCGCGGCCGCGTGAAGAAGGGCGAAGTGCTGAAGGCCGTCGTCGTGCGCACCGCGCATGGCGTGCGCCGTCCCGACGGCAGCCTGATCCGCTTCGACGGCAACGCCGCTGTGCTCATCAACGCCCAGGGCGAGCCGATCGGCACGCGCATTTTCGGGCCGGTCACCCGCGAACTGCGCGCCAAGAACCAGATGAAGATCATTTCCCTCGCGCCGGAGGTGCTGTGATGCCAGCCAAGATCAAGAAGGGCGACCGCGTCGTCGTCACCACCGGCCGCGACAAGGGCAAGAAGGGCGAGGTCATGAAGATCATGGCGGACGAGGGCCGCGCGCTCGTTTCCGGCGTGAACATGGTCAAGCGCCATCAGCGCCAGACCCAGAAGCTCCAGGGCGGCATCGTCTCCAAGGAGGCGCCCATCCATTTGTCCAACATCGCGCACGCCGATCCGAAGGACGGATCGCCGACGCGCATCGGCTGGAAGGTACTGAACGACGGCCGCAAGGTTCGCTTTGCGAAGAAGTCGGGTGAGGTCATCGATGTCTGAAGCAGGCAGCAAGAACCCGCAAGAGGCCGAGCGGGCCAACGCGAAGGCCGCCAAGAAGGCGGGCGGGAAGCGCGAAATCGCCGCCGGCACGCAGGTCGCCGTCGGCGAGCACCAGCGCGACCCGAACTACGTCCCGCGCTTCAAGAAGCGCTACAACGACGTCATCCGTCCCGAGATGATGAAGAAGTTCGGCTACAAGAACCTTCTCCAGGTTCCCAGGATCAACAAGGTCGTGCTGAACATCGGCGCGGGCGAGGGATCGCAGGACACCAAGAAGATCCAGGCCGCGCTCAACGATTTGACCGCGATCGCCGGACAGAAGGCGGTGATCACGCGCGCCAAGAAGGCGATCTCGTCGTTCAAGATCACGGCCGGCCGTCCGGTCGGCGTCAAGGTCACGCTCCGCCGCGATCAGATGTACGAGTTCCTCGACCGTCTGATCACGATGGCGCTGCCGCGGGTGCGCGACTTTCGCGGCATCAAGGGCAACAGCTTCGACGGCCAGGGCAACTACGCCATGGGCCTGAAGGAACACATCGTGTTCGTGGAAATCGACTACGACCGGACCGAGACCGTGTGGGGCATGGACATCATCGTCAACACGACTGCGAAGACCGACGCGGAAGCCAAAGAGCTTCTCAAGGGCTTCCAGTTTCCGTTTATGAACTGAGGGCGAGCGAAATGGCGAAAACGAGCCAGATCAACCGGAACAAGAAGCGCGAAAAGCTGGTGGCGCAATATGCCGCCCGTCGCGCGGCGCTGAAGGCCAAGGCCGACGACATGAAGGTGCCCACCGAGGAGCGGTTCGCCGCGCGCCTGAAGCTGGCCAAGCTTCCGCGCAACTCGTCCAAGGTGCGCATTCATCACCGTTGCGATCTGAGCGGCCGTCCAAAGGGCTTTTATCGCAAGGTCAAGCTCTCGCGTATCGCGCTTCGCGATCTTGCGAATTTCGGCCAGATCCCTGGCATGACCAAGGCGAGCTGGTAAGGAGAACGAAGAATATGGCGATCACCGATCCCATTGGCGATCTATTGGCGCGCATCCGCAACGGCCAGCTTCGCGGCCTTGCGAAGGTCAAGTCGCCCAACTCGCGGCTCCGCGCCCGGTTGCTCGACGTGCTGAAGGAAGAAGGTTTCATCCGCGGCTACACGGAAGTCGAGCTGAAGTCCGGCGCCCGCGAAATCGAGATCGAGCTGAAGTACCATGAGGGCCAGCCCGTCATCCGCGAGCTGAAGCGCGTCTCGACGCCCGGCCGCCGTGTCTATACCTCGGTCAAGGAACTCAAGCCGCACCGCCAGGGCCTGGGCGTTTCGATCGTCTCGACGCCCCAGGGCGTGATGACCGACACCCATGCCCGGGAAAAGAATGTGGGCGGCGAAGTTCTCTGCCAGGTGTTCTAAGGAGCGCACGATGTCACGTATCGGCAAGAAGCCGGTTGCACTGCCCAAGGGCGTCACCGCCACGGTCGAAGGTCAGACCGTCAAGGTGAAAGGACCGAAAGGCGAATTGAAGGTCACGCTCGCGTCCGAGGTCGAAGTCAGCCTCGGCGCCGACGGCGTTTCGGTGCAGCCGCGCAAGAACATGGAACGCGCGCCGGCCATGTGGGGCCTGTCGCGTTCGCTGGTGAACAATCTCGTGGTCGGCGTGACGACGGGCTTCACCTCCAAGCTCGAGATTCAGGGCGTCGGCTACCGCGCCGCGGTCCAGGGCAAGAACCTGAACCTGCAGCTCGGCTTCAGCCACGACGTGGCCTATCCGATCCCGGCGGGCATCGCCATCACGGCCGAGAAGCCGACGATGCTGACCATCAGCGGCATCGACAAGCAGCTCGTCGGTCAGGTCGCCGCGGAGATCCGCAGCTATCGTCCGCCCGAGCCGTACAAGGGCAAGGGCGTGCGGTACGAAGGCGAGTATGTCCGCCGCAAGGAAGGCAAGAAGAAATGACGACGAAGCTTTTCGACCGCCGCAAGAAGCGCACGCGCTTCCGCATCGTCACCAACGCATCGGGACG
>Ga0335070_10002873_pt1 | contig 20049 bp, 17 predicted proteins | sample Lox_Sample_13_FD_206722 | JGI IMG/M metagenome (GOLD analysis project Ga0335070, IMG submission 206722) | Soil microbial communities from Loxahatchee National Wildlife Refuge, Florida, United States - Lox_Sample_1.3 | ecosystem: Environmental > Terrestrial > Soil > Wetlands | place: USA... | reverse complement strand
CATCGGCGTGGAGACGGCAAGGGTGTCGGTGACGTACGGCGTCGCCGCGCCGTGCACGTACACCAGCCGCCCGCCCAGGTGGCCGACCCGCACCCCCAGCGCCGCGACGACCAGCGTCCCGACCGCGGCCGCCGTGGCCGCCCACCTCGCGCTGCGGTCCCGGAACAGGAGGCCGAGGACGCCGATCACCAGCACCGCGCCGGCCCCGTAGACGAAGCGGTCCGCCGCCTCCGAGTGCTCGTGCACGTACTCGCGCGCCACCACCTGCCGCGCCCGGCGCACCTCGCGCTCGCCCGTCCGGATCCCCAGCCAGCCCGCGCCCACCAGCAGCAGCTGGACGACCACCACCACGGCCCAGGCGCCCTTCGACGCGCGGCCCCGCCACCACGCCACGACGGCGACGATGGCCAGCAACGGGATGAGGAGCGCGAGCCCCAGCGGCACGTGCACCAGGGCGGGATGGAGCGGGATGCCTCCCACGTCGGACCTCCGGATGGTGATGGGTGCCGGGCCCGCCGGTCCCCCGCGCCCCCAAGGCGGGCGCGCGGACACCGGTTACCCCGCTAGGCGATCCGCGTTCCCGGCGCGACGTCCTGGTCGGGCGCGAGGAGCACCACGTCGTCCTCCGCCGCCATGGCGCCGAGCACCAGCACCTCCGACGCGAATCCGGCGATGCGCTTGGGCGGGAAGTTCACCACCGCCACCACGAGCCGCCCGGGCAGCTCCTCCGCGCGGTAGCGCTTCGTGATCTGCGCGCTGGAGCGCCTCTCCCCCAGCGGCCCGAAGTCGATCCGCAGCCGGTAGGCCGGCTTCCGCGCCTCGGGGAACGGCTCGGCCGCCACCACCCGCCCCACGCGGACGTCCACCTTCGTGAAGTCCGCCCACGTGATCGGCGCGCCAGGCACCCCGCCGCTCACTCGGGCGGCTCCTCGATCGGGCTGGCCTCGCCGAGCCGCCGCCACACGAAGTACACGGGGATGCCGACGACGACGATCAGCAGGCCCGGCCACGTGTACAGCGGCTTGCGCGCCAGGAGCACCACCATCACCGCGCCCGTCAGCAGCGCGTACAGCGCCGGCATCCAGGGATAGCCCAGCACCCGGTACGGCCGCTCCGCCTGCGGCTTCAGGTAGCGGAGCCGGAACAGCGCGATGACGGTGAGGAAGTAGAACAGCACCGCCGCGAAGATCACGTAGTCGAGCAGCTGGCTGTACGAGCCCGACAGCGCCAGGATCGAGGTCCACAGCGCCTGGACCCACAGCGCCACCTTCGGGGTGTGGTGCCGCGCGTCCACCCGGCCCACGGTCCGGAAGAACAGGCCGTGGTGCGCCATCGCGTAGTAGACCCGCGCGCCGGACAGGATGAGCCCGTTGTTGCAGCCGAAGGTGGAGATGAGGATCGCGACCGCCATCACGGTGCGGCCCGCGTCGCCGAAGATGACCTGCGTGGCGGCCGTTGCCACGCGGTCCTCCGCCGCGTGCTGGATGTCGGCCAGCGGCAGCACACTGAGGTACGAGAAGTTGGCGAGGACGTAGAGGATCCCCACCAGCAGCGTCCCGCCGGCCAGCGCGATCGGGAGGTTGCGCCGCGGGTGCTGCACCTCCGCGGCCGCGAAGGCCACGTTGTTCCACGCGTCGGAGGAGAAGAGCGAGCCGACCATCGCGGCGCCGATCACCGGCAGCAGCGCCAGGGTGAACCCCTGCCCGCCCCAGAAGCTCCCGTAGTTCTGCGTCACCGCCGCCGCCTGCCGGCCGATCGTGAGCCCGAGGAGGATGAGGCCCGCGAGGATGAGGACCTTGATCGCGGTGAGGACCGTCTGGATCCAGGCCGCCGTGCGCACCCCCTGCACGTTCACCCAGGTCAGCAGCCCGATGGTCCCGATGCCGACGATGCGCTGCCACGACACGCCGATCTCGATGGCCTGGGGCACGGCCGGCGGCCGGCCCAGGAGCGTGAACAGCGCGTCGCCGAGGGACGGCACGTGGCCGAGCGAGAGGAAGACGTTCGGCGAGACGGCGGGCCACAGCACTCCGAGGAACTTGGCGAACGCCACCCCGACGGCGGCGATCGTCCCCGTCTGGATGACCAGGAACAGCGTCCAGCCGTACAGGAAGCCCCACAGCGGCGACAGCCCCTCGCGCAGGTAGACGTACTGGCCGCCGGCGTGGGGGTACATCGCGGCCAGCTCCCCCTGGTTGAGCGCCCCCATCACCGTGATGACCGCCGTCGCCGTCCACACCACGATGAGGAGGCCGGGGGTCCCGACCTGCCGGGCGATGTCCGCGGGGACGATGAAGATGCCGGAGCCGATCATCGACCCCACGACGAGCGAGACGGCGGCGGTCAGGCTGATGCCGCGGACGAAGGAGGTGGAGGTCCCGGTCACGGGAGGTCCTCGGGCTGGGGAGAGGGAGATGCTACCGGGAGCGGCGGCGCTTCGTCAACAACGCCTTCGCCCGGCCGCGGGCGGCGGCCCGGTGTCCCCGCTCCGGCGCGAGGAGCGCCAGGTCGACGACCTCCTCGGCGCGCTCGACCAGGTGGATGCGGAGCGCCCGCTTGACGCTCTCGGGCACGTCGCGCAGGTCGCGCTCGTTCGCGGCCGGGATGATGACGGTGCCGATGCGGCTGCGCACGGCGGCGCCGAGCTTCTCCCGCAGGCCGCCGATCCCCAGCACCTGGCCGGTGAGCGTGATCTCCCCCGTCATCGCGACGTCGTTGCGCACCGGACGCTGGGTGAAGACGCTGGCGAGCACCGTGGCGATCGTCACCCCCGCGGAGGGACCGTCCTTCGGGATGCCGCCCTCGGGGAAGTGCACGTGGACGTCCACCTTGCGGAAGATGTCGGGGCGGACGCCGAAGTCGAAGGCGCGGCTGCGGACCCACGACGCGGCCGCCTGCACCGACTCCAGCATCACCGAGCCGAGCTGGCCGGTGACGGAGAACTGGCCGGTGCCCACCATCGCGATCGCCTCGACGGGCAGCAGGTCGCCGCCGGTGCCGGTCCACGCCAGGCCGTTCGCGACGCCGATGGTCGGCTGCGCGGGCGTGCGGTCGTTCTGGAACGGCGGGGCGCCGAGCACCTCGTCGATGAGGGCGGCGTCGATCGCCCAGGGCCCCGCGGCACCGCCGGCCTTGCGGAGCGCGAGGCGGCGCAGCAGCGCGGCGATCTGGCGCCGCAGGCTCCGCACCCCCGTCTCCCGCGCGTACCCCTCGGCGATGCCGGCGAGCGTCTCGTCGCTCACCGTCACGTCGGCGGCGGACAGGCCGTGCTCCGGCAGGAGCTGCGGCAGGAGGTGCTTCCGCGCGATGGCGACCTTCTCCTCGACGGTGTACTCGGGGAGCTCGAGCGTCTCGAGGCGGTCGAGGAGGGCCTCGGGCACCTCCGGCTCGGTGCTCGCCGTGGCGATGAAGAGCACGCTGGAGAGGTCGAACGGCACGTTGAGGTAGTAGTCGACGAACGCGCCGTTCTGCTCCGGGTCGAGCAGCTCGAGGAGCACCGCCGAGGGGTCGCCCAGGCCGGGGCGGCCCTGCGCGAGCTTGTCGATCTCGTCGATCATCAGCACGGGGTTGCGCACGCCGGCGCGGCGGATCTCCTGGAGGATGCGCCCCGGCATCGCGCCGCTGGTGCCGCGGGGCCGCCCGCGCAGCACCGCCTCGTCGTCCACCCCGGCGAGGGAGAGCCGCACGAACGGCCGCCCCTGCGCCACGGCGATGGCGCGGCCGAGCGACGTCTTCCCGACGCCCGGCGGCCCGACGAAGCAGAGGATCGGCGGCCGCGCGTCGGGCACCAGGCGGCGCACCGCCAGGTACTCGACGATGCGGCGCTTGGCGTCCTCGAGCCCCACGTGCCCCAGGTCGAGGACGGCGCGCACCGCCTCGGGGTCGGGGCGCCGCACCTCCGCCAGGACGTTCCAGGGGAGCGCGAGAATCCAGTCGAGGTAGGTCCGCGCCACCTGCCACTCGGGGGAGGCCGGCGGGAGGCGCCCCAGCCGCTCCAGCTCGCGCATCGCCTCGGCCCGCGCGGCCGCCGGCGGCGCCGCGGCCTCGAGGCGCGCCTTCAGCTCCCGCACCTCCCGGGTCGGGTCCTCCTCGCCCAGCTCGCGCCGGATCGCCTCGAGCTGCGCGCGCAGCAGCGACTCGCGCCGGCCCCGCTCCACGTGCACCGCGGTGAGGCGGTCCACCTCCCGCTGCACCTGCGCGCGCTCCACCGCCGCGGCGAGGAAGTCGGCCAGCAGGTCGAGCCGGCCCTGCGCCGCGGGCTCCGCCACGATCCGGTCCCGCTGCGCCAGCGTGAGCGGTAGCTGCGTCGCCACCAGGTCGGCGAAGTGGCTCGCGTCGCCGGTGTTCGCCCGGAGGTTCTCGACCGCCTCCGGGCTCACCGCCGGGTCGAGCGCCGCCAGCGCGCCCGCCAGGCGCAGCACCGCCCCCGCGCGCCGCTCCAGCTCGGCCTCCGACTCCTGCGGCTCCAGGAGCGGGCTCACCCGCGCCGCGGGCCACGGCCCCTGCGTCTCGACCGCGTCGATCGCCACCCGCCGCTTCCCCTGGAGGGTGACCTGCACCGCGTCGTCCTTGAGGTACATCCGGTCGATCACCGCCGCCGCCACCCCCACCCGGCCGGCGAACAGCGTGGCCGGCGCGTTCGGCGCGTCGGCCCGCACCACGACCACGATCGGGACCTTGCCTTCGAGCGCCCGCAGCGCCGCCACGTGCGCGGGGTCGCTCACCTGCACCGCCGCCACGCCGAGCGGGAAGACGTGCTGCGAGCGCAGCACCAGCAACGGTGCCAGCGGTGGGACGTCCCAGACCCGGTGGTCGTCCCGGGTGGTGATGGGCAGGCTGTCGGTCACGCGGACGGGCGGCGCACCGCCGCCCCGCTACGCGGGCTGCCGCGACGCGGCGAGGATGTCGCGCATCCGCCGCGCCAGCGACTCCATCTCGTGGAGGCTGTCCACCGTCTCGGGATCGAGCCGGTTGGCGTTGAGCAGCAGGAGCTGGATCTCGGCGAGGAGCGCCGCGAGGGGATTGGCCAGGTCGTGGCGCAGCTGGCGGAGGGGATCGGCCGGGCGTCCGGCCACCGGGTCGCTCACGTCACCAGCGAGCGGTAGAGGTCCCGCAGGTGATGCTCGCGCAGGTCGCGCACCGCCTGCCACAGGTCCTGCTCGCTCGTGGCGCAGAAGATCTCCGCCGTCACCCGCTCCGGCTCGCCGACCGGCGCGAACTGCAGCCGCCCCCGCCAGAACCCGTCCTCGCTCCGCCACACCGCGAGCCGCACCGCCACCAGCGCGCCGTCGTAGCGGACCGGCTGCAGATCGTGGAGGACGGGCTCCGCTGGGTCGGGAAGGCTGGGTCGAACCTGGGGGGCCGGCATCGGATTCCTCCTGGCCGAGAGGGGGTACCCGAACCCGGGTCCGGCGTATCCGCCTGCCGAGCCCCGAGTTTCAAGCAATCTAATGAGTTACGCGATTCGGTCAATACGAGCCGGGGCCGCCGCGAGGCCCCTCGCGGCCCCGCTCCGAGGCCCGTCGCGCGCCGCTTCGGATCCCGGGTCGCGCGTCCGCGCGCCGGCGCGCTTGACCGTGCGGGGCGGGACCGCGTAAGTTGAAGCGCTCGCGGAGCAATCCCCTTTTCACCAGGTCGCCACTTCCCTTCCCGGCCCCCGCGCCGGGCTCCACCCAGAGACATAGGCACATCGGGCGCGAGGCAGGGACCTCCAGCCCGGCGCACGCAGCGCAATCGGAGCCATCCTCGTGGATATCGCCGACCTCAAGAAGAAATCCGTCGCGGAACTGCACGCGATGGCCGAAGAGCTCAACATCACGAACTACTCCGGCCTCCGGAAGCAGGACCTCATCTTCCGCATCGAGCAGAGCCTCCTCGACTCCGACACGGTGCTCCGGGGCGAGGGGGTGCTGGAGATCCTCCCCGAGGGGTACGGCTTCCTCCGCAGCCAGGACTGGAACTACCTCTACGGTCCCGACGACATCTACGTCTCGCCGAGCCAGATCAAGCGCTTCGACCTGCGCACCGGCGACACGGTGCTCGGCCAGGTGCGGCCTCCCAAGGAGGGGGAGCGCTACCTCGCCCTCCTGAAGGTGGAAACGGTCAACGGCGACGAGCCGGAGAAGGCGAAGCACCGCATCGCGTTCGAGAACCTGCGGCCGCGCTACCCCGATCAGCGGCTGCGCCTCGAGCGGAAGGACGGCGACCTCTCGATGCGGGTGGTGGACATCCTGGCGCCCATCGGGAAGGGCCAGCGGGCGCTGATCTCCTCGCCGCCGAAGGCCGGCAAGACGATCCTCCTCCAGAAGCTCGCGAACTCCATCACCGAGAACCACCCGGAGGTCACGCTGATCGTCCTGCTGGTGGACGAGCGGCCCGAGGAAGTGACCGACATGGAGGAGAACGTGAAGGCCGAGGTGATCTCCTCGACCTTCGACGAGCCCGCCGACCGCCACGTGCAGGTGGCGGACATGGTGATCGAGAAGGCGCGGCGGCTGGTGGAGCACGGCAAGGACGTGGTCATCCTGCTCGACTCCATCACCCGGCTGGCGCGGGCCCACAACGTCGTGGTGCCGCACTCGGGGAAGATCCTCTCGGGCGGCGTGGACGCGAACGCGCTCCACAAGCCGAAGCGGTTCTTCGGCGCCGCGCGGAACATCGAGGGGGGCGGCTCCCTGACCATCGTCGGCACGGCGCTGATCGAGACCGGCAGCCGGATGGACGAGGTCATCTTCGAGGAGTTCAAGGGCACCGGCAACATGGAGCTGGTGCTCGACCGCCGCATCGCCGAGCGGCGCATCTACCCCGCGATCGACGTGCAGCGCAGCAGCACCCGCAAGGAGGACCTGCTCCTCAACGCGGAGGAGCTGAACCGCGTCTACCTGCTGCGCAACTTCCTGGCCGACATGCCCCCGGTGGAGGCGATCGAGTTCCTTCTCGAGCGCATGAAGCGGACGAAGAACAACAAGGAGTTCTTCGCCACGATGGCCCAGGGGTAGGGTGCCGGGCGCACCGACGCACCGACGCACCGACGCACCGCAGGAGGGACGGGCGGGAGGGGGGACCGGGCGCGTGCTGGCGGTGGACTGGGGACGCCGGCGGTTCGGCGTGGCCCTCTCCGATCCCGGCCGGCTGATCGCCCAGCCGCTGGCGACCCTGACCCGCCGCGAAGGCCAGCGTCCCCCGATCGCCGCCCTCCTCGACCTGATCAGCGCACACGAGGTGACCGAGCTGGTCGTGGGCCTGCCCCTCTCGTCCGAGGGGGAGGAGACCGGCGTCACGGCGGAGGTCCGCGCCTTCGGCGAGGCGCTCGCCCGGCGCGCCGGTCTCCCCCTCGCCTTCCAGGACGAGCGGCTCACCACCGCGCGGGCCCTCCGCGCGGCGCGCGAGGCCGGCGTGAAGGACCGCGACTCCCGCGCGCGCATCGACCGGATGGCGGCGGTCGGGATCCTGCAGGCGTGGCTGGACGCGCGGGGCCGGGGGACCGGGGGACCGGAATGACGGGCGGCGGCGGCGCACCGGCGCGCTGGCGGGTCGTGCGCGTGGCGGCGCGCCTGGTCCTGTGCGCGGCCCTCCTCTCCTGCCGCGGTCCCGCCGCCGGCGCGCCGCGCGAGCACTTCATCGTCCCCAAGGGCGCCAGCCTCAGGCTCGTCGCCGACTCCCTGCAGGCGCACGGCATCGTCACCTCGCCGCGCACCTTCCGGGCGGCGGCGCGGCTCCTCGGCTGGCTGCTGCCGAAGTACGCCGGCGTGGACCGGCACCTGCGGCCGGGGCGCTACGGCTTCCCCCGCGGCGAGCGGTGGACGGTCGTCCTCACCGCGCTCTCCACCGGGCGCACCGACGACCAGTCGTTCACCGTGCCCGAGGGGGCGACCATCGCCGAGATCGCCGGCGAGGCGCACCGCCGCCTCGGCATGGACAGCGCGGCGTTCGTGGAGATCACCCGCGAGCCGGAGCTGCGCGAGCGGCTCGGCGTCCCCCAGGGCGTCCGCGGGATCGAGGGGTACCTCTTCCCCGAGACCTACCGCGTGGCCTTCGACGCCGGCCCCCGGCAGCTGGTCGCGCACATGGTGCGGCAGTTCCTCACCGTGTGGGACAGCACCTGGGACCGCGCCGCGGACTCCCTCGGCATGACGCGCCACCAGGTCCTCACCCTCGCGAGCATCGTCGAGGCGGAGGCGCAGGTGGCGAGCGAACGGCCCATCATCGCCAGCGTGTACCTGAACCGGCTCAAGCGCCGCAACCCGATGAAGCTCCAGGCCGACCCCACGGTGATCTACGCCCTGGGCAAGCCGGTGCGCCGCGTCCTCCTCAAGCACCTCAACGTCCCCTCGCCCTACAACACGTACCTGCACTACGGCCTGCCCCCGGGGCCGATCGATTCCCCCGGCAAGGCCAGCATCCTCGCGGTGCTGCACCCCGCGAAGACGAACTTCCTCTTCTTCGTCGCCCGGCCCGACGGCACCAACATGTTCAGCCGCACGGCGGCGGAGCACGCGGACTCGGTGGCGGTGGCGCGGCGCCTCTGGGCGGAGGCCGCCATCCCCGACGCCGACAAGGCGCCGCACTGAGCCGGCCGCCGTGAGCCCGCTCGAGGCCTCGCTGCGGGTGCTGGTCGTCCTCGACCGCGACGCCGCCGGGTCGCGCGATCTCGCCGCGCTCGCCTCGGCCGCCGTCGCCGGCGGCGCCACGATGCTGCAGGTGCGGGCCAAGGGCGCGGGGGGCCGGGAGCTCGTGGCGCTCACCGAGGCGGTGCTGGCGCGCTCGGGCCGCGTGCCGGTGGTGGTGAACGACCGCCTCGACGTGGCCCTGGTCGCGGGGGCCGCCGGCTGCCACCTGGGCCAGAGCGATCTCCCGATCGACCGGGCGCGGCGGCTCGTCCCGGCGGGGTTCCTCCTCGGCGGGTCCGCCTACTCGGAGGAGGAGGCGCGGCGCGCCGCGGCGGAGCGCGCCGACTATCTGGGCATCGGGCCCGTCGCCGCCACGCCCTCGAAGCTCGACGTGCCCGCGGCCGTCGGCTGGGAGGGGTTCGCGCGCATCCGGGCCGCGGCGCCGGGGATCCCCGCGGTCGGCATCGGCGGCATCGACGTGGTCCTCGCGCGCGGCGCGCGCGCCGCCGGCGCGGCTGGCGTCGCGGTCATCAGCGCGGTGCTCGGCGCCGCCGACCCCGAGGCGGCGACCCGCGCGCTGCGCGAGGCCGTAGGCCCGTGACGTTGCGGGCCCGGCTCACCGCGCGCGGGGCGGAGCGGCTGCGCGCGGGCCACCCGTGGGTCTTCCGCACCGACCTCACGGACGAGCCCGGCGGCCGCGCGGGGCTCGTCGCCGTCCACGACGACCGCGGGCGCCCTCTGGGCACCGCCCTCTACTCGCCCGCGTCGGAGATCCGGCTGCGCTGGCTCGCCCCCGACGGCGTCACGGTCGACGCCGCGTGGTGGCGCGCCATGGTGGCGGGCGCCGCCGCGCGCCGCGCCCGCATCGACGCCACGGCGTGGCGGGTGGTGCACGCCGAGGGGGACGGCCTCCCTTCGCTGGTCGTGGACCGTTACGGCGAGCACGCGGTGGCGCAGTTCCTCTCGGCCGGCCTCGAGGCGGTGCGGGGCGAGGTGGTGGACGCCATCCGCGACGTGGTGGCGCCGCGCGGCCTCCTGCTCCGCAACGACGCGCCGGTGCGGGAGCGGGAGCGGCTGCCGCGGGGCGTCGAGTCCGCCTTCGGCGAGGTCCCCGAGCGCATCGAGGTGCGGGAGGGCGCCGTCCGCTACCTCGCCGCGCCCTGGACGGGCCAGAAGACCGGCGCCTTCCTCGACCAGCGGGAGAACCGCCTGCTCGTCGGCACGCTCGCCGCGGGACGGTGCCTCGACGTCTTCGCGTACCACGGCGGCTTCGCGCTGCACCTGGCGCAGGGCGGGGCGGCGGAGGTGACGGCGGTGGAGAGCTCCGCCGACGCGCTGCGTCACGTGGAGGAGGCCGCCGGACTGAACGGAGTGACGGTCCGCACGGTGGAGGCGAACGCGTTCGACTGGCTGCGCGCCGAGTCGGACGCGGGTGCGCGCTACGACGTGGTCGTGCTCGACCCGCCGGCGTTCGCGAAGGACAAGCGCTCGCTGGAGCGGGCGCTGGCGGGCTACAAGGAGCTGAACCTGCGGGCGATGAAGATGCTGGCGCCGGGCGGCTGGCTGTTCACCTGCTCCTGCTCGCACCACGTCCACCGCGGCGACTTCTTCGCGATGCTCGGCGCGGCGGCCCAGGACGCGGGGCGGCGGGTCCAGCTGGTGGAGATGCGGGGCGCCGCCGCCGACCACCCCGAGCTGCTCACCGTTCCCGAGACCGGCTACCTCAAGGGCGCGCTGCTGCGCGCGCTGTAGCCGCCGGCCCCGCCCCGCGCGGGCGGGCGTCCCTCCGCGCTACCCGACCCCGAGCCGCTCCAGCAGGTCGCCCACGTGGCGCTCGGTCACGTACCACGCGCCCAGTGGCGGCGGCGCGCCGTGCCAATCGGAGCCGCCGGTGAAGAACAGCCCCGCCTCGCGGGCCGCCTGCTCGAGGGCCAGCGACACCGCGGGCTCGAGGCGCGGGCGGATGGTCTCGATGCCGTCGAGGCCGAGCGCGCGCGCTTCCGCGAAGCGCCGCCCCTCCTCCAGCGCGGGATGGCCCCACACGCTGAGACCACCCGCCGCGTGGATGGTGGCGATCCCCTCGCGCAGCTCCGGCCCGCGGCTCGGCACCCACGCCGGGCCCCCGTCCCCCAGGTAGCGGACGAACGCCTCCTGGAAGTTCGGCACCGTGCCCCGCTTCACCAGCGCGCGCGCCAGGTGCGGGCGCCCCACCGAGCGGCACCCCGGCTCCACCTCGACGTCCTCCATCCGGATCCCGACGCCACGGGCGTTGAGTCGCGCGACCATCGCGGCGAGCCGCTCCACGCGCAGCGCCGCACCGCGCGCGGCGAATGCCTCCACCGCCGGGTGAGCGGGCGCGAAGCCGTAGCCGAGCAGATGCACCTCCGCGCCGTCGAGCGAACAGGTGAGCTCGATGCCCGCGATCACACGCGGCCCGCCGGCCGCCGCGGCCGCCGCGCACGTCGCCTCGATGCCGGCGGCGGTGTCGTGGTCGGTGAGCGCCAGCACGTCGAGGCCGCCGGCGTTGGCGGCCGCGACCAGGTCCGCCGGCGCGAGCGTGCCGTCGGAGCAGGTGGAATGAACGTGCAGGTCGAGGCGCATCGTGATGGTCACCGTCCCGGCCGCCAAGCTAGGCGCGCGCGGGGCGCGCGGCAACCGCCCGGCCGTTGACAGGCCAACCACCCATTCCCAGCTTGTGCTGTGCTCGTCGACGCCGACCTGATGCCGTCCGCCCCGCTCCGGTCCCCCCGCAGCCTCCGCCAGGAGTACGAGGAGTTCATCGAGCAGCGCATCGAGGAGTACAAGGACACGCTCCCGCGCGACGAGCTGCTCGAGATCGGCGACGAGGCGATGGCCGAGCTGCAGAAGGGCCAGCAGCTCCAGCTCAGCGAACTGGTGCTCACCGAGCAGGTGGACGCCATCATCCGCCGGCGCCTCAAGCTCCCCTCCTTCCGCCGCTGGCGCGAGCGCCACCTCCCGCTCCGCCTCGCCCAGAAGGAGCCGTCGCACTGGGGCCTCGCCCCCACCGAACCGATCGTCGCGCTCGCCGACCGCGTCGCCGACGGCGACAGCGTGCTGGTCGTCGGCGCCGGGGACGGCGCGCCCGCCCTCTTCCTCGCGGCCCGGGGGGCGCGCGTCACGGTGGTCGACCCCGATATCGCCGCCGTGGAAGGCCTCGAGACACGCTCCGCCGCCGAGGCGCTCGGCCGGCGCATCGAGTGCTTCGTCGAGCCCCTCGCCGCGTGGTGCCCCAGGTACCGCTGCGTCGCCTGCGTCATCGAGCCCGTCGCGCTCGCCGACCTCACCACCGCCGAGCGCGTCGCCCTCGTCGGGCGGCTCCAGACCGCCACCGAGCCCCTCGGTCGGCACGTCGTGATGCCGAGCCTCGCACCCGGCGGCGCACGAGCCGCCGCGCTCTCCAGCGACGCCTTCCGCGTCCTCTACAACGAGTGGTTCGTCCCCCGCCCGCCGGTGGGCGCCGGCCGCCGCGCCAAGAACGTCGGCTTCATCGCACAGCGCCCCGAGCCGCGTCAAATCGAAACGCCCCTCTCTGTGTCTGAATGACACACAATCCGCAGGCACCCTTCGCCCAACTCGACGTAAGACCATAAGCCACAGTCAGTTGCGAATTCCGACCGGTGGGCACGTCCCGTGCCTATTGACCGGGGGTGAAGCCGTGCGTGTGCGCGGCCGCTCCGACGCCCGAGGTGGCGTATGACGACGGCGACTCTCCCGGAGACGGTGATGGAGCCCATGGGTCTGGTAGTGCAGGACGGCGCCGACGAGCATCGGCATCCGCGGATCATCGCCTACTTCTGGGCGGTCGAGGAGGAGACGGACGAGGAGGAGCGCCACTAGGGCGCGCCGGCCGCACCGCGGAGCAAAGGGCCCGGGTGGGAACGCCCGGGCCCTTCGTGTGTCCGGACCTGCCGTGCGCCGCGCGCTACAGGCCGAGCTCGGTGCGCGCCGTGCGTGGCAGCCACGGGCGCACCCGGGCCATCGGCACCGCGAAGCCGAGCACCGGGCCGTCGCTCAGCCCGCCGTAGTGGACGGCGATGACCTGGCCCTCGGCGTTGAAGATGGGGCTGCCCGAGGAGCCGCGGACGGTGATGCCGCCGAACTGGATCCACTCCGGCGTGGCCTTCGCGATGATGCCCGCGAACATCGTGGTGCGGACGTAGCCGCCGGCGTCGAAGGCCAGCTCGGAGCCGCGGGGAAAGCCGATGAGCGCCGCCGGCGCGCCCTGGCGGATCCCGGTGCCCTCCCAGTCGATCGCGCGCACGGCCGGCCCGCGGTAGCCGCGCACCTTGAGCACGGCGACGTCCTGGTCGGCCACGTCGCTGACGGCCACGACGTCGGCGGGCTGCGGCGTTCGCGCGTCGGCCATCACCACGTCCACGCTCCGGGGCCCGGCGTGCTCCGGGCTCTGCACCACGTGGCGGCTGGTGAGCAGGTAGCCCGACGGCGTGATGACGAACCCCGTCCCCATCACCGAGTCCGTCCCGAAGCGGACGATGACCAGCCCCACGGCGCCCTGGTTCTCGGCCGCGACGGCGCTGAAGTCGGCGGCGGCGCCGGCCTCCGCCTCGCTCAGGCGGCGGGTGAGGCTGTCCACCACGGCGCGGCTCACGCTCGCCGCGCGCGCGGCCACCAGCTCGCGTCGCAGCCGGGCGATCTCCTGCTCCGACCGCCGCCGCGCGCTGTCCTCGCGGCTCCGCTGCGCCTCCAGCGCGCGCTCGGTGTTCGCCGTGCGCGCCTCCGCCTCCGCGGCACGCCGCGCCAGGGAGCTGTAGCCGAGCAGCGCGACCGCCACGAGCGCGACCAGCACCGCGGCGGCGCCCACGCGGAAGGCGAGGGAAGACTCCTTCGCCATCTGCTGCACCAGGGAGCGCACGAACACCCCCGTGCCCCCGGCGCCCGGCGCCGACGCCTCGTCGCGCGCCACCGCCAGCATCCCCGAGAGGGTCTTCGCCGGCTGGCGCTCGGGGTGGAACGCGGCGCCCTCCCCCTCCGGCATCGCTGCCGCGCCGAGCGCCCGCACCTCGAGGAGCGGGCCGCGCCAGCCCAGCATCAGCCGGTCGCCGAGGACCAGGGGGCTCGTCCCCTCGACCTGCTTGCCGTTCAGGTAGGTGCCGTTCTTCGAGCCCAGGTCGGCGACGCTGGCGCCGCCCCCCTCGGCGAACCGCACCACCGCGTGCCGCTTCGAGACCACGGTGTCGGCCACGGTGCGCAGCGGGATGGTGCAGGCGGCCCCGCGACCGATCACGATCTCGCGCCCCTGCGCCGTGAGGTCGGCGCCGCCGCTCACCCTCCGCAGCCGCAGCAGCGGCTCCCCGGGCTCGACCGCCTCCTCGACGCGGGTGCGCCCCAGGTCGCCGGGGATGCGCACCGCGTAGCCGGGGCCGCGCTGGCCGAGGGTGAGCCGGTCGCCGGTGCGCAGCCGCTCCGGCGCCGTGATGCGCCGCCCGTTCAGCCACGTGCCGTTGGTGCTCCCGAGGTCCTCGACCCACCACGTCCCCTCGGGGGCGCGCCGCACCCGGGCGTGCACCGCGCTGACGAGGTCGTCGTCGGGATCGGTGGGGAGCTCACAGACGGGATCGCGCCCCAGTCGGGCGTCCTCTCCCGGCGGGACGAGGTCGCGGTCGTGCCGTTCGTCGCGGAGGATCACGGGACCCAATCTACGGAAATGCGCGGGGCCGGCAAACCTCGCCGGCCCCTGTGCATCAGCAACGACCCTCCTACTTCTTCTTCGCGACCTTCTTCTTGGCCGTCTTCTTCGCAGCCTTCTTCTTCGCCGCCATACTTCCTCCTAGGGAGGGTTGATCACTCCGCCGGCCCCCAGTGGCCGGCGGTCCAACACTCAAAGGCCCCGCGCGGGGGCGCGAGGCGTCGTCGGGTACGTCGGGTGACGGGGAGAGACGGCGGCACGGCCGACGCAGGGCGACGTGCGCGCCGCCGAGCGAGGAGCCAGGTGCGTCCGAGAAGCTGTGGTATCGATACCGCCGTCCACTGGTGTCGAGAAACTGCCAACGCTCTGACGCCAATATATGAGTTCGTGTTTTTCGCGCAATACTTTTCGCCGCACGACTTTGCGTGTCGGACGACCCTCCGGTTAGGTTGACGGTGTCTCCACTCACGTCGTGACGGCCATGATCACACTCACCGTCGACCGCCGCAGCGTCACGGTCCCCGATGGCGCGACGATCCTCGACGCCGCGCGCGCCGCGGGCGTCGCCGTGCCCACGCTGTGCTGGTATCCGAAGCTCCCGGCGGCGGGCTCGTGCCGCATCTGTCTCGTCTCGGTGGCGGGGACGGCGCGCCTCTCCGCCGCCTGCGTCACCGCCGCGCAGGGCGGGATGGTGGTGGAGACGGAATCCCCCGCCGCCGTGGCCAGCCGCCGCGGCGTGCTGCAGCTGCTCCTCGAGCGCTACCCCCCCGAGCGCATCACCGCCGACGGGGACCACCTCAACGAGTTCGAGGCGCTGGTCCGCCGCTACGGCGTGACGCCGCGGCCCGCGGCGGCGCGGATGCTGGGGCTGCGCGCCGGGGACGAGCGCCCCGGCGACCCGATGATCCGCCACGACATGAGCACCTGCATCCTCTGCACGCGGTGCGTGCGGGCGTGCGCGGACATCCAGGTGGTGGGGGTGCTCGACGTGGCGCAGCGGGGGGAGCACGCCGAGATCATCGTCGGGGGCGATGGGGACGCCGACCACGCCGGCTGCACCTGGTGCGGCGAGTGCGTCCGCGTCTGCCCGACCGGTGCCATCCACGAGGTGCTGCCGCGGGAGCGATTCCACCCCGCCGAGATCGCCGCGCCCGAGAAGGTGGTCCGGAGCGTCTGCCCGTACTGCGGCGTCGGCTGCCAGGTGGACCTGCACGTGCGCGACAACACCATCGTGCGCGTGACCAGCCCGTCGATCGAGGAGGACACGCCGAACGCCGGCTCCACCTGCGTCAAGGGGCGGTTCGGGTACGACTTCCCGCAGCACCGCGACCGCCTCCTCGCGCCGCTCATCCGGACGGGCTGGGTGAAGCGGGGCGGCCGCTGGGTCTACGAGGGGCCGGCGGACGCGCTGCGCCGGCGCGGGCCGTGGCTCACCACGGCGGCGGAGGCGGAGCGGCCGAAGCCGCGGCCCCCGGAGCGCGCGGTGGGGACGGCGCTCACCCAGCTCTCCCACATCCCGCGCGGCCCCGACGAGGTGCGCGACCGCGTCGCGACCCCCGCCGAGTGGTACGAGCCGTTCCGCGAGGCCACCTGGGACGAGGCGATGGAGCTCACCGCTCAGGAGCTGCTGCGGGCGCGCCGCGAGCACGGCCCCGACGGCGTCGCGGTGTTCTGCTCGGCCAAGTGCACCGACGAGGAGAACTACGTCCTGCAGCGGGTGTTCCGGGGCGGGCTCGGCACCAACAACGTGGACCACTGCACGCGCCTGTGCCATTCCTCGTCCGTCTCGGCCATGCTGAAGGTGATGAACACCTCGGCGGCCTCCGGCTCGATGCGCGAGGTCGAGGAGGCCGCCGACGTCATCTTCATCGCCGGCGCCAACGTCACCGAGGCCCACCCGGTGTTCGGCGCGGCCATCAAGCGGGCGCAGCGGCGCGGCGCGTGCCTGATCGTGGCCGACGTCCGGCGCACCGAGATGGCGCAGCGGGCGGACATCCATCTCCACGTGCAGCCCGGCACCGACGTCGCGCTGTTCAACGGGATGCTCCGCTACATCGTCCACCGCGGGCTGGCCGACCGCGCCTTCCTCGCCGCCCGGACCCACGGCTTCCGCGAGGTGGAGGCGGCCGTTGAGCCGTACACCCTCGAGCGCACCGAGGCCATCACCGGCGTGCCGGCGCGACTGATCGCCCGGGCGGCGGAGCGGTACGCGAAGGGCCCGCGCACCTCGACCCTGTGGGCGATGGGGCTCACCCAGCACGCCACCGGCACCGACATCGTCACCGCGCTGCTGAACCTGATCCTCGCCACCGGGATGATCGGCCGCCGGGGCGCGGCGATGATGCCCATCCGCGGCCAGAACAACGTGCAGGGCGCGTCGGACGTGGGCGGCATCCCGATGTTCTATACCGACTACCAGTCCGTCACCGACCCCGCGGTGCGCGCGCGCTACGCCGAGGCGTGGGGCGTCCCGGCGGAGTCGCTGTCGCTCAAGCCCGGGCTCAAGGTCACGGAGATCGTGGCCAAGGGCTCGCCGGTGAAGGGGATGTACATCTTCGGCGAGAACCCGGTCCTCTCCGACCCCGATGTCGCCCACGCCGAGCACTGGTTCCACCACCTGGAGTTCCTCGCCGTCCAGGACCTCTTCCTCACCGAGACCGCGCGCTACGCCGACGTGGTGCTCCCCGGCTCGTCGTTCGCCGAGAAGGACGGGACGTTCGTGAACACCGAGCGGCGCATCCAGCGGGTCCGCAAGGCGTGCGACCCGCCGGGCGGCGCGCGGCCCGACCTCGACGTCCTGGTGGAGCTCTCGAGCCGCATCGGCCTGCCGGCGCCGTTCGAGGACGCCGAGGACGTGATGCGGGAGATTGCCCAGGTGACGCCGTCGTGGCGGGGGGTGACCTACCCGCGGCTCGACTTCGCCGGGCTGCAGTACCCGGTCGAGGGGCCGGGCCATCCGGGCACGCCGTTCCTGTTCGCCGAGCGCTTCCCCACCGCCGACGGGCGCGCGACGATGCAGCCGGTGCGCTACCTTCCGCCGGCGGAGCTGCCCGACGAGGACTTCCCGTTCGTGATGGGGACGGGGCGGCAGATGTATCATTGGCACACCGGCACGATGACGCGGCGCGCCAAGGGGCTGGACGCGCGCGAGCCGGTGCCCACGGTCGAGATCAACCCCGCCGACGCGCGGCGCCTGGGGGTGAAGGACGGTGACCATGTGCTGATCACCTCCCGCCGCAACGCCATGCGCATCGCCGCGCGCCTCAGCCAGCGCGTCGGGCGACACCAGGTGTTCGTGCCGTTCCACTTCCGCGAGGCGGCGGCGAACCTGCTCACCAACCCCGCGCTCGACCCGCACGCCAAGATCCCCTCGTTCAAGGTGTGCGCGGTCCGGCTCGAGAAGGCCGACTGACATGGACCTCGGACTCACCGGACGCGTCGCCCTGGTGGCGGGCTCCTCCTCCGGCCTGGGCCGCGCCGCCGCGCTGCGGCTCGCGCAGGAGGGCGCGCACGTGGCGGTGAACGGCCGCGACGCCACCCGCTGCGAGGCCGCGGCCGACGCGATCCGCGCCGCCGCGAAGGGCGGGACGATCCTCTCCTGTCCCGCCGACGTGTCGCGCCCCGCCGAGGCCGAGGGGCTGGTGCGGCGGGTCGAGGAGCGGCTGGGCCGCGTGGACGTGCTGGTCTGCAACGCCGGCGGCCCGCCCCCCACGAGCTTCGCCGCCGCGCCGGCCGACGCGTTCCAGCAGGGGCTGGACCTCAACCTCCTCTCCACGGTGCATCTGGTGCGGGCCGCCGCGCCGGGGATGCGCGCGCGGCGGTGGGGCCGCATCGTGTGCATCACCTCGGTCGCCGCGAAGCAGCCCCTCCCCGGATTGCTCGTCTCCTCGATGGCGCGCGCCGGCGTGCACGGCTTCGCCAAGGCGCTCGCCGACGAGGTCGCCCGGGACGGCGTCACCGTCACCGTCGTGGCGCCGGGCTACATGCGCACCGGCCGCGTGACGTCCCTGCTCGAAGACCGCTCGCGCCGCGAGGGGCGCCCGACCGACGCCCTCCTGGCCGAGCTGGTCGCCGCCGTGCCGATGGGACGCATCGGGGAGCCGGACGAGCTGGCGTCCGCCATCGCCTTCCTCGCCTCCGAGCGCGCGTCCTACATCACCGGCACCGTCCTTGCGGTGGACGGCGGCTACCTGCGCGCCATCGGCTGACGGCGCCGGGGAGCGCCGGGGCGCGACGCCCGCCCCTCACCACGACGTGCACCGATCCCGGGAAGCGACGATGACCGACAGCCTCACGACCCGTCTGCAGGCCGAGCTCGACCAGTTCCGGAAGGACGGCGTCTACAAGCAGCTCAACCACCTCGACGGGATGCAGAGCGCCCGCACCCGGATGGAGGGGCGCGGCGACGTCGTCATCCTCTCCTCGAACAACTACCTCGGCCTGTGCGACGTGCCGGAGGTCATCACGGCGGGGAAGGCCGCGCTCGACCGGTTCGGCGCCGGCACCGGCTCGGTCCGGTTCATCTGCGGCACCTTCACGATCCACCGCGAGCTGGAGGAGACGCTGGCGCGGTTCGTCGGCACCGAGGCCTCGCTCACCTACGTCTCGTGCTGGAACGCCAACGAGGGGCTGGCCCCCACGCTGCTCGGCGAGCAGGACGCGGTCATCTCCGACCGGCTGAACCACGCCTCCATCATCGACGAGGTGCGGCTCGCGAAGGTGATCACGAAGTGCCAGACCGCCGTGTACGAGCACTCCGACATGGCCGACCTCCGGGCCAAGCTGGAGCAGTTCAAGCGGTGCCGCCACCGGATGATCATCACCGACGGCGTGTTCTCGATGGAGGGGGACGTCGCGAAGCTGGCGGACATCCTGGAGCTGGCCCGCGAGTACGACGCCGTCGTGGCGGTGGACGACTCGCACGCGACCGGGGTGATGGGGAAGACGGGCCGCGGCACGCCGGAGCACTGCGGCGTGCACGGCGAGATCGGCATCATCACCAGCACCCTGGGCAAGGCCCTCGGCGGCGCGGCGGGCGGCTTCACCGCGGCCTCGGCGGCGGTGTGCGACTACCTCACGCAGCGCTCCCGCCCGATGCTCTTCTCCAACGCGCTGCCCCCCACCGTGGCGGGGAGCGCGATGGCGGCGGTGCGCCACGTCGAGGCCCACCCCGAGCTGGTCGCGCGGCTGCACGCGAACGCGCGGTGGTTCCGTGCGGCGCTGCAGGAGGCCGGCTTCACGCCCCTTCCCGGCGAGACGCCGATCATCCCGGTCATCCTCGGCGAGACGGCCCGGGCGATCCGGATGAGCGAGCTGCTGCTGCAGGAAGGGGTGTTCGTGACCGGTTTCGGCTACCCGGTGGTCCCGCAGGGGCATGCCCGGGTCCGCTGCCAGATCTCGGCGGCCCACACGCGCGAGCACCTCGAGATGGCGCTCGCGGCGTTCAAGAAGGTGGGGAAGCAGCTGGGGGTGATATGAGCCGCACTCCGACGCAGCGACGCGCCGACGCACCGCGGCGAGGCGCACCGACGCCCCGGCGCACCGACGCCCCGGCGCACGGCGGGGCGGGTCCCGCCGCGCGCGCCGGCCTGGGACGCGCGGTCCCGGCGGCGATCCTCCTTGCGGCGGCCCTCGCGGCCGCGGGCGTCCCCGCGCGCGCCCAGGTGCCGACGCCGGAGTCGGTCCTCGGCTTCCGGGTCGGCGCCGACTCGATGCTCGCCTCGTGGGCGCAGATCGGCGCGTACCTGGGCCGCCTCGCCGCCGCGTCGCCCA
>Ga0335070_10002872_pt1 | contig 20051 bp, 33 predicted proteins | sample Lox_Sample_13_FD_206722 | JGI IMG/M metagenome (GOLD analysis project Ga0335070, IMG submission 206722) | Soil microbial communities from Loxahatchee National Wildlife Refuge, Florida, United States - Lox_Sample_1.3 | ecosystem: Environmental > Terrestrial > Soil > Wetlands | place: USA... | reverse complement strand
TAATGTGGCGTTGACGGTGGAGTTGATTACGCCGATTGCGATGGAGAAGGAGTTGCGGTTTGCGATACGGGAGGGAGGTCGTACGGTGGGGGCAGGCGTCATCAGTGACGTCCTCGAATAAAGGAGAGGGGCTCGACATGACAACCCAGAAGATCAGAGTTTGTTTAAAATCCTATGACCATAAGCTCCTGGACAAATCGACCGTCGAGATCGTTGATACGGTTCGTCGAACAGGAGCCAGCGTGGCAGGACCCATCCCTCTTCCCACAAGGATCAACAAATATTGCGTCCTGAGATCCCCTCATGTGGACAAGAAATCGAGAGAGCAGTTCGAGATTCGGACCCATAAGCGCCTTCTGGATATTTTAGAACCGACCCAACAAACAGTCGATGCCTTGATGAAACTGGATCTGGCAGCGGGAATCGATGTAGAAATCAAGTTATAAATTCCTTTGTTCTTCCTTTTATAGAGGGAGGCGAGGGGATTGGGGACAGAAGAGAATGAAAAGGACCTTGGGAATCATCGGAAGAAAACTGGGGATGACTCAGGTTTTTCTCGACGACGGCTCTGTCATCCCGGTGACCGTCGTCGAAGCTGGCCCTTGCTCAGTGATTCAGAAGAAAATAAAAGAGAACGACGGCTATGACGCCCTTCAACTCGGCTTCCTCCCGAAGAACAGCAAGAGGGTGAACAAACCCCTCACCGGACATTTCAAGAAAGCGGGAGCAGGGACTTTTTATTCTCTCAAAGAATTCCGTGTGGAGGATTTCGGAGAGTATGAGGTAGGCCAGGTAGTAGACGTGAATCTTTTTAAACCCGGAGATGTGGTGGATGTCACCGGTCTTAGCAAGGGGAAAGGGTTTGCAGGCGTGATCAAACGCCATAAATTTCACGGTTCCCCCGGCTCTCATGGAACGCATGAATATTTTCGTCACGGAGGCTCCGTCGGTTCTGCCACTTTTCCTCATCATACCTTTAAGGGTTTGAAGATGCCAGGGCAACATGGAAATCGGAAGGTGACTCTTCAGAATATCAAGGTCGTAGATGTCAAAGAGGATCAGAACCTCCTCCTTCTCAAAGGAGGCATCCCGGGAAGCCAGACGGGATGGGTCCTCATTCGAAGCGCTACGAAGAAGAGAGGATCTGCTGCCCCGGTGGCTTAAGAAAGGGAAAGGGATGACCACGTTAGCCGTCTATGACATCGGAAATCAAAAGGTGAGCGATATCGAATTGGATGACCAGATCTTCGGCGCCAAGATCAATCCGGCGCTTTTCTACGATGTCGTTCGAAGGGATCTCGCTTCCAAGAGAAAAGGGACGGCCGCCACAAAGAACAGGACCCTGGTCCGAGGGGGAGGGGCAAAACCCTGGAGGCAAAAAGGAACAGGAAGAGCCCGGGCAGGATCCCGAAGATCTCCCTTATGGAGAGGGGGGGGAACGATCTTCGGTCCCATGCCAAGAAGTTACTCCTTCTCTCTTCCGAAAAAAGTGAAGAGGGCGGCCCTCAAAGCGGCTCTCAGCCTGAAGCGTCAGGAGGGAAAACTTATCCTTCTGAACGATTTTCCGCTGGAAGGATTTAAAACCCGCCAGGTTCTTGAAGTCCTGAGAAGATTTCAAGTTGAGGACGTCCTCATTGTCACAGATGAAAAACACCTTCGTTTAGAGAGGTCCGCCCGGAATATCCCCGGAATTAAGACCCTCCGTTATGAAAGTTTAAATGTTTACGATATCTTGAATCATGAGCACCTGATTTTACTCCGTCCAACGGTTGAAAAGATTCAAGGGGTACTCGCATCATGAAGGAAGCGCAGAAAATCATCCAACGGCCCATGATTACTGAAAAAAGCACCCGGCAGAAAGAAGAAGGCCGTCAATACGTTTTCGAGGTTCACCGGGACGCCAACAAGATTGAGATTCAGTCGGCCGTTGAACGCCTTTTCAAAGTAAAAGTCCTTCAGGTGAGAACCTCCAACGTCTTGGGGAAGGTAAAGCGCTTGGGAAGAAGATCCGGTAAGAGGCCCGACTGGAAAAAGGCGATTGTTACCCTAAAAGAAGGGGATCGTATCGATTTCTTCGAAGGAGCCTAATAATTAAATACGAAGCACGAAATCCGGGCGAAGCATCCCTTGAGGGATCAATTCGAAACAAGTACTAATGTTCAAAAAATAAATGACCAAAAAAAGATTGAGTAGTTTAGAGATTTGAAAATTTGAATTTCGGATTTGTTTCGGATTTCGATATTCGGATTTCGAATTTGGGAGTCAAAGATGGCTATTAAAAAATTCAGACCTACCTCTCCTGGAAAGCGGTTTCAGACCATCTCCGAGTTTGAGGAAATCACCTCTGTCACACCGGACAGGAGTCTTCTCCGTCCTTTAAAAAGGACAGGGGGAAGGAACTGTTATGGAAGAATCACCGCCTGGCATCGGGGAGGAGGTCACAAGAGAAAATATCGGGTGATTGACTTCAAACGAGACAAAAGGGAGATCCCGGCGAACGTGGCTTCCATCGAATACGATCCAAATCGATCTGCCCGGATTGCCCTGCTTTACTATAATGACGGCGAAAAGCGATATATCCTCGCCCCTTCTCAACTTCATGTGGGTGAGCAGGTGATCGCAGGCCCAACCGCAGATATTAAACCCGGCAATGCCCTGCCCCTCAGAAATATCCCAACAGGCACATTGATTCACAATATCGAGTTGAAAGTGGGAAAAGGAGGTCAAATTATCCGGAGCGCAGGAGCCTCCGGCCAATTGATGGCGAAGGAAGGAAAGTATGCCCATGTGAAACTCCCCTCGGGTGAAGTCCGGCTGATTCTTCAAGATTGTTATGCCACCATCGGCCAGGTGAGCAACCTCGAACATGAAATTATCTCCTTGGGAAAGGCCGGGAGGAATCGCTGGTTTGGGTGGAGGCCTACTGTTCGCGGGGTGGCCATGAATCCCATTGACCATCCTTTAGGCGGCGGCGAGGGAAAGAGTTCAGGAGGCAGACATCCTTGTACACCATGGGGAGTGCCGGAGAGGAAGACTCGGAAAAATAAGACGAGTGATAAATATATTATAAAGAGGAGAGATTGATGGCTCGTTCAATCAAAAAGGGGCCTTTTGCAGATTCCCATTTGATGAAAAAGGTGGAAGAGGCCCGAAGGACGAGGGAAGGAAAAGTGATCAAAACCTGGTCGAGGCGATCCACGATTGTCCCTGAAATGGTGGCGTTGACCTTTGCTGTCCATAACGGGAAAAAGTTTATCCCGGTTTTTGTGACAGAGGAAATGGTCGGCCACAAGTTGGGGGAATTCTCCCCGACTCGGACCTTCCACGGCCATTCCGGAGACCGAAAAACCAAAGTGAAGGGGAAGACGACTCCATAGCAGGTGAACGACGAGATGGAAGTGAAAGCAAAATTAAAATTTGTGCGGGTCGCTCCTCGAAAGGCACAATTGGTGGCCGATCTGATCCGGGGCAAGGGGTCAGAGGAGGCCTTAAATATCCTGACGTTTACGAAGAAGGGGGCAGCAAGGATCGTCGTCAAATTATTGAAATCGGCCATTGCCAATGCCACCCAAAAGAAGAACATTGACGTAGATCGCCTCTATATTAAAAAGATCACGGTGGATCAGGGGCCGACCATGAAACGTTTTCAACCGAGAGCCTTGGGCCGTGCGACCACGATCCGGAAGAGAACAAGCCATATCGATATCGTTTTGGATGAAAAGTGAAGCGAGTATCATCCGCCGAACTCTCCTCCTGCCGAGACACATGCTCGGCAGGAAGGTTGGCGTAAGGCGATAAGGGAGGACAAACCTTGGGACAGAAAGTACATCCAATTAGTTTTCGATTAGGACTGATTAAGTCCTGGGATTCCCGATGGTATGCGGAAAAAGATTATCCTCAACTCCTCGTCGAAGATATTCGAATCCGTGACTACCTGAAGAAAAAACTCTATCATGCCGGAGTCTCCAAGATCGAGATTGAACGGGCTGCGAGCAAGGCTAAAAAGGCCAAGGTTACTATCTACACCGCCCGGCCCGGCATCATCATCGGGAAAAAGGGAGCAGAGGTGGAGAACCTGAAGAAGGAACTCCAAAAGATGACCGACAAAGAGATATTTATCAACATCCAGGAAGTCAAGAGGGCCGAGATCGATGCCCAGCTGGTCGCTGAGAATGTAGCCCTCCAGTTGGTAAGACGGGTTGGCTTTCGAAGGGCAATGAAGAAGGCCGTGACCTCCGCGCTGAAACTGGGAGCGAAGGGGATCAGGATTGCTTGCGCAGGAAGATTGGGAGGGGCAGAAATGGCCCGTAGAGAATGGTATCGAGAAGGTCGAGTCCCTCTTCATACCCTCAGGGCGGATATTGATTTTGGCCTCGCTGAGGCGAAGACCACTTACGGGATAATTGGTGTAAAGGTCTGGATCTTCAAGGGAGAAGTCTTCCCGACAAGAGAAGGAGAAGAGCGCGTAGCTTAACCGTTTGTTTTCCAAACGAACGGAAACTCGAAATCCGAAGCACGAAATTCGAAACAAGCACAAAGGTTCAAAGGTTCAAAAGACGTTTTGAGTTTCGAAAATTTGAATTTGTTTCGGATTCGGATTTCGATATGTGAATTTCGGATTTATAGGGTTAAGAATTATGTTGATGCCGAAGAAAACAAAATATCGAAAGCAACAGAAAGGAAAGAGGAGAGGGGTTGCCTCCCGTGGAAACAGTCTCAACTTCGGTGACTTTGGACTCCAGGCCATGGAATGTGGTTGGTTGACTGCCCGCCAGATTGAAGCCGCACGAATTGCCATGACCCGATTTATCAAGCGCACCGGCCGGATCTGGATCCGCATCTTCCCAGACAAGCCGATTACTAAGAAACCTGCAGAAACCCGGATGGGAAAAGGAAAAGGCCCGCCCGAAGACTGGGTGGCCGTCATCCGGCCCGGCCGAATTCTTTATGAGATGGAAGGGGTTCCTGAAGAAAGGGCCAGGGAGGCATTCCTTCTGGCCTCTCATAAATTGCCGCTTCATACAAAGTTCATCATGAGGGGGGGGCACCTATGAAGGCAAAAGACCTTCGCCAACTGAGCGAAGGGGAGTTGCTCGTGAAGGAGAAGGAACTGGGCGAGGAACTCTTCAACCTTCGCTTTCAGCATGCCACAGGACAGTTGGAGAATGTCATGCGAATCCCTCAGGTCAAACGGGATATCGCTCGATTGAAGACGATTCTTCAGGAGAAGACTCTGAACAAAGGGAAATAAAACCAATGGGAGAGAGAGGCAAGCGAAAAACGTTAACGGGCGTAGTATCGAGCGACAAGATGGACAAGACGGTCGTGGTCATGGTCAATCGTCTCGTCCTTCACCCTGTCTATAAGAAATATATCCGGAAGAGGACGAAAGTAAAAGCCCACGACGAAAAGAATGAATGTCATATCGGAGACAAGGTTCTATTGATCGAAACGCGTCCGTTGAGCAAAGAGAAAAGGTGGCGTGTCAAGGAGGTCCTTGAACGGGCCGCTTGACGACAAACGGAAAGTTGAATGTGGGAGGTTGAAGGTGGTCTTGAAAAGTCATTTTCCACCAACCACTCTCCACTTTCTACTCTCGAAGGGGAGTGGATCATGATTCAGATGCGGAGTATTCTCGAAGTCGCCGATAATTCGGGAGCCAAAAGATTGGGGTGTATTAAAGTCCTCGGCGGTACCCGTCGGAAGTATGCCACCCTGGGAGACATCATTGTCGTTTCCGTTAAGGATGCCCTTCCCAATTCTAAGATTAAGAAGGGGGATGTCGCTCGTGCCGTTATTGTCCGGACGAGGAAAGAGGTGAAACGTCCTGATGGTTCCTACATCAAATTCGATGACAACTCTGCTGTCCTTATCAATCCTCAGGGGGATCCTGTTGGAACCCGAATTTTTGGTCCGGTGGCCCGGGAACTTCGGGCCAGACGGTTTATGAAGATCATCTCTTTGGCCCCGGAGGTTCTGTAGAGGCATTGGACCTACCCTACGCCACGGGCAAGGAGGGTTGAGGAGGAAAGGGAATTTGAAATGAGTGTTCCAAGTTATCACATCAAGAAGAACGATTTGGTCATGGTTATCGCCGGAAAGGAAAAGGGGAAGAGTGGTCGAGTCCTGAAGGTCTTTCCCGAAAAGGAGAAGGTGCTTCTTGAAAAGCTCAATTTCGTCAAGAGACATTCTCGCCCCCACGGGAAACAGAGGCAGGGAGGGATTTTGGAAAAGGAGGCACCGCTCCATCTCTCCAACGTGATGCTCCTCTGTGAGAAATGCAATAAACCCATTCGGATCGGGCACCGCGTCACGGAAGACGGAAAGAAGGCGCGTTTTTGCCGAAAGTGTGGGGAACTTTTGGATAAGTAGGTGGTCGAATGGCTAAATTAAGAGATGTCTATCAGGAGAAAGCAGTCCCTGTGCTGGTGAAGCGGTTCAACTACAAGAACCGGATGGAAGTTCCCAAGCTGGAGAAGATCGTGATCAACATGGGATTGGGGGAGGCCATCCAGAATATAAAAATTCTCGACTCTGCAGCACAAGAACTCAGCCAGATCACAGGGCAGAAACCCGTCATAACGAAAGCAAAGAAATCGATTGCCCAGTTCAAATTGAGAACGGGGATGCCGATTGGGTGCATGGTCACCCTCCGGAAGGAGAGGATGTATGAATTTTTCAATCGCCTGGTCAATGTCGCTCTCCCGAGGGTGAGGGACTTCAAGGGTATCTCGGGCAAGTCCTTCGACGGGAGGGGGAATTATGCCCTTGGCATTCGTGAACAACTGATCTTTCCGGAAATTCACTACGATAAAATTGACAAGGTAAAGGGGATGAACATTGTCATTGTGACTACGGCCAAGACGGATGAAGAAGGTAAGGAGCTGCTGAAGCTGCTGGGGATGCCCTTCCGCAATTAAATCCCCCCTTTGTAGGGAACGGTTTGAAACCGTTCCCTACAGGGGATTGTGAATGGTTAGGAGGAAAAATTGGCAAAACTTTCGTTGATGAACAAGGCAAAAGGGCCGCAGAAATTTAAGGTCCGGGAGTATCATCGGTGTCCTCTCTGCGGAAGGCCAAGGGCCTATTATCGAAAATTTAACATGTGCCGACTCTGTTTAAGAAAATATGCCTCCCGAGGCGAAATCCCTGGGATGATCAAATCCAGTTGGTGAAAGGTACGGGGTGTGTATGTCCATGACTGATCCAATAGCCGACATGTTTACACGAATTCGCAACGGGTCTAAGGCGAAATTCGAAAAGGTGGATATTCCTTCTTCGAAAACGAAACGGGAGATTGCGAAGATTTTAAAGGAGGAAGGGTTCATCAAAAACTTCAAAGTCGTCACGGATGATCACCAGCATGAGATGATCCGAATCTTTCTCAAGTATGACGCCAGCAGAAAGGAAGTCATTCACCTCCGACGGATCAGCAAACCAGGACGGAGGGTCTATGTGGGAAAGGACCGTATTCCCTCTGTCATGAGCGGATTAGGATTTTCGATCGTGTCCACCTCAAAGGGGATCCTGACGGATAAATCTGCCCGGAAGGCCGACGTGGGGGGAGAAGTTCTTTGCTACGTATGGTAAAAATTAGAAGGTGGAAGGTGGGAGGTGGTGGGTGGTACAAACCGCTCTCTACTCTCAGCGCTCCACTGTCGGAGTAATCGATGTCTCGTATTGGAAGGATGCCTATTGTCATGCCGAAGGAAGTAAAGGTCGCCTGCGATCCCTCCAGAGTGGAGGTGACCGGCCCCAAGGGCCTTCTCACTCAGCCGCTCCCGCAGGGGATTTCGGTTTCCGTGGACAGAGGAAAGGTTGTCGTCCACCGCGCCAATGACCAGCGGACCTCGAGAGCCCTTCAAGGTTTGACGCGGAGCCTGATCGCCAATATGATCAACGGGGTTACGCAGGGATTCGAAAAAAAGCTTGAGATCGTGGGAGTGGGTTTCCGGGCTGATCTTCAGGGAAGCGCCCTCAAGCTCACCCTGGGGTTTTCGCACCCTATCCTCTATCCCGTCCCAAAGGGAATCAAAGTGGAGATAGAAAAACAAACCCTCCTCACGGTAAAAGGAATTGACAGGCAACAGGTGGGAATCGTCGCCGCCCAACTTCGCTCGATTAAGCTGCCCGAGCCCTACAAGGGAAAAGGAATACGATATCTCGGTGAACGGATCCGCAAGAAGGTCGGGAAGACCAAAGCTTAATGAAAAAACCCGTCCCGCCAGGCAGGACAGGCCTGCCTATAGGTAGGCAGGGAGGAACACCTTGAAAGACAGAAAGAAATTGGCCAGATTGAAAAGGAAAAAGAGAGTGAGGAGCCGTGTCGTTGGAACTTCCGAGCGCCCTCGTCTCAATGTCTTCCGAAGTTTGAAGCATATTTACGCTCAGGCCGTTGAGGATACGTCAGGAAAAACCCTCGTAAGCGCCTCCACGATGAGCCATGAACTAAAGGGAAGTTTTCGCTATCCAGGAAATGTGGAGGCCGCAAAGAAAGTTGGAGAACTGATTGCCAAGAAGTGCCTGGAAAAGGGGATTCAAAAAGTGGTTTTTGATCGAAGTGGGTATCTCTATCATGGCAGGATCAAGGCCTTAGCCGAGGCTGCCAGAGCAAGTGGTTTGATCTTTTAACGGAGGGAGAGACATTGCCGAAAATTGATCCTAGTGCGTTGGAATTGACGGATCGGGTGGTCCACATCAACCGGGTGGCCAAGGTGGTGAAGGGAGGGAGACGATTCAGCTTCAGCGCCTTGGTAGTGGTTGGAGATGCAAATGGCCATGTGGGAAGCGGGCTGGGGAAAGCCAATGAAGTCCCGGAGGCCATTCGAAAAGGGATTGAGCATGCAAAACGGAACTTAATTAAGGTTCCCATTATCAATAAAACGATCCCCTATGAGGTAACGGGGAGATTTGGGGCTGCCAAGGTCCTGCTCAAGCCGGCCTCCGAGGGAACGGGGGTCATTGCGGGTGCAGCCGTCAGGGCGGTTGCTGAATCCGCAGGGATCCAAAACATTTTGACAAAATCTCTCGGATCAAACAACCCTTACAATTTGATCAAAGCCACCCTTCAGGCCGTCAACCAATTGAGGACTCCCGAAGAGGTGGTTGAAAAAAGACATGAAACAGCAACGGAAAACTGAGAGACCCGACATGGAGAAAACGATTACCGTCAAATGGATCCGGAGCGCGATCAGAAGAACCCGCGATCAGAGAGAAACCATTCGGGGGCTTGGATTCAAACGACTCCATCAAACCCTTATTTTGCCAGACCGACCCGAGATCCGAGGAATGATTAATCGCGTCATTCATTTAGTAGAAGTGAACCCCGTTAGAAATTCCAGCGGGACATCAAACCCCGCTTGAATTATTCTGGCACCTAACCCCGTTGCAGAGCACCGGGGCATCATTGTCTAACGGGGTGAAGGGGTAATGTCAAGGGAGCGCGGATGAGATTAAACGAATTGAGACCTCCTGAAGGAGCGAGAAAGAAGGAAAAACGAGTGGGGAGAGGCATTGGGTCCGGTCATGGTAAGACTGCCTGTCGGGGGTCCAAGGGCCAGAATGCCCGCGCCGGGAGAGGAACCAAAGCGGGTTTTGAGGGAGGTCAGATGCCCCTCCAACGTCGCCTTCCAAAAAGAGGGTTTCGTTCCCCTTTTAAGAAACACTTTGCCATTGTCCATGTGGGGGATCTCAATCGCTTCCCAAAAGATACGGTGGTGGAACCCGACCTCTTGCTTCAATCCGGTCTTATAAAAGGAGAGGAGCCGGTGAAGCTTCTATCGGACGGGGAACTTCAGCATCCTCTTGTTGTCCGTGTCCATCAAGCCAGTAAATCTGCCCTTAAGAAAGTGGAGAGTGCCTCAGGGAAGGTGGAGGTCATCGGCTCATGATTTCAGGGGCCCAGAACATCTTTAAAATACCCGAACTCAAAAGAAGGATACTGTGGACCCTCGCCTTTTTGGCGATTTATCGCATTGGCGTCCACATCCCTACCCCCGGAATTAACGGAGATGCTTTAGCCTCCTTCTTCGCCGCACAGAAGGGAACGATCTTTGGCCTCATCGATATGTTTTCAGGAGGAGCCTTGGAGAGGCTCTCCGTCTTTGCTTTGGGCATTATGCCTTACATCAGCGCCTCGATCATCCTTCAGCTTCTGACAGTGGTCATTCCCTATCTCGCCCAGCTCCAGAAAGAAGGGGAGATCGGCCGAAAAAAGATCGTCCAGTATACTCGTTACGGAACGGTTGTCCTCAGCATGATCCAGGGATTTGGGATTGCCGTTGGCCTGGAGAAGATGGCAGGGGGAGCAGGCGAGATGGTCGTTATGTTTCCTGGATGGTCCTTCCGAATGATGACCGTCATTACCCTGACTGCAGGCACGGCCTTTATCATGTGGTTGGGCGAACAGATTACAGAAAGAGGAATTGGGAACGGCATCTCCCTGATCATCTTTGCCGGGATTGTCGCCAGAATGCCCAATGCCGTGGCAAGCACCCTTGAACTTTTCAGGGTGGGCCAGATGAGTATTATCACCATCCTGTTCTTAGTCCTCCTCATGGTGTTAGTGGTAGCAGTGATTATCTTCGTTGAAACCGGGCAACGGAGGCTGCCCGTCCAATACGCCAAGCGAATTGTAGGAAGAAGGGTCTACGGTGGCCAGAGCACCCATCTTCCCCTTAAGTTAAACACGTCGGGTGTCATCCCCCCTATCTTCGCCTCCTCCATCCTATTGTTTCCGGCGACGATTGCACGCTTTGTACCAAAGCAATGGTTGGAAATCCATCCTTGGGTAAATGCCGTCTTGCAAAACTTGACTCGGGGTGGGATTGTCTACAATCTTCTCTATGTGGGATTCATCTTCTTCTTCTGCTATTTTTATACGGCCGTCACCTTCAACCCAAATGATGTCGCCGATAATATGAAAAAATTTGGTGGTTATATCCCCGGCATCCGTCCTGGACAGAAGACGGCTGAATATATTGATAAGGTGCTCACTCGGATTACTCTGGGTGGGGCGATTTATGTCTCCGCCATCTGCGTCCTGCCCACCATCCTCTATAGTCGATTCAATGTCTCTTTCTATTTTGGAGGAACATCTCTGCTGATCGTTGTCGGCGTGGCCTTGGACACTGTCCAGCAGATTGAGGCCCATATGCTCTCGAGACACTATGAGGGGTTGATGAGAAAAGGCAGATTGAAAGGGAGACGGGGATAAGAGTTTAGAATTTAAAGTTTAGGAGATTTTGCTTGAATTTGATTCTACTCGGGCCCCCGGGGGCAGGAAAAGGGACTCAGGCCCAGAGGATTGTGGAACGGTATCACATCCCTCAGATCTCTACCGGCGATATTCTGAGGGCGGCCGTGAAGGAAAGCACGCCTTTGGGAATGAAGGCAAAGGGATTCATGGATCGAGGGCAACTCGTTCCGGATGAAATCGTCATCGGGACCATTGAGGAGCGTGTGAAGGCAAAGGACTGCGACCCAGGTTTCATTCTCGACGGATTTCCAAGGACAATTCCGCAAGCCGAAGCGCTCCAGCCCATCCTCACCAAGATCGGAAAGAGAATTGATCACGTCATTAGCATTGAGGTGCCATCCGAAGAATTGGTGCGCCGGCTGACGGGGAGGAGGACCTGCAAAAACTGCGGGGCCATGTTTCACCTGCTTTTCCAGCCGCCTAAAAAAGAGGGCAGTTGCGATCGATGCGGGGGATCGCTCTACCAACGTGCCGACGACAACGAAGAAACCATTCGGACACGATTGAAGGAATATGAGAAACAAACGGCTCCCCTCATCCAATATTATCGCAGTGAAAAAAAACTTCGCTCAATTCAGGGTATGGGTGGCCCCGATCAAATTTTTGATCAAATCGCCCGTTTATTAGATGCCACGCCCGTTTAAGGGTGCGGAGGAAGATGCGATGCCAAAGGAGGATGCGATCCAGGTGGAAGGAAAGGTCCTGGAAACCCTTCCCAATGCGATGTTCCGAGTAGAATTGGAAAACGGCCACAAGGTGCTGGCGCATATTTCTGGAAAGATGAGAATGCACTTCATCAAAATCCTCCCAGGAGACAAGGTGACAGTGGAACTGTCCCCGTATGATCTGTCACGGGGAAGAATTATTTTTCGGGAGAAATAATTAATCCCCCTCACCCCCCCTTAGCAAAGGGGGGAAGGGGGATTTGAAAAGGTGATTTTATTTTGTAAAGACTGGATAAAGAGAATGAAGGTCAGGGCATCGGTCAAAAAAATCTGCGACAAGTGTAAAATTGTGAAACGAAAAGGGGTGATCCGGGTGATCTGTGAAAACCCCAAACATAAGCAACGGCAAGGCTAATGCGAAATAGTCAAATTCCAAGCACCAATATCCAAATAATGACCAAAATTTCAGTGACCGAAATTCAAAAGGGACTGGTTTGATGAATTTGGTTATTTGAACATTGGGTAATTGAAAATTATTTGGGATTTGTGATTTGGATATTGGAATTTAGCAAAGGGGTGAATTATGGCACGTATTGCAGGAGTCGATCTTCCAAAGGATAAACGGGTGGAGATTGCTCTCACCTATATCCATGGAATTGGAAGACCCTCGTCCGATAAGATTCTCGAAAAGGCGAACATCAATAAGGACACGAAAGTGAACAAACTCACGGAAGCAGAGGTAGTTCACATCCGAGATATCATTGAGCAGGAATACAAGGTGGAGGGAGACCTCAGACGGGATGTGGCGACCAACGTCAAACGATTGATGGATATCGGCTCCTACCGAGGGCTTCGCCATCGAAAATCTCTGCCCGTTCATGGTCAAAGGACTCACACCAATGCCAGGACTCGAAAAGGACCACGCCGGGCCATCATTGGAAAGAAGAAAGAGAAGGAGTAGTACGAAACACGGTTCACGCGCGCCTCGCGCTGAAGCGACTTCGGCGCGCAAGCACGGATCACGTTAATTAAGGAGGGGTTATGCCCAAAGGGCAGGGAATAAAGAAAAAGAAGATTAAGAAAAATATTCAGGTGGGAATTGCCCACATCCAAGCGACATTCAACAATACCATCATCACGATAACCGATCCGGAGGGAAATGTGGTTACTTGGTCCAGCGCCGGCACACAGGGTTTCAAGGGCTCCCGGAAAAGTACCCCTTTCGCCGCGCAAATGGCGGCAGAGGATGCTGCTAAAAAGGCCATGGAGCACGGCGTCCGGTCCATTGATGTCTATGTGAAGGGTCCTGGAGCAGGAAGGGAATCGGCACTGCGATCGCTTCAGGCTGCTGGTTTGAGAGTCCATCTCATTAAGGACGTGACGCCTATCCCCCACAATGGATGTCGCCCTCCCAAGCGAAGAAGGGTATAAGAAAGGGGAGAGGAGACCGCGAGGGAAAATTAAAATAGGAGGTTAGTTTTGGCAAGATATACGAAAACGAATTGTCGGCTTTGTCGAAGGGAAAATCTCAAGCTCTTCCTCAAAGGGGAGAGGTGCTATACGGAGAAGTGTGGGTACGACCGGAGGAATTACCCTCCCGGACAGCATGGTCAGGATCGGAAAAAGTTCTCAGCTTACGGAACTCAGCTTCGGGAAAAACAGAAAGTAAAAAGGATGTATGGGATTTTGGAAAACCAATTCCGTAACATTTTTAAAGAAGCGGATCGGCAAAAGGGGATTACCGGAGAAACCCTCCTCGCTCTTTTGGAAAGGAGGTTAGATAACATCGTTTACCGCCTCGGTTTTGCCAATTCAAGAGACGAAGCACGTCAGCTCGTTCGACATAACCATTTCTTGGTCAACCAGTCCAAAGTAAACATCGCATCCTATCTCGTGAAGCCGGGGGATGTCATCGAGCTCAGGGAGAAGAGCAAGAAAGTGGTCCGAATCTTGGAGGCTTTGGAAGGGGTGGCTCGGCGAGGTGTGCCTCAATGGTTGGAATTGGATAAAGATCAGATGAAGGGGAGTGTGAAAGGTCTGCCCGCCCGCGAGGACATCACCATCCCCATCCAGGAGAAGTTGATCGTCGAGTTGTACTCAAAGTAATTTGGAGGCGATATGCAAAAAAGTTGGAAAGACCTGATTCGACCCAAACGGTTGGAAGTAGAAAAAGAAACCCTCACACCCATTTACGGAAAATTCACGGCGGAGCCCTTTGAAAGAGGTTTCGGCATTACGATTGGAAATTCTCTTCGACGAATTCTCCTCTCCTCCTTGCAGGGGGCGGCAATCACTTCGGTTAAAATTGACGGGGTGCTCCATGAATTTTCGGCCATCCCAGGGACAAAAGAGGATATCACCGAGATCATCCTCAATCTCAAAGAGGTAAGGTTAAAACTTCATACCGAAGGTCCCAAAACCATTCGGGTGAAGGCGGAAGGTCCAAAAGTCCTGAAGGCGGGCGATATCATCACCGGCGATGCGGTGGAAATCCTCAATCCGGACCACTACATTGCTACGCTTTCTCGAGATGGGAAACTTTCCATGGAGATGGTGGTGAAGGTGGGAAGGGGTTATGTCCCCGCAGAACGAAACAAGGAGGAAAGCCAGCCGATCGGGACCGTTCCCATGGATGCCATCTTTTCTCCGATCAAAAAGGTCAATTATACCGTAACCAATGCCCGTGTGGGACAAATCACCGATTATGATAAGTTGACCATGGAGGTCTGGACCGACGGAAGCTTAAACCCAGAAGAAGCCGTCGCACATGCGGCCAAGATTTTGAAGGATCAACTCTCCATTTTCATCACCTTCGAAGAAGAGGAAGAAGCGGAGATGGCCTTTTCCGAAGATGAAGAGGAAAAGGAGGCCTTTAACGAAAACCTCCTCCGAAGCGTAGATGAATTGGAACTTTCCGTCCGATCCGCCAACTGCCTGAAACATGCGAACATCAGACTGATCGGGGATCTGGTGCAAAAAACGGAGGCTGAAATCCTGGCCACCAAGAACTTTGGCCGAAAATCGCTCAACGAGATCAAGGAAATTTTGTCCGAGATGGGGCTCAGTTTGGGAATGAAATTAGACAATTGGCCCCCCAAGAAATCAGAGGAGGAAATGGAATCTGGAGCCATTGGATAGGAGTAAGGAATGAGGCATCGTGTCGCAGGTAGAAAATTAAGCCGCCACACCCGGCACCGGGAGCTCATGTTTCGGAATATGTTGGTCTCGCTGCTTCAGCATGAACGCATAAAAACCACCCTGGCTAAGGGGAAGGAACTTCGAAGCTGGACAGATAAAATCATCAGCCTGGGGAAACAGGGAACGCTTCATGCCCGGAGGAGAGCCTTCGCCCTCCTTCGGGACAGGGGAATCATTCAGAAACTGTTTGATGACATCGCCCCGAAGTTTAAAGACCGGGAAGGAGGCTATACCCGGATCTACAGGCTGGGATGGCGACAGGGAGATGGAGCCCCTCTTTCCCTCGTCGAACTGGCGACCTATGCGCTGCCCGAGGAGAAGAAAAAATCGACGATAAAAAAAGCCAAAGAAGTTATTGAAAAGGTGACTCCCAAAAAGAAAGAAAAGGCAGAAAAGAAGGGAAAAGTAGAAAAGAAGGAAAAAGAAAAAGAGAGGGTAGGAGAGAAAAAAGAAAAGAAGGTCAAGAAGGTAGAAAAAGAAGCTCCCACGGAGAAGAAGGAGAAACCGAAGAAGAAAGCTTCAGCAGAAAAGAGCAAATAAAAATTTTTCTCTGTGAACAAAAGGCCTCATACCTAATCTTGGCTATGGGGCCTTTTTATTTTGTATGTCCGGGAGGGCGCACTCACCCGGAGTGTGGGTCTCTCATAGGCCGGGGTTATTTACGTGCGTTGTCCCTGAAAAGGCGATCCCACTCTTTACCCTCGTCACTCAATCCAACCATCGGTCAAGCTCGAGCTTCTGAAATCCTGAAACACGCCAACTTTTCTTAGGATGACCACTCACCCGCCTTCAAAAGTAATTTAACTGGCCGACAATGTCCCGTTTGTCTATTCCTTAGCTTTTCGATGACCCCGCAGGAAGTTTCATCCGGATCTCCAATCCTTCGGGCGAATTGAAGGACTCGATTTTCCCACCATGTCTTTCAATGATCTTCTTGGTGATGGCCAGGCCCAACCCGGATCCAGGGGCCTTGGATCGCCCTGTCCGATGGAAGGGGTCGAAGATCCTGGTCAGATCCTCTTCTGCCAGTTTCTCGAAGGAGTTTGTGACGCTGATCTCCAGAAAATCCTGTTTCAAATACATCTTAACGATAATGTCACCCTTTGGGGGTGTAAACTTGGCGGAATTGTCAAGGAGGTTTAAGAATGCGAGTCGAAGAGCCTCCCGGTCGGCCATCAATGGAGTATCGCTGGACAGCTCTGTCTTAACGCGTAGATCCTTACGGTCCATCACCGGCTTAAGCTGTCCCAGAAGATCGTTTATAAGATCCGATGGGTCGAGTCTTTCGAATTTTAACGGCGATTCTTGAATATCCAGTCTTGATAATTCAAGGATTCGGCCGGTGAGACGATCCAATTCACTGATATCTTCGCGTATGTCATCCAGATTTCTCTCATACTCTTTGACGTTCCCTTTTTCTAACTTTTCTCTGAGGAGTTCCTCTGCAATCCTGATTCTTGTCAGGGGTGTCCGCAGTTCATGGGAGACGTTGGCCGTAAGCTCCTTGCTGCTCGTAATCATTCTTTCCAATTTATCCGTCATGTGGTTAAAGGCTCGGGCCAGTTCGCCTATTTCATCCTTGCCCTTCACAGCGGCTCTGTGGGAGAGGTCTCCTTCGGCAATACGAAGGGCGGATTGTTTCAGTTGTTGGACACGATCGGTGATGAGCCTTGAAACGGGAATGATCAACAGGGCAACGATCAGACCGATGATGGCAAGGCCTAAGGCAAATCCACCTTCAGGATGGGGGGGTCCATGAGGACCGAACAATACATGGATACTGCCTTTTTCCCCCTTCGGAAATGCGATGGGAATCACAGCATAAAAATGAGAATATCTTCGGCGGTACAATTTAAAACTCCCATAATCTCTTACCCTCTTTTTTTTGAATTGTTCAACCATTACCGGGATGTCGCCTTGAAAAGACTTCACCGACAACGTCCCATCACTGTTTTGCAGCCAGACCTTCGCTCCCAAGATTTCCCCAAAATCAGAGATAAATTCTCTTAAGGGTTCATTTTTTGACAGTTCCGTGGTGGGTGCCGATCGAATCTTATCTTCAACGATCTCCTTTACAATGAGGACCTTTCCTTTGGTGTAATGCTCTAACTGCGCGCGGAAGTCTTTACCTGGAATCATCACGAAGAGTGCGAAAATGAGGATCTCGGTGATAAAAAGAACGGCCAAAAAAGACAAAAAAATCTTTAGGTACAGCTTACCAAGTTTCATGGTGTATCGATGAACATGTAACCGGTTCCCCAGACCGTTTTGATTCGCATGGGGGAACCGGGATCCGGTTCCAGTTTGGCTCTCAATTTACTGATGTGGACGTCGACGCTCCTGTCAAAGGCCATAAAATCTCTTCCCCGGGCAAGGTTCATGAGCTGATCGCGACTGAAGACCACATTGGGATGCCGCATCAGCACCTCAAGAATCTTATATTCGGTCGAGGACAGTTCCAGTTCTTTACCCTCGATCAAAATGGTTTGTTTCGCCCTGTTCAGTGTCACACCGCCTGCCTTTAACAAGGTGTCTTCTTCTCTTCTAACCTGATTCCTATCTTCGGGAACCGCCCTTCTCAGAACCGCTTTCATCCTGGCCAGCAATTCCCTTGGATTAAATGGCTTGGGCAGGTAGTCGTCTGCTCCCAGCTCCAGTCCCACAATACGGTCCGTCTGGTCTCCTTTGGCGGTCAGCATGATCACGGGGATGGACCCGTCCATTCTGATCTCTTTCAGCACCTCCAGTCCGTCCTTTCCTGGCAGCATGATGTCGAGAATGACCATCTCCGGTGATTCCTTCTGTAAGGTTTTCTTGACGTCGGAACCGTCCGCAAGGGTCAGGACCTTGAACCCATTTCCTTCAAGATATTCCTTGAGAAGCTTACGGAGCTTCTCATCGTCATCTATGATTAAAACTTTATTTCCCATGAATGTCACCTCATTTTACATTTATTTTACATTTTTTTACATCTTCAAAAAACATTCTTTACAATTTTGGATTATCCTCTCATCAATGAAAGAATACAACCTAAAACAAAGAAAGGAGAAAAAACTATGGGAAAAAGAAAAAAGCATTTTGTCGTTGGTGGCGCTGCCCTTTTTATCATGTTCTTTGCAGGATCTGGGCTGGTTGCAGGATGTGGACCCTGCAGGGGTTTTCACAGAGGCTTTCATCCAGGATTTCACAACAAGGATTTTTCAGAGCACATCCTCCGGAGGTTAGACAAAAGAGTAGAGACATTGAACCTTTCAGAGACGCAGAAAGAAAAATACAAGGAGATTAAGGGGAAATTAGAGACACGGCTCAAAGAGCATATGGATGAAAGAAAGAGATGGATGGAGGAGATTCAAACTGAAATGAAAAAAGGAGAGCCTGATGTAAAGGCTCTATCTGAATCTCTTAAGAAACGAATCGAACGTTTTTCAGGCTTCATGGAAGGAAATCTGGATCTCTTTGTTAAATTCTACGAAACCCTCGACAAGGAGCAGAAAGAGAAAATCATGGCCACGGTCCGGGAGAAGATGAAAAGATGGCGGATCGAATAATCTCGAAATTGCACATCTAAATAAAAGGAGGGATATGATGAAAAGCGTAACAAGAAGAGAGTTTATGGTTGACGGTTCCATGCTGATCGGAGGAGCTGTCGGAGGCTTAGCCCTGGGGAACGAACTCTTCTTTCCTAAAAAGGTCCAGGCAGGAAAGGTGGAATTTCCAGAATCAAAATGTGGAGGGAAGGACAAGATGGACAAAAAGGTTTTGGTTGCCTATACCAGCAAATACGGCTCCACGGGTGGCGTTGCCGATGCTATTGGGAGGGAGTTATGCAACAGAAGCGCGGCTGTGGATGTTTGTACGGTGAAGAATATTGGGGACTTGACTCCATACCGGGGTGCGGTTATCGGTAGCGCGATCTACATGGGGAAATGGATGCCTGAAGCGGTGGATTTCGTGAAGAGGAACCGTGGGGTATTAGGCCAGATTACTGTCGCTTATTTCGTGGTCTGTATGAGCATGGGCCAGCCAACCGAAGACAATCGCCGCAAAGTGCTGGCTTATTTAGATCCTGTCCTTAAAGAGGTACCACAAGTGAAGCCGGTTGAGATTGGCACTTTTGCAGGTGCGCTGCACTACAGCAACCTTTCCATGCCAACGAAGATGATTATGAAAGCGAAGGGGGCGCCGGAGGGTGATTTTCGGGACTGGACCGCAATCCGAACCTGGGCGGACGGTCTGTGTTCGCCTTTGTTAGCCTTGGGAGGAAAAAGATATGCTGCCCGATAGAAACGATAGGCACAATCGTGTATGTCCTGTTGAAAGAGCAGGCATCCTCGATCATAGAATTCGAAGATGGTTACAAGACCCTCAGAAAATTCTGAGACCCTATATTGAAGAAGGGATGAAGGTCCTTGATATCGGTTGTGGCCCGGGCTTTTTTTCTGTAGACCTGGCTCAAATGGTGGGTCGATCCGGCCGCGTGATTGCTTCTGATTTGCAGGAAGGGATGCTTCAGAAACTCAGAGACAAGATTCAGGGAACAGAACTTGAAGAACGGGTCACACTCGATCGGTGCGAAGAGGACAAAGTGGGCGTCTCCGTGAATGTTGATTTTGTTTTAGCGTTTTATATGGTCCACGAAGTACCGAACCCCAAAAAGTTTTTCGAAGAGATCAAGTCCATATTAAAACCGGACGGACAAATGCTCATTGTAGAGCCACCTTTCCGTGTCTCAAAGAAAGCGTTTAAAGAAACGATCCGAAAAGCCCAGGACGCCGGGTGGAAGCCCGTTGAGGGGCCGAAAGTGCTTCTGAGCAAGACAGTGATTTTAAGAAAAGGCTAAGAATAAAGTTATGATCACACTTTTGGAAAAAGAAAGGAAGGGATTGAATGAAGCAATAAGAAGCATCCTATGGCAAAAGCACGGGGAAAAT
>Ga0335070_10002871_pt1 | contig 20052 bp, 17 predicted proteins | sample Lox_Sample_13_FD_206722 | JGI IMG/M metagenome (GOLD analysis project Ga0335070, IMG submission 206722) | Soil microbial communities from Loxahatchee National Wildlife Refuge, Florida, United States - Lox_Sample_1.3 | ecosystem: Environmental > Terrestrial > Soil > Wetlands | place: USA... | reverse complement strand
TCCAGGCCTCATTGCCCATCTTCAACGCGGTGATCGCCTTCGGCTTCTTCCACGAGGTGCGCGTGACCGGCGTCCGGCTCGCGGGCATCGCGATCGGCTTCGTCGGCGTCGCGCTCCTCGTCGGCGCGCAGCCCTCCGGGAAGGTGCTGGGCGCACTCGCCGTCGTCGGCATGGCGCTCTGTTACGCGCTCGGCGGCCTGCTCACGGGGCGCCACCTCGGCGAGGTCGCGCCGCCCGTCGTCGCGCTCGCGGCCACCGCCGTATCGGCGCTCGTCGCGCTGCCGTTCGGGCTCACGCAGGCCCCACACCACGCGCCCGGCTGGAAGGCGGTCGGCTCCGTGCTCGCGCTCGGCGTGCCCGGGACAGCGCTCGCCTACCTGCTCTTCTTCGGCCTGATCGCCGGCGCCGGCGCCGCGTACGCCTCGCTCGTGACCTACCTCATCCCGCCGATCGCGCTCGGCTACGGGGCGATCTTTCTCGGTGAGCACATCTCCGCCAGCGCGGTCGGCGGCCTCGCGCTCGTGCTCGGCGGCGTCGGGCTCGGCACCGGCGCCGTCAACCCGGCTCGGCTGCGCCGCAGGCTTGCTCCGGAGGTGTGAGCCCTAGACGTCGATGCGGGCGGTCTCGTAGGGGCCCAGCTCGAATGCGCCGGACGGGGAGAGCGGTTCTGCGGCGGCGCGGAAGCCCCGCGGCTCGAGCCGCGCCTGCTCCGCGGTCTGCTCGTTCAGCCGGCGCATCGTCGCGCCCTCGCCGGCATCCGCGAGCTCGACCATGTGCGACCGGGCCGTGAGGTTCGCGACGAGCACCGTCGTGCCGCGGTCGCGGCGGACGGCGAGGGCGGTGAGCTCGAGCGGGCGGCCGCTCGTGCATGCGAGCACCTCCGCGCCGCGCAGCGAGCACACGTCGGCGAGCACGTGGTAGAGCGGGAACGCCTCGCCGTCCTGGAGGACGCCGCCCGGGCCGGTCGTCTCGAAGTACGTCGCGGCGTCCGCGCCCTGCTCGCTCAGGTGCTTTGCGCTCGCGAGCGTCCAGGCCGCGCCGAGCAGCGACGCCTGGCGCGGGTCGACGTTGGGCCGGCGCTCCAGCGTCACCGGGCCGACGAAGACCTGCTTGCCGCCTGCGAGCGCCTTCGCCGCACGCACCTGCTCGCCCTCCGCCTCGACCGACTCGAGCAGCGAGACGTCGTCGAAGGCGTGTACCTGCGGATTCACCGACCAGAAGACGCCGTCTACGGCTTCGACCTGCGGCTTCGTCCGGTTCAGCTCGCAGAAGTGCATGTCGGTGCCGCCGGCGAACGGAACGCCGTCGAGCGCGAGCCGTTCGCGGACGAGCGCGACGAGCTCCGGCGGCGTCGTCTCTTCCGGCGTCGCCGTCCGTGCGCCCTCCGGCAGGACGAGCACGCGCGCGACCGTCGCGCCGGCGAGCGCCTCGCGCAGCCGCTCGAGTGCCGCGCCGTCCTCGGGGCGGAGGAAGAGCGCGAGCTCGAGCAGCGCGTTCATGCGGGTGCACGCGGCCATTGCCTGCTCGAGCAGCTCCGGCCAGGCGGGATCGGCGAGGTGCACGTCCGCGCGCAGATGTGCGGGGCCGAGCGCGGCGAGCAGCGCCGCCTCGGCCTCCGACGGCCCACGTGCGGCGAGCGCCAGCCCGACTGCCGGGACGCGGGCGCCGGTCGGCTCGCCGACCTCGATCCGCCCACGATGCGGCCGGGCCGTCGCCTCCGGCTCGCCCTCGGCGTGCACCGTCACCGTCTGCGAGAGCGCCTGGCCCTGCTTCAGCTCGTGCGGGAAGCCGAGCGCGAGCGGGGTGCAGTACGTCTTGAACGACGCGTCGCCCCAGTTCCGCTGGTCCTCCGTCTCGAAGAGGTCGCCGGCGAACTCGAAGACCGCGACGGGTCCCTCCGCGAGCTCGATCTCGAGCCTGGTGAACGACGGGAACAGCGGCACGAGGACGCCGTTCTCGAACCGCTGCGGACCGACGAGCTGCGGCAGCGTGCCGCCGACAGGCCCGTCGGGGGTCTCGCCGCGGAAGGGGCGGCCGGCGCTCTCGCGCCACGGGTGGAGGACGCAGAGGCCGATCCGGTTGTGGAACAGGTCGCGCTCGGCCTGGCCCTCGAACGTGTAGCTGATGTGACCGTCCGGCGTGCCGGCGATGTGGCCGTGCCACGAGAAGTCGATGTCATCGCCCGTGTGGCGTGCCGAGAGGTGCACGTCGAACGAGTCGGGGCGGTCGTGCACCTCGAGCTCGGAGGCGACCGCGGGAAGCGTGTCCCAGTTGCGGTCGCGGACGCCGACGTAGATCCGCCGCACGAGCTCGATGTCGCCGAGCCTGACGTAGCGGAGATCGACGCCGTCGAGCGCCGCCGTCAGCGGTCCCGCGTTCAGCCATCGCAGCTGCTGCAGCGGCACATCACGGCCGTGCACGAGTTCGAGCGGAGGAATGGTCGGCGTCGCGCGCTCCTTCCCGTGCACAGCGTAGATCCCTTCTCGGCTTGACCATCTAGACTCGCGGGATGCCAATGCGCTACGACAGGTTGACCCGGCCGCTCGTGCGTGACGGCGGAGAGCTGAGAGAGGCGAGCTGGGACGAGGCGCTCGACCGCGCGGCTGCCGGCTTCCGGAAGGCGCTCGACGAGGGCGCCCAGACCGGGCTCTTCAGCTGCTCCAAGGCCACGAACGAGCTGAACTTCGCGACGCAGAAGTTCTCCCGGGTCGCCCTGGGCTCCAACAACATCGACAGCTGTAACCGAACCTGACACGCGCCCAGCGTCGTCGGTCTGGCGACGGTGTTCGGTGCGGGCGGCGGCACGAGCTCCTACGAGGAGGTCCGTAACACGGACCTGATCCTGCTCTGGGGCTCGAACGCGCGCGAGGCGCACCCGATCTTCTTCCACCACGTGCTGAAGGCGGTGAACCGCGGCGCGAAGCTGATCGTCGTCGACCCGCGCCGCACGCCGTCGGCGCAATGGGCCGACCTCTGGCTCGGACTCGACGTCGGTACCGACATCCCGCTTGCGAACGCCGTCGCGCGCGAGATCATCGACGCCGGGCTCGCGAACACGGAGTTCGTCGAGCGCGCGACGAGCGGGTTCGACGCCTTCCGCGAGTCGGTCGAGCCGTGGACGCTCGACGAGGCGGAGCGCGTCACCGGTGTGCCCGCGGAGGCGATCCACGAGCTCGCGCACGCGTACGCGCGGGCGGACAGGGCGCAGATCTGCTGGACGCTCGGGATCACCGAGCACCACAACGCCGTCGACAACGTCTTCGCGCTCATCAACCTCGCGCTCCTCACCGGCCACGTCGGCCGCTACGGGTCGGGCCTGAACCCGCTTCGCGGCCAGAACAACGTCCAGGGCGGCGGCGACATGGGCGCGCTGCCGAACCGGTTGCCGGGCTTCCAGCCGATCGAGGACGCGGCGGTGCGCGCGCGCTTCGAGGAGGCCTGGGGCGTGCCGGTGCCGCCCGAGCCGGGTCTCCACCTCACCGGCATGTTCGAGGCGATGGAGCACGGAACGCTGCGCGCCGTCTACGTCGTCGGCGAGAACCCGGCGCAGGGCGAGGCCGACCAGACGCGAGCCGTGCGCCTGCTCTCGGGGCTCGACCATCTCGTCGTGCAAGACATCTTCCTCACGGCGACCGCGGAGCTCGGCGACGTCGTCCTGCCCGCCGCGGCGACGCTCGCCGAAGCGGAGGGAACGGTCACGTCGAGCGAGCGGCGGGTGCAGCGCGTGCGCAAGGCGATCGAGCCGCCCGGCGAGGCACGTGACGACGTCGCGATCGTCTACGAGCTCGCCCGCCGCCTCGGCCACGACCTCGGCAGCCCGAAGGCGGAAGACGTGTGGAACGAGCTTCGCCGCCTTTCCCCCGTCATGCACGGCGGGATGAGCTACGCGCGCCTCGAGGAGCTCGGTGGCATCCGGTGGCCATGCGCCGACGAGAACGACCCCGGCTCGCCTTTCCTGCACGGTCGCCTCTGGGACGAGGTGGTCGAGAACCGCGCGCCGTTCCAGCCGGTCGAGCACGACCCACCGGTCGACCTGCTCGACGACGACTTCCCGCTCCGCCTGACGACCGGCCGCCGGCTCGAGTCGTACAACACCGGCGTGCAGACAGGCGGCTACGCGACGCCGCTCCATCGCGGCGGCCAGGCGATCCTGCTCGCGCCCGAGGACGGCGCGCGCTACGGCGTCGCCGACGGCGGGCGCGTGCGCGTCGTCTCGCGCCGCGGCTCCGTCGAAGCGCCGGTCCGCTACGACGCGAACCTGCGCCCGGGCCTCGCGTTCATGAACCTCCACTTCCCGGACGAGGTGGCGACGAACATCCTCACGATCGACGCGACCGATCCCAAGTCCGGAACGGCCGAGTTCAAGGCGACGGCGATCCGCCTGGAGGTCGTGTAGTGCCCGACCTGCGCCTGCTCTCGGCGGAGCCGACGGACGCCGAGCGCGCGGCGATCGACGCGGTCGTCGGCGACGCCGGAGCGAGCGGCAACCGGGTCGGGCGCAGCGACACGACGCGCCGCCACCTGCTCCTGCCCGCCCTGCGCGCGGCGCAGCGGCGCGTCGGCTGGGTGAGCGAAGGCGCGCTCGGCCATGCGTGCCGCCGGCTCGAGGTGCCGCCGGCCGAGGCGTACGGCGTCGCGAGCTTCTACGCGCTGATCGCGCTCGAGGAGCGGCCGGCAGATGTGCTGCACGTCTGCACCGACCTCTCGTGCCGGCTCGCCGGCGCGGCGGTGCCGGAGGGAGCCCATCCGAGCCCGTGCCTCGGGCTCTGCGAGCGCGCGCCTGCGTCGCTGCGGACGATCGCGGGCGAGCAGCCGCGCGAGCTCCAGCTGCCGGAGACGGGACCGCCGCTGCCGCAGGCGGGAGAAATGGGCCTGCGCCTGCTGCGCCGGATCGCCGCCGGCGTCGACCCGGAGTCGCTCGACGCGTACCGCGCGCACGGCGGCTATGCGGCCCTGCGCCGCGCGGTCGAGCTCGGCCCCGCGGGCGTCCTGCGCGAGGTGAGCGAGTCGCGGCTGCTCGGCCGCGGCGGCGCCGCGTTCCCGACGGGAGTGAAGTGGGAAGCCGTGGCGCGCCAGCCGGTGCGTCCGCACTACCTCGTCTGCAACGCCGACGAGTCGGAGCCCGGGACCTTCAAGGACCGCGTGCTGATGGAGTGCGACCCGTTCGCGCTCGTCGAGGCGATGACGATCGCGGCGTACGCGACCGGCTGCGAGCGCGGCTACGTCTACGTGCGGGCGGAGTACCCGCTCGCGCACGCGCGGCTCGAGCGTGCGTTCGAGCTGGCGCGTGCGCGCGGATTCCTCGGCGTCGACGTGATGGGCGCCGGCTTCGACTTCGACCTCGAGCTGCGCATCGGCGCCGGCGCGTACGTGTGCGGCGAGGAGACGGCGCTGTTCCAGTCGATCGAGGGCTACCGCGGCGAGCCGCGCAACAAGCCTCCCTTCCCCGTCGAGGTCGGCCTGTTCGGGAAGCCCACCGTCGTGAACAACGTCGAGACCCTCTTCAACGTCCTCGAAATCGTGTCTGACACCGGGACGCGTTACGCGGAGACAGGTACAGAAGGGTCGACGGGGACGCGCCTCTTCTGCGTCTCCGGCCACGTCGCTCGGCCGGGCCTGTACGAGGTGCCGTTCGGGACGCGGCTGTCCGAGCTGCTCGCCCGCGCCGAGGCGCGGCCGCCGAAGGCCGTCCTGCTCGGCGGCGCCGCCGGCTCGTTCCTGCGCCCGGACCAGCTCGACCTGCCGCTCACGTTCGAGGATGCGCGCGCACGCGGAGTGTCTCTGGGCTCCGGCGTCGTCATCGTCTACGACGAGTCCGCGGACCTCGCCGGCGCCGTCCTGCGCATCGCCGAGTTCTTCCGCGACGAGTCGTGCGGCCAGTGCGTCCCCTGCCGCGTCGGCACCGTCCGCCAGGAGGAGGCGCTGCACCGGCTGGCGTCGGGCAGGGCGAACGGCAACGAGCTGGAGGTGCTGGCGGACCTCGCGCAGGTGATGCGCGACGCGTCGATCTGCGGACTCGGCCAGACCGCGGCGAGCGCCGTCGAGTCGGCGCTGGCGAGCTTCGGGGTGCTCGCCCCGTGACCGCCGTCTCCGTCGCCGCGCCGAAGCGGATGGTCGAGCTGACCGTCGACGGGCAGGCCGTGCGCGTCACCGAGGGCTCGACGATCCTCGACGCGTGCCGGCGGCTCGGCATCAAGACGCCCACCCTCTGCTACGGCGACACGCTCACACCGGTGAACGTGTGCCGCGTCTGCGTCGTCGAGCTCGAAGGCGCGCGCACGCTCGCGCCGTCCTGCTCGCGCAAGGTCGAGCCGGGAATGGTCGTGCACACGGACTCGCCGCGCGTACAGACGAGCCGGCGCCTCGTGCTCGAGCTGCTCGGCTCGTCGGTCGACCTCTCCACCGCGCCGGACGCGCTGCGGTACATCGAGGAATACGACGCCGACCCGGCGCGGTTCGGCACGGACTCGCTGACCGTGGCGCAGGCGGTCAAGGTGGACAACGACCTCTACGTCCGCGACTACTCGAAGTGCATCCTCTGTTACAAGTGCGTCGAGGCCTGCGGCGAGGACCACCAGAACACGTTCGCGATCGCCGTCGCCGGCCGCGGGTTCGGGGCGCACATCTCGACGGAGCTCGACGTCGAGCTGCCGGAGTCGGCGTGCGTCTACTGCGGCAACTGCGTCGCCGTCTGCCCGACGGGCGCATTGATGGCGAAGAGCGAGTTCGACCTGCGGCAGGCGGGGACGTGGGACGAGTCACGCCAGGAGCAGGTGGACACCGTCTGTCCCTATTGCGGCGTCGGCTGCAACCTGACGCTGCACGTCCAGGACGGGGACATCGTCAAGGTCACCTCGCCGGACGACCACGACGTCACGCGCGGCAACCTCTGCGTCAAGGGGCGCTTCGGCTACGAGTTCGTGCGGAACCGGCCGGGGGCTAGCGCTTCGCGCTGACCGCCTGCGCGAGCGCGGCGAGCGTCTTCGGTCCGAGGATGCCGTCCGTGGCGAGCTTGGCGGCGCGCTGGAAACGGGCGACGGCGCGCTGGGTCGCCGGGCCGTACTTGCCGTCGATGGTGCCGGGCGAGTAGCCGAGGCTCTTGAGCGCGCGCTGCAGGATCGTCACCTGCGCTCCCTTGTCGCCGAGCTTGAGCGTGCCCGCCGGGATGCGGATCGACGTGCTCGCCGGAGTGGTCGACGGGGTGGTGGTCGCCGCCGGCGTCGTCGTCGTCACCTCCGGCGTCGCCGCGCCCTTGTGCCCGCCGCCGGAGAAGACGCCTGCGGCGGCGAGGCCGATCAGGACCAGGACGGCGAGGACGGCGGCCCCGAGTCCCAGCCGTGCGTTCCTGGAGACGCCCTGGACGCCGCGAAAGCGCTCGCGGGCGCCGTCGCTCCGGGCGAGCCAGTCGTCGGTGCTCGCCGGGCCGGCACCCGTCGGCGTCCACGGCTCCATCGTCGCGCGGTCGACCCTTCGCCTGCGCCGAGGCGACTCGAGCTCGGGCTCGGCAAACCAGTCGTCGAGATCCCGGTCGCGTTCGGTGTCGCGACCCGCCATCGTGGTACGTGCACGGTACCGCGTCCGGGGCCCGCGGAACAGGCGGGACCCCAGGATCGCCGGCGATGCTTCACGAGCGATGCCGGCCCCGGCGTTCGTACGTGCCGATGAGCTCGGCTGTAGCAAGCGTCCGTCCTGCGAGCGCCCGCTCGACGTCGCGCCGGCGCGCACCGGGCTCGAGGTCGAGGTCGCCGGCGAGCGCGTGGAGCCGGAAGACGTAGCGATGGGGCTTCCCGGGCGGCGGGCAGGGGCCCCGGTAGCCGATCGTGCCGAAGTCGTTGCGACCTTCGCGCGGGACGGCCTCGCCGGCGCCGAGGCCGCCGGCGGCGGGGACGAGCCCCCAGGCCGTCCAGTGGGTGAAGGAGCCGCCGGGCGCGTCGGGGTCGTCGACGAGAAGGGCGAGCGAGCCTGTTCCCGCGGGGACGTCCACCCAGGCGAGCGGTGGGGATACGTCCTCGCCGTCGCAGGCGTGGCGCTGCGGAATCGGCTCGCCGTCGGTGAACGACCGGCTGGTCAGCTCCACACGTACGTTCTAGCACGCTCCGCCCTGCTGCCCCGCTTGCCCCGGCGGGTGGCGGTATCGTCGGTGACGGCGTCGAGGAGTAGGCTCGGTTGGGCGACGAACAGGGGAGCGATGGCTGCCGGCCTCAGGCGAATGCGGCGCATGTTCGAGCGGGCGTCGGAGGACGTCCGCGCGGCGCTGGCGAGGGATCCGGCGGCTCGGTCGGCGGTCGAGGTCGTGCTGGCGTACCCGGGGGTGCATGCGTTGTGGATACACGCGTTCGCGCATGCGTTGTATGTCCGTAGGCATGTCACGCCGGCGCGGTTGGTCTCGCATCTCGGCCGTTTTCTGACCGGGATCGAGATTCACCCCGGCGCGCGGATCGGCAGGCGGGTGTTCATCGACCACGGGATGGGCGTCGTGATCGGGGAGACCGCTGAGGTGGGGGATGACTGCCTGCTCTACAAGGGGGTGGTGCTGGGCGGGACGTCGCTTGCCCGCGGCAAGCGCCATCCGACTCTGCACCGGGGGGTGACGGTCGGCTCGAACGCGTGCATCCTGGGGCCGATCGAGATCGGCGAGGGGGCGCGGGTCGGAGCAGGGTCGGTAGTCGTGAAACCCGTGCCGGCGGAGGCGACGGTCGTCGGGGTGCCCGGCCGGATCGTCCGGGCGGTCGAGCCTCATCCCGAGCCCGACCTCGAGCACGGCAGGCTCCCCGACCCGTTGATGGGCGACCTGCGAACCGTGCTGCGGGTCGAGCGCGTGCTCGAGGAGCGGCTGCGCCGGATCGAGGAGCAGCTCGGCCTCCAGTACGCAGAGGAGGTGGAGGAGATCGGTCGCCTCGCCTCGGAGCTGGAGGGGTTCGACGAGGGGGGAGGCATCTAGCTGCCTCCAGGCCAGAGGGAAGGGAGAAGCATGCGCGTTGCCAACGACGTCACGGAACTGGTCGGCAGGACACCCCTGGTGCGGCTGAATCGGGTCACCGAGGGCTGCGTCGCCGAGGTCGTCGCCAAGCTCGAGATGTTCAATCCCGCCTCGAGCGTGAAGGACCGCATCGGCGTGGCGATGATCGACGCCGCCGAGCGCGAGGGCCTGGTCAGCTCACAGACGGTCTTCGTCGAGCCGACCAGCGGCAACACCGGCATCGCGCTCGCCTTCGTCTGCGCGGCACGCGGCTACCGGCTCGTCCTGACGATGCCCGAGACGATGAGCGTCGAGCGGCGCGCCCTGCTGCGGGCGCTCGGCGCCGAGCTGATCCTGACGCCCGGCGGCGAGGGAATGAGCGGAGCGCTTGCCCGAGCGGAGCAGATCGTCCAGGAGCGGCCCCACCACCTGATGCTGCAGCAGTTCAGGAACCCCGCCAACCCCGCCATCCATCGAACGACCACCGGCCCGGAGATCTGGTCCGACACGGACGGCAAGGTGGACATCCTCGTCTGCGGCGTGGGCACAGGAGGCAGCGTCACGGGAATCAGCGAGTACATCAAGCCGCTCAAGCCGTCTCTCCACGTGATCGCGGTCGAGCCGGCCGCTTCCGCCGTCCTCTCCGGCGGAGCGAGCGGCCCTCACCCGATCCAGGGGATCGGAGCCGGCTTCAAGCCCGACGTCCTGCGCTTGGAGCTCGTCGACGAGATCGAGACCGTCGAGAACGACGACGCCGTCACGATGACCCGGCGGCTCGTGCGCGAAGAAGGGCTGCTGGTCGGGATCTCGTCGGGCGCCGCCGCGCACGTGGCCTGCCGCGTCGCCTCGCGACCGGAGAACAGCGGCAAGCTCGTCGTCGTGATCCTGCCGGACACCGGCGAGCGCTACCTCACGACACCGACCTACGCCGAGCTCGCGGGGGGCGATGCCTGAAGCGCGCCGATCGTGAAGAGCCTCGTCGTGCCGATCAGGGGAGACACGGATGGTGGCCGCGCCTGCCGCGGCGACGATGCTCGCGAACGCCACAAGGGAGCCGCCCATGTCCGCGGGCCTGCCCCGGCCGCGCCCGGCCGTCGTGTTTGCCGTCCCCGTCCTTGTCGGCCTGATGCTGACGCTGTTCGCCTGGCCGTCCGCGCGGCTTGCCCCGCGCGACCTGCCGCTCGGCGTCGTCGGCCCGGTGCCCGACGCTTTCGCGGCTGGCGGCTCGTTCTCCGTCCACCGGTACGCCGACGCGGCGGCCGCGCGGCACGGGGTCAGACAGCGCAAGGTCTACGGGGCGGTCGTCGGCTCGTCGCAGGGGACGACGCTCTACGTCGCCTCGGCGGCGAGTCTGCTCGTCGCGCAGCTGCTCGAGCACGCGTTCGCGGCGCCGGCCGCGTCTGGCCCGCAGGCGCGCGTCGTCGACGTCGTGCCCGCCGACCCGCAGGACCCGCGCGGCGCGGCGCTTGCCTCGTCGGTGCTGCCGCTCGTGCTCGCGGGCATCGTCGCCGGATTTGCGCTCGGTTTCGGGCTGCGGCCCGGGCTGACGCAAGCCGCCGGGCTCGTCGCCGCGTCGGTGCTGGCCGGCCTCGTCGCGATCGGGATCGTCCAGGGCTGGCTCGGCGTCCTCGGCGGCTCCTGGGCGGAGAACGGCGGCGTACTGGCGCTGACGATGCTCGGGATCAGCGCGGCGATCGCCGGGCTCGGCACGCTGATCGGCCTCTGGGGCTTCCTCCTCGGCGCCGGACTGATGATGGTGATCGGCAACCCGTTCTCGGCCGTCTCCTCCGCACCGGAGCTGCTACCGAAACCTGTGGGCGTGATCGGGCAGTTGCTGCCGCCCGGCGCGGGCGGGAATCTGCTGCGCTCGACGGCGTTCTTCGACGGCGCGGGCGGTGCAGGCCACCTCGCGGTGCTGCTCGCCTGGGCGGTGCTCGGCCTCGTTGCGGTGTGTGCCGGCGCGCTGCGGCGGCGGCCCACACCGCCGCTGCGTCCTGGTCGTGGGTTTCCCGGACGTCTCTGATCCCGGTGGTCGGACTACGGACATCGAAGCCGCCTAGCGACACGGAGCGTTCCCCGCACCGGTGATCAGTGACGTCGGGCGAGCGCGGCATCCACGACGAGCGCGCCGGCGGCCGCGCCTGCGATCAGGGCCGCCGCGAACGGGGTCGGAGCCGCGAGGGCCAGCGTCCGGCGCAGCGGTGCGAGCGTCGTCGCGGCGGCGACCATGAGCGCCGTGGCGCCGATTGCGGGGAGCACCGGCGACGCAGGACCTGCGTCGGCCAGCCCGACGGCCGCCGACTGCGCGAGCTGTGTCGCGATGATCGCGCCGAAGCCGACGACCTGTGCGACCTCGGGCCCCGCGGCCCGACGTGCCGCGACGAACGCCGCGTACGTCGGTAGGGCGGTCGCAACGGCCCGGCGCACGATCTCCCGGCGAAGCGGCGCGCCGAGCGACGCGCCGCCCTCGCGGGCGAGCGCGCTCAGGTCGCGCTCGCGCGGCTCCTGCGAGGCAAGGGGGAAGACCGGGAGCACGTCGGATGCCAGGTTGACGGCGAGGACCTGGCGCGCGGTGAGCGGCGCTTCGCTCCCGAGCACGCTCGCGACGACGATGAAGGCGACCTCGCCGAGGTTCCCGCCGAGGAGGATCCCGAGCGCGCGGCGAGCGTTGGCCCAGAAGCTCCGTCCCTCGACGAGCGCCTCGACCAGCGAGGCGAAGTTGTCGTCGGCGAGGACGACGTCCGCCGCCTGTCGTGCGACCTCGGAGCCCGAGCGGCCCATCGCCACGCCGACGTCGGCGAGCCGGAGCGCCGGCGCGTCGTTCACGCCGTCGCCGGTCATCGCGACTGCGTGACCGCGACGCTGCAAGCTCTGCACGACCCGTAGCTTGTCGAGAGGGGCGATGCGGGCGATCACGCTCGCCCGCTCGAGCTGTGCGTCGAGCTCGTCGTCGGCGAGCGCGGTGATCGCCTCGCCGGAGACGACTCCGTCGACACCGGCCGGGAGCCCGATCTCGGCGGCGATGGCCCGGGCGGTTGCCGGGTGGTCGCCGGTGAGCATGATCGGGCGTACCCCCGCGGCCCGGCAGCGCATGACCGCCCCATGGACGCCTGGCCGGAGCGTGTCGCCGAGGCCGAGGAACCCGACGAGGACGAGCCCCCGTGGATCCTCCGGAGACGAACGTGCCGGCCCTTCGGCGACGGCGAGTACGCGCAGCCCGCGCTCGCCGAGGTCGGCCGCCCGTGCCAGGAGCTGCGCGCGGCCGGCGTCGTCGAGCGGTCGGTCACGGCCCTCGTCACGCACGGCGTCGCAGCGGCCGAGGAGCGCCTCCGGCGACCCCTTCGCGCGCAGCGCACCGCGAGCGATCACGGCGTGGAACGGTCGCGCCGGATCGAAGGGCGCTTCGGCGCCCCGGCGCGACGTGAGCCCGTCGTCGAGGCGCGCGAGACGTGCGGCCTCGAGCACCGCGACGTCGGTCGGGTGCGCTCCCGCAGACGACGAGCTGGGTCGCGGGCACGCGAAGGCGCCGTCGAGGAGGATCGGCCGTAGCTCGTCGGGGAGGTCGGGCGACGGCGGCGCCTCACGTGTCGGGGACGCGACGATGCGCACGCGGAGCCGCCCCTCGGTGAGGGTGCCGGTCTTGTCGACGCAGACGACGTCGACGCGCCCGAGTGCCTCCACGGCCGAGAGCCGCCGGACGAGCGCGTTGCGCGTCGCCAGACGCCGGCCGACCGACGCCTGCCCCATCCCGGCGAGAAGCGGGAGACCTTCCGGCACCGCTGCGACCGCAACGCTCGCTCCGAGGACGAGCTGGCCGGCGAGCGGCCGCCGTCGCACGAGGCCGGTCGCAACGACGAGCACGGCGCCGACCGTCACCGCCGGCAGGACCTCGCGCACCATCCGGCCGAGTCGGAGACCGAGCGGCGATTCCGGTGCCTTCTCCTCGAGCGCCTCCGCGAGGGTGCCGAGCCGTGTGTCCGGCCCGACCGCGAACGCGACCGCGCGGCCGTGACCGACGGTGACGTCGCTGCCGTCGAGGACAACCCTGCTCGCGTCGGAGCCGCCGTCGGCCGCCTTGCGAACGGGGAAGGACTCCCCGGTCAGGGAAGCCTCGTCGACCTGGAGCCCGTACGCCGTGATCACCCGCGCGTCGGCGACGATGCGGTCGCCGTGCGCGAGGAGCAGTACGTCTCCGGGCACGATCTCGTGCGCGGGGACGGTCATTCTCCGACCGCCGCGCAGCACACGGGCGGTCGGTCGCGTCAGATCCTCGAGCGCGGCGACTGCGCGGCCGACGTGCGACTCCTCGGCCGCCCCGAGCACGGCATTCGCAGCGACGACCGCGGCGATCAGCCCGACGTCCAGCAGCGATCCGGCCAGGAGGGACAGACCGGCGCCGACGGCGAGCACGGCAACGAGCGGTGAGCGGAGCTGCTCCCCGACGGCTCGCACGAACGCGTTGCCGGCGGTGCGACGGGCGACGGCACGGCGGCGTGAGGCGGCCTCCCTCAGGCTCAAGCCGCGCTCCCTCGCGCGGAGCGCGCGCAGGACTCCCTCGACAGTCTCGCGGCCCCAGCGTTCCGGTCGAGGGTCGCGAATGCGCAGAAGCGAGGAGCGCGCCGCCTCGCCGCCGCGGAGACGGACCGCGCCGGCACCGACCGCTGCGAGCGTGGCGAGGTTCAGACTCGCTGCCGACCGCGTCATCTCTGGGCGCCGGCGCGTCATCAACAGGCCGCCGGCGACGCATTCGGACGCCGCAAGCAGCACCGCATCCCGCTCGGCTTGCGCGAGCAGTTGGAGCGTCTCCACGGCTCCGGCGACTGCGCGAAGGTCGGGAGCGAAGAGGTCGACGTGCGCCGCGAACCGGCTCGTGCGACCCGTCGTCAGTGCGATCGACAGGTCGGCGGCGGCGAGGAGGCCATCCGGCTCCGGGGTGTCGACGACAGCCGCCACAATGGCGCCGCCCGCCTGCAGACGGCGAGCAGCGCGCTCCGCCTCGCCGTCCGCGGCGAGCTCGATCCCTGCCAGGGAGGCGAGCCGGCGCGCGCTGGGCGCTTCGTCGGCGCCTGCGGCGAGCAGGAGCTCGACGCCGCAGCGCCGACACGTCGACACGAGCTGCTCGACTCCGGGATCGAGGCGTGGGCAGAGCCCGATCAGCGCGAGCTGCCGACCGCTCGAGGCCTCTGCCAGGCGCAGCGGGTACTCGCCGCCCGCGCGCAGCCGGGCGGCAGGCCCGTCGCCGCGCGGCGCCGGCGCCAGGCGGTACGTCGTTCCCCGGACGACGCCCTCCACTGCTGCACCGTCGAACGACGCCTCCTTGGCGTCGCCCGGCTCGACGGCGGCGGCGACCGGCCCCCACGGCATCCCGGCCTCGTCCGCCAGGGCGAGACCGATCCGGAGCGCTTCCCCCTCGGGCAGCGTGCGGCTCGTGACGGTTCCCACCTCGAGCCCGTCGCAGAGGGCACGCGCGCAGTCGACCAGCACAACTCCCGGAAGCTGCAACCGCCGGCGTGCGCCGGGCACGGGCGTCAGGCCGAGGCGAACGAGTCGCGCCCACGCACCCAACTCGGCCGCGTCGGCGCCGACGAGCGCGGGGCGCGGGTCCACGACCATGAGCCAGGCCCCCGCCGCTGCCCGCCGCCGGCTGGCGACCCCGGCCCCCACGGCGCCGACGACGGCGAGCGGCGCGATGAGCATGTCGTAGCGCTCGTCCAGGGTCGGCGGGGCCGCGGTAATCCGGCGTGGCCTCGGCCACGGCGGCTCGTCCTGCAGCTCGAGCGTGAAGGTGCCGCCCCAGAGCCGCGCACCCGCGGGAACCTCCACGCCGGAACGAACAGGAACCGGCAGCCCGTCGCGCCCGACCGTCGTGCCCGCGCCGTCGAGGATGCGCGCCCGTCCGGCAGCCCGCCCTCCGTCTCGCACCGCGATCCGCCGGCCGAGTGCGACGCCGGCCTGGATCTCGAGGCGTCGCAGGTAGCCCTGCCATGCCGACCGCGTCGCCTGGGCCGAGGTCAGTCGCCGAAGGTTCGTCGCCGCGCCGACTGCGAGACCCAGCATGCTCCCGGAGTACGCGAGCGCGCCGAGGGCCGCGAGCTCGAGCGCAACCTCGACGGGCTCCGGCGCGGAAGGGCGGTGCCCGGCGGCTCTGCGCAGCGCGCGGCCGTCGCGAACGAGACCGATCACCGCCGCGACCAACGCGGCACCCGGATGCGCAGCGGGCGCCCGGCGAATGCCCCGGCGCACTGCGACGACGACGAGGCCCGCGACCGCCGCCGCCAGGACGGCCGCGCTCTCGGCGAGGGCTTCGGTGTCAGACGTACGCGCCGGCGGGGGAGGATCGGCCGGGAGGCCCTTCGCCGGGTCGTCCTCGGCGGGGTCGCCCTCGGCTGGCGGGGTCGTGCGGGCGGCCAGCGCGTGGACGGCCGCGAGGACGGAGCCTGCGTCGACCTGCCGCTCGTCGAAGCAGATCAGGATGTTCCCGGTCAGCCGGTTGGCGCGCACGACCGTGGCGCCGGGAACGCACCGTACGAGCTCATGCAGGTGCGCGTCGCCCTGCTGCCAGCGCTCGGGCCAGTGCACGCGAAACCTGCCGTCAGCGGCATGCAGAACAGGGGGAACGTCCTCTCCATTCACGACCGGTGCCCCCTCGGCGGCCGAGCGACCGTCGCCCGCCGCGGAATCTCGATTCGACGCTAGCCGGTTGTGTGGCGACGCCTGGCTGTCTTGGCCTCGGCCCAGATGTCCTCGGCCTCCTCGCCGGCGCGGGCACGCCCGCGCTCGACGAGACGCCGTGCTGAACGTTCGAGCCGGGACAAGAGCGCTTCCGCCCGCTCGTAGGCGGACACCCCCCGGTCACCGTTGTGCGACGCCGCGCTCAAGCGCCGACCTCCGCGGCTTCCATCTTCTTCTTTTCCTTCGGCGTCGGCTCTGCCTTCTCCGGCTCGCGGTGACCGACGGCGCGCGCTTCGCGCACGACCTCTCCGGCCTCCGTCGATGCCGCGTGCGCAACCTCCTCGGCCTCGTGCGTGACCCCACGCGCCGCGGCGACGACTGCATCGCCCGCCGTGAGCGCGCCCGCCAGCCCGTACACGACACCCTTCCGCAGCACACGCCGGATCCGCGGCGAGAAGACAGCCGCAGTCATTCCTGACGCGACCCACGCGTTCATGATCCAGCACCTCCCAGGCTAGAAACGCATACACCATCGACCTGCTGGACGGCGCAGCCATCGGGGAAAGCCACGAAACGAAATGGGGCTTTCTGGTGAAGGCGTCGTGAAACATCGGAGACGGGCGTCGGAGCCGATCGGCGGACGGCGTACGGTCACGCCATGAACTGGAGCCGCTTGAGGCTGGTCGTTCGTGTCGTGGTCAGCGTGCTCGAGGTCGTCGGCCTCGTCCTCGCGCTGATCGCGTAGTCCCAGGGCTGCGGCGGGCGCGCCTCACGCGCCCGCCTCGACGCCCTCGGCGCACTCGCGCAGGGCCCGGCTGTGCGCCCGTCGTGCGAGCTCGTGGCCGATCACGATCACGCCCGCGACGGCCAGTCGATCACGTCGAACGCGGCCATCGCAGGAGTCCCGCATAGGATCCGCTGCATGACGCGTTATCTGCACACGATGGTCCGGATCACCGATCCAGAGAAGAGCCGCGCCTTCTACGAGGCGCTCGGGCTCGAGTTCCGCCGCGACATGGACATCGTCCGGGGCGGCGAGCGGGAGGCGACGAACTACTTCTTCGGCGTGCCCGGCCAGGAGGAGGAGCTCGAGCTGACCTACAACCACGACGGGCGGACGTACGAGCTCGGAACGGGCTACGGGCACGTCGCCTACGCGGTCGACGACCTCGGCGAGACGCTCGCCTCGCTCGCAGCGCAGGGCATCGAGCCGGAGCGGGAGCCGTACCGCGTCCGCGAGGGCGGCGCGCTCATCTGCTTCGTCCGCGACCCCGACGGCTACCGGATCGAGCTCATCGACCGCAGCGGTCGCTAACCGCCGTAGCCGGGGTTGCCGACGTCGCGGTACAGTGCCTCGATGTTGTTGCCGTCCGGGTCGAGGAGGTAGGCGGCGTAGTAGCCCGGCGCGTAGTCGCGGAGACCGGGCTCGCCGTTCGACCGGAACCCCGCGGCGGTCCCCGCGCGGTGGAAGGCGTCGACCTCCGCACACGACCTCGCGTGGAAGCAGAGGTGCAGCCCCGTCGTCGGCGGCGTGCGCGCAACGACGTTGACGCGCGTGAAGCACGCCTCGCCCGCGTGCTCATGGAGCTTCGGGATCCCGAGCGGCGCGAGCACCGTCTCGTAGAAGACGCTGCGCTCGAGGTCGCTCACGTGCAGGTCGAGGTGCTCGACGATCGGTCGCGACCAGTCCCACGCGTCCGAGTGCATCGGGAGAGTGTCGCACCTGATCGGGCGGTCGCCGTGCTTCGTGCCCACGACGAAAAAACCCGGGGCCCATTCCAGCCGCCGCTGCGGTTGCCTTTCCGCGAGATCTGACTACAGTCAGCACACGCTCGTCCGAGCGTGCTCTGCGGAGAGGGGTCTGTGGGAAGTCGCTTCACCGTTGGGTTGGGGTGCTCGATCGTCGTCGCGCTCGTGCTCGCGGGCGCGTGCCGTGCGGGAGGCGGCAACTACGTCTTCGCGGGTGGGACGCCGGCCGAGCAGGCGCAGGTCCACGCGGCCCTCGAGGCGAGCAGCTTCGACTGGGGCCTCGTCCCGCTCCAGGTGACGATCCACATCGCGCGCGGCATCCCTCAGTCGTATTCCACGCCCGGCCAGATCTGGCTCGACGCGAACCTCCTCGATGCGGGCACGTTCTCGTGGGGGGTCGCACAGATGGAGTACGGGCAGCAGGTGCAGTTCGCGCTGCTCGGCGAGACGATGAAGGCGCGGCTGACGGCACTGCTCGGCGCACGCCAGTGGTGCTACGAGAGCACATCGCTTCCCCGTGGCGAGAACGGCTGCGAGCGCTTCGCCGCGACGCTCGCGTGGGCATACTGGCCCACCGGGGAGAACTCGATGAAGCCCAGCGGCCCCGGCGACTGGTCGGCCTCGATGAACGCTGCCGACTTCCGCGCCCTTCTCGCCCAGCTCATCGGCGCCCCGGACCCGATCGACGCGCTGTGGCGCCGCGACCTCGCAGGCCGGCTGGGCGTGCGCGCTTCCCTCTCCGACCGCAGGCGCGAACGCTAGGAGGGCTTGGCCCTCCTAGGAGATCTCGTAGCGCAGGAACAGGTGGCTGCCGCTCCGGCGCAGGGACGACAGCGCCGTCTCCACCCGCGTGCCGGGGAGCAGCTCGACGCTCTCGGCGAGCCCGAGCCGCCTGCCGGGACCCCGTCCGGCCACGAGAGGCGAGAGCGTGAGGAAGAGCTCGTCGACGAGCCGCGCCGCGAGGAGCTGCGCGAATACGGTAGGCCCGGCCTCCGACAGGATCACCGCGTGCCCGCGCCGGTGCAGCGCGGCGACGGCGAGCGCCGGATCGACGAGGTCTCCCTCGTTCACGGCGACGACCTCCGTCGCCGGCGGTACGGCCGCCCGCACCTCCGCGGCGGCGCCCTCGGTGGTGAGGACGAGTGCGCCCTCGGCGAGGATCGGATGCGCCGGGTCGAGTGAGCCGCCCGCGGTCAGCACCGCGACGGCGGGTCGCTCGGGTCGCCCGCGCTCGCGGCGCAGCTCGGCGAACGCGGCCGCGGCCGCCGGGTAGACCCGCTCGGGCCGCCACGTGCCCCGTCCGGACGCGCGGAGCGTGCGCGAGCCGACGAGCACGACGTCGGCGGATGCGCGCAGCAGTCCGACGAGAAAGCGGTCGGCTTCGCTCTCGTCCGAGACGAGCGCGTTCGAGCGCTCGATGTCCGGGATCGCGACGACACCGTCGAGGGTCTGCACGAAGTTCGCGACGAGGCACGGCTCGGGCAGGCCGAACGGCCCGCCGTACAGCCGCCGCAGCTCGGCGGGCAGCTGCCATTCGGGCAGGCCGGGCCGCTCGTCGAGGAGCTCGAGCGGTGTCAGCGGCTGTGCACCTGGGCGAGGAACTCCCGGCGGAGGTCGGCATCCTCGTCGTATGCGCCACGCCAGAAGGTCGTCACCGTCCGCGAGCCCTCCTCGGCGACGCCGCGCATCTGCGTGCACAGGTGCGCCGCCTCCAGGTGCACCGCGACGCCGCGCGGCTCGACGAGGTCGACGAGGGCGTCCGCGATCTGCTCGCCGAGCCGCTCCTGCACGGTGAACCGGCGGGCGTAGAGGCGTACGAGTCGCGTCAGCTTCGAGATGCCGAGGATCTCCGGGCCGGCGACGTACGCGATGTGCGCGACGCCGTGGAACGGCAGCGCATGGTGCTCGCACAGCGCGAAGAACGAGATCGGCCCCTCGACGATCTGGCTGCGGGCGCCCTCCGCATGAGCCGGACGCTCGGCCGGGAACGCCGTGCGCAGCTTCGGGTCGCCGTCGTAGCCGGCGGTGGCGTCGAACATCGCCTGCAGGAACCGCCGCGGCGTGTCGTGTGTTCCCGGCGTGTTCAGCTCCATGCCGAGCGCCGACAGGATCTCGCCGATGTAGCGCTCGTAGCGCTGCCAGTCGCCCGGGGCGATGTGGCGCGGCTCGGCCTCCTCCCAGCGCGTTGCCAGCTCGACGACGTTTCTCACCAGGCCTCCTCCTGTAGGGATCCGAAGCCGCGCAGCAACAGCTCGCGTCGAAGCGCGAGCACGCCGACGACGGCGAGCTCTCCGACGGTGATCCAGACGAACGCGAGCGGCCGGCCGAGCGCGACGCAGATCCCGAGGGCTGCGAGCTGCGGCGTCATGCCCATGTTCGCGAGCACCCAGACCGTTGCGCGGTCGTGGTAGGCGAGGCGGGCCTCGGGCAGCGCGTCGCGAAGCCGCCACGCGGCGAAGCGTTCGACAAGCCGGTCCTGCGGCGCGTACACGAGCCCGTAGAGGCGACGGAGCAGCGCGGTGGGACGGCCCTCGGCACCCGCGTCGGGCGCCCGGGCTCCGTCGCGCTCCGCTCGGTAGAGCCGCTCGACGTTGAAGTTGACGCTGAGCACCGCGGTCAGCGCGAGGAAGGCCACGCCTGCGGCGAGCGCGTTCCGCGTGTACCAGCCAAGC
>Ga0335070_10002870_pt1 | contig 20054 bp, 25 predicted proteins | sample Lox_Sample_13_FD_206722 | JGI IMG/M metagenome (GOLD analysis project Ga0335070, IMG submission 206722) | Soil microbial communities from Loxahatchee National Wildlife Refuge, Florida, United States - Lox_Sample_1.3 | ecosystem: Environmental > Terrestrial > Soil > Wetlands | place: USA... | reverse complement strand
GCCGCCAACTAAGTTGCTACTCTTTCCCCGATGGAATAAGGATCTCGTCCGCGTGACTGATGCGGATGAACTGGATACTCCGATGAGCGGAAATTCAGTCGCCAACTCGCGCCCACAAAAATTCTGAGCGGGACAAAATTCTGCACCTCTCCTCCTCAGTTTTGAAGGCGGGCTGGAGTGGCGGTCGAAGTATGAGGTCCCGATCGCGGGGCGCCTACTGCGCCTGGCTGCCCGGCGGAGCGCCGCCTCGATCGGCATCGGATGCTCGCACCACGCCAATTCCGGTTTCATCCAGCGGACCGGTCGCGACCGTGTGCTCGACGTTGAGATCCACCGTCATTATCTGGCTCGCCGCGTTGCTGCGGTACATTCCCTTGAGTGGTGGCACGTCGGCGTAGTCGCGTCCGACGGCCACTCTCACGTGGCGTTCGTCGGTGCGATAGCGATGAGTCGGATCGAAGCCGGTCCATCCCGAGCGCGGCAGCCACGTTTCGATCCATGCATGGCTCGCCTGCTCGCCGAGCGACGCGGCGCCGGCGGACGCTAGCGTGGGCGCGAGATAACCCGAGACGTAGCGGACGGGCACGCCTGCCAGGCGCAGCAGTCCGATGGTCAGATGCGCGAAATCCTGACACACTCCGCTGCCCGTCTTCAGGATGTCGTCCACGCTCGAGTGCACGTGGGTGCGCGCCTTCTGGTAGTCGAACTGGTCGCGCACCCAGGCCACGATGCGCGCGACGTAGCAGCCGACGTCCTCGGTGTCGCCCGGCCGCGCCATCCAGAACATCTTCTGCAGCCGCTCGCTGAACGGAACGTAATGGCTCGGATTCAGATACTCCCAGTAATCTCTGAGATGAACTTCGTCGTCGCGGAGAAAATCGCGGAACGTCATTTCGGGCCCTGGCTCCGCCAGCGTGTCGGGGCGCTCGACCAGCGAGTGTGCGACGATCGTCAGTTCGCGATGCGGCGCGCTTACCGACACCGAATGCGCGTGATTGCCGAAAAAGTCGCGGTAGGTAATCACGCTCGCGGGCTGGTCGATGCTCAGCTCGAACGAAAGGCATCGCTGCCCGGCCGCGTCAAGCGGCCGCAGCCTCAGTTCGTTGTGCGAGTCGTGCGCCGGCTGGTCGTACACAAACCGGGTCCTGTGGCTTATCCGCAGCAGCATCGATTCCGAGCTTACTCGAGCGACATGTAGCGATCGAACACGTGGTCGGACAGTCGTGCACAACCCGCTTCGACGCCGATCAGAAATTCGTGCAGTCCGCTCTCGATGGTCGTGGTGGCCGAACCCCCGTGAAGCATCGCGAGCAACTCCGCGCACGGCTGGGTTTCCGGCGCCGGTTCCCCTTCGCGCGACGCGATCCGTCCAAGCGCCTCGGCCGTCTGGTCGATAGAAAACCGCATCGAGCGCGGAAACGAGGGGTCGAAAACCAGGATCTCGACCACTCTATTGACCTGGATTGCGTTGCCGTATGTCTTGCGAAAGGCCTCGAACGCGGAGGCGCTGCGCAGCACCGCCGCCCACTGGCGAAGATCCGCGGGGCCGCCGATGTCTTCCAGCCGCGGCAGCAGGTAGTGATACTTCACGTCGAGCAGCCGCGACACATTGTCCGGCCGCTCAAGCATCGTGCCCAGCGCGAAGAGATCGTAAGTCAGATCGCGCGGCATCGTGTTCACGATGATTCCTTCGATGGTGTAGAAGTGGCGTTGCAGCTCGGCAAAGAAAGCCGAGACGCCCGCGGCGGCGAGCGTCTGCGCCGACCATCCCTGGGTCTCCAGGTAGAGCCGATTCACCGCCACCCAAAGCTCCGACGAGATCAGATGGCGCAGCGGACTCAGGTTGGCGCGCACCGAATCGATGCAACTCCGGATCGAGGACGGGTTCTCCTGGTCGAAGACGAAGAAGTCGATGACCGACGCCTCGGTGGCATGGGTATGCTTCGTCGCGAACAGCTCCTGCTCGGCGGTGATGCGGACCAGCGGCTCCCACGGCTCGAGGTCGCGCGGCGGGACCTCGAGCAGCAGATGATAGTTGACGTCGACCAGGCGCGCGCGCCATTGCGCGCGCTCGAGGTAACGCGCCGCCCAAAACAATGAACCTGCGATGCGCCGGAGCACTATTCTTCCAACACCCAGGTGTCCTTGCTGCCGCCGCCCTGCGACGAGTTGACGATGAGCGAGCCCTCGCGCAGCGCCACCCGCGTGAGTCCTCCGGCGAGCACTCGAGGCTTCTGCCCAAGCAGCACGAAGGGCCGCAGATCGACGTGGCGCGCCGCCAACGCCGGTTTGCCGTCGGTGGAAGATCCGACCAGGGTCGGATGCACCGAAAGCGGGAAGACCGGCTGCGCGATGAAGCCGGCGGGCGCCGCCTCGATGCGTTTGCGCGCCTCTGCCAGCTCCGCGTCCGTCGCGCGCGGGCCAATCACCACGCCGTAGCCGCCCGAGGCGCCAGTGGGTTTGACCACGTAGCGGTCGAGGTCGCGCAGCACGCGCTGCCTTACGTCCGGATCGCGCAACAAGTGCGTCTCGACGATCGGCAGCAGCGGTTCCTCGCCGAGGTAGTAGCGGATGATCTCCGGGGTGTAGGCGAACACGCCCTTATCGTCGGCGACGCCGGTGCCAATCGCGTTGGCCAGCGTCGCATTGCCTGCGCGCAGCACGGCGGTCAAGCCCGCAACGCCGAGCAGCGAATCGGGACGAAAAACCACGGGGTCGAGGAAGTCGTCGTCGATGCGGCGGTAGAGGACGTCGATCCGGCGAAGCCCGTGCACCGTCTTCATGAAGAGTTTGTGGTCCACGCACACCAGGTCGCGCCCTTCAACCAGCTCGATTCCCATCTGCTGCGAGAGGAACACGTGTTCGAAGAACGCCGAATTGAACGGCCCCGGCGTCAGCAGCGCGACGGTTGGGTCGCTGATGCCGGCCGGTGCAAGCTCGCGCAGGCATGCGAGCAGATACGCCGGATAGTTCTCGACGCTGCGCACTCGCAGGGCTCGAATCAGCTCGGGCATCAGGCGCGTCATGATGCGCCGGTTCTCGATCACGTAGGAAACGCCGGACGGCGTGCGCACATTGTCCTCGAGCACATGAAAGCGCCCGTCGGCGCCGCGCACCAAGTCGATTCCCGCAACCGTGACGTAAACCCCGCAGGGCGACATGATGCCGACGGCGGCATGGCGGAACTGCGGCGACCCGATGATCAGATCGCGCGGAATCACGCCGTCCTTGATAATTTGCGCCTCGCAATAGATATCGGCGACGAACGCGTTGAGCGCCCGCGTGCGTTGAATCAGTCCGGCTTCGAGTCCGGCCCAGACCTCAGCCGAGATAATGCGCGGGATCGGATCGAAGGGGAAAATTCGTTCTCCGCCTTCATGATCGCCGTAAACATTGAAGGTCACGCCCATCGTCTGGAACATCCGATGCGCGCGCTCTCCGAGTTCGGCGAGCCGGCGGGATTCCATCGCCAGCAGGTATGCGATGACCCGCGCGCACTCCGGCCGCGGGCGCCCCTCGGCGTCGAACATTTCGTTGATCGGCACGGGCGTGCTGGCCTGTGCCTGCCAACCGGGCACCGCAATGCCCGCCTGCTGTGCATCCATCGCGTCCACCTCGCGCGAGCGCCGATGCTTTCGTGCGGCTCGCACAAAGCGTGGCGCCTCAAGAGCAAGCGGCGTGCCCTCCCGCGCCGATATTTACGCCTGGGGAATTGCTATGACAGGCGCGCGCGCCGCAGTTGCGAGATCGCGCGCGTCAAGCGCGGGACCACGTCGGCGGAGCCGCCGCGCAAGCTCAGATCGCAAAGCCGAGTGATCTCGGATTCGTAGAGATTCACTTCGATCAAACGGCCGCCGCGCTCCTTGACCTCGAGCGCAAAGCCGGCCGCCGGATAAACCGTCGCCGAGGTCCCGCCCAGGATCACCAGGTCGGCGCGCGCCGAATGCTCGGCGCATTGGCGCAGTGCGTCGGCCGGGATGGGTTCGCCGAACGCGACCGTGTCGGCCTTCAGCATTCCACTGCACGTCGGACATGGCGGCGGCAGCACCTTGAGGCTGATCTCTTCGGCCTTGAAGCGCGCACCGCACTCGAGGCATCGGATGAGCTTCCAGTTGCCGTGAATCTCGGACAGCGCCTTGTGCCCGGCCTGGCGATGGAGGTCGTCGACGTTTTGCGTGATGAGAAAGCGCAGCACACCCATCTGCTCGAGCTCGACGAAGGCGTAGTGTCCGGGGTTGGGCTTGGCGATCTTGAGCGGCGCAAACAGTTCGTCGTCCTGCCGCCTGATCCGATCCTCCCATCCCTTCTTCGGATCGGCGAGGAAAATCTGGTAGCCGTTCATCGGCGGCTCGCCGTACTTGGTCCAGAGTCCCCCCGGACCGCGAAACGGCGGGATGCCGCTCTCGACCGACATTCCCGCGCCGGTAAGCGCGATCGCATACGTCGCGGCCAGCAGCATTTCGGCCGCCTGCCTTATCTGTTCGTCGGTTGCGTGTTCGGCGTCTTTCGCCATCGAACCAGCGTAACTCCCGAGCGCCGCGCGCGGCGACGCACGCTTAAATCCGAGCCTAGCACAATCGCATCGCGAGCCCTCAAGCGAATTCCGACGCGTCCTCGGCGTCGGGGCGGTTTGACGATACGCGGGCGCGCGCGCTAGGGAGAGGCGATGGACGCTTCGGCGCCGCTCAGGGTGATAGAGGTCGCCGGCGATCACGCGCGCATGGAGCAGGCGTGGGCGCTCCGCCGGCGCGTCTTTATCGAAGAGCAGCACGTGCCCGAGGAGATCGAGCTCGACGCCGACGACGCGCGGGCGATCCACGCGCTCGCGCTCGAGGGCGAGCGGCCGGTCGGCTGCGGCCGGATGCTGGAGCGTGACGGCTACGTCAAGATCGGGCGGATGGCGGTGCTGGCCGCGCGTCGCCGCGCCGGAGTCGGCCGCCGGCTGCTCGCGTTCCTGATCGAGCGCGCGCGCCGGCGCGGCTTCAAGCGCGCCGTGCTCGACGCCCAACTTCACGCCGAAGGCTTCTACCTCAAGCAGGGCTTCACGCCCGTCGGCGAAGTGTTCGAAGAAGCCGGCATCATGCATCGCAGGATGGAACGGGTGCTGTAAGCGCCGGTACGCGGTAAAGTCGCGAGAGTTCGCCAAAGTCGCGAAAATCTGCGAAATCGCGAAACCTGGCAAATTCGCGAAAGCCCGACAAATCTCGATCAACCCGAGCGTAACTTATGCCGCGGCGCGGCCTATTACTTGTATCGGGGGTGATGATGGCAAATGACGATCATGGGACGGCGGGCACTCGAAGCCGAAGATGAAACCCAAGGGCATGAAGACAAATGAGTAGCGCGATGGCATCCGCTCCAGCTCGCCAGGATCTTTCGATGCATCAGGCGGCGCCCGACGCCCGATTCAGAGGACGGCGAATCCAGCCGCTCACAATCCGTCTCAATCACTGGACGAACGTGCTGTTTATCGTGCTGATGGCCGGTAGCGGACTCGAAATCTTCGCCGCCTATCCCTCGCTGGGGCCGCAGGGCGGGCAATACGGATGGTATCCGCTGCAAGGAGTGGCGCCGCCGCATTGGCTACGGATCGGCAGATGGCTCGCGGGCGGACGGCATTGGCACTTCGCAATCGCCTGGTTCATGGTGCTGAACGGGCTCATCTACCTCGCCTACTTTTTCGGACGCGGCGAATGGCGCCGGCGGCTCTTCATTCCGGCGCGCGACGCGCGCAACGCGATCCGGATGCTCGGTTACTATCTGCGGGTGCTCAAGACACCGCCGCCGCCCGACTTTTACAACGGACTGCAGCGCCTCGCCTACAGCTCGATCGTCGTAATCATAACTCTGCAAGTGCTCTCGGGACTGGCGCTCTACAAGCCGGTCCAGCTTCACTGGCTATTGGCGCTGTTCGGCGGTTATGACGCGGCTCGCGTCGTCCATCTGCTCGGCCTGGTGCTGATCGCGACGTTCGTAGCGACCCATATCGTGCTGGTCTCGCTTCATCCGCGCGCGTTGTTTGCGATGATCACCGGAGGCAAACGTGGCTAGGATCATCACGCGGCGGCAGTTGCTGACGGGGTTCGCCGCGACGGCGCTGCTCGCCGGATGCGACGCGCGCCATCCGGTAACCGCCTTTCTTAACGGCATGCTGCGCTTCAACGAGCGCTTCGAGGGACTGCTGTTCTCGCGCTCGCGCCTCGCGCCCGAGGAGCCAGCAAGCGCACTCACGCCGGAGAGCGCGCTTCCGGTCTACTACATCGCCGACGATCTGCCGCTTGCGCCCGCTGGATGGTCGCTGAAGGTGGGCGGGATGGTCGCGCGTCCGGGCCTGTACACGCTCGATCAGCTTAAGGCGATGCCGCGCACCAGCATGCGCGTGCGCCATCACTGCGTCGAGGGATGGTCGGCGGTGGCGGAGTGGCACGGCCTGCGAATCAGCGAGCTGGCGCGCGCGGTCGGAATGGATCCCCGGGTGCGCTACGTCGAGTTCCGCTCGTTCGACGCAGGATACTGGTCGTCGTGGGACCTCGGCAGCGCGCTTCATCCACAGACGCTGCTTGCCTACGGGATGAACGGTCACGAGCTGCGTCCCGATCACGGCGCTCCGCTCAGAGTCTATTCGGCGATCAAGCTCGGCTACAAAAGCGTCAAGTACCTGACCGAGGTGAATTTTCTGCCCGAGCGCCCCGGTGGCGGCTACTGGGAAGATCAGGGCTACGACTGGTTCGCCGGCGTGTGAACGCGCCGCGAATACTCAGTCCATCGGAAGGCCGACGTAGTTCTCGGCGAGCGATTGCGACGCGGCATTAGAGCAGACGACGTATTCGAGCTCGGCGAGCTGTCGGCGCTGGTCGAAGGCGTTCGCGTCCTCGAAGCGATGGAACATCGAGGTCATCCACCACGAAAACCGCTGCACCTTCCAGACCCGGCGAAGACAGGTCTCCGAGTAACGATTGAGCGCGCTGGGTGACCCGCTCGCATAGAACTCGCCGAGCGCCCGCGCGAGCATCCGCACGTCCGCGATCGCCAGATTGAGCCCCTTCGCTCCGGTCGGCGGCACGATATGCGCCGCGTCGCCTGCGAGAAAGAGGTTGCCGTGCTGCATCGGCTCGACCACGAAGCTATGCATCGGCGTGATGCCCTTCTGTACGATCGGCCCGCGCTTGAGGATGAAGCCGCCGTCCGTTTCGAAGCGGCGCTCAAGCTCGTCCCAGATTCGATCGTCGGGCCAGTCGCCGATTTCTTCGTCCCGCGCGACCTGAAGATAGAGCCGCGTGAGCTCGGGCGAGCGCATGCTGTGCAACGCGAAACCGCGCTCATGGCGGGAGTAGATCAACTCGTCGGAGGACGGTTCGACCTCGGCCAGGATGCCCAGCCAGGCGAAGGGATAGACGCGATTGAATTCGGCAAGCACGCCCGGCGGGAGCGACGGCCGGCATATGCCATGAAAGCCGTCGCATCCGGCAATGAAATCGCATCGCGCCTCGACCGCCTCGCCGCCCGCGCGAAAGCGAATCGCCGGTGCCGCGCTATCGACGCCGTGGATGCTCACGGCTTCGGCGGAAAAAAATATCTCTCCGCCCGCGGCCAGCCGAGCATCGGTCAGATCTTCGACGACCTTGTTCTGTCCGTAGATCGTGATCGCTTTTCCGCCCGTCAGCGCATGGAGATCGATCCGATGGCCGCGGCCTGCAAAGCGCAGTTCCAGCCCGCGATGAACCAGGCCCTCGCGCGCGAGACGCCCGCCCAGGCCCGTTTCGTTCATCAGATCGACGGTGCCCTGCTCGAGCACGCCGGCGCGGACGCGCTCCTGGACGTACTGGCGGCTCCGGTTCTCGACCACCACGGATTCGACGCCGGCGCGATGCAACAGATGCGCGAGCATCAGGCCTGCCGGCCCCGCGCCCACGATCCCAATTTGAGTGCGCATCTTCGCCAAGACCCTGAATCTACACGCTCGGGACGAATTCCTCGATAGCGCGTGCGCAACCGTCACGGCAACGACGAAGTACAGCGACTCGGAAAGAAATACTTGTCACCGCGGACGATACTTGTCACCGCGGAGAAGACATGACATGAGAACCGGAGAGAGAATCTTGCGCCGCCAGGCCGCCCGGCTAATACGGATGAGCACCAAGAAACGCGATCTGCAGCCTGAACGCGGAGGAATGGATCATGAGCTACCAACCAGAGTGGGCGAAAGACAAAAATCTTCAGAAGCTACGCGAGTTGCAGCCGGAATTGTTCCAGAAGTTCGTTGAATTCGAGCAGGCCGTGTATCAGCCCGGAAACCTTTCGACAAAGTTCAAGGAATTGATGGCCGTGGGCATAACGCACGTAACGCAGTGCGACGCGTGCATCGCCTACCATACGGACAAGGCCAAGGCCGCGGGCGCAAGCGACGAGGAAATCGCGGAGGCCGTATTCGTCGCGATGGAACTGCTCGCTGGCTCGGCGGTGGGACACTTTGCAACTTCAGCCAGGGCCATGAACCAGCATCAACACCGCTGACCTGAACCGGGTGCGAATCCGCCGCAAAGGCCGGCTAGCGGTCCGGATTCCAAAGAAGCGGCACTCACATGCTCGCGATGAATTCTTCGATCGCGCGCGCGACTGCCGCCGGCTGCTCAAGGATCACATGATGGTGCGCGCCGGGGATCGTCACCAGCTTTGCTTTCGGATTGGCCACAAGTGCGCGCGCGGCTCCGTCGGCGGTCATGATGCGGCTACGCTCGGCGCGAATCAGGAGCAGCGGGTCGCGAATCCGCGCGATTGCCCCCAGTACGTCGATTCCGTCGCTGCCGAGAAAGCTTTCGCGATCGAACTTCATCGAAAAGCGCCTCTCGAAGGTCTCTCCCAGGCTCTTTTCCGCAATCGTCCTGAGCGTGGCAGGCGCAATCGCGCCCTCGTTGGGCATCAGTCGGAATCGGGCGAGCGCGGTCTCGCGGTCGGGATAGGTGACGACCGGCAATCCTCTGAGCCGGCGCAAATAGTGATTGCGCCGATCGCTCGACGTGACGGCGGAATCGATCGCGACGATCGCGCGAGCGACGCCCGGGTACTCGGCCGCGAAAGTCAGCGCGCTTATCCCGCCCATGCTGTGGCCGGCGACGAAGGGCTGCGGCGGCGCGTATTCCGCGATGAAGCGGGCGAGGTCGTGCGCGTACTCGAGCGGCCCATAGGCAGGCGGCCGGATCCATTCGCTGTCGCCGTGGCCGCGCTGGTCGAGAGCGAGCAGGCGAAGGTCGGCGGGGCCGATCGCGGCGGCGAGCGGCTGCCACCACCATGCGTTGGCTGAATTGCCGTGAAGGAGAACGATCGTGCGCGGCGCGCCGGGATTCCATTCCAGGTAGTGCAGGCGCGGCGCAAAGCCGGTGAAGTGGCTCAAGGGCTCGCTCACGAGAGGGACCTTTGCCGAGTCGTCGGCCAGGTAACCTGCGGACCTTTTCCGCGGCACGTAGAACGCGGACATTTCAGCCGGTGTTCTTGGGAGAACGGTTTCACTTAAGTGGCCGCTCGCGCGACTTCGTCGAGAAACGCCGTCATCGCAGCCACCAGTCCCGCAGGATTATCGATCGGCGCATGATGGTTTGAGTTCTCGAGCAACACCATCCGCCCGCGCGCCATCCGCGCCGCCATCGCGCGTGCGAACGAGACTGAAAGCACCGGGCTCTCCGCCGCCTTGATCAGCAGCGCGGGGCATCGGATGCGCGCAAGTTCGCCGTCGAGCTGGACCGGTTCGCGCCTGAGCGTCCGGCGGTCCATCTTGTGCACCCATTTGCCGTCGTCGCGCCGGCGAAAGCTCAGCTCCGCCACGTGACGCAAAATCTCAGGCGCCGCGAGCGTCTCGCCCGGGAGCAGGCGGAATGCGGCAACCGCGTCGTCCAGCGATTCGTACACGGACGCGGGACGATCGGCGATCGCGGCCAGCGCCGCGACCGCGCGCTCCGGGTAGGCCGGTATCGAGTCGATCGCGACCATCGCGCGGAGCCGATCGCTATGCTCGGCCGCGAAGACCATCGCGCTATGCCCGCCCATCGAATGACCCACCAATACCGGCGCACCCAGACCCCAGCCGGCGATCACGGCCTCGAGATCAGCGGCATAGTGACGCGAGCCGTAGGCCCACTCGGCGCTCCACGGACTGTCGCCATGGCCGCGCTGGTCGAGCGCGAGCACGTGGAAACGGCCGATCAGCGCGGGCGCGACAAAATCCCACCATCGCGCATGCGCTGCGCCGCCATGAATCAGCAGCATCGGCGGCCGGCCCTCGCCTCCGTAGTCGAGACAGCTGAGCTCGATGCCGCGGCCCCTGAATTTTCTGAGTTTTCGATGCTCCATCCTGCGAAATCGTTGAACCTTTGCAAGAGTCGCGGCCGCGTGCCACGATTCTATCAGTGGCGCCGAAGAACAGTTCAATGCGCGCGGGAATGAAAATGGTCCTCACAGGCCTCGCGATGGCGCTCGTCGTGGCGGCTGGACCCGCGATCGCGCGCGCTGACGAGGCCAGCGCGGCCAAGGCCCGCTCGCTGGTCGAAGCGGCGATCAATATGACGGACAGTCAGCAGGCGGTAAAGCTGCTATGGCAGGCGAGCAATATCGACCCGACGCTGGAAGACCCGTATGTTTATCTCGGCCTGTACTACAACTCGCGATCGCAGTTCGACCAGGTCGTTTCGGTTTACAAAAAGCTAATCAAGTATCAGCCCAACTCGGTCAGCGCCTATCTCAACATCGGCGAGGCGTACATGTCGTTCACGCCCCCCAAGGCTGCCGACGCGCTGCCCTACTATCAGAAAGCTTACCAGCTCGATCAGGGCTCCGCATTCGCGGCGCTCAGGCTGGGTGAGGTTTACGCGCAGATGGGTAATCGCGAGCAGGCCGCGCACTACCTCAACCAGGCGGTGGCCAACGGCTCGAAGAATCCCGCGGTCGCAGCCGAGGCGCGCAAGATCCTGGGTGACATGGGCGCGATGTGAATTTCGCCTGGCGCACTTACCGCGCGGAGAGGCGAACCCGCAGCTGACCGACCCGGCCGGAAACCCAGACGAAGTCTAGGGAGGGGGGGCGCCCTCGTGAGCGCCACCGTCGCCATGCATCCCCGGTCCGCCGTCGTGCTCGTGCTCCGGGGGCGGCCTGAACTCGTGATCGAATTTCTCCTGCTGCTCGGGCGTCAACAGAGCGCGCACGCGGGCGCGCGCCTGCATGATCGTTTCACGGCGCTCATGCTCGAAGTCTTCGCGCAGCTTCATCATCTTCGAGCGCGTCTCATTCACGATCGCGAGGATTTGATCGCGCTCTGCAGGCGTCAGATTCAGCTCACGCTGCATCCGCTCCATGAATGATCCGTGGGGCACGCCGAGCCATCTATGGCGGTAGGCCAGGCTGCTCCCAGCGAACCCGATCACGAGGCCCGCCACTCCCACCACTAGCGGAAGCCAGCCTCTTCCCTTATCCGGCAATGTCGTAGCTCACGGGCGATATCGGGGCCATCTGCTGCCCGAGGAAATCCGTGTCCGACTGCGCAGCGGTCTCGGAAATCGAACCGGACGGCGCCATAAGGTCGTCGAACGACTGCGACGGCGTGGCCAGCGAGAAGTAAAGGAGCAGCGCCGCCGCCGCCATCGCCGAGAATCCCGCCGCGGCGTCGCGCAACCTGTGCGACGGGCGGCGATCCGCGAACCGGTGGACCGACGCCCGGCGCAGAATCTCAGCCGCGCGATCGGCGTCCGCTCTCCGTGTTCCCTCGATATTGCCGGGCAACTCGAGGCGGGAAAAATCGAGTCCGCTGCCCGTGGGCGTCGCGCCGCGCGCGGACTCTGCCGTCGCGCCGCTCCCTGCGTGGAGGATCGGCGCCGTCAATGCAAACGCGCGAAATGCGCGATCGCACTTCGGGCATCCCTTGAGATGCGCAAGCAGGTCCCCGCGACGCTCATCGCCGAGCGTGCCCTGCCAGAAACCTACAAAATCCTGACGTGCCTCGAAGCAGTTCATTGTTAGCTCTCCGCCTTGCGCGGCCGCACCAAACGCGCCGCCTGACGGCGCAACGCCTGCCGCGCTCGAAAGGCGCGTATTTTAACCTTGGCTTCGCTCCAGCCGACGATGTCAGCGATTTCGCTTACGCTCATATCCTCGCTGTTCTGCAGGGTCAGCACGAGCCTGTCCTCCGGCTTAAGCGTCGCCAACAGCTTGTCCGCGAGCGTCTTCGCTTCCTGCCGCTCCTGCGCCGCCTCCACGAGCTCTTCGGGCGTGGCCGTATTCACCAGCCCCAGCCAGGTCGACTCAGCCGCGCTGAAGTCAGCTACCAGCTCTTCGGGACGGCGGCGGCGCCGGCGCAATTCGTCATAGCACAGGTTGGTAGCGATCGCGCGCAACCATGCACCGAATGGAATTTCGGCCCGATAACCCTTCAATCCGCCGTAGGCGTGGATAAAGGTTTCCTGAGCCAGGTCTCGCACCTGTTCGGCGTCGGAAAAAAAACGCTGGCAGATGCGTTCGACGCGCGAGCGATGACGGGTGGCGAGCTCCGCAAACGCGGCCGAGTCGCCGTCCAGCGCACCCGCTACCAGGTCCTGGTCCGATGGCTCTGACACGCTACGCGCGAATCGCTTGAATGCAAGGACGCCACGCATACCTGATAAAGAGTACGACGGCTCCGGTCCATGGTTACACGAAAAATCGGCCGTTTCGGGCCTAATTAGCCTTCATCGAGGGTCCGGGACGGTCGAGCCCGGCGCGATCCAGATCCTCGGGCGTATCGAGGTCGGTCAGCACGCCGGGGTCGTCAACGTCGACGTAAGCCACCCGAGCCGGGTCAGCCGCCACCACCACTCTTGCTCCCTGTTCGTCGGGCGCGGCCGCAAGCTCGCCGAACAACTCGCGCGCGAAGACCACAGGATGGCCGCGGCGGCCCTGGTGGCGTGCGATCGCTATCGGCTTGCCTAGACGCCGATAGCCCTCGATAACCGCAGCGAAGGTTGCCGCATGGACCATCGGATGGTCCGCCAGGTGGATGAGCGCGCCGGATGCTCGCGGTCCAACGTGAGGCAGCGCCGCCTTGATCGAGGAAAGCTGCCCGCGAAGATAGCCGGGATTGTCCACCACGAGGATTCCTGGATCGGCGGGAATCGCCTCGCGCACCGCGGAGCCGTGCGCGCCGACCACTACAATGAGCCGCGCGACGTTCGGAAGTATCGCGGCAATAAGCACCTCGACAAAGGTGCGCGAACCCAGCCTGAGCAGCGGCTTGGGAAAGCCCATCCGGCGCGATTCGCCAGCGGCGAGCAGGATCGCCTCAACCGGCGCGCCCAAGTCGGGCGGCGAACCGCCTACCGTTTCATGCCCCGCCGCCACAAGATCGCTCCACGCTCGCGCGCGCAGGCCTAGCGCCGTAGCTGCCCGAGCTTGACTCCGAGGTTGAACGCGTCGCGCGCCCTCGTACGCCGCTCACGGATAATCTCGCCGATAATCGAAACCGCGATTTCCGCAGGGGTCTCGGCGCCGAGATCGACGCCGAGCGGGGCGTGAACCTCATTCAGCTCCGCGGCGGGAATGCCATCGGCGGCAATGCGCTCGAGCGTTGCGCGTACGCGGCGGCGCGAGCCAATCATCCCGATGAACGCGCCGTTGCGCTTCTTGAGCGCCGTGCGCACGACCTCTTCGTCAAAGGCGTGTCCGCGCGTGACCGAGAGCACGTAGCAATGGCGGTCGAGGTTCAGGGCCTCGATCGCGGCAGCGAACGGGCGCACCACAATCTGGTCGGCGATCGGAAAGCGCTCGCGGTTGGCAAACGCAGCGCGATCGTCGATCACCGTGACATGAAAGCCCAGTATCGAGCCGAGTTGGGCGAGCGGCTGCGCGATATGGCCGGCGCCCACAATGATCAGCCGCTGCGCACCCGTGATGGGATCGAGAAAGACCCGCGGCGTGCCGCTCGGCTCGATCCGCGCCACCGGCCGCACCGCACCGTCCACCCCGATCTCGAGCAGCGCCGCCACCGCATCCGCAGTGCGGTCTCCGAGCTGCTGCGCCGCGGCCTCGCTCAGCCCCGCAAAGCCCTTAAGCGGCGCCGAGCGGCGCGAGACATCGACCACCGTGCGCTCGCCGACCTTGGCCGCCGGCGCAGCGCCGTTGGGCACCCCCTGGTCAACCACGGTCAGAAGCGCGGCGGGCAGGTTATGGTCGGCGGCGTCGGCCAGGCGGCGCGCGATTTCGAGATCGGAGCGCGGCCGCCAAAGGTCGATGAACACGTCCATTATCCCGCCGCAGGTACCGATCTGCTCCTGTTCAAAATCGCCTGTCAGGTCGACTTCGGCCAGCCGAGCTTCGCCTCCATCTTCAAGTAACACTCGAGCTTTTCGGAAAACCTCGGCCTCGCCGCAGCCGCCGCCGATCGTGCCAAACTGGCCGTCGTTGCGCACGATCATCTTGGCTCCGACCTCGCGCGGCGTCGAACCCCGCACGTTAACAACCGTAGCCAGCGCGAACGGCTTGTCGCGCTCCAGCGTGCGTACCGCTTCGGCCCAAATCTCCTCCGGTCCGGCCATCCTCTACCCTGCCTTCGACGCTGCTCGGCCGTGACGCTTCTTAGGCCAAGCCCGAGCATCAATCGTCTTCAAGAATCCTATTGTGGATCGAAAGCCGCCGCTGTTTCTACGGGCGCAGATGACCGCCTGACCGCTCGCAAACGACGGCTCTAAACCGTCGGCCCGGACGCCATCCGATCAGTGCGAGGCTTACGTGACCTCGTTTCGCGGCCGACGCGATCGATGCCGTAGCGCTCGAGCATCCGGTAAAGCGTCGAACGCGAGATACCGAGCACGATTGCACTGCGGCGGCGATTGCCCCTGGTCTCGCGCAGCACGCGAATCAGGGTCTGCTTGATGTCTCATCAAGTGTGAGCGACGTGGATTGTCCGGGCTCCGATCCGTGCTGTGCGGCTTTGAGGCACCTGTCCGGATCGTCTGACCGATCTCGATACGGCGCTAGCTCCTCCGACCGAGCGTCGGAGACCGAAACTGCTTCGCTTGAAGATGCGCCGGCATGATCGACTTGGGTTTCCTGCTCGACAAGGCTCGATTCGCCGGAATCGCCGATGACGTTGCGCGAATCCATGCCCTTCAAGAAGCAAGAGGCGCGCCACCTCTAGCGGTATTATGAGAGCGAAACGCTAATTACTCTTCCAGCACGTCGACCAGGACCTGCGCGGCGTGATCGCGCGGATCGACCTTGTCGTAAACACGCTCGATGCGCCCGTCAACGCCAATAAGGAAGCTGATGCGCTCGGGATATCGCGCCTTGAGACTCTCGCAGGCGCCGAAGGCCAGAGCGACCTCGTGCGTGGTATCGCTCAGCAGCCGGAACCCAAAGTTGTGTTTGCGTGCGAAAGCGGCATTGTCCGCTACGGTGTCGAAACCGATGCCGACGATCTCGATCGCGCTCTGGTCGAAATATTCCCGATGGTCGCGCAGGCCGAGCCCTTCAAGACTGCATCCAGGCGTATCGGCCTCGGGAAAAAACCAAAGAAAGACTCTGCGCCCGCGCACGCTCGCGAGCGCGAACGGCGCGCCGTCCTGATCGGGCAAGGTAAATTCCGGCGCGGGATCACCAGCCTTCAGCATCGTCGCTCTCCTGCGGCTGTTCTCTGCGCTTTCATCGCATCGACCAGACCGCGCACGTCTAATTAAGCGCCGCGCGCAAACGGGCAAGGGATGCCTGGCATGTCGGCTCGCCCGGCTGTAGCCGCAGTGCGTGCTCGAACTCGCGAATGGCCTGCTGGAGCATCCCCTTGGTCGCGTAGAGGCGCCCGAGGTTCATGTAGGGGAAATGACGCGGCTCATAGCGCGGCGCGTGCTTGGCTTTTTCCAGCCACGGCACCGCCTCGTCGAAGTCACCCTTGGCGATCAGATAGGCGCCGATGTCGTTATAGGGATTGCCAAAGTCCGGATCGACTTCGATCGCCTTCTTGCACTCGCCGATCGCATCGTCGACCCGGCCGAAATAGTTGTAGGCCCATCCGCGAAACGTGTACGCCTCGGCGGTCGGACAGACATCGATCGATTTCGTGTAGAGAAGGATCGCGCCGTCGAAGTCGCCATGCATGTGACGCTCGACGCCCTTGTTCCACAATTCGAGCGCGCGCACCTTGAGAACGGAATCTTCCATGGGCTTCGCCGGGATCGCTTCGCTAATGATTTGGTTATTGGCGCATCGCCCAGGCGTCAAGAGCATCCACCGAGGCACGCAGCATCGATGCGACCTCTCTCAGCGGATGCGCGCGTAGGCAACCGTATCGCCCACGCCGCCCGAGATCGAAAGGCTTCCGCTTGCGGGTGTACATCTGAGCGGATTGGCCGCGGTAGTGTCCGTACACATCACGATATTGTCGGCGCCGGTGAAGCAAGCGTCGCTGACCAGAGCGGCCCCATCGGTGAGAACCGCTTTCCCGGTGCAGGGGGCTCCCGACGTCATCGAAAAGCTGCCCAACGGCCCCCACGAACTCATCGTCGTTGGCGGTACCGGGGGTTGCGGCGCGACCTGGAGACATCCCGCCGCGGTCAATCCGGCGGCCGCCGCCACTGCGAAGAGCGCGAACTGCTTGACCAGCGCGAACTGCTTGACCAGCGCGAATTTGGCGACGTTCCCACGCATCCGCACCACCTCCCAGGCCCGCTTAGTGACGATCGTCGGATCGCCGGGGCCGCGGATACGCTCATTCTATCCGCCCGCCGCGATGATGTCGCGCCCGTCCTTGGCGGCTCTGCGTTCGGGCTGTCAAAAGGTCAGCGTGCGAACCGTCTGCACGATTGCCGGGCCCACGATGATCAGCAGCATCGCGGGCAAAATCATCAGCACCAGCGGAAAAAGAATCTTGATGGTCGTCTTCTGAGCCGACTCTTCGGCGCGCAGCCGGCGGTGCGTGCGGATGGAATCCGAGATCGCCCGCAACGCGGGTCCGATCGCAGCGCCGAGCTGCTCGCTCTGAATCAGCGTCGCGGCGAGCGGCTTGATGTCGGCAACGCCGCTGCGAGCGGCGAGCGAGCGCAAGGCATGTCCCAGCGAGCGCCGGAATTGACCTCCGCCGCCACCTGCGACAGCTCCTGACCGATGATCAGGTTCTGCTCTCTGGTCTCGGCGCCGACGACCTTGATCGATTCAAGCAGGCCGAGTCCCGCCTCGACACATACCACAAGCAGATCGAGGACGTCGGAAAGCTGGCGTCCGATATCGAGCTGGCGATTGCGCGCGCGCTTGCCGAGAATATATCTGGGAAGAAATGCCCCGACGGAAGCGCCGAGAATGATAGACAGAATCATGCGGCTGCCGCCCGCGCCGAGCAGCAGACCACCCACCATCGCGGCGAGCTTGCAGACATGGAAGAGGTCCATGCTCGACGCATTTGAGCAATGCCCGAGTCGCCCGCCCGTCGCGTGTGGCGGCTGGCGCGCCGGCCGGAGCCGTATCGATCCGCGCCCTGTACCCGACGTGATCCATCCGCGACTGCAACAGGCGCCGGTCGCTGGTAACCGAGACGTAGATAGCTACGGCGACGCCGGCCAGAATCAGAAACACCATCGCGCTGATTAACAACGGCGTCATCGTATCACCTCGAGCAAAATCTGACTCTCAGAATCCGGCGAATCAGCAGAAAAGCGCCGAGATCGAGCCCCATCGCGGTCTCAGGATTAATTTGCCGGTGGGGTCAAAAACAGCATCTGCGTGGAGACCAGGATGTTGAGCCGCGCTTTGACCACCGCCTGCAGCATCGCAACCATCTCGGGCGACATGCTCTCCTTGGCCAACAGGTCCTCGATCGGATGGCGCCTCTTGCCGAAACGCCGGATCGAAAGAGAAGGACCGTCGATCGCGAGCGGCGGAATGATCGCGTTGATACGCGAGCCGTCGCGCAGGCGCGCGTCAACCATCGGCGACGATTCATCGACTCGCCGCCCGACCTGCGACACGATCCGGTCGATAATCAGCATCAGATGCTTGTCGTCGTGAAAATGAATCCCGGTCTCGTGGAGTTTGCCGTGCTTTTCGACGAAGACACTGATCGCAGCCGTTGGCCATGATGTCGGTCATATTGTCGTTTGGTGAAAAAGCCGCGTGTTTACGGAGCTTTTTAGGCTTGGGACGGGCATATGCGGCAGAATATGCGGCACACGGGCTCGAAAACTGCCTTTTTGGCGAACTGAACGGACCGCGCCACCGGTTCGCTCGGCTACCCGGTCACTCAGCTACCCTGGAGCCGAGCCAGCCCGCCTCGCCGCAGCTCGGTGGCTTCGTGGCTCTGGCCGCGAAGGTCTCGCCGGACGCTGGCTCGGTTGCTCGGCCGTCGCGGCTCTACCGGGGGTGGGGGGGTCGAAGTCTGGTTTGAAGGTCGCGGAGGCGACGCGCTGAGCGCTCACGAAATTTTCTTTCGAGAAGTCCGTACGCGCCGGCGGACCCAACCGCCGGCGCGCTGGCGGCCTCCGACCAAGCACGCCCTATTCCTGGAACATATTAATTTCCAGTTCCGCAAAAGCCTGATCTCGCGTTCAATCGCGGATCAGTTCTGGGTTAAGCGCAGTTTTGCGCCCCGCGCTTGTACTTGCCGAGGTTGCGTAGGGTGCTTTGCACGATGCTGATGGCGAACCGGTCGGACCGGCGTTTCATAACTCTGCCGGCGAATCATGGCCCGCGAGGCCGCTTGAACGACTAGCAGAATGAAGCGCGCGGAAATCCATCATCGCCAGGGCCTTCCGTTACGCCCACTCAAAAGGCCGGATATCCGACTGCAACCGGATTCCAATCGGGTCTGCAATTCCACCCTTGCACGCGGGCGGGGTCCATATACGATTCGACGAACGCGTACTGGATGGGCTTGCCCGGTTCGATGAACTGTAGCCGCGCGCCATGCCCATATGCCCCTTCGTCCATCACCTGACCGCGGAACTCCGGGCCGTTGTCTGATTGGATTACCGCCGGCACGGCGCGCGTCTCGCACAATCGCTGTAGCACCCTGGTTACCGACGCGCCGGTAAGCGACGTGTCCACCTCGATCGCCAGGCATTCCCGGCTCCACTCATCGATAACCGTCAGCGCCCGAAAGCGGCGCCCGACCAGCAGCGCGTCGTGAACGAAATCGACTGCCCACCTGTGGTTTATCGCCTGCGGCCGTTCGCGTGCCACCCGCAGGTGGCTAAGACGCTTGCGTCTGCGCCGCCGGCGCAGCGACAGCCCTTCTTCGCGGTACAGCCGCTCGATGCGCTTGTGATTTACCTTGCAGCCCTCGCGCCGGATTACCCGGTACAGCATCGGGCAGCCCCAGCGGCGCCGCTCCTCGACCAGCGCCCGCAGACATTGGCGCAGCTCCCGGTTCCGATCCTCCGCCGGCGCTCGGCAAAGCGCGCGTCGTGTGATTCCGACCAACCCGCAAGCGCGACGCTGCGACAGATGATGCTCGGCCATCACTTCCGCCACCATCTTCCGCTTCACCGCGGGCCGTATCCGTTTTTTCCCAGCACGTCATTGAGCGCCCGCAGGTCCAGCGCCTGGTCCGCCACGATCGACTTAAGCCGCCGGTTCTCCTCCTCGAGCTGGCGCAGCCGGCGCATCTCCGAGACCTCCAGCCTGCCGTACTTGCTGCGCCACGTGTAGAAGGTCGCGTCCGAGATCCCGTGGCGCCGGCACAACTCCGTCACCTTCGCCCCGGCTTCCCCCTCCTTCAGGATGCTGATGATCTGTTCCTCACTGAACCGCGCTCGTTTCATGCCCGCCTTCCTTTCCGGCAGACACTAACCTATCGGTGGGATACTTCCTGGGGCTAAGGTCATCGATGTCTGGTTCGCTCAGCGCGAAGCGCAGCTCGGGCACGTGCGCAATCTGGTCGCTCTGACCACCAGAAGACTCGAAGAGAATCGTCGTCCCAACGCGCCGATGAATGTCCTTGAGTGGACCCTTTGTCACATCGGCGTCGAGCGTCGCTGCTTTGTTCTGCGCGCCAGCGACATCGCTATCGAGCGCCGGGTCGAGCCGAACCTCACCGAGTTGGCCTAAAACTACCGAGC
>Ga0335070_10002869_pt1 | contig 20054 bp, 16 predicted proteins | sample Lox_Sample_13_FD_206722 | JGI IMG/M metagenome (GOLD analysis project Ga0335070, IMG submission 206722) | Soil microbial communities from Loxahatchee National Wildlife Refuge, Florida, United States - Lox_Sample_1.3 | ecosystem: Environmental > Terrestrial > Soil > Wetlands | place: USA... | reverse complement strand
TGCGCCGGGATGCCGCAGAGCGGCGCCATCAGCTCGGGGCTGAAGCCCTTCGAGTTTTCCTTGAGCGCCTCGTAGCCCGTGGTGCGCTGGCGGATGAACTCCTTGTCGGCGAGGCCTTCCTCGATGATCGTGTGGATCATGGCGTTCAGCAGCGCCACGTCCATGTCGGCCTTGAACTGCAGGAAGCGCCACGCATGCCGTGCGAGGTCGTTGCGGCGCGGGTCGGCGAGGATGAGGCGCGCGCCGCGCTCGGCCGCGTTCTTCATCCACGTGGCCGCCACCGGGTGGTTCGAGGTCGGGTTGGCGCCGATCACGAAGATCACGTCCGCGTGGGCCACGTCGCTCACCTGGTTGGACACCGCGCCGGAGCCCACGCCCTCCAGCAGGGCGGCCACCGAGGACGCATGGCACAGGCGCGTGCAGTGGTCCACGTTGTTGGTGCCGAAGCCGGTTCGCACGAGCTTCTGGAAGAGGTAGGCCTCCTCGTTCGACCCCTTGGCGCTGCCGAACCCCGCGAGCGCCGAGGCGCCGTCGCGGTCGCGGATCTTCCTCAACCCGCCGCCGGCGAGGTCGAGCGCTTCCTCCCACGTGGCCTCGCGGAAGACCTCGCCCCAGCGCGTGGGATCGACGGTGAAGTCCGCCGTCTTCGGCGCGCCCGGCTTGCGGATGAGCGGCTTCGTGAGGCGATGCGGGTGCTTCACGTAGTCGAACCCGAAGCGGCCCTTCACGCAGAGGCGCTCGTGGTTCGAGGGGCCGTCGCGGCCCTCCACGCGCACGATGGCGTTGTCCTTCACGTGGTAGGTGAGCTGGCAGCCCACGCCGCAGTACGGGCAGACCGAGTCGACCTGCTTGTCGGCGACCACCTTGTAGGCGAGCTTCGCCGGCGCGAGCGCGCCCGTCGGGCACGCCTGCACGCATTCGCCGCACGCCACGCACGTGGACTCGCCCATGGGATCGTCGAAGTCGAACACGATCTTCGAATCGTGGCCGCGGAAGGCGTAGCCGATCACGTCGTTCACCTGCTCCTCGCGGCAGGCGCGCACGCAACGCGTGCACTGGATGCAGGCATCGAGGTTCACGGCCATGGCGGGATGCGACACGTCGCGAGCCGGCTGGCTGCGCGGCGCGAACCGCGAGCGCGTGACGCCCAGCTCGCCCGCCCAGTGGAAGAGCTCGTTGCCGCCGGGCTTGAGATCGTCCTTCGGCACGTCGCTCATCAGCAGCTCGACCACCATCTTCTGCGAGGCGAGGGCGCGCGCGTTGTTGCTCGAGACCTCCATCCCCTTGGCGGGCTGGCGGCAGCACGAGGGCGCCAGCACCCGCTCGCCCTTGATCTCCACCACGCAGGCCCGGCAGTTGCCGTCGGGCCGGTAGCCCTCCTTGTAGCAGAGGTGCGGGATGTCGGTGCCGTGCCGCTTGGCCGCCTGGATGATGGTCTCGCCCGCGAAGGCCGAGATCGTCTCGCCGTTCAGCTTGAATTCGATCGTCTCGGCCGCGACCGGCTCGTTCATCTTCATGTCAGATCTCGTCCCGGAAGTGCTTCGCGACGCAGCGGATCGGGTTCGGCGCCGCCTGCCCCAGGCCGCAGATCGACGCGTCCGCCATCGCGACGGAAAGCTCCTCGAGCAGCGCCTTGTCCCAGTGCTTCGCCTCCATCAGGTGCGCCGCCTTGGCGGTGCCCACGCGGCACGGCGTGCACTGGCCGCACGACTCGTGCTCGAAGAAGCGCATGAGGTTCGCCGCGGCGTCGCGCGCCTTGTCGTGTTGCGAGAGGATGATGACCGCCGCCGAGCCGATGAAGCAGCCGTAGGGCTGCAGCGTGTCGAAGTCGAGCGGGATGTCGCCCATGGAGGCCGGCAGGATGCCGCCCGAGGCGCCGCCCGGAAGGTAGGCGTAGAGCTCGTGGCCTTCCAGCATGCCGCCGCAGTATTCGGCGATGAGCTCCTTCACGGTGATGCCCGCGGGCGCCACGTGCACGCCGGGGTTCTTCACGCGCCCCGATACGGAAAAGGAACGCAGGCCCTTGCGCCCGTTGCGGCCGTGCTTCGTGAAGGAGGCCGCGCCCTCCTCGATGAGCTGCCTCACCCAGAAGAGCGTCTCCATGTTGTGCTCGAGCGTGGGCCGGTCGAACAGGCCCACCTGCGCGACGTACGGCGGGCGAAGGCGCGGCATGCCCTTCCTGCCCTCGATCGACTCGATCATCGCCGACTCCTCGCCGCAGATGTAGGCGCCCGCGCCGCGCCGCAAGTGGATGCGCGGCAGCTTCGCGGGCGGGTCGGCCTGCAATGCGGCGATCTCGCGCTCCAGCATCTCGCGGCATGCGTGGTATTCGTCGCGCAGGTAGACGTAGACGTCCTCGATGCCGACCGCCCATGCGGCGATCAGCATGCCCTCGAGGAAACGATGGGGATCGCGCTCGAGGTAGTGGCGGTCCTTGAACGTGCCCGGCTCGCCTTCGTCGATGTTCACCGCCATGAGGCGCGGCGCCGGTTCGGCGCGCACGATGCGCCATTTGCGCCCGACCGGGAAGCCCGCGCCGCCCAGGCCCCGCAGGCCCGCGTCTTCCATGGCCTTGATGACCGGTTCCAGCTCGCGCTTGCCGGTGACGCATTCGGCCCACGTGCGGTATCCGCCCTGCGCGCGATAAGCCGCATAGGCGATGGGCGCGAGCGGCGGCGCGGTGACGGCGCCGGCGCGCACATGCGTCTCGATGCCTTTCGCGCTCGCATGCCCGAATGCGTTCTTGCCGACGCACACGGCGGGCGCCTCGGCGCAGCGCCCGATGCAGGGCGCGGAAATCACGCGCACGTCCGGCCCGAGCAGCTTCGGCAGCTTTTCGAGCAACTGCTGCGCGCCCGCCATCTGGCACGAGAGCGTGTCGCAAACGCGCACGGTGAGCTTCGCAGGAGCCGCCTCGCCCTCCTTCACCACGTCGAAGTGGTGGTAGAACGTCGCGACCTCGTACACCTCGGCCTGCGCGAGCTTCATCACGGCGGCAAGCGCATTGAGGTGCGCGGCTGAGATATGGCCGAAGCGATCCTGGATGCGGTGCAGGTGCTCGATCAGGTATTGCGCGTCGAGCGGCGCGCCGGCGAGGAGCGCCTCGACCTCGGCGCGCGCGGCCGGATCCAGCGGCCGCCCCTTCGGCGTGGGGCGCGTGCGGCGAATCTTCGAAACGGGAATGGCGGTCTCGGTCATGAGCGGCCCTCGATTCAACAGGTTACCGGAGGCGGGGGTGGAGCGGGATTGACGCGAGTCAAGCCCGCCCCGGCCCGGTGCTAGAATTTTTCCTCCGCAGCCGCGCCGAGGGCCGTGAAGAACAACGCAGCAACCTGGACCTTCGCCGGCGCCGCGCTCCTGGTCGTATTCGTCGCGGCGAACGTCGCGGTCAACGAATCGAACCTCGGGCGCCTCAGGCAGGAGTCGGATGCCGTCGCCCATGCGTACGACGTCTCCGCGGCGCTCGCCGCGGCCCTGTCCGACATGCTCGATGCCGAGACGGGCCAGCGCGGCTACCTGATCACGGAGGACGACGCCTACCTCGCGCCCTACCGGGCGGCGCTCGCGCGCGTCGAGCCCGACCTGGAAGCCGTCACGCGCCTCACGCGCGACAACCCCGCTCAGCAGGCCGACCTCGCGCAGCTAAGCGAGCACGCGCGCGCCAAGCTCGTCGAGCTCGACGCCACGATCCAGCTCGCGCGCGACCGCGGCTACGGGGCCGCGCGCGCCGCGGTGCTCTCGCACCTGGGCAGGAGCGAGATGGACCAGCTGCGCGTCATCGCCCGCTCGATGTCCGCCCGGGAGAACGCGCTGCTCGCGGTGCGCCGCGGCGAAGCCGAGCGCGCCTATCGAGAGGCGCGGGTCTCGGCGGTCGCCGGGGGGATCCTCGCGTGCCTGCTGGTGGGCGCGTATCTCGTGCTCCTGCGCGGCAGCCAGCAGGCGCAGGAGCGCGCCGCCGCCGACCTCGCCGCGCAGCGCGAGCTCCTGCAGACCACGCTCGCGAGCATCGGCGACGGCGTGGTCACCACCGATCCGCGGGCCCGCGTGACCTTCCTCAATCCCGTCGCCGAAGCGCTCACCGGCTGGAAGCTCGCCGAGGCGCACGGACGGCCGCTCGAGGAGGTCTTCCACATCGTGAACCTCGAGACGCGCGCCACCGCTCCCAACCCCGCGGCGCGCGCGCTCTCCGAGGGCGTCATCGTCGGCCTTGCCAACCACACGCTGCTCGTCTCGCGCGACGGATCCGAGCGCCCGATCGACGACAGCGCCGCGCCCATCCGGTTGGGCGAGCGGATCGCCGGATGCGTGCTCGTCTTCCGCGACATCACCGAGCGCTCGCGGATGGAGGCCGAGCTCGCCGACGCCGACCGCCGCAAGGACGAGTTCCTCGCCACGCTCGCGCACGAGCTGCGCAATCCGCTCGCTCCGCTGGTGAACTCGCTGGAGCTCATGAAGAATCCGGACCTCGCGCCCGAGATGCAGCGGCGTGCGCGCGACATGATCGGCCGGCAGGTCTCGCAGATGGTCCGCCTGATCGACGACCTCATGGACGCGGGCCGCATCCGCGCGGGCAAGATCGTGCTCGCGCGGCGCCGCGCGGCGCTCGCCGAGGTCCTCGAGCAGGCGATCGAGACGGCGCGTCCCGCCATCGACGCCGCGAAACACCATCTCCAGGTGGAGCTGCCCGCCGCGCCCGTGTGGCTCGACGCCGATCCCCTTCGCCTCGCGCAGGTGTTCGCCAACCTGCTCAGCAACAGCGCCAAGTTCACGCCGCCGGGCGGCCACATCGGCCTTGCCGCGCGCGTGGAGGGCGGCCGGGCGATCGTCCGCGTGAGCGACGACGGCATGGGAATCGCCCCCGCGGACCTGGAGCGAATCTTCGGGCTCTTCACGCAGGTGGACAGCACCATCGAGCGGGAGCGCGGCGGGCTCGGCATCGGCCTGTCGCTGGTGCGCGTGCTCTCGCAGCTGCACGGCGGCACGGTCTCGGCCGCGAGCGAGGGGCCCGGCCGCGGCGCGCAGTTCACCGTGACGCTGCCGGTGCTTCCGGAATAGACTCGCGCATGCTGCGGGCCATCGTCGCGATTTGCGTGGGTTCCTCGTTCGGCGCGGTGCTTCGCTGGGTGCTCGGCATGCGCCTGAACGCGCTCTATCCCGCGATCCCGCCGGGCACGCTCGCCGCCAACGCGATCGGCGGATTCGTGATCGGCTTCGCGATCGCCTACTTCGCCGACGCGCGCGATATCGCTCCGGAGTGGCGGCTGTTCATCATCACGGGATTCTGCGGCGGCCTCACGACGTTCTCCACCTTCTCGGCCGAGGTGGTGTCGCTGCTGCAGGAAGGCGACGTCGTGCGCGCCGCGGCGGCCATCGGGCTGCACCTCGCGGCCTCGTTCGCCGCGACGATCCTCGGCATCGCCCTGTGGCAGTGGATCGCGGCCCACTGAAAGGAAACGCGATGAAGGGCTACCAGGTCACGTTCCTCACGGTCGAGAACCACAAGCACAAGGGCAAGCCCGTGGCGCACTGGCTGGTGGACCTCGCGAAGGAGATGGGCCTGCGCGGCGCCACCGTCGTGCCGGCCACCGAGGGATTCGGCGCGCACGGGCGCCTGCACTCGGCGCACTTCTTCGAGCTGGCCGACCGCCCGAGCGAGGTCGTGATCGTGGTGAGCGACGCGGAATGCGACGCGCTGTTCGAGCGCCTCGCCGCCGAGGGCGTGCGGATCTTCTACCTGAAGAGCCCGGTGGAGTTCGGGATGCTGGGCGGGGAAAGCGGCTAGCCCAGGACCGACTTCAGCAGCTTGCCCATCTCCGCGGGGTTGCGCGTCACCTTGATCCCGCATTCCTCCATCACCGAGAGCTTTTCCTGCGCGGTGCCCTTGCCGCCCGAAATGATCGCGCCCGCATGGCCCATGCGCTTGCCCGGCGGCGCGGTAAGCCCCGCGATGAAGCCCACCACCGGCTTCTTCATGTGCTCCTTCACCCAGCGCGCGGCGTTCTCCTCGTCGCCGCCGCCGATCTCGCCGATCATGATCACCGCGTCGGTGCCCGGGTCGTCGTTGAACATCCGCATCACATCGATGTGCTTCAACCCGTTCACCGGGTCGCCGCCGATGCCCACCGCGGAAGACTGCCCGAGGCCCAGCGTGGTCACCTGGTTCACCGCCTCGTAGGTGAGCGTGCCCGAGCGCGAGACGATCCCGATGCGCCCCTTGCGATGGATGTGGCCGGGCATGATGCCGATCTTGATCTCGTCGGGCGTGATGGTGCCGGGGCAGTTGGGCCCGAGGAGCACCGTCTTCTTCCCCTTCATGCGCGCGCGCGTCCTCACCATGTCGCGCACCGGGATGCCCTCGGTGATGCAGATCACGAGGTCGAGCTCCGCGTCCACCGCCTCGTCGATGGCCGCGGCCGCGAAGGGCGGCGGCACGTAGATCACCGAGACCGTGGCGCCCGTCTTCTCCTTCGCGTCCCTCACCGTGCCGAAGATCGGGATGCCCTCGAAGTCCTCGCCCGCCTTCTTGGGGTTCACGCCCGCGACGAAGCAGTTCTTCCCGTTCGCGTACTCGCGGCACATGCGCGTGTGGAACTGGCCGGTCTTGCCGGTGATGCCCTGCGTGATGACCTTGGTGTCTTTGCCGATCAGGATGGACATGTCCGGGTTCTCTATCAGGCGTGCGTGGCGACCTTGCCCTTGGTGGCGGCGACGACCTTCTGCGCGGCGTCGCCCATGTCGGTGGCCGAGATGATGGGCAGACCCGAGTCGGCGAGGATCTTCTTGCCGAGGTCCACGTTGGTGCCCTCGAGGCGCACGACCAGCGGGACCTTGAGGCTCACCTGGCGGGCGGCTTCCACCACGCCCGTGGCGATCACGTCGCAGCGCATGATGCCGCCGAAGATGTTCACGAGGATCGCCCCGAGCCTCGGGTTCCTCAGCATGATCTTGAACGCCTCGGTGACCTTCTCGGCCGTGGCGCCGCCGCCCACGTCGAGGAAGTTGGCGGGCGCGCCGCCGTAGAGCTTGATGGTGTCCATGGTCGCCATGGCAAGCCCCGCGCCGTTCACGAGGCAGCCGATGTCGCCGTCCAGCTGGATGTAGTTCAGGTCGAACTTCGAGGCCTCGACCTCGGCGGGATCCTCCTCGTCGAGGTCGCGCATCGCCACGATGTCGGGATGCCGGAAGAGCGCGTTGTCGTCGAAGTTGAGCTTCGCGTCCAGCGCGACCACGCGCCCGTCGCCGGTGACGATGAGGGGATTCACCTCCACGAGCGAGCAATCGCACTCGTCGAAGCACTTGTAGAGGGACTTGAAGAGCTCGCGCCCCTGCGCCACGAGGTTGTCGGGCACGCCGATCTTGCGCGCCATGTCTTCCGCGTCACGGTCGGCGAGGCCCGCGAACGGGTCGATCGCCACGCGGTGGATCTTCTCCGGCGTCTTCGCCGCCACCTCCTCGATGTCCATGCCGCCCTCGCTGGAGGCCATCAGCACCACGCGCTGCAGCGCGCGGTCCACGACCATCGCCGCGTAGAGCTCCTTCTTGATGTCGGCGCCCTCCTCGATCAGCAGACGGCGCACCTTGCGGCCCTGCGGCCCGGTCTGGTGCGTGACGAGCGTCATGCCCAGCATCTGGGAAGCGAGCGAGCGCACCTCGTCGACCGAACGCGCGAGCTTCACGCCGCCGCCCTTGCCGCGGCCGCCGGCGTGGATCTGGGCCTTCACCACCCAGACCTTGCCGCCCAGCGACTGCGCCGCCTTGACGGCCTCGTCCACCGAGAACGCGGGGATGCCGCGCGGCGTGGCCACGCCGTACTTGCGGAAGATTTCCTTGCCCTGGTACTCGTGGATGTTCATGGAGGGATTTCCGGCGGGATGGGAGCGCGCAGCGAACCGCCATTCTAAACCGGCGGGGAAAACCGATCAGTGGTGGTCTTCCTCGGCCGCGGGCTCCACCGGCTCGGTGCCCTTGTACCAGCGCGGGTGGTACTTGCCCACCACCGGGCTCCTGACGTCGAGCGCGTGGCAACGGTCGAGCTGGAAGGGCTTGCGCGACGGGTCCTGCACGCGCTGCCCGGCGAGCGTCTGGAACGCTGCGGTGGCGAGCGAGCCCGCGAGCTCCGTGATGTGCGTGCAGCCGCGCACGCCGCCCAGCACTTCCTTCAGGCGCACGTGGAAGCCGGGGCGGATCGCCATGCCGACGAGCGCCCTGTAGGCCGGCACGATCCGGTCGCAATAGCCCACGTAGGGCATGCCGTCCATGGCGGCGGCCGCGTCCACGATGTGCAGCTCGCGATCCACCGTGATGCGAAGCCACATGTCGTGGATCGGCACCCCGGCCGGGCGCACGCCCGCGGTGAGCTTGAAGTCCACGGGCTTCGTGTCGACGAGATGCCCCTCGATGTCGAACAGGCCGTCGGCGCGCTTGTATCCGTGGATCTCGATCGAGCGCCGGTGCAGGGGCTCGCGGCCTACGGTCGGATCGAGCCCCGGCATCTCGCTACGCGGCCACTCCGGCCTTGCGCGCCTCGCGGATCGCGGCGGCGAATTCCGCGCCGGTCTGGTAGCGCTTCTCGAAGTCCTTGGCGAGCGCCTTGTCGATGATCGGGTCGATCCACGCGGGCAGCGCCGCGTTGATCTCGCGGATCGGCGGATGCGGGTTGTTGGCGATCGCGAACATGAGCTGCGTCATCGACTCGCCCTCGAAGGGCAGCTTGCCCGAGAGCATCTGGTAGAGCGTCACGCCCAGCGAGAAGAGGTCGCTGCGCCCGTCGATCTTCTTGCCCGCGAGCTGCTCGGGCGACATGTACGACGGCGTGCCGAGCACCATGCCCGTCTTGGTCTTCGACGAGTCGGTGATGCGCGCGATGCCGAAGTCGGTCACCTTCGCGGTGTCGCTTTCCGGCTCGTACATGATGTTGGCGGGCTTGATGTCGCGATGGACGATGCCCATGGAGTGCGCGTAGCCCAGCGCATCGGCCACGCGCTCCACGATCGAGAGCACCTTGTCGGGCGGCAGCAGGTTGGGCTGCTTGGTGTACGGCGTGAGGTCCTTGCCCTTCAGGAACTCCATGGCGATGTAGCACAGGTCGTGCTCCTCGCCCGCGTCGTAGATGGTCACGATGTTCGGGTGCGTCAAGCGCCCGGCGGTCTCCGCCTCGCGGAAGAAGCGCTCCTTCGCGTCGGCGAGCTCGTCGGCCTCGAACTCCGCCGACAGCGCCATCGTCTTGATGGCGACGATGCGGCCGATCTTCGGGTCCTTGCCGCCGTAGACCACGCCCATGGCGCCCTTGCCCAGCTCCTTCTCCACCTGGTAGCGCCCGAGCATGGGCTTCTCGCTGCCCGCGCCGCCCTCGAGGATCATGGTGCCGGCGTTGGTGCGCGCGGCCGCCGAGCCGCCGAGGATGATCGTCTCGGAGAGCTTCTTCGCGCGGTTGAGGCGCTCCTCGATGTCGCGGAACTTGGCGTTGTACGTCGCCATGTACCTGAACACGCTCTCGGCCTTGTTGAACTGCCGGCGCCGCTCGAAGTCGAGCGCGAGGTTGTAGAGGTTCTCCATCACCTCGTCGTTCAACGGCGCCTTGCGGAACTTGTCGAACGCCATGTCGAGCTGGCCCTGCTGCTGGAACGCGAGCCCCAGCATGCGGTTGGACTCGGCGCCGGCGAGGTCGGAGGCTTCCTTGCCCCGCTCGGTCATCAGGAAGCGCTTGGTGGTCAGGGCCGCGTGCCCCACGAGCAGGAGCGTGGCCGGCAGCATGAGCTGGACCCACAGGCCCGCGCTCGCCATGAGGGCGAGGTGCGCCGCGAAGATCGCCGCGAGGAGGCCCGCGCTGACGAGGGCGGCCTTGCCCGCGGTAAGCCGCGGCAGCAGCCCGACCACGTAGGCGGCGACCAGCAGGAAAGCGGCGAGCGTCGCGAGCCCGCCCCACGTGGGCACCACGAAGAAGTGCTCCTGCAGGATGGACGAGACCGAGTGCGCGAGCGTCTGCACCGGGCTCATGGCCGCCGAGATGGGCGTGACCTGGCTCGCGCCGATGCCCGCGGCGGTGGCGCCGATCAGCACGATCTTGTCGGCGTACTTGGAGGCGGGGATCTTGCCCGAGTAGACGTCGAAGAACGAATCCTCGGGGAAGGCCTTGCGCCCGTCGCGGTCCTTGTAGAAATACGTGTACATCTGCGTGTCGGCGTCGGTGCGGATGGTCTTGCCGCCCACGCTCACGCTCTCGCCCAGGTTCGCCTTGATGTCCTTCGAGGTGAGGTTCAGGCTCTTGGCCGCCAGCATGAGCGACAGCGACGGGAAAGCCTGCCCGTAGTAGTCGATGATGAGCGGCTCGAAGCGCGAGGCGCCGTCGTCGTCGAGCACGGTGGTGAGGTGGCCCATGCCGGCCACCGCGTTGCCGATCTGCTCGATGGGGACCTGGGCCGTGAGCCCGTGCAGCGCGTTGCCGTCGCCCGTCACCGCGCCCACGGTGTTCTTCGCGACGTACTCGGGCAGCGGCTTGTCGGGCTTGCCCTGCGGAGCGCCGTAGCTCGCCTCGAACACCATCGGCACGATCACGTTGCCCGCCTTCTTCACCGACTCGGCGAGCCGCGTGTCGCTGTTCAGCGCGACGCTCGCTTCGTTGAGGATCTTGCCGATCTCGGCCACGTCCGCCGGCGGCTGCACCGGGTTGGCTGCGGGCGTCTGGCCGCCGATGGGCGCGACACCCGGCACTTCGGGCGATGCGCCCGGATAGGCCTTGTTGTACACGTCGAGCATCTTCTCGACGTACGCGAGGCCGGGGTCCTTCTGCGGCTCGAAGTAGAAGATCGTGTTGCCGATCACTTTGGCCTTGGCCGCGACCAGCTGGTCGATGAGCTTGGCCTGCACCTCGCGCGGCCAGGGCCAGCGCCCGATGTTCTGGATCGACTGGTCGTCGATCGCGATCACCGCCACCTTCTCGCTGGGCGGCTTGGAGGTCATGCGCACGCCCAGGTCGTAGGCCCAGCGCTCGACGCCCGGGATGAAGCCGGACATCTTCGCGAAGGCGAACACGATCACCGTGATCACCAGGCCGAAGAACCAGTCGGCCTTCCAGAAAGCGGATTTCATGAACTCTCCCCCAAGCCCCTTTATGACCCCATGATACCTAGGGTTTTGTGACCGTTCACGCCCCCAGGCGGACTTCTTCCCCGGCGCCCTGCTCCCGGGCGAGCCGCGCCATCTCGGCGGCGATGATCAGGTCCTGCATGGCCATGCCCTGGGACTCGAAGAGGGTGACCTGCCCGGGCTTCGTGCGCCCCGGCCGGGTGCCGGCGATCACCTCGCCCAGCTCCGTGAGCATCCCCATGTGCAGGCGCCCCTTCTCGAGGGCGGGAAGCAGGTCGCCGGCCTCCTTCATGGCGCTGGGACGCGAATCCACCACCACCGGGTCGGCCTTGCGGACGGTGGCCTCGTCGATCTCCCGGCGCAGCAGCGAGTTGGAGCCCGCCGCGTTCACGTGCGTCCCCGGCGCGAGCCATTCGCCGTCGAAGACCGGCGTCGCGGACGTGGTGATCGTGACGACGATGTCGCTCGCCTTCACGCATTCCTCGGGGCTGCGCGCGGGCACGACCTCGAGCGAGAGCTTCTTCGACATCTTCTCGCAGAATCTCGCGACCTTCTCCGCGGTGCGGGAGAACACCTTCACGCGCTCGAGCTTGCGCACGCAGCAGAGCGCTTCCAGCTGGCCTTCGGCCTGCCAGCCGCTGCCGAAGATCCCCACCACCTTCGAATCGGGGCGCGAGAGCCACTTGGCGGCCACGCCGCCGGCGGCGCCGGTGCGCATCATGCCCATGCGGTCGGCCTCGACCACGGCGTCGAGCCGGCCGTTCTGGGCGTCGAACGCGTACACGAGGAAACGCACGCCCTCGCGGCTCGACGTGTAGGCCTTGTATCCGAAGACGTTGGCCGACGGAACCGCGCCCTGCAGGATGTGCAGCGCCGCGCGCGGCAGGCGCGTGCGCTCGCGCGGCACGTCGATCGCCTGGCCGGTGGAGTATTCGCGGTGCACCCGCTCGATGAGCTCGAGGGTGCGCGGCATCGTGAGAAGCCGCTCGACGTCGGATTCGCGCAGCAGGATCGCCATGGGGGAGGGGACTTTCGCGGAGCCTCGATTCTATACAATCGCGCCATGCGGATTGCCGCCCTCGCCTGGGTCGCCGTGGCGCTCGCCTGCGCCGCGACAGGCGCGGCTTGCGCCGACGAGGCGAAGGGCCCGGACAAGCCCATGCGCCTCGCGCTGGTGATCGGCAACGGCGCCTACAAGGATGCCCCGCTCTCCAACCCGGTGAACGATGCGGCCGACATGGCCAAGGCCCTCGAGGCGAGCGGCTTCACGGTGATCCAGCGCCAGAACGCGACGCTGAAGGAGATGCACCTCGCGCTGCGCGAGTTCGGCGACAAGCTGGGGCGCACCTCCACGGGCCTCTTCTATTTCGCGGGCCACGGCATGCAGGTGCGCGGGCACAACTACCTGCTTCCCGTGGACGCCGACATCGCGCGCGAGGACGAGGTCGCGTTCGCCGCGCTCGACCTGGGCGCGGTGATGGACAAGCTCGACTCGGCGAAGAACCCGGTGAACATCGTGATCCTGGATGCCTGCCGCAACAATCCGTTCGGCACGCGGCTTGCCACCAGCGCCAAGGGCCTCGCGCAGGTGGACGCGCCGCCGGGCACGCTGATCGCGTTTTCCACCGCGCCCGGCTCCACCGCGGCCGACGGCAAGGGCCGCAACGGCCTCTACACCGAGAATCTCGTGCAGCAGATCGCGCGGCAGGGCGCGCCCATCGAGGAGGTCTTCAAGGCCACGCGCGCTGCGGTGCGCACCGAATCGAGGAGCCTGCAGGTTCCGTGGGAGAGCACCTCGCTCGAGACCGCCTTCGTGTTCCGCGCGGCGCCCGTGGCCGTGGCCGCCGCGCCGGGCGCGCCGATGCGTGTCGCGGTCGCGAGGCCCGCTTCCGCACCGAGGTCCGCGCCGGCCCCGGTCGGCGCGCCGCCCGCCTTCGCGGCCGGCGACACCTGGACCTACCGCGTGACCAACCTGCTCGACAATACCGAGCGCAAGATCGTCCTCAAGGTCACGTCCGTGCACGGCGACGAGATCGTGTACGGCCAGGGCCAGGTGAAAGGCGACCTCGTGGGCAACTACACCCACATCGTTCGCCAGGGCCGCACCGACGACTTCAAGCCGTCGAACTACTTCTACGTCTTCCCGCTTCGCAACGGCGGGACCTGGACGCTGAAGGCGTTCCAGAAGACGGGCGAGCGCGGTTTCGACCTCGAGGTGAAGCTCAAGGTGGGCGCGGAGGAGGAAGTGGATACGCCCATGGGCAAGCTGCGCGGCATCCGCATCGAGCGCCAGAGCGCCTGGAAGCAGCGCAACGGCAAGTCCGGGGGCGTGAACACGTGGACCTACTGGTACAACTCGGCGGTGAAGCGCTTCGTGGCCGCCGAGCAGGCGAACGTCACCACGGACGGCAAGACGCTCGCCCGCGAGCGCTACGACCTCGTCGCCTACGACGTGAAATAGCTACGGGAAGGCCGGCACCGTCGGCTCGTTGCCGCGGTCGGCGGCTTCCGGGTGCGCCTTCGCGATGATGTCGCGCACCTGCTCGTAGCGGCCGGCGGGCACGTCGAGCATGAGCAGCACCTTGCCCTGCTGCAGGTCGCCGTCGAAGCCCTTCAGGCGCGAGTTGGGCACCTGCAGGCCGACCATGCTCGAGACCCACGTGCCCAGCCCGGCCCCGACGATCGCGGCCACCAGCACGGCGCCCAGCTGCATCGTCGCGCCCTCGGGCGGGTAGTTCACGAGCACGAGCCCGACAAGGACGCCCATCAGGCCGCCGATCACGAAGCCCACGAAGGCGGCGTGGACCGTGTCGGTCTTCTGCAGGTAGGAAGCCTCGTGCAGCTCGCCCAGGTCGGTGCCGCGGCGGGCGAGGAAGTGCATGTGGCGGTCCTCGACGCGGGCGAGGAGCAGGTCGTTGGCCACGCTGCGGGCGCTGGCGACGTCGGGAAGGGTGACGTACATGCGCAGTCTCATGGGACCCTCCTTTCGCTGGAAGGAGGATCGAGGCTAGACCCGCCCGGCGGCGGAATCAAGCCCGCGGACCGGCCAGGCCCGCCTAGGGAACGAGGATCGTCGAGCCCGTGGTCTTGCGCGACTCCAGGTCGCGGTGCGCCTGCTGCGCGTCCTTGAGCGCGTAGCTCTGCCGCGGCCCCACCTTCACCTTGCCCGCGAGCACCATGTCGAAGAGCTCCTTCGAGGCGGCGAGCAGCTCGTCGCGCTTCGCGGTGTAGCTGATGAGCGTGGGGCGCGTCACGTAGAGCGAGCCCTTGGCCGAGAGGATCCCGAGGTCCGTGGGGCCGACCGGGCCCGAGGAGTTGCCGAAGCTCACCATGAGGCCGCGCACCTGCAGGCAGTCGAGCGACTTCATGAAGGTGTCCTTGCCCACGGAGTCGTACACGATGGGCACCTTCCTGCCGCCGGTGATCTCCATCACGCGCGCCTGGAAATCCTCCTTCGTGTAGATGATGGTGTGCGCCGCGCCGTGCTCGCGCGCGAGCTTCGCCTTCTCCTCGCTGCTGACGGTTCCGATGAGGTTCACGCCCAGCGCCTTCGCCCACTGGCAGGCGATGAGGCCGATGCCGCCGGCGGCCGCGTGGAAGAGGATCGTGTCGCCCGCCTTGGGCACCACGTGCAGGCGCCGCAGCAGGTACTGCACGGTGAGGCCCTGCAGCATCATGCTGCCGGCCTGCTCGAAGCTGATGCCCTCGGGGATCTTCACGAGCCGGTCCACCGGGTGCACCTTGAGCTCCGAGTACGCGCCGATCGGGCCGTTGGCGTAGGCCACGCGATCGCCTGCCTTGACTTCGGTCACGCCGGGGCCCACCGCCTCGACCACGCCCGCGGCCTCGAGCCCGATGCCCGAGGGCAGCGGCAGCGGATACAGGCCCGTGCGGTGGTACGTGTCGATGTAGTTGAGGCCCACCGCCTTGTGGCGCACCAGCGCCTCGTTGGCGCCGGGCTGCGGGACGGCCACGTCCTCCCACTGGAGGACTTCGGGACCGCCGGTCTTGTGGAATCGCACTGCATGCGCCATCTGGGGCTCCTTACGATCCGAGGATCGTGCCTGCCGCGGCGCCGGCCGACTTCGCCCACTCCGCCGCCGAAATCTTCCTGGTTTCCTCGCCCTTCACCTTGCTCACTTCCACCTGCCCGCCCTGCGCGGTAATGCGCATGGATTCCGCGCCGATCTCGGTGATCTCGCCGATCTTGCCCTTCACCGCGCCGAAGGTGCGCACGAGGTGCTTCCTCGACCCGAAGAGCTGCAGCTTCCTGCCGCCGATCGTGGTCCACGCGCCGGGCGCGGGATCGGCGCCGCGGATGGTGTCATGGATCGCGTCCACGTGGTTGTGCCAGTTGATCTTCGCCTCGTTCGCGCGGAACCAGCCTTCGTAGGAAGCCTTCGACTCGTCCTGCACGGTTTCCTTGTGCTTGCCGGCCACCACGAGGTCCGCCGCCTCGAGCATCGCCTTCACGCCCATGGGGAACAGGCGGTCAAAATACACGGTGCCGAGCGTGTCGTTCTCCGAGATGTCGGTTTCCTTCTGCAGGATCACCGGGCCCTCGTCCAGGCCGTCGGTGGGCCGGAAGATCGTGAGGCCGGTCTTCTTCTCGCCCCGCGAGATGGGCCAGTTGATCGAGGACGGCCCGCGGTATTTCGGCAGCAGCGACGGGTGGTACTGGATCGTGCCGTGCTTCGGGATGTTCACGAACTCCTGCGGCGCGAACTGCAGCACGAAGGCCATGATGCCGATGTCGGCGCCGATGTCCTTCATCGCCTGCGTGGCCTCGGGGCTCTTCAACGAGGCAAACTGGAAGACCTTGAGGTTCTTCTCCACCGCGGCGACCTTCATCGGGTCGGGCTTGCCGCCTTCCTTCTCCGGCGCGCAGAACACCCCGGCCACCGTGTCGCCGCGCGCGAAGAACGCCTCGAGCACGGCCTTGCCGAAGTCCTGCTGCCCGATGATCGCGATCTTCATCAGGCGGCCACCTTCTTCGGCGCGCTGAACGCTCCCGCGCCCCTGAGGCCGTCGATCTTCGCGCCGTCGTAGCCCAGCACTTCCTTGAGGACCTCGTCGGTGTGCTCGCCCAGCGTGGGGCTGCGCTTGATCACGGCGGGCGAGGCCGAGAGCTTGATCGGCATCCCGACGTTGAACCACTTGCCGCGCTGCGGGTGGTCGAGCTCGACCCACATGTCGCGGCCGCGCACGTGCTCGTCGGTGGCGAGGTCGGTGGTGGACATGATCGGCCCGCACGGGACGTCGAGCGGGTTGAGGATCGCCATCAGCTCGCGCTTGGTGTACTTCTCGGCGAACTTGTTGAGCAGCGTCCACACCAGCGCCTGGTTCTTGCGCCGCTCGGCGATGCTGGAGACGCGCGGGTCGTTGGCGAGCTCCGGCACGCCCACGTCCGGGCCGATGCGGTTGGCGAGCGCCGTCCACACCGCCTCCTGCACGACGACGTAGAGCCAGTCGTTCGCTCCGTGGGGCTTGCAATGCACCGCGTTGCCGAGCTGGCCGCCGCCCGAATCGTTGCCCGCGCGCGGCACGTCGCCCATGCCCTGGTAGGTGGGCACCGAGTACTCGGCGAGCGATTGGCGCGTGAGGCGCTGGTGGTCGCGGAACTTCACGCGGCAGAGGTTCATCACGCCGTCCATCATCGCGACCTCGACGTACTGGCCCTGCCCCGTGTGCTCGGCCTGGCGCAGCGCCGCGAGCAGCCCGATCGCCAGGTGCAGGCCCGTGCCCGAGTCGCCGATCTGCGCGCCGGTCACGAACGGCGGGCCGTCGGGCACGCCGGTGGTGCTCATCGCCCCGCCCATCGCCTGCGCCACGTTCTCGTACGCCTTGAAGTCCGCGTACGGGCCCGTCGAGCCGAACCCCTTGATCGAGCCCATCACGATCTTCGGGTTGATCTCGTGGATCTTCTCCCAGGTGAACCCCAAGCGGTCGAGCACGCCCGGGCCGAAGTTCTCCATGACGATGTCGCATTTCTTCAGCAGGTCCACGAACACCTGCTTGCCCTCGGCGGTCTTCATGTTGACCGTGATCGAGCGCTTGTTGCAGTTCAACATCGTGAAATAGAGCGAATCGGCGTTCGGGACGTCGCGCAGCTGCCCGCGCGTGGCGTCGCCCTGCGGGTTCTCGAACTTGATCACGTCCGCGCCCATCCACGCGAGCAGCTGCGAGCACGTCGGCCCCGCCTGCACGTGGGTCATGTCGAGGATGCGTACGCCTTTCAGCGCTTCCATAGTTCAGCCTCTGTGGTCTCGGTGGTCTCTGTGGTCATTTCTTCTTCGCTGTGGGGTTGAGGCTGGTGATTCGTCCGCTCTCGGTGCCCGCCGTCTCGTCGATCACGGCGTTGATGAGCGTGGGCTTGCGGGAACGGATCGCCTCCTCCATGGCCTTGCGAAGCTCCGTGGGCGTGGTGGCATTCACGCCCACGCCGCCGAAGGCCTCGATGATCCGGTCGTAGCGCGCCCCCTTCACGAACACCGTGGGCGCGGGGTCGCGCCCGGTCGGGTCCACGTCCGTGCCCTTGTACACGCCGTTGTTGTTCATCACGACGATGCACACCGGCAGGTTGTAGCGGCAGATCGTCTCCACCTCCATCCCGGAGAAGCCGAACGCGCTGTCGCCTTCCACCGCGATCACCTGCTGCTTGGTGGTGACGGCGGCGGCCACGCAATAGCCCATGCCCACGCCCATGATGCCCCAGGTGCCCACGTCGATGCGCTTCCTCGGCTTGTACATGTCGACGATGGAGCGCGTGAAGTCGAGCGCGTTGGCGCCCTCGTTCACCAGCATCGCCTCCGGGTTCGCCTTCACGATGTCGCGCACGACGTTGAGCGCGCTGTGGAAGTTCATCGGCGACGGATCCTTGGCGAGCGTCTCGGCCATCTTCGCGACGTTCTTGGCCTTGCGCTCGTCGATGGCGTCGATCCACTCGGCCGGCGGCTTCGCCCACCCGGCGTTCACGTGCTCGAGGATCGCCGCGACGCACGAGCCGATGTCGCCCACCACGGGCGCGTCGATGCGCACGTTGCTGTCGGCTTCCTGAGGCGAGATGTCCACCTGGACGAATTTCTGCTTGCCCCAGGACTTGTGGCCCGCGCCGCCCCAGGTCTTGCCCTTGCCATGCGAGAGCAGCCAGTTCAGGCGCGCGCCCACGAGCATGACCACGTCGGCCTCGGGCAGCACGAACGAGCGCGCGGCGCCCGCGGCCTGGTCGTGCGTGTCGGGAAGCAGGCCCTTCGCCATCGACATCGAGAGGTAGGGAATCCCGGTCTTCTCGACGAGCGCGCGGATGTCGGCATCGCATTGCGCGTACGCCGCGCCCTTGCCCAGGACGATGAGCGGCTTCTTCGCGCCCTTGAGGAGATTCACCGCGCGCTTCACCGCGTCCTTCGCGGGCACCTGCTTCGGCGCCGCATCGACCACCTGGATGAGCGTCGAGCGGCCGTGGGCGGCCTCGATCGACTGCGCGAAGAGCTTGGCGGGGAAATCGAGGTAAACGCCGCCGGGACGCCCCGAGACCGCGGCGCGAATGGCGCGGGCGATGCCCACGCCGATGTCCTCGACGTTCAGCACGCGGAAGGCGGCCTTGGCGAGCGGCTTGGCGATGGCGAGCTGGTCCATCTCCTCGTAGTCGCCCTGCTGCAGGTCGACGATCTCGCGCTCGGAGGAGCCGCTGATGAGGATCATCGGGAAGCAGTTGGTGGTGGCATGCGCGAGCGCGGTGAGCCCGTTGAGGAACCCCGGCGCCGAGACCGTGAGGCAGATGCCCGGCTTCTGCGTGAGGAACCCGGCGATCGACGCGGCGTAGCCCGCGCTCTGCTCGTGCCGGAACGCGATCATGCGCATGCCGGCGCCCTGCATCATGCGGGTGAGGTCCGTGATCGGGATGCCCGGCAGGCCGAAGACCGTGTCGATGCCGTTCAGCTTCAGGGCCTCGATCACCAGGTGGAAGCCGTCGATGGTCTCCTGCGCGCTCGGCGCGCTTCCCGGCTGCGCCTGCGGCGAGGGGGTGACGGCGGGTGGGCTGACGGTGGCCATAGGGGGTTCCTCCGGGAGGGTACGCCGCGAGCGCCTCGGGTATCGAGGCCGGGCGGGAAACGCCTTGCAATCAGGCTACAATCTTAGGAAAAGGCCCCTCAAGGCCACCTTGATACGGGTCAATTTTCGACCCGCCCGCGGCTCGATGACCCTCCTCCTGAACCACCCCCAACGCGCCGAGATCCGCGAGCGCCTGCGCAAGAACATCGTCCTGAGGCGCCTCGCCCCCGAGGCGTTCGACGCGATCGAGAACGACCTCGTCATCGTGGACTACCGCAAGGGCGACGTGCTGCTCTCGCAGGGCGCCCACGAGATGGAGCAGTACTTCGTGCTCGACGGGATCTTGAAGCGCGTCGTGGCGAGCCCCGAAGGCAAGGAGATGATCCTGCGCTTCGCCAAGGAGGACGACATGGACACGAGCTACGCGGCGTGGAAGCTGCGCACGCCCGCGCCCTACTCGATCCGGGCCGTCACCAAGGCGCGCGTGGCGAAGCTGCCGCTGCCGCAATGGGCCGAGTTCCTCGACGCGCGCCCCGAGATGAAGGAAGACTTCGAGTACGAGGTGATGTTCCTCATGAGCGAGGTGATGGCGCACACCATCACGCTGCATCTGCTCGACGCGCCCGGGCGCGTGCACCGCTTCGTGCGCAAGCACTCCGACCTCGCCGAGCGGGTGCCGAAGAAGGAGCTCGCTTCCTACCTGAACCTGTCGGCCGAGACGCTCTCGCGGCTCAAGCATTCCGGGAAGATCTAGCCCGGCAACGGCGGGCTAGCCCTTGTCCTTCGGCTGCGAAGGAAAGCGGAAGAGCCCCCCGGCCATGGTCCGCAGCTCGTCCTTCACCGAAGCCACGCCGGGCACGCGGGCGACGACTTCCTGCACGAGGGCCTTCTCCTTGTCGTCCACCACGATCCCGCCG
>Ga0335070_10002868_pt1 | contig 20060 bp, 20 predicted proteins | sample Lox_Sample_13_FD_206722 | JGI IMG/M metagenome (GOLD analysis project Ga0335070, IMG submission 206722) | Soil microbial communities from Loxahatchee National Wildlife Refuge, Florida, United States - Lox_Sample_1.3 | ecosystem: Environmental > Terrestrial > Soil > Wetlands | place: USA... | reverse complement strand
GCTGCGCCCCCGTACATGCCGGAGTGCAAATCAGTCTTTGCGCCGTAGGCTTCGATTTCGGTGTAGACCAGCCCCCGTAGGCCAACGCACAAAGTGGGAAGATCGGGTGCGAAGAGTTCCGTATCGCAGACGAGCGCGAAGTCGGCTTTCAGCTTGGTTTTCTGCTTGCGGATGTATTCGGCGATCGATTCTCCACCAACTTCTTCTTCGCCTTCGAATAGTACCTTGACGTTGATCGGCAGCTTACCTCCGCCTGCCTGCATCAGCGCCTCGAGGGCTTTTACTTCCATCCAGAGCTGGCCTTTGTCGTCGACGGCGCCGCGGGCGTAGATGTTGTTGTTGCGCTCCGTCGGCTCGAATGGCGGTGTGTGCCACTCGTCGAGAGGCTCGGCGGGCTGAACATCGTAGTGCGCGTACATGAGCACAGTCGGTTTGCCTGAGGCATGCAGCCAGTCGGCATAAATGAGCGGATGACCATTCGTCGGGATGACTTCGACATTTTCCATACCGATGCGTCGCAATTCGTTGGCGACGTAATCGGCGGCCTTTTGGATGTCGGGCTTATGTTCTTCAAGAGTGCTGACGCTGGGGATACGGAGAAGATCTTTGAGTTCGTTCAGAAAACGTTGCTGATTGCTGCGGGCAAAATCGACGGCAGGAGAAGCCATAGGAAGTCCTTTCGTATTTTGACGAGCTGGATCTCGGGCGGACAGAAAGGCATAGCGGATCGACAGTCCGAGGAAACGGATCAGTATAGCGCGAACCTGCCCCAGTTTTTCTTGGGCGAGAGTCGAATACCGCTGGTCGGGTTCCGATCGATGCACGGCGCGCCGCGGTTTTTCCCGTGAGCCGGCAAGCCGGAGTATAGCGAAACCGCGGCGCTTCACCAGGAAGTCGCGACGAGATCAGAACCTGTATTCAGCGGCGCCGTAAATGAGAAATCCGGACTGCTGGTTATAGTTGAGCCGCAGGCCCGCTCCAAATCTGTCGGAAGAGCTCCCGGATTTGGCGATGTCCTGTAACGCGCTGGCGGCTTTGGAGAGGGCGGTGGCGTCGTTGCTGTGCAGCTTATACCAGGCCAAAGGGTTGTTAGGTGCAGCGCTAATGTCGCCGGCCATACTCCGCAGGCCGCCGGCCGCCGCGTCGAATGTACTCGAGAGCTCTGATGGGAAGGGCAGAAGCTTGGCCCCGTAGCTAAGACTAAGGCCTGCTGACTTCTGGGTGAAGTTTGCATACGTTCCAAAGTTAAATCCCCGAAACACTCCACCTACATCGACTTGGCCGTTGGAGGGGTTAACGCCGGCCGTAAGCGACAAGTCGCTGCGGACTTTCAGAGACGCCTGCAGATTGCCTCCATAGTTGTAGGTCAGGCTTGTGACGAAGGTTCCGGGCTTGTAAGCGATGGCTACTCGCCCTGTGCTGGCATCCAATGCCAATACCCAAAGCTTCATTTGAAGGTCTGGTGGCAGCGCAGTGAAGTTGACATCGAGACTGGAATCCCCCATAGGAAGACACTCCTTTGCTTGCATGATGGTTCCCGCCTTGGGGATATGACGAGAACTTTAAAAGCAGGAGGAGATGGTAGCACCGACTAGTCACCAGGAGTAGAGAAGAATTTCCCTAAAACCGTGTTGGTGAGAAGGCGTGCAGGTCGAACTCCGGTAAACGCCCCTCAATCACATCGGCCATTACTCGCGCCGTGATCGGAGCCAGAAGAATGCCGTCGCGAAAGTGACCGGTAGCGACATAGTAGTTCGGCGTTGCCGTCGAGCCCAGGATGGGCAGGGCATCAGGCGTTCCGGGGCGGAGACCGGCCCAGTCTTCCAGAATCTTTGCGTCCGCGAGTTTGGGAACCAGGTCAAGGGCGGCGCGACGCAGGCGCTGGATCGTACGCACGTCAGTGCGCTTGTCGAAGCCGGCTTCTTCGACCGTCGCCCCTACAAGCAGACGGCCATCGCTACGCGGAACGAGATAAACGTCAGGTGTTCGGATGACGTGCCTCAGCAGATTCCGTGGTTGCATCAACAGGCAGAGCATCTGGCCTTTTACGGGGCGCGTTGGAATAGCATACGGTCCGATTGCTCCTGCCCACGCCCCGGCGCAGTTTACGACGGTGCGGGCGGCGAAGGCCGTCTTCACAGTCTTGATCCCGATAGCGCGCCCATGCTCAATCTCAACTGTGGTCGCCTCGTCTCCAGAGGAGCAATCGACCCCCCGCGCTTTGGCCGTTGTTGCTGCGGCTGCGGCCAGGGCCCTGGGGTCGACGGAACGTTCTGATACATATATTGCGGCCCGAAATACAGATTTGCAGAAGTCGCGAACGTCCTCTCGGTCGGGAGGTCCCTCAAATTCTTGCCGAAATGATTCCAGCTGTTGTGCATTGTCGAAATCACCATATTTCAGAGCCGGCTCCCGCTCCTCAAGTTCGAGAACACTCAGTGAGATTTTTTGGAACTCAAGAACGGACAGGCGCTTAAATTGTTCCCCTGACCAGAAGAGGATTGTGCCGTGATCCCTCAAATCCACCTTCCTTCCTGACTCAATTTCCAATTCACGCGCGAATTCGGGGTACATATGCGCGCTGGCAGTGGCCAACCTCTGCAGCGCGGGAGGCGTTTCGAGCGGACAGTCGACCAGCATTCCGCCAGCAGCGTAGGAGGCTTCGCGACCGGGTTCTCCGCGGTCGACGACGAGCACGGTGGCACCACGCTTGCGAAGCGTGATCGCTAAAGACATGCCGATGATGCCTCCGCCGACGATGATGACATCCCAAGTCTTCACATTCGCAATTGTAAAAGAGGCGGTCTAGAACTCCGTGCTGGATCAGAATTGTCTGGGCAGTTTCGGCGCGCTTTGCAGTCTAGATTGTCAGTGCAAATTCCCCCGGCCCCCACGAATAGCAATAACAGGAGCGTGACAGCTGTTCTGCGGCTTAATACAATGCTCCCATGAACAAGTACCTGGTTGGGGCAGCCGTACTGCTGACGATGCTTGCGACCTCGTTCCCGGTCTGCGCGCAGAAGGACAAGGACAACGAACCCACTTCCTGGCTGTATTTCGTGATTGTCAAAGACGACAACGGGAAGCCGGTGAGAAACGCGGCGGTGATCCTGCATCCGGTGAATCCTAAAGGCAAGCAGGAGCGGGGTGGGCTGGAACTGAAGAGCGATCCGGAGGGCAAGTGCAATCTCGACGGCATTCCGTACGGCCCACTCCGCGTGCAGGTTCTGGCGCACGGATTTCAGACCTATGGCGAAGATTTCGATATCGAGAAGCCGAAGACCGAAATCACGGTCAAGTTAAAGAGGCCGCAGGGCCAGTTCTCGATTTACGAAGATCGTCCCGCCGAGAGCAACGCAGCTCCCAAGCCGGATGCGGCTCCGTCCGATCAGAAGGACAAGAAGCCGAACTAGGCCGGTGCTGTACCGATTGCAGATTCTAGATTTCAGATTGCAGAGTGGGAGGCACTGCTTTCCATCTGGAATCCAGGAATTTAGAATCTGAAATGACAATCTGAGTATTACCTCCCAGGAATACAGGCATGGACTATCTACTGAAGACGGAACCCTCGACCTATTCGTTTGCCGACCTGCAGCGTGAAAACACCACGATTTGGGACGGTGTTTCGAACCCCGTGGCCTTGAAGTATTTGCGCTCGATGAAGCCGGGCGAGCGGCTGGTGATATATCACACCGGCGACGAGAAGAGTGCAGTAGGGACGGCCAGCGTCTTGTCGGTCGACGCGTCCGACCAGCGCAACCCGCAGGTGAAGATCAAGGCGGGCAAATCACTCGCGAATCCCGTTACGCTTGCCCAGGTAAAAACGAGCGACGTTTTCTCCGAATCCCCGCTGGTGCGGCAAGGGCGCCTGAGCGTAGTGCCGCTGAACGAGCGGCAATACAGATTTCTGACTGGCGAGTAGTATTCGCCCCTCCCATCACGTCACCAATTCTCTCCGTTACATCGGTCACTTGCGAGCCGCCGTAGCGCTTCCGACAATGTCCTTCCAGAGCAGTCTCGGGAGGAATAATGGACGGCTTAGCGACAAGGTTGGCGAAGGAAGCGGGTCTGGGCACCGCGGTTGGGACTACGATTGCGACCGATATCAATGGCCTCGATCCGCGGGAGGTTGTCGACATACGTTTCTTCCTCAAGCCCGAAGAACTCGACGAAGCCGCTGCCGTACGCAAGGTCAAAAGCAATACACCCGCCAGCAAAACGCGTGCCCGAGTGATCTGCGGTTTGGGAGGGCTATACGCTGCTTCTGTGCCTTACCTCAGAGGTGCGACTTGGACCTGGTGGTGGCAGCATCGCCCTGAGTCGGCGATCTTCTGGGGAGCGCTGCTGGTTGTCGATGTCTATATCGTTCTTGGACAGCCAGGCATGCAGAAGTTGAACCGACACTTCAACCGCCTGGATGTGGAACGGCGCATATGTGTCAGCCACCGCGGCATTGACATCACGCACGGGCGCCTGCGGCAGCAGAAGACCTGGAGCGACTTTTCGTTCTACCAGGAGACTCCAACTATTTTCTTATTGCAGACGAACGGACAGTCGTTCTGGACTGTTCCCAAAAGAGCGATCCCCGCAGGTCGCGAGGATCAACTCCAGACATTGTTGAGAGCGAAATTGCAGCGCCGCTGATACTGCCGCACGCCGTCAGCTAGGACGTTCTCTGGTCGCGGCGGATCAGCGCCGAATCTAGGAAATATCCCAAACCGAGCGTGAAAGGGATAGCTCCGAATGCTGCGGCTTCCATCGCGCCATACTCATATCGACCGAGGATGGTGAAGGCCATCATGTACCCGACCGCGCCCGCAACCAGCAGGATTCCGTAGCGGCGCGATTTTGCGGTTTCAGGGAGTTCGGCTTCCATCGGGATGTTGACTCCGCGCTGCATGGCAGCCAAACGCTCCTCGGTGCGCAGCTTGCGCACGCGGTAAAAGGTGTACATTCCTACCAAGACCATCGGCACCGCGAACACCATGACAACTGCCGCCAGGCCAGTTACTCCGTCCATAGATGATTCTCCTTCCGGTTACGCTTGGCTCCGGATGCGTGAGTTCAATGCGACTTTCTGATGGAGAGTACGTACGAGCTGGCCCGGAAGTTCCGCAAATCAGAAGCACAAAAACGCGGCCCCGTGTGGCGTCGCATCGAACACGCCCCCGGGGCCGTCGATCTCCGGCTTACAGGGACCGGAGGAAGTTGAGCAGGTCCTGCTTCTGCGAGGATTTCAGCTTGTTGTAGTTGTTGACAACCTTAGTGGCCTCAGACCCGGTGCTGCTGTGGGCCTGAATGGCTTGTATCAGGTCGGTGGTGCGGCCGTCATGCATGAAGAACAGTCGCTGGCCTAGTCCCCACAAGGGCGCGGTACGGAATTGCTTTCCGCCGGCGGCCCCTTGCGTGATGCCGTCCTGCAGGTCCGTGCCCATTTTGTGGAGCGCAAAATCGGAGTACGGGCTGTAGGTCACGTTCGACATGCCGGTATAGGGTGATTTCCCAGTGGTCAGGGTTGGCGAGTGGCAGAGTGAGCAACCAGTTGAAACAAAAAGTGCTGCTCCGTTCTGCGTTGAAGAAGTAGACGGCCCTGGAGTGGGCGGCGCCGAGAGCCGTGCGAAAAGAGCGAAGTTAACGACGTCGCCGGACATGTCTGAAGCCGTCCCTGTGTTCGATCCGTTGTTCAACAAGTGCGTGGAGTCTTCCGGAGTAGCATTGAAAATACAACCGGCTACTGCACTGCGCTCGTTGGGGAATACTTCATTCGAGACGCCCATTTCCACGTTGTATGCCTCGCCCGAAAACATCAGCAGCGATTTGTTCTGAGCCTTCCAGCCGAATCGGGTGACGGTGCCGTCGTTTCCGCTGGTGTTGAATGATCCACCGATTCCGAGTGCGGCTCGGGCCGAGGCAGTTGCATTCAGGTTATCGAGCAGAGTTTGGTCTGACGTTGCTTCCACTAGTCCCAAGCCATAGAGGGGAGTGGGTATGCGGAAGATCACATTTCCTTGCGAGACAGCCGTGGCGAAGTCCGGCTGCGCCAGCGTGCACCCGGGAGCATCGGAGCGTCCCTGAATCGTATAAAGAGCGTGCACGCCGCCGTCGGCAGTACCGTTGGCATTTTTCACGAATCGCGCTTCGAGCATCGGGCCGTTGGCAGTCACGAATGACGGCACTGCGTTGGTAGCGCCGTCGAGTGTGGCGAGCGCGATTTGCGGATTCGTGATCGGGTTCTGCGGACTGTTCAGGCCGGGACTGCTGCCGCCCGGAGCTGGCTGCGCATGGCATTGCGTGCAGCTGTTGCCGTTGAACGTGGGGCCGAGGCCCGATCCCGGCTCGCCGGCGACCGTTCCCGAGACGGAATCAATTTCCTGGAGCACTTGCGAGGCCTGGTTGAATATGGCCTGTTCGTTGCTGTTCAGCGTTGGATAGAAGCTGCCTGCAGCCGGGGGGCCGGGACGCGGTCCGGGATCGTTTTGCGCGGAGAGATCCAAGCTCGCAAGGAGAACTGCCGCAAAGCAGAAGACAACGGAGAGCCTTCGATACTTCATACAACCTCCTGGGGGATGGACACACTGGTGCCTTGGACGAAGCGGCACGGTTGCGAAGGGACGCAGGGGCTATCCGCTGTTCCGATCAAGCTGCGAGCCGGCATCAAACCGGTCCCGCGCCCCACCGCAATAGGAACAGCGCTTTGGGAGGGATGGGAACCCCAACAGGACTTCTATCCTCGAATGAGGAAAGAGCGGAACAACATTGCCAAGCAAAATAGACTTTCGCCGCGACGCGGGTCAACTCTCACAAGTGCAGGTGGCGGCTTCGAGAACGACCGAAGGTTCGAAAGCCGGTTGCGAAATGTTGGGAGGCGGTGCTTTATTGATTCTGCGCGGTTGCGATCAGAGATGCAGTCAGCATGATCAGTACCGGATCGTAATTCCTTTTCATTGAATCTCCTGAATCGAAGGGAATGGCTTTTCTTGCGCAACTCGCGACCGGAGGACCTCAGGGGAGAAGTTCAGCGCGCCAATTGCGGAAAGCCCTGCCACTGTATGGCAGCAGATAAGGCGCGTCAATCGTGAAAGATTTTGCAGACCCTGTCGAGTTGCAGGTCGTGACTAGTTCTGTAACCCGGCGCGGAGTTCCCGTCGGAGAATCTTTCCCGAGGGCGTCTTGGGAACGGCATCGACGAAATGAATCTCGCGGGGCTGCTTGTAGTGGGTGAGCCGCTCGGCCACGAACGCGCAGAGTTCCTGCTGCAATTTTCCGTTATCAACGAAACCATCGCGCAATGCGATGAAGGCGACTGGAATCTCCCCGGCTTCATCGCACGGACGGCCAACCACGCCGCATTCCTTGACCGCAGGATGCTCGAGCAGTACGCCTTCGACTTCGGCCGGCGCGACGGCGAATCCCTTGTACTTGATCATTTCTTTGCGGCGGTCGACCACGCGATAGAAGCCCTCGCGGTCGCGCGTGACGATGTCACCGGACCAGTACCAGCCATCGCGCAGCACGGCGGCGGTGGCGGCAGGCTCTTTCCAGTAGCCGAGCATGAATTGCGGGCCGCGCATCACGAGTTCGCCCGGCCGTCCCGATGGGGCTTCTGTCATGTCCTCGGGGCTATCCGCAGGATCGATTTCAGAGTTCGCCAGTACGCGGCAATCAGTCAACGCAACCGGGTGTCCAATGGAGTCTGGTCGGTAGAGCGTCGGATCAAGGAAGCCGATGTGCGTGACCGGAGAGGCTTCGGTCATACCATAGCCCTGGCACACAAGAATGTTCGTCAGAGCCGTGAACCTGCGTGGAAGTTCGGGGGCCAGCGGTGCCGCGCCAGATTTTACCCAGCGTACCCGATGCTCCCGGGGAAACTGTCCGGCTTCGGCGGCTTGGCACAGCGCGTTGATGGCAGGTGGCACAAGCGGCATCATCGTGGCCTCCTCCTCGACCATGAGGCGCAAGAGTTGCTGCACATTGAACCGCGGCATCAGTATCAGCTTTGCCCCGAGCACGATTGCAGGATTCAGCATCACGTTGAGGCCGTAGATGTGGTAGAGCGGCAGTGAGCAGAGCAGATTGTCGCCCGAACTGAGATCGCTCGCATTCGGTCCGATTAGCTGATAGATGTTAGCGATCAGGTTGTAATGCGAGAGCATCACTCCTTTGGGAAGGCCGGTGGTGCCGCTGGAGTAGGGAAGAGCCGCGAGCGTCTGCTGCGGCGCGTCGACTGGCTTAAAGTAGGCAGACGAGACCGCGTTCAGCAGGTTCGAAAACGCCTCTGCGCCGGCTGCCTGCTGCCGAGTTGTATAGACTCGCCGCAGATTCGGCAAGCCACCCAGATTAATGCCTGAAATGTTCGCGCCGTCGGTGATCAATACCACTCCGCCCGAATTCTCCAGCTGATAGCGCACTTCACGCTCACGGTAAGTCGGGTTCAGAAGCGTAGGGATTGCCCCCGCCAGTTGCGCCGCATGGAACGAGACACAGAATTCCCAGGAGTTGGGAAGGAAGATGGCGACGACGTCCCCGGGTTTCACACCGGCGGCGGTAAAGTTGCGCGCGACACTCTCAACCGTTTCTCCATACTCAGCGAAGGTCAGACGTCGGTTGTTGGAAGCATCGACGATGGCGGTTTTCGTGGCGTTGCGGTGGCAGGAATCAAGAACCAGGTCGTGGAGAAACTGCCCGGTGGGGTCTGCATACAATTGAGTGCGCAACATTCCGCCAGCGATTGTAGCGGAAAACAGTCATCGCCAGCAGAACCGGCGCACCTTGGGAGTGCATATCGAACAACTAAGGCACGAAGGTACGCGAAGGAAGTCGCCCGATGGAGCTGCGACACTTTTCGCGTACCTTGAGCGCCTGAACGCTAGGCGTTCGGGAGAGGGTTGCGACTTCGCGCGGCAAAGCGCTCCGACCAGCGAATGCGACCTGTCGCCTGCATCACGACGAATAGCGTGACGATGGCAATGATCGTGATGGCCAACCCTGTAAACCCTTTCCAGAAGAAAGCGTACGAAAACAGGACCAGATAGATGAGCTGAGCGGTTCCCGCTTCAAGGGCGGCGAAGCGCAGTCCGACCACCAGCCGCAGGTAGCTCACGACCAGCAGCACTGACACGATCGAGGAGATCGCCATCGCCAAATGAACGGAGATGTGATCCACCGAGTAAGCCAACAGCAGGTGGAACGCGAAGAACGCGGTGGCCAGAAAGAAGTAATTCATGGGATGCAGATCGATGTTACGCAAGGTCGCGATGATGAACATCAGGAAGAAGAAAAAGAATAGTGAAACGGGAGCCGCGTAGCTGATCTCGCCCGCAAGCGGGCCAGGTTGAAGCTTCTCAGGCATTGTCATGCCAATCTGAAATCCCGACACAAGGTTCGAGTACTGCCACGTGAGTTCCCAACCTCCTGGTACCAGTTTTTTTGCAGTCGGCGACAGCGTATCGTCCGCGAAGTCGATGTCACGGAAGTTCGTCAGCATCACGAGCCGCAAGTCGCGAGCTTGTGCAATGCCGTCACCCAAGTGATAGCGCCAGGCCTCCAGACCTTGTGAGCGGTATGCGACGTGGAGTTTGGCTTCGGACCGGGCAGCGATTGCTGCTCGCCCTACGGTGCCTTGATCGTCTGTTGCAAGGGTGACCGGTTGGTCGTTGATTTTCATCTGGAGATCGTCGTACATCGCCTTTTCAGCAGGAAATTTGAGGCGAAATGAGATGTCGTGTGCTTCCGTGCTGTCGTTGCGGAATAGGTAGTCTCCGCCGAACTCGACTGCATAGGTGCTGTACCACAGCAGCCCCTTCTGGCGCGGGTCGAGGTGGATGTTGACGCGAATGCGGCTGGATTCGAGAGGAAGAGGAACCTGCCTGGTTGTCGTTTCGTTGTGTACGACGAGTTTTCCGTTCTCAACGGTCGTGGAGGTTGTGGGTTCGCTCACGGTGTAGTGCGCCGTGGGCGGTGATTGCTCCTGCGCGGTGCCCCATGTCGATGCCACGTGGCCTTGCAGTTGCTGATTGGCGCCATAGGTGCGCGAAAAGATGGTGGCGCCCAGAATGATCCAGGCGATGGTGGTGCAAACGAAAATGAAAGTGAGGGCAAGAATTTGGCGCAGCAAGTTGTTCCTCCTGTCTGGAAACAGCCGCCGGAGAACTTGCAGGGAGAATGCCGCAATTCGGACATTGAATTAGCAGAGGTTAGGAAGCGATGACAGGGGCTAGCGTGTCAGAGGGAACACGTGCGTGTCTCAGGAGACACGCAAACTTAGCTAACGAGCCTGCGTAGGAATTCCTGCTCGTTCATGTGGTACTTGAACGCCTTGCGGCCATCGATGAACACCACCGGGACCTCGTCGTTGAATTGGCGACGAAGGTCGGAATCGGTGTCGACATCGATCTCGCGCCAGGTGAAACCTCCGCGGCGGGAAAGTTTGGTCAGACTTTCTTTCACCACTTCGCAAAGATGGCAGCCTTTGCGGGAGTAAACGACGACGCTGCGGACCTCTGCCATGCGAAAAAATTCTAGCGCGGCGAAATGAGAGTTTCCACCAGGAAAGATGCTCGATCGAACAATAACGATATGGTAATTTCCAGAACGGAACGCCTGATATGGCAAAGCGGTAAAATCCAACGGATGCCGAAAGAAAGCAAACCTCTCCGGGGTAAGACAGCGTTAATCACGGGAGCTGCCGGGCGGCTCGGGCGGGCTTCTGCCTTGGCGCTAGCTCAGGCGGGAGCGGACGTTGCGATCACCTTCCGAAAATCAGCCCGGGAGGCGCGCGAAACGGTCGTGGATTTGGGTGCTCTGGGCGTGCGGTCATTTGCGTTCCAGTGTGACGTGACGGATGAAGCCAGCGTCCGCAAGATGATGAAAGAAGCCGGCCGCGAGCTCGGCCGCATCGACATACTCGTTAATAATGCCGCGAATTATGAAACAGTGGATTTTGAGAAGCTGACCGCGCGTCAGTGGGACGCGATTTTTGCCTCGAATACCAGGGGTCCGTTTCTGGTATCGCGAGAGGCTTTGAAGTGGATGCGCCGTAGCCGCGGAAAGGGAGCGGAAATAGTCGAGGCCAAGATTATCCACATGGGATCACTCGGCGGGCTGCGGCCATGGGCTACGCACGCCCATTATTGCTCGTCAAAAGCTGCGCTGCACATGCTGACAAAAGTTATGGCCAAGGCGTTGGCGCCTGAAATCGCCGTGAATGCCGTGGCGCCCGGCATGATCGACCTGGGAGAAAAGTCCGCAGCGGCGTTCATGCGCCGCATGGCGAAGCAGACACCGATGCAGCGCAACGGAAGGGCGGACGAGGTAGCGGCCGCGGTTCTGTTCTTTGCCACCGCGCCGCAGTTCATTACCGGACAGATCCTGGCGGTGGATGGCGGGATCGGATTGTGATCAAGCCTCGGCTGAGGTCGGATCGATCGTCAGTTTGACTTCCGAAATACGATTCGCGGGAAATCCGCCCTGCCGGGCATGCTCGCGGACCATCTCCTCGTTCGGTGCGATATAGACGCAGTAGATCTTGTCCGGCGTCACGTAACTGTGCAGCCATTGAATGGTCGGACCGAGTTTGTTGAGCACGCTGCAGGATTTTTGCGAAATCGAGATGACCTGTTCAGGGGTGACATCGCCGATCTTCGGGATATCACGCTCAATCACATACTTGGGCATTCCTTCTCCACTCCTTCATGCATTTGGATCGAACACAGCAGGGGGCCGGAAAATTGTAGGCTACCTTGCTGGAAATAGCCATTGCGCTCAAGGGAAAGGTATATTGAGTTCGGAATGAGTAAATCGAAAGGGAAGTCTTCTTCATCGTTCGCTTCATCGCGGAAATCCGAAAATCATGGCTCGGACAAAACTCCCCGTCTGGCTATCGCGATCATGGCGGCAGGAAAAGGTACCAGGCTGAAGTCACGCCTGCCGAAAGTTCTACACGAAGTTGGGGGCAAGACGTTACTCGAGCATGTGATCCGGGCGGCGGTACAAGTGGTCGCAGCTGCCGACGTCTACGCGATTATCGGACACGAGGCGGAACGGGTGCGCGCTGCCCTGCAGCATACGGGTGTCAATTTCGTGCTGCAGGCTGAACAACGGGGCACCGGTCACGCTCTCATGGTTGCCCGGGATGCGCTCGCCGGGTACGACCACGTTATCGTGCTCTCGGGCGATGCTCCGATGATTACCGCGGCGACGATCGGGAATCTGAGGGACTTTCATTTGCGGCAGCACGCGGCGATGACATTGCTGAGCGCGGAATTGGAAAACCCCACTGGCTATGGACGCGTGCTGCGCAAAAGCAGCAATAGTGACGAGGTTGTCGGAATCGTGGAAGAAAAAGCTGCCACCCCGACGCAGAAAAAAATGCGCGAGATCAATTCCGGCTTCTACGTGTTCAGCGTCCACGAGCTTTATTCCCACATCGGCGCACTCTCCACCGACAACCCGCACCACGAGTACTACCTGACCGACATGGCGCGCGTATTTCGAAAGGGGCAAAAGAAAGTTGTGGCGTGCAGGACAGCCAATCCTTACGAAGTGCTGGGCGGGAATACGCGTGCGGAGCTGGCCGATATCGACGAGCAAATGCGACGCGCGAAGTGCCGCCAGTTGATGGCCGACGGGGTGACGATCTTCTATCCAGCCACTTGCGTCATTGATGCCGAGGTTGAGATCGCAGCGGACACTGTCGTTGAACCTTTCGTGCAGTTGCTCGGGAAAACCAGGATCGGCGCTAACTGCCGTATTCATTCTTACAGCGTTATCCAAAACTCGGACATTGCCGACGGAGTGACGGTTCGCCCTGGCTGCATTATGGACGACACTCGCATCGGACCTGGAGCGATCATCGGCCCGTATTCACGTCTCCGCCCCGGCAGCGACATCGGCGAGGGTGCGCACGTCGGGAACTTCGTCGAGACAAAGAAGATCAAGCTGGGGAAGGGCTCAAAGGCGAACCATCTGACTTATCTTGGCGACGCAGAGATCGGCTCAGGAGTGAACATCGGCGCAGGCACAATCACCTGCAACTACGACGGCGTGCACAAGCATAAGACTGTAATCGAAGACGGAGTGTTCATCGGCAGCGACAGCACTCTGGTGGCGCCCGTCCGTGTAGCGAAAGGCGCGTACGTCGGCGCGGCCTCGTGTATTACCGATGATGTCCCCGAAGACTCCCTGGCTATTGGGCGCGGGCGTCAGGTGGTAAAGGAAGGTTGGGTGCGGCAGAGGAAAGCTGAGCAGCAGAAATCCTAGCCTGCTGCGCGAACTCGGCCTTAGGATTGCCGCAGAGTTCCCTGAGAAAAGACGCGGAGAGCGCCGAGAAGAACCTTGCGCAAATGAAAAAGGCACCGTGCGAGCGTTGCCTGTCGTTTAGGTTGCGCGGTTTCCTAGTGTGTCACTGCAGCAAACAGTTCCGAATGCATCAGCGATTGGAACTGCTGATCGTTGGCCTTGAAGCGAACCTGTACGTTCTGTCCATCGGAATCGACCGACGTATTCTCAACCGCGACTTTTTCTGCCGGCGTCGCGTTCACTTTCTTGTAGAGCATGTAGCCCTTGAGCAGGGAAGAAACTGTACCTGCAGTGGTTGAGTCTGAGGTAACGACCGTCATGTCAAAGGTCACGCCGTTGTTGAAGTTCATCGAGTAGCGCGAGCCGAGTAGGCGTTTCTTCACCGTGTCATAGTCAGCAATCTTCGAGGCATCGCCCAAAGCCGAACGCAGCGCGTTCTGCGTGCCCTGCTGGTCAAGAATGCTCCAGACGGCGGCCGAATCGACGCTCGTCATCATGTCCGCCATATTGCCATTCGTGTCGATACCGAGAACCTGCCCATCCTTCGTATCGAGCGCCGTGCGGATCGAGGTCGAGTCTCCGAAGAGCAGCGTGCTGTCATCGAGGAAGCTCATGACGAAGCCGCCGTCCATGGGATAAATCTCGTTGTTGTTGTACTTCTTGGGAACGTACTTCTGCAGCTTCATCTTCTTCAGCACGGCCTTCATGTTGAAGGGGCCAGCGGCCACCCCGACCGTCTTCACGCCTTGCTTGCCCGCGTGAAATGACGCGAAAGTCAACGAGTCGACGTCTTTCTCCGTGTCGAGGCCAATGCCCTTAAGCGCTGTTTCGAACTGTTTGATGTTGTCGGGCATAAGCTGCTGCTTCAGCGCCATCGCGGTTGGAGAATCTTTGAGGGAGCGGTAGTCCACCGAGATCAACTGCAGTAGGTCGGCAGGAACGCATGAGCGGGCCGAAGAATTCAGGGGCACGGCATAGGCCATACTGACCAGAACCAAAGAAGCCAGACAAATCTTTACAAGTCGCATAACGCCTCGAATCAGAAAATGGTCGGGATTGCGCACCTTAGGTTGGATGCGCCACCAGGCCTTATCGTTAGTGGAACGATTCATTCTATTTTACTTGCATCCCACGTGGCACAAACAAAGGTACAACGCCCGTTGACCACTAGGGCGCTGGTGTTCACGTCTTATTGGCTTACGCCCGTGCATGTCCAATGGTGGTCAGGCGCCGCCGGTTTTTCCGCGAATGGCTGCAGTGCAGGTGCGGACCTGATCGATGAAAGTCTGGTCCTTGATCGAGGAGAGATTGATCTCGACATTTGCGAGCGCACCCGTGATCGCCGCCTTGGCTAGTGCCGCGGCCGTCGTAAGGTCCGATTTCATATTTGGATTCGTGATCGGCTCGAGGGACGAGATAAGCTGCGCAATCTGATGGGCTTTTTCGGCCACGCTGAGAGGGACTGCCGTCGCCTCCTTCAGAGCCGATTCAATCATGGCCTCGCCGGATTTTTCATCGCTGGATTTAGCCGCCTTATAGGCCTTCATTACGGAGTTGTACGACTCGGCATCGGCGTCGATTGCGGCCTTAAGTTCCTCGCGCAACGGAGTCAGTTTTGCGATGGCGGCGCTGAGCTGCGATTCGTATTGCAAATATCCCTTCTTTCCGCGGGACATGGAGGCAACCATGGTCGCAAGCCCCGCAGCCATTGCGGCAGCTGCCGCCGAGGCGCTACCACCGCCCGGCGTTGCGGTCGGAGTTGCGAGTTGCTCAACAAAAGGCTCCACTCCGGCGCGCAGCCCGCCGACTGCCATCTTGCCGCCCATGACAGCGGCGAGGCGATTCTCCAGGATGAGTGATGAATCGAAGTTCTCCACCTGCAGGAACCACTCAGCTGCCTGCTCCAGCGCTTCTTTGGGAATCAGGCCAACAATCTCGCTGGATACGGGCATAACTCCGTATCGGGCGGCTTCGCGCTTCACTATCTCGAAGACGCGGTGAATCGGTGTCTGCTCGAAATCGGTGAGGTTCATCGAAACCTGGGCCTGACCGCGCACCAGAAATCCAGCGCCTTTGACATAGCGCAGTCCGCCGGTGGAAAAGCGAATCGCCTTGGCGATTTTCTTCGCGACCTCCACGTCCGGAGTGTTCAGGAAGACGTTATAGGCGATCAGGAATTTGCGCGCGCCTACGACGGTTGCTCCTGCGGTGGGATGAATGCGCGCTTCGCCGATATCGGGTCGCCGCGCAGGGTTGGTCGCGATCTCAGCGCGGATGCCCTCGAACTGTCCGCGCCGGATATTCTCAAGCCCCTGCCGCTCAGGCATCCTGGCGGCAGACTCGTAGAGGTAGACGGGGATCTGATAACGTTTCCAAATTTCTTGCCCGACATGGTTGGCGATGGCCACACAGTCTTCGATCGTGACTCCTTCGATGGGAATGAAAGGCACCACGTCGGCAGCTCCCATGCGCGGATGCGCGCCCGAGTGTACGTTCAAATCGATCAGTTCGGCGGCCTTGCCTACGCCGCGAATGGCCGCCTCCTGAATTGATTCCCGATCTCCAACGAGCGTAATCACGCAACGATTGTGGTCGGCATCCATCTCGCGATCGAGCAGGTAGACGCCGGGCATCTTCATCGCGTCGATGATGGCGTCAACTTTTGACCTATCGCGGCCTTCGGAGAAATTTGGGACACATTCGACTAGCGTGGACATAACGGATGAGAATACTGGCCTGTCGATGTCAGGCGCAAGGAGTCTAAAAACACTGACCACAGGGGACACAGAGGAACACAGAGGTGTCAGCGCTTGCGGACGCCTATAAACTTTCCCACCCCCAGGCGAACTTGCACCGTGTTAATCCCTGGATTCGGCGTTGCCAGTCCAGCATTCGAGATGTGCATGAAACGTAGCTCGACGCTCACGTTGTGTTTCGCCCCGAGTATGTGCATGCCGAGTGCAGCGTTATCCATGAAGTTGACCGTATTTGTACCAGTCGGAACATCGTGGTTGGTGAACAGCACTCCGCCGGTCAACTCAAGATACGGTGAGATGCGGCCATGGCGCTGGAAGTTCCACTTCAGGCCAAGCGGATCGAATCCAACCCCGTAGGCGGTGTTCTTCGGTTGGAAAGCAAAAAAGACGGGAACGGCGTCCAACGCATATTCGAAACGGCCCCGCAGAAATCCGGGAAGGTGAGGACCGGTCAGAATCCATCCGTAGCGCAGGCCAGCGTTGAAGACGCCCGTGTTGCCGCGGCCGCCGCTCACGGAATGGCCGCCGCCCGCCCAGATCTGAACTTCATTGCCGCCTTTCTCTGGAGCGGCCTGCGCAATGCTGACAATGGGTACGGCGAGGAGCAGCAATGCGAGGCAGAATCGCATACGAGAGTCCCTGCGGCAAACAGGTTTGAAGGATGACCGATCACGATACAGGAAGACGGCGGGAGTCACAACCGGGACGGACCACCTGTACTGTCCCAGTTTGCTCAAAACTCTATCAATGTTGTGGCGCTCTAGTGAGTTTGCCGCTACGTGCTCCGATCGAAAGGCCCAGCACGTCGTGCGCGGCGCGTGTGAAGTTGTGGCGAGCTACGCCGGCTTCTTCCAGGTAATCGCCGAGGACCGGAATGACACCCATCGCCTCGATCGCATCAAGGTCGTTGATGATCTGGCATGCGCCTTCAAGTTCGTATTTCTTCTTCAACGCCTCCGAGGCCGGCGTACGATTTAGCAGCGCATAATCAAAGATTTGTCCTTGGGCATGGCGGTTTAAAGCACGAATATGATCGGCAGCCGTGAGGCCAAGGCTCTCGTTGGCCTGCGTCATCAAGTTGCAGATGTAGACCTTTGTGGCCCTCGACTCGAGAATCGCCTGCGGGATGCCTTTGACTAGAAGATTCGGGATCAGGCTGGTGAACAGCGATCCGGGCCCGATCGTGATCAGGTCGGCGTGGGCAATCGCCTCAAGCGTTTGCGGCATTGGATCCACGTCTGCCGGAACAAGGAATAGTTCGTGAATGCGTCCCTTGCTCGCGGTGATTTTGGTCTCGCCGCGCACGCGCGCCCCGTCCTCCATCAGGGCCTCGAGTTCGATGTTCGACGTGGTGGCAGGAAAGATGTGGCCGCGCGTGAGAAGAATCTCCGACGAGAGGCGCACGGCTTCAGAAAAATCGGAGGTCAGGGAAGTGAGGGCGGCCAGGAAAAGATTTCCGAAATTGTGTCCCTCCAGCCCGGAGCCCTTGTCGAAGCGGTGACGGAACAGCTTTGACAGCAACGCTTCGTCTTCGCTCAGGGCAACGATACAGTTGCGGATGTCCCCCGGCGGAAGCATGTTGAACTCTTTGCGAAGCCGGCCGCTCGAACCGCCATCATCACTGACTGTCACCACGGCGGACAGGTCGCAAACCACCGGTGACGGAGGGTCCCCGGCGAGAATTTCGGCGGGCGTCATGACGAAACGCTTCAGGCCCTTCAGCAGTGTGGACAGGCCAGTCCCACCGCCAATAGCTACCACGCGAAGATCGCCGGAACGGCAGACCTTGTCTCGGGATACAAGTTCGGCGGCCTTGTTTTCCATCGACAACGTCCTCAGTTGTGGGACTAAATGGGTTCTTCTGCGCCGATCGACTCGGAAGAGTCCAGTTCCGCCCCCGGGTCCGGGTAGAGTAGTTCGGTGAATCGCGGATCTTCGGCCAGATTCTGGAAGTCAGAGTCGTTTCGGGCCTGGTAGCGCAGCTGAGGGTTCATGCGCAAGGCCTCATTCAGATGGCGCAGCGAATCTTCGACGTGTCCGGTCAAACAATCCAGCGCAGCCAGTCCGTACAGCACATAATCTGCCTTGGGATTCTGCTTGAGCAATTTGTCCAAGTGCTCGCGGGCGCTCACGTAATCGCCCAGGTTTATCAGTGAAACCGCATAATCGAAATGCTCTTCGAGAGTCTTGAACTGGCTGGCCGCGGGACGGTCGAGATGCTGGTTGCAGATATTCAGATGCACCGTGGCGCGGTCGATCAGTTCCTTGCTCGGTCCTGTGATCACCTTTTGGAAGTGCGGCTTGGCCTTGTCGAACTTGTGCTCCTGCATCGCACGCAGTCCGGCCTCGTAACTCTGCAGAGCCTGAATATACTTCGGGTCGTCCGTGACGTTTTTCTTCGTGGGGGTAGCTTTTTGAGCCATGTGTAAAACTCTTCCTGTGCTCTTATTAATGGCGAACTCCTTAGAAGTGCGCTTCGGAATCGAGCACTCAAGTATCGCCTAAACAGTGGGATAAGGGCAATTCCGACTAGTGTTGATCCTGAGCCCTGTTGAGGCTGGCTGGGTCGCAACATCTACGAGGATGGGAGCACCTCAGCGCCATCAGTTGATGCTCACCGCGGACTGCAGGTCAATCTGCTTCCATTCGCCCTTGATGATCCCAGCGCGGATCTGGGAGGCGGTTTTTCCCTTCTGGTGCTGCTGATACGAATAGTAGAGCTCTTTGAGGCAGGTTGCGCATTGCGCCCCATGTGTGTTCTCAAAGCAGCTGTGCAGGCTGTTGTGCCCCATGCGGTCGCAATAACAATAGCAGGGCTGCTGATGCAGTACTGTGGGGATCTTCGCGGCGAGTTCGTACGCGTGCGTCTGATAGGGATACTGGGCGTCGGCTCCCCACATATCGGATTTGGCCAGGATCGGCGGCAGCTTGTGTCCTTTCGGCGGCGGCGCTGCATTATAGGCCGGAACGCCGCCTTCTTCCTGTGGCATCGCCCACTCTGCCGAAACAGTCAACGTCACCAGAAAAAGGAACACTACTGTGAGGCTGCGATAGGCAATCTTGCTGCGAAGCAGGCCAAGTATCATTTTGGAGCCCTCAAAGAGTTTTACATATTCTACCCGGAAAATTCGCGAGAGCGTGCCGCCCGACGCCGGGAACTACTCACTACAAAGGCAACCCGCGCCATAAGCTGCACTTCTGTATACAATGAAGCAGAATGACTGGGAGTTCTCCAGATCCTGGAGTCGTGGGGGAAATGGGCGTTGCTGCCCCGGCCGCGGAACCTGTCGCCGCACCGGCTCCCTGCGCACCCCCCGTCCGGCTGCGGTCTGGACTGGGCGTTTGGTTGAGAGACCTCATCATCTCCCTCGCGATTTCCGCGTTCATCATCATCTTCCTCTATCAGCCGGTGAAGGTCGAAGGCACAAGCATGATGCCCGAACTGGTCGACCAGGAACGCATCTTCGTCAACAAGTTCGTGTATCGCTTGGAGCCAATCGAGCGCGGCGACATCGTGGTCTTCAAGTATCCCTACGATCCTTCGAAGAGCTACATCAAGCGCGTGATTGGCATGGCCGGGGATCGCATCCGCATCGATGGCGGACTGGTCTACGTCAATGGCAAGCCACTCGATGAGGACTACGTTCCGGCCGAGTACGCGGACAACCGCTCGTATCCGGAAACCGTGGTGCCGCCGGATTGCTACTTCGTGCTGGGCGATCACCGCTCGATGTCAGACGACAGCCGCCGCTTTGGTCCCGTGAACCAGAGCTATATCTATGGCAAAGCCGTATTCGGCTACTGGCCTATGGATAAAGTTGGTCGCGTGCGATAATTCGCGTGCATCCTATCTGTGCGCGATCTGCGGCAGGAAACTCACGCGAAAGCATAAAACCGAAAACAACAGCATACCGACGAATACCGCGAGTCCTTTTCCAAGAGTGAGGGCAGAGCGGACTGGCACAAACCCAATGGTGCCAAGGACACTGGCTGCGCCTACAATGGCGG
>Ga0335070_10002867_pt1 | contig 20061 bp, 18 predicted proteins | sample Lox_Sample_13_FD_206722 | JGI IMG/M metagenome (GOLD analysis project Ga0335070, IMG submission 206722) | Soil microbial communities from Loxahatchee National Wildlife Refuge, Florida, United States - Lox_Sample_1.3 | ecosystem: Environmental > Terrestrial > Soil > Wetlands | place: USA... | reverse complement strand
CGGGAGTCCCTTGACCCGCAATCCGAAGGCCACGTTCTCGAACACGCTCATGTGGGGGAAGAGCGCGTAGTTCTGGAAGACCGTGTTGACGTTGCGGCGATAGGGCGGGATGCGGTTGACCAGCTCGCCCCGGATATAGACCGACCCCGCCGTGCCATGCTCCAGACCCGCCACGATGCGCAGCGTCGTGGTCTTGCCGCAGCCGCTCGGGCCGAGCAGGGTGACGAACTCGCCGCGCTGGATCTCGAGCGAGACGCTGTCCAGCGCCACGACATCCTCGAACCGCTTGCTGACATCGCGTAATTCAAGGTCCGCGGGCATGGCCTCTCTCCGGCGGCGGCGTGGAGCCTCGAACGCGTGGGGCGGTTTCTCCGGGATGGCGGGCGCCCTGCTGCGCTATCTCGATGCCGGTGGGGGAGAAACAGTTCGTCTATATCAATGCCCGGATCGGCCGTCAAGGCCTTTCTGGGCGCGCCGGCCGCCCGGCCGGAATGCGACGCCCCGGTGGGCGCCCGTGGCAGCGGCCGCCGAGCCGCCCGCGGCCACGCGGAGCCCCCCGGGAGCCCCGCTCTCCCCGGCCCCGCCCGGGGACGGCGCGGTCGGCGCCTATCGGGGGCAGGGATTCATTATCTGTTCAAAATATAAAAAAATATTGACAGCCTTTCTTCGCTCCGGTATGCTCCGGGCCGTTGCTGGACAGGAGGGACGAGCAGTGACGCGGCGGATCCTGGTGACGGGGGCCACGGGGTATGTGGGGGGCCGGCTGGCGGCGGCGCTGGAGCGGGCGGGACACACGGTCCGCTGTCTGGCCCGACGGCCGGAGGCGCTCCGGGGGCGCCTCGCGCCGGGGACGGAGATCATCCGGGGCGATTGCCTGGATCCCTCGACGCTGCCGGCAGCCCTGGCCGGCGTCGATACGGCCTACTACCTGGTGCATTCCATGGGGAGCGGCAGGGACTTCGCGGCCCTGGATCGCGAGGCGGCGGCGAACTTCGGCTCCGCCGCACGGGCGGCCGGGGTGCGCCGGATCGTGTACCTGGGCGGACTCGGCGATGCCGGCCAGCTCCTGTCGCCGCACCTGCGGAGTCGGCACGAGACGGGAGAGGTCCTGCGCCAGAGCGGGGTGCCGGTGGTCGAGTTCCGAGCCTCGATCATCATCGGCTCGGGGAGCCTGTCCTTCGAGATGGTGCGTGCCCTGACCGAGCGGATCCCGGTGATGATCTGCCCGCGCTGGGTGGAGGTGGCGGCCCAGCCGATCGGGATCGAGGACGTCATCGCGTACCTGATGGCGGCCGTGGACCTGCCCGAGGGCGAGGTGGGCGTCTTCGAGATCGGTGGTCCCGAGGTTGTCTCCTACGGAGACATCATGCGCGAGTATGCGCGCCAGCGGGGCCTTCGGCGGCTCCTGATCCCCGTTCCGGTGCTCACCCCCTGGCTCTCCAGCCTCTGGCTGGGGCTGGTCACGCCGGTCTACGCACGCGTCGGGCGCAAGCTGATCGACAGCCTGCGAAACCCCACCGTCGTGGCGTCGGACCGCGTTCGGTGCGTGCTTCCGATCGCGCCGCGCCCGCTCAGCGAGGCCATCACCCGCGCCATCACCGAGGAGGACGCGGAACTGGCGGCCACCCGCTGGTCGGACGCCCTGTCCTCGGCCGGGATGCGGCCGCAAACCTGGGGCGGCGTCCGGTTCGGCACCCGGATCGTGGACAGCCGGGCCATCGTGGTGGATGCCGCGCCCGCCCACGCCTTCGCGCCTATCCGCAGGATCGGCGGGACCACGGGCTGGTACTACGGTACGTCCCTCTGGAAGCTGCGCGGGTTCCTCGACCTGCTGGTGGGAGGGATCGGGCTGCGGCGGGGGCGCAAGGACCCCGAGGAGCTGCTCCCGGGCGATCCCCTGGACTTCTGGCGGGTCGAGGCGTGCGAGCCGGATCGTCTCCTGCGCCTGGTGGCGGAGATGAGGCTTCCCGGCCGGGCCTGGCTGCAATTCGAGGTCACGCCGCTGCCCGGGGGCCGCTCCGAGATCCGCCAGACCGCCATGTTCGACCCTGCGGGCCTGGCCGGGCTCCTGTACTGGTACGTGCTCTATCCGGTTCACGCCGTCATATTCCAGGGCATGCTGAACAGGGTTGCGGTCCGCGCGACCGAGGGCCGGCAGCCCTCGGGGCCTGTCGTGGCCCCCACGGAGATTGTCCTGTGAGCCAGGACTCCCCCAACCACGAGGCCATCGCGGCCGCCAAGGACGGCGTGGCGGCCCTGGCGATTTTGGCTGCCGCAAGCTGTGGGTCAAAGGGCATCCGCGTCAGGTGTGTGGCGCCGGGCCTGGTGCGCACACCACTCACGGCCCACATCACCCAGGGCGAGGCCGCTCTTCGGGCCTCGCAGGGCATGCACCCCCTGGGCCGGATCGGAGAGGCGGCAGACGTGGCGGCGGCCATGGAGTTCCTGCTGAGCCCGGCCAGCAGGTGGATCACCGGCCAGGTGATCGGCATCGACGGAGGCCTGGCCACCCTGAAAGTTCCGGGGACCCGGTGGTGAATCGAGGCCTCTTGCTTTGCGACGGGCGCCGGAAGCCGAAACAGTGCAGGTGTCCCGTGGCCGGCGACACGGGGCGACCTTCACGAACTGGCCACAACGCTGGAGAGACGGAAAGGGATGGGGCGATGCGGAGCGAAATGCTGATCGAGACGCCATCACAGACCGAGGTCGTAGCCGACGCGGTCACGCGGATCCTGTATGCGGTGGGAGAGGACCCTCGTCGGGAGGGGTTGCGCCGGACGCCCGAGCGGGCGGCCAGGGCCTGGGGGGATCTGACCGCCGGGATGCACCTGACCCTGGCCGACGTCCTCAACGGCGCTATCTTCAGGCAGGAGTACGACCAGATGGTGCTGGTCAAGAACATCGAGTTCTACTCGCTGTGCGAGCACCATCTGCTGCCCTTTCACGGCAAGGCCCACATCGCCTACCTGCCGGCGGGGCGGGTGATCGGTCTGAGCAAGATCCCCCGGCTCCTGGACGTGTACGCGCGGCGGCTCCAGCTCCAGGAGCGCCTGACCCAGCAGGTCACGGAGGGGGTGCAGGAGGCCGTCGGACCGCGGGGTGTCGCCGTCATGGTGGAGGCGGCGCACTTCTGCATGATGATGCGGGGGGTGGAGAAGCAGCATTCCACGACGGCCACCTGGGCGTTCCTCGGCGAGTTCCGGGACAATGCCCAGCTCCGTAACGAGTTCATGGCCGCCGTCAGGTCGCGCCAGGAGTAATCGGCGCCGGCCCTCCAGCAAAAGAAGGTGTGTCCCAGCCGGGTATGGATATGATAGGCTCGTCTCGGCCTTCGGCCTCCGAGGGCACATTGGCCTTTTTGCGGGCCGCCGAATCCGTCGCGGAGACGCCAGCGATGCGTGGTCCTATGCGCCGCGTCTTGCCCTCGACGGCAGGCAAGCTCTCGATCGGTGCGCTGTCCCGCGCCACGGGGATCGCCATCGAGACCTTGCGCACCTGGGAGCGCCGCTACGGCTTTCCCGTTCCGGAACGCAAGCCCTCCGGCCACCGCGTCTACTCCCTGGCGAGCGTCCCGCGCCTACGGCGGATCGCCGAGGCCCTGGACCGCGGCCATCGTGCCGCGGAGGTCGTCACCGCCTCCGATGGCGACCTCGCGCAGCTTCTGGAGGCGACCGGCGCATCCCCGGGGCCGAGTCGGCCGGTGACCCATGCCCCGCAAGGGCTTGGCGATGGGTCGGACCTGCTCCCCGCGGTCGAGCGCTTTGACGGCGCCACGCTTACTCATCGATTGATGGCGGAGTGGACGCTGCTAAGCCCGACCGAGTTTCTGCGTGCCCGGGTGGCGCCCCTCATCCGCGCGGTGGGGGAGGCCTGGGCGGCGCGCCGCCTGGATATCCGCCACGAGCACTTTCTCTCCGAGCGCATCGGCGATCTGCTCCGGACGCTCCGCCTGCACTTCGAGGAGCGAGCCAGCGGCCCGCTGGCCGTGCTGGCGACACTCCCGGGCGAGTCCCATGGCCTGGGGCTGCAGATGGCCGCCCTGGTCTTGGCTGCTGCGGGGTGCCGGACGCTGTACCTGGGGACCGATGTTCCCGTGCCCGAGATCGCGACGCTCGCCAGGGACATGGGCGCCCGGGCGGTGGGCATCAGCGTGTCCGCGGCGCACGCGGGCAGAGTCGCGGCTGCCCCACTCGGCCGCCTGCGGGCGCTGCTGCCGAGGCGTGTCGCCCTCTTGGTGGGCGGCGACGGGGCACCGAAGGCCCAGAAAGGGGTGGTGGTCATCCAGGACCTGACCACCCTCGAGGGGTGGGCGAGTGGCCTGGTCCGGACGCCGGGCCCCCCCGGCTGGCCCCCAGCCGGCAGGGGGCGAGGGACGGCCGGCATTGCCGGGGAAGGCGCTCGGCCCCGGCGGCCATGAGTCCCCGACGGTTCGTTCGCCGGTCTCGGATCGCCGCTTCTGCCGAGACCGTGTACCGGTGGCACGCGCGACCCGGGGCTCTGGAGCGGCTCACCCCACCCTGGGAATCGGTCGCGGTCGAAGAGCGCACGGGGGGGATCGAGGATGGCTCGCGGATCGTCCTGCGGGTCGGCGTTGGTCCGGTATCCACTCGGTGGGTCGCTGTCCACGGCGATCACATCCCGGGTGTTCAGTTCTGCGACCGGCAGGTCCAGGGGCCTTTCGCTCGATGGGTTCACACGCACCGGTTTCGGGCGGATGGACCCGACGCGTCGATTCTCGAGGACGAGATCGACTATGCCCTTCCCCTCGAACCGCTCGCGGGGCTCATCGGCGGCCCGCTGGCCGATCGGAGGGTTCGCCGGCTCTTTGCATACCGACATGCCGTGACCCGGGGTGACATTGAGGGGCAGGCGATGGGAGGACAGGCTGGTTCCAGGCTCGTCGCGGTGAGCGGATCCCGGGGCCTGCTGGGCTCTGCCCTCGTGCCGTTCCTGACGACGGGGGGGCATCGGGTTCTGCGCCTGGTGCGGGAGGCGGCCGCGGACGCGGTCCGCTGGGATCCCGCGGTGGGCATCCAGGAGCCTGCCCGCCTGGCGGGGGTCGATGCCGTGGTCCATCTGGCCGGCGAGAACATCGCGGCCCGGCGCTGGAACCGCGCACACAAGGAGGCCGTCCGGCGGAGTCGCGTCGAGGGCACGCGGCGGCTCTGCGAGGCCCTGGCAGAGCTGCCCCGGCCGCCCAGGGTCCTGGTGGCCGCATCGGCCACCGGGATCTACGGGGACCGCGGGGACGAAATGCTGAGGGAGGAGAGCGGCGCCGGAGCCGGCTTTCTCGCCGAGGTCTGCCGCGAGTGGGAGGCGGCGACGGAGCCCGCCCAGCGGGCCGGCATCCGCGTCGTGCACCTGCGCTTCGGCATGATCCTGAGCCCGCGGGGCGGGGCGCTGGCCAAGATGCTGCTCCCCTTCAAGTTCGGGGCCGGCGGGCCGACCGGGTCGGGCCGGCAGTATGTCAGCTGGGTGGCCATCGACGACGCGATGGGGGCCGTGGTGCACGCGATCCTCACGGACGACCTCCGGGGGCCGGTGAACGTCGTGGCGCCAAGCCCGGTGACGAATGCGGAGTTCGCGCGCACGCTAGCCCGGATGCTCCGCAGGCCGGCCCTGCTTCGGCTCCCGGCGTTCGCCGCCCGGCTTGCCTTCGGGGAGATGGCGGATGCCTTGCTCCTCGCCAGCGCGAGAGTGATGCCCGCCCGGCTGCAGTCATCGGGGTACCAGTTCCGGTTTCCGGAGCTGGAACCAGCGCTGCGGTACCTGCTGGGTCGGGGGGAAGGAGAAGGCGATTAGCCCCCATTATTCGCGAATAGAGCCCGCGAACAATGCGGGCTTCAGGGACACCCTCATGATTGGCGGAGAGGAACGGATCACGCGTTGCCTGTGCGTCCTGACCCGGCACCCCTCCCGCGGGACGCGGGACGGGTGCCCGGTCCTGCCGCCATCACGCATCCTCTCGCTGTAGGCGGGAATGGCTGTTGGTCCGGTAAGCCCGGATTATTCACGCGGCCTCTGTGAATGATCCGGGCTAGGCAATCAGGGAATCAGGCAACTTGGCAATTGGGTGACATGGCAAGTGGGACAGTGGATCGGTGGAGTGGTGAATCAGTGGATTGGTGGAATGGGGGAGGCGGAAAACGTACCGGACGAAAAACGTAAAGGAGGACGTCATGGCGCGTGTTGACTGGAGCTACCATCGACCCGGGTGAAAGACCTGTGCCAAGACGCAAGAGTTTCTTGCGAAGCGCAAGGTCGAGACGGCCAGCCAGGTGGATGCCAGGAAGTCGACCCTGAAGGAGAAGGAAGCCCTCGCGCTGGTGGGCGAAGTCGACGAGATATTCGCCAGCAAGGGCAAGCAGGTCGTGCACCTGGACCTGAAGAGGGAAAAGCCGGACAAGGCCACGCTGCTCGGTCTCTTGCTGGGCCCCACGGGGAATCTTCGCGCGCCGACGCTCCGCAAGGGACGGACCCTGGTCGTGGGATTCGACGAGGCGACGTACGGCGAGGTCCTCAAGTAGGCGTTGTTCCTACCCGGAGACACGGGGCGGCGCGCCGGAGACCATCGCGCGCACCGCCCCGAGAGAATCCCAGCGCACCCCAGCGTTGATCGGAAGGTCCAATGCGCATGGATAATGCGCCAGTCATTGTTGTCGGAGCCGGCCTTGCCGGGTTGACCTGCGCCAGACACTTGGCGGCGGCCCGGGTGCCCGTCACCATCCTGGAGGCATTGGACCGAGCCGGCGGGCGCCTTCGGACGGACATGGTTGAGGGGTTCCACTACCGGATGCTGGCCGGGGGCGCCACGGTCCTGCCGGCCGGGGGCATGGAGGCGATTCCCGCACAGCTGGCGGCGGGCCTCCCGTCCGGCGCTATTCGCTTCAACGCCCGGGTGGAGGAGGTCAAGCCAGGCGAGGGCGAGGCGAGCGTCCGGCTGGAGAGCGGCGAGGTGGTGACGGGAGAGGTTGTGATGGTCGCTGCCGAAGGCCCGGTCGCCGCACGGCTGACCGGAGCCTTCCCCCCGCCCGCACCGCGGGGCGTCACCTGCCTGTACTTCGCCGCGGAGCGGGCCCCGGTCGTGGAACCGATCCTGGTCGTGGACGGGGAAGTGCGAGGACCGGTGACGACGCTCAGCGTCCCCAGTGTGGTGGCGCCAAGCTATGCCCCCCCGGGGGGCGCCTGATCTCGGCCACGGTCCTGGGGCTGCCGCGGGAGGCCGACCGGGAGCTCGAGGCTGCGGTCCGGGCGCAGCTCAGCGGATGGTTCGGCGCCGCGGCCGTCGGGGACTGGCGACACCTCAGGACCTATCGGATCCCGTACGCCCAGTTCGACCAGCGGCCCGGGGTCCTCGAGCCCGCGCACCGGCCAGTGCGGCTCGGCGCGCGTCTATTCGTGTGCGGCGACCACGTGGAGAACGCCTCCATCAACGGGGCCATGGCGTCCGACCGGCGGGCCGCCGAGGCGGTGCTGGGTGAGGGGGGAGGAGCGCAGCGATGAGCGCGGAGTCCGGACCGGCGGCGGCTGGCGCCTCGTGCATCCGCGTCGGGGTGAGCGCCTGCCTGCTCGGGCAGGAGGTGCGCTTCGACGGGGGGCACAAGCGGGACCGCTACCTCACCGACACCCTCGGGCGGTTCTTCGAGTGGGTGCCCGTCTGCCCGGAGGTCGAGATGGGGCTCGGCACCCCGCGCGAGACGCTGCGGCTGGTCGGCGAGGCCGAGGCGCCGCGGCTGATCTTCGCCAAGACCGGGGGGGACCAGACGGATGGCATGCAGGCCTGGGCCCGGACCAAGCTCGAGGCACTCGGCCGGGCGGATCTCTCGGGCTACATCCTGAAGAGCGATTCGCCCAGCTGCGGGATGGAGCGGGTGCGGGTCTACCGAGCCAGCGGGGTGCCGACGCGGGACGGGGTGGGCATCTTCGCCCGGGCGCTCATGGCGCGCTTTCCCGCGCTGCCGGTCGAGGAGGAGGGGCGGCTTCACGACCCTGCCCTCCGCGAGAACTTCGTGGAGCGGGTGTTCTGCTACCGGCGATGGCGCGATCTCGTGGACGGGGGCCTCACGCGGGGGAAGCTGGTGGCCTTCCACGCCGCGCACAAGCTGCTGCTGCTGGCCCACAGCCCGAGGCACTACCAGGAGCTAGGCCGGCTGGTGGCGGCCGCCAAGCAGCACTCCCTGAAGGCGCTCGAGGCCCGCTACGGCGATCTCTTCATGGCGGGCCTGGCGGTCAAGGCCACGGCCAAGAAGCATACGAACGTGCTGCAGCACATCCTCGGCTATCTGAAGAAGGGGCTGGAGGCGCGGGACCGGGCCGAGCTCCTGTCCGTCATCGGCGATTACCACCGAGGGCTGGTGCCCCTGGTCGTCCCCGTGACCCTGCTCAAGCACCACCTGGCGCGGGGCCCGGTCCCCTACATCCAGGACCAGGTGTACCTCAGCCCGCACCCCAAGGAGCTGATGCTCCGCAATCACGTGTGATCGGGAAAGTCCGATGGGCGTCGTGACGACTTCGATCTCGCCATCCCAGACGGCAGCCGCTGCCTGCCGGGCCGCGAGGGCCGCCTGGCCGGCCTGGGCGGCACGGGACCTGGCAGCCCGGGCCGGCGTCATCCGCCGAACGGCATGGCTGCTCGCGGAGCGGGGCACCGAGATGGCCGATCTGATCGTCGAGGCCACGGCCCGGCCCGCCGCCGAGATCTGGAGCGCCGAGATCGTCCCCACGCTGGATGCGTTGCGCTGGCTGGCCCGCTCTGGTCCCGCGGCGCTCCGCAGCCGGAGGCTCGGCTCCTCGTGGCTGCAGTGGTACTTTCGCCGGACCCGCCACGCGCTCAGCTGGGAGCCGTTCGGGGTCCTCGGGGTCGTGACGCCGCGCAACTCGCTGCTCTTCCTCTCGCTCCCGCAGATTGCCGCGGCGCTCCTGGCCGGCAACGGGGTGGTGTGGAAGCCGGCGCCGGGCGGCCTTGTGGTGGCCACCCAGGCCGGCGCCCTCTTCGCGCGGGCCGGCCTGCCGCAGGACGTCCTGCAAATCGTCCCCGGGGGGGCCGAGACGGCCCGGGGTGTGGTCGAGGCCGGGGTGGACAAGCTGTTCTTCACCGGAAGCTCCGCGGCGGGGCAGGCGCTCTACCGGCTCCAGGCGGAGGGAGGCCGTCCGGCGGTGCTGGAGCTATCTGGCCTGCACGCCGCCGTGGTGCTGGCCGACGCCGACCTCGAGACCGCGGCCCGCGCCATCGCCTGGAACAAGGCGGCCAACCAAGGCCGGAACTGCGTCTCGGTGCAGCTCGTCCTGGCGGAGCGCACAGTCGCCGGGGCCTTCGGGAGCCTGGTCCTGGCCGCGACGAGATCGCAGGAGGCGGTCGCCATCCCGGCGCGCTGCGAGCCGGAGCGCACTGCTCGCCTCCGTGGACTGGTCGAGGACGCCGTGGCGAAGGGGGCCACGCTCCTCCACGGCGACGGCGCTGGCCCGACGCTGATCGCGGGAGTCGCCCCCGGCATGCGCATCGTCGAGGAGGAGGTCCACGGCCCCATCCTGGCGCTGGCCGCAGTGGCGTCGGGCGATGAGGCGGTGCGCTGGATCAACGGGGGCCGGCAGCGCCTGTCCGCCAGCGTCTGGTCCGGGAACCGCTCCGCGGCGCGCCGGCTGGCCCACCGGCTGGATGTCGGCATGGTCTGGATCAACGAGGAGCTGCACCCGACCGCCCAGCCCGAGGTGCCGCTGGCGGGCCGGGGCGGGAGCGGCTTCGGCGCGAGCCGCGGCCGGCCGGGCCTGCTGGAGATGGTCCAGCCCAAGGTGGTCTCGGAGACGGCAGGCGGGAGGGCCCGCCCGTACTATCGACCCGCGGGGGTGTCGGCGGTCGCGATGTTCCGCCACACCGCGGGCCTGGGCTCGGCCCGCGGGTGGGGCGGGCGGCTGCGGGAGGCGGACCGGCTGATGCGGACGCTCCTCCGGATGGGGAGGGAGCGATGAGCTCTGTCGTCGTGGTGGGGGCCGGCCTGGCCGGGCTGAGCGCCGCGGCCGCCCTGGCGGTCCGCGGCCATGCCGTCACGCTCGTGGAGGCGGCGGAAGCCGTGGGCGGCAAGGCGGCCCACGTGGTGGCGGCCGGGGCTCGGGTGGATCTGGGACCGACGCTGCTGACCGATCCGGAGCCGCTCTGGCGGCTGGGCGAACGGGTGGGCTTGCGGCTCGACGACGTGGCACCGTTGCGGCGGCTCGACCCCGGGCTGCTGATGACGTTTCCCGGCGGGAAGCGGCTCACGCTCTGCGCGGAGTCCGGGGCCATGGCGGAGGAGCTGGGCCGGCTCGGCCCGCGCGCCGCGTCGGATTGGGCCGCCTTCCTCGACCTCGGGCAACGGGCCGAACGGCTGGCTCGGCACTTCTACGCGCGGGGCGACGTGGCGGGCCCGGCCGACCTGGCGGGCTTCGTGGCGGGCGGGGAGATCGGTCTCGGCGATCTCTGGCCGTTCCTGCGCCGGCGGAGTCTGGCCGGGCTGCTGCGGGCGCACATCAGGACGCCGGAGGTCGCGCGCTTTTGCGGCCACTGTGCACGCTTCGTCGGGCTCGGCCCCGATCAGGCACCGGCGGTGACGCTGGTGATCCCGTACCTGCTCGCCGCGAGCGGCGTGTGGTACCCGGCGGGCGGCATCTCGGGGCTGGCCGAGGGCATGGCCCGGATGGCGCTCAAGGCCGGGGCCTCGCTCCGCCTGGAGGCGCCGGTGGCCGGCTTGGAGGTCGGGGGCGGCCGCGTTCGGGGCGTGCGGACGGCTGCGGGGGATGTCCTTCGCGCCGAAGCGGTGGTCGCCGCCGTGGACGTCGCCGAGGCGGCTCGCTGGCTTCCCTGGACGCCGCTCGCCCGGCGTGTCGCTCGCCTGCAGCCGACGCTCTCGGCCCGCATTGCCTGGTGGGTCGTCGAGGGGGCACCGGCGCTGCCGCTACATCACGCGTTGCACTTCGGCGGCGCGCCCGGGGCCGAGCCGCTGTACGTCGCTGCGCCGACCGTGACCGATGGTGCCATCGCGCCGCCGGGCCGGAGTGTGCTCTACGCGCTGACCCACGGACGGCCCGGGGATCCGCCCACGGCGGAGTTCGCCGACCGGATGCGGGAGTGCGTCGCAGGGGTCGGGCAGTGGCCGGCGGGGCGGATCCTGGCCTCGGGGATCGCGGGCGGCACGGCCCCCTGCTACGGCTACGCGGTCGGGGGAGGGCTCCTCGGGAGCTTCCGGCCGTCCCAGCGGGTGGGGCATCTCCCCAACTTCTTCCTGGCCGGGGGCAGCGTGTTCCCGGGTCCGGGGGTCGCCAACGTGGTGCGCTCCGGCCTGCGGGCGGCGGACCTCGCCTCTCGGCACCTTGAGGGAGGATCGCGATGATCCCGGCCCGGCGCTCCGAGCCCTTCATGCGGTTCTTCGAGTGCTACGTCTCGCGGTACATCCGGCGCCGGTTCCACCGGGTCTACCTCTGGGGCGGACCGCGAGCGGTGGCGGTACCAGCAGGCGTCCCGGCGCTCTTCGTCATGAGCCACAGCGCCTGGTGGGATGTCCTGGTGGGCTACTACCTCTCGCGCCGGCTCATCCGACGCGAGAGCTACGCGCCCATGGACGAGGCCCAGCTCCGCCGCTACCCTGTCTTGGCGCGGATCGGGGTCTACTCGCTGGACCGCTTCTCGGTGGGTGGGGTGCGGGCGTTCCTCCGCTACACGACGGCGTTGCTCCGCGGCGAGCGGGCGGTCTGGATCACGCCGCAGGGAGAGATCGCCTCCGGCTGGCGGCGGCCGGTCCGGTTCCAGCCCGGTGTCGGCCACCTGGTGCGACGGGTCGGCAGGCTGGCCGTCATTCCCGTGGCGATGGCCTACGAGTTCGGCGAGGAGCCGCGCGCAGATATTTTCATCAAGTTCGGGCCGCCGCGCCTGTTCGGGCAGCCCCGGGCGGACGCCGAGGCGATCACGCGGATCCTGGAGGGGGACCTGGAGGCCGGACTGGACGCCCTCCAGGGCTCGGTGAGGGCCGGGGACCGGACCCCCTTCACCGTCCTCCTCGAGGGAGCCACCTCGGTCAGCCTGGTGTATGACGGCCTCCGGCGCCTCCGCGCCTGGGTGACGGGGCGGCCCGATCCACGGCGCCACGGCGACCTGGTGTCCGATCCCCGCAGGGCCGGGGTGCGATGATGGCGACGCTCGCGGCGATGGGCGAGTGGGTGGCCTGGGGCTCCGCCCTCGTGGTGCTCATGGCGGTGTGGAACCTCCGGCTGTTCCGCCGGGCCCCCGGGGCGAGCCGCCCCGTCCCGCCGGTGTCCATCCTGATCCCGGCGCGAAACGAGGCGGCCGCCATCGAGGAGGCCGTGCGCGGCGCCTGCGCCCAGACGGCCCCGGAGGTCGAGGTCGTGGTCCTGGACGACGGCTCCGCCGACGCGACGGGAGACATCCTGGCACGGCTGGCGGGAGAGATGCCGCGGCTGCGGGCCGTGAGCGGGGCGGCTCTGCCCCCGGGCTGGTCCGGGAAGGCGTGGGCCTGCTGGCAGCTCGCCTCGCAGCACGCGCGGCATGGCTGGATCCTGTTCGTGGACTGCGACGTGCGCCTGCAGCCCGACGCCGCCGCCCGGGCCCTCGCGGAGGCCGAGCGCCAGGAGGTTGCCTTTCTGTCCGCCTTTCCCCGGCAGGTCACCGAGACCGCCGCCGAGGCGCTGATCGTGCCCATGATCTACCTGCAGCTGATGGCCTTCTTGCCCATGGCGTTTGTCCGCCGGACGAGGATCCCCAGCCTCTCGGCGGGCTGCGGGCAGTTCATGCTGGCGCGCCGCGACGCCTACCTGGCCGCAGACGGTCACCGGGCCAACCGCTCCACGCTTCACGACGGGCTCAAGCTGGCCCGCCGGATGAAGGCGGCCGGGTTCGCGGTAGGGGTGATGGACGGCTTCGACCTCGCCGCCTGCCGAATGTACGCCGGCTTCCATCAGACCTGGTACGGGTTCGTCAGGAACGCGTACGAAGCCCTGGGCTCGCCCGGGGTGCTGGCGGCCATGGTGGGATTGAACACCGCGCTCTTCATAGTGCCCTTCGTGACATTTCCCTGGGCACTCTGGACCGGGGGAGGGACGTGGGCGGCGGGCGTGTGGGGGATTGCGCTGGCGCTTCCCCTCGGGCTCCGCACGGCTCTGGCCTTGCGGTTCGGCACCCCCCTCTGGACTGTCCCCGCCACCCCGATAGCGGTGGCGTTGATGATAGCCATTCAACTGACCTCTTTTCTTCAGCACGCGACCGGCCGGTCGGTGGTCTGGAGGGCCCGGACGTATTCCGGCGCCGCACTCACGGGAAAGGATTGATTGATGGCTCGCACGATCGTCGTCGGTGCAGGACTGGGCGGGCTATCCGCCGCCATCCGCCTGGCTGCCAGGGGCTGGGCGGTCAGCATGTACGAGAAGAATTCCTACTTCGGCGGCCGGATGAGCACCGTCTCGGCCGAGGGCTATACCTGGGATGTCGGGCCCACACTGATCATGATGCCCGAGATCTTACGGGAGCTGTTCGCAGGCGCCGGCCGGCAGCTCGAGGACTACATCACCCTCCGGCGGGTGGATCCCTACTACCGGGTCGTCTTTGAGAACGGCCGACACCTGGATCTCACCGGAAACCTGCCCACCATGGTGGCCAACGCCGAGGCCATCGAGCCGGGCGGCGGGGCCCGCTACCTCCGCTTCCTGGCGAACGCAGAGCGGCTGTCCCGCATCACCCGCAGCAACATCGTGGAGCGGCCCTTCCGCGGGACCGTGGATCTGCTCGCGCCGGACGTCCTGGGGACCCTGGTTCGCGCCCGCCCCCTGTCCAGCGTGGCCGCCGAGGTGGCGCGCCATTTCCAGAGTGCCGAGCTCCGGCAGGCCTTCTCGTTCCAGACGCTGTACCTGGGGACGCCGCCCGACCGGACCCCGGCCGCCTACCTCATGATTCCCTTCGTGGAGGCGACCCTGGGCGTTTGGTTCCCCATGGGAGGGATCTACAAGATCGCCGAGGGCATGGCGCGGCTGGCGCGCGAACTGGGGGTGCAGATCCACCTCGGCACGCCCGTCACCAAGATCGTGACCGAGGGGGATCGCGCCGTGGGCGTCCAGCTGGGGGATGGCCGGACCGACCGTGCAGACGTCATCGTGGCGAACGCCGAGTGGGGCTACACGCAGCAGCACCTGCTGGATGCGGGCGATCCGGTGAAGGGCCGCGACTACGGCTGCTCCGGGGTGCTGTTCCTGGTGGCCGTGCCGGGTCCCATCGGCGGCCCCCACCACACCTTCGTCCTTTCGGGTGACTTCGAGGGCAACCTCGCCGACATCTTCGAGCGGCGGCGCCTCCCTGCGCGGCCGTCCATCTACGTCTCGCGCCCGACGGCGACCGACCCATCGCTCGCGCCGGCGGGGACGGAGCTGCTGTACATCCTGATTCCATGTCCCACACTGGAAGGCTCGATCGACTGGGAGGGGGAGCTGCCGGCCTTCCGCAAGAAGGTCTTCGACCGCCTCTCCCTGATGGGTCTGGACCTCCTCGGGTCGAAGCTGTTGGCGGAGAGGGTGCTGACCCCCAAGGACTTCGGCCGGCGCTACAACCTGACCCAAGGGTCGGCATTCGGTCTCGCCGCGACGCTGCTACAGTCGGGGCCGTTCCGTCCCACCGTGCGCTCGGCCCGGTACCGGGGCCTCTATCACGTCGGGGCCAGCACGCACCCGGGCGGCGGGGTGCCGATCGTGACGCTCTCGGGCCGTATGGTCGCCCAGGCGGTGGAGGAGGACATGGATGGAAGGGGGCACCGGGTCGTCGCGGGGCTGGAGGGATCGCTGTCGGGCGCACGGGCATGAGGCATCTCCTCCTCGGGGTCCTCGTCCTCTTCGCGCTGCCCATGCCGGCAGCTGGCACCCATGCCCCCCTGCCGGGCCTCAGCCTCCAGGATCAGGACGGGCGGACGCTCAGTCTGGATGCGCTCCGGGGCAAGGTGGTCGTCATCGTGTACGGCGGCCGGAGGGCCGTGGACACCCACGTCGTCTGGGGGAAACGCCTGGGCGCCGACTGCTGCCAGCGCGGTGGGTACCGGCGGGCCGATCAGAACGAGGAGTGCCCCGTCCGCATCCTCGCCGTGGCCCAGATGGGCAAGGTCCCGGAGATCTTTCGGGGGGTAATCCGGGCCGGGATTCGGCGCCAGCTCGAGAAGGGGTACTCGCTGTGGCTGGACTGGGAGGATCGGCTGGCCGCCCTGTACGGAGTCCGCGAGGACACGTCCACGGTGATCGTTGCGGACCGGCAGGGGCAGGTGTGGCTCGTGGTGTCCGGTCCGCCCGAGGGCGAGGCGTACCGGACCGTCTGCGAGACCTTGCGACGGCTCGGATGATCTCCGCCGGACTGGGGCTGGCGCTCCTCGTGCTCGCCGCGCCGGCGCTGGGGCAACTGGAGGAGACCTCCGTCCTCTACGAGCGGCACTGCGCGGATTGCCACGGTACCACTGGCCGTGGCGACGGCCCCGCGGCCGGGATGCTCTCGCCGCGCCCGCGCGATTTCACCGTGGGACAGTACAAGATCCGGTCCACGCCCTCGGGAAGCCTGCCCACCGTGGAGGACACGGTCCGGGCGATTCGCATCGGAATCCCCGGGACCAGCATGCCGGGCTACGACGGCCTGCTCTCACCGGAGGTCACGCGCCGCCTGGCCCTCTACGTCCTCAGCCTCGCCCCACCGGCCGCCGTCCGCCAGCCCCCCCTGGACATCGGGCCCGCCCTGGAGGATTCCGAGGAGGTCAGGGATTGGGGGGCGCGTCTCTACCGGTCGACCGGTTGCGCCGTCTGTCACGGCGAGGGCGGCGAGGCGCGCGGCTGGAAACCGGCAGGCGATGACGCAAACATCACCCCGCGGCCGACGAACCTGACGGAGCCGTGGACGTTCCGCGGGGGCGGCAGCCCCGAGGCCGTGACCCGGCGTATCCTCACCGGGCTCGACGGGTCGGCCATGCCCAGCTTCGCCCCGGTCCTCACACCGGCCGAGGCGTGGGAGATCGCTTTCTATGTCGCCTCCCTGGCGCGCAAACCCATCTGGGAGGAGCCGGATCCCGGCAAGGTGCGCACGGCCGGGATCGCCACGGACCCGATCGAGCGGGGGAGCTACCTCGTGGCGGCCATGCAGTGCCCGCTCTGCCACACGCCCATCAGCGACAAGACCGGCGCCTATTCCATGGACTTCTACCTGGCGGGCGGCATGCGGGTGGGCGGATACCCGTGGGGCACCTGGTACAGCCGGAACCTGACCTCCGACCCGGAAAGCGGCCTCGGGCAATGGAGCGAGGCGGAGATCAGCCGTGCCGTGACCAAGGGCATCGGGCGCGACGGGCGACGGCTGCACGCGATGGCGATGTCCTGGCCGTGGTTCTCGCGACTGACCCAGACGGATGCGCAGGCCATCGCCGTGTATCTCAAGAGCTTGCCGCCCGTCCGGAATCTCGTCCCCCCGGCGGAGACGATCGCGCTCGTGGAGGCGGTGGGCGGGAAGATCCTGGTCCTGGGGGGCCGGAAGACTGCCGTGGAGTTCTGGGGGGGTAACGCGGCGGCGGACGCGGGGCTGCGAGGGGCTATCCCGGTTTCCGCCGAGCAGCGGCGCAAGGCCCGCCTGTGGGGGTGGGCGAGCCTGGGATTGATCGGGATCGTCGGCCTCGTCGCGCTGGCCAGGATCCGGCGCCGCTGGGGTCGAATCCTTCTGGTGTCGGCGCTGGTCCTGGCCGCCGCCTGGGGGGGGCTGGCGGCGTGGCCTCCGATGGACGTGATGGGGCCGGCGGCGACGGTTCGCTGGCTCTTCCTCGGCGCTCCGAAATTGCCCGACGCGCTCGCCGGGGCTCCGCGGGCACTGGCTGAGCGGGGGGAGTACCTGGTCAGGATCGCCCCCTGTGGGCTTTGCCACACCCCGGCGGCCGCCTTCACCGGCTTCCTCACCAACCGGACGCTGGCCGGTGGGATGGAGGCCCGTTGGCAGGTCTACGGCCGGGCAGTCTCCACGAATCTGACCCCGCATCCCTCCGGGGGTATCGGCGGGATGTCGGATGCGGTCCTGCTCAGGGCCATGCGGAGCGGGATCGGGCACGACGGCCGCCGCATGCACTGGCAGGCCATGTCCTGGGATCTCACCTCCCGCTGGTCCGAGGAGGACCTGCGGGCCATGATCGCCTACCTCCGGGCACTGCGGCCGGTCCCCGGCAGGGTGGCGCCGCCACGCGGGCCGGTGCCGGGCGATCCGGCGGCCGACGCGTTCTACTACGGAGACGTAGCCGACCGGAGGGAATGACCGACGCGCAATCGAGCGATGACCCAGGAAGCACGGCGCGAGAACGCAGAGCGCCAGGTCAGGAATGAGCACCGGCGCCAGGAGCCGGCCGCTGTGCCTGCCTCGCGGCGGGGGACGCCGGAGCGCTCTTCCGCATCGGTGGCGCGAAGCTGGCAGCGGCGCGCGACTGTCCTGCGCGCGCTGCGAACCGTGACGCCTCGGGCGCACGACGTGTCGGCGGTGCACCTCCCATGAGCGTCTTCGGTCGAAGGCTCGTCGAGCGGCAGCCCGATCCCGCCGGGCGGCGCTGGCTGTTCGTCCCCTACGACCAGGTCACGGACGCCATCGGTCCCCTATCCCGCGAGGAGCCGCGGCGACTCGGTGTCGTAATCATCGAGGCCCCGTGGAAGCCGGCGCGGCGCCCCTACCACAAGCAGAAGCTCGCCCTCATCCTGGCCAACCTCCGCCACTTCGCCCTGGAGCAGGCAGCGCGGGGCGTGGCCGTCCGACACGTCGTTGCCAACGGTCCGTACCGGAGCGCGCTGGAGCGGCTGGCGCACGACTTGGGCCCGCTCCGGGCCATGGAGCCGGCGGAGCGGGAGTTGCGGGCAGACCTCCAGTCCCTGGTGGATGCGGGAGGCCTTGAGATCATCCCTCACGAGGGCTGGCTCACGACCGCGGAGCAGTTCCGTGCCAGCCAGCCCGGCGGCCCCCCGTGGAGGATGGACGCGTTCTATCGCGCTGTGCGGCGCGCCACCGGGATCCTGATGCGCAGCGGAAAGCCCGAGGGGGGCAAGTTCAGCTTCGACGTGGCGAACCGGTTGCCCTGGGCCGGGGAGCCGACGGCGCCCTCGCCGCCCTCCTTCGCGCCGGATCCGGTGACCGAGGAGGTGGGACAGCTCGTCGAGCGCCGCTTTGCCCAGCATCCCGGGTGCCTCGACCTCACGGCGCTGCCAGCCACGGCGGCGGATGCCGAGGCACTCTGGTGCTGGGCGAAGCGCGCGTGCTTGCCGGCCTTTGGCCCCTACGAGGACGCGATGTCCGCGCGCTCCTCTGGCCTGTTTCACACGCGGATCTCCGCCCTGCTGAACATCAACCGGCTGCTGCCTGCGCGTGTGGTCGGCGAAGTCGCGAGGATGAATCTTCCCCTACAAAGCCGGGAGGGCTTCATCCGGCAGGTCCTCGGCTGGCGGGAGTTCGTCCGCCACGTGCATCGGGAGACGGATGGCTTCCGCCGGCTGCCGGGCGGGCCATCGCCCATCGCGCCGGGCCCGGGAGACGGGGGCTACCGGCGGTGGGCCGGAAAGCCCTGGACGCGAGACGTCCGAGCGGGCGATCCGGACGGCGGCGCCGCCCCCTCGGCCCTGGGCGGCGATGCGGGGCTGCCCCCGGCATTCTGGGGAGTGCCCTCGGGGCTGGCCTGCCTGGATCGGGTTGTCGCAGGCGTCTGGCGCGAGGGGTACAGCCACCATATCACCCGCCTCATGGTGCTCGCCAACGTCGCGGCCCTCCTCGACGTGTCGCCGCGCGAGCTGACGGACTGGTTCTGGGCGGCGTACACGGATGCCTACGACTGGGTGGTGGAGCCGAACGTCCTGGGGATGGGGACCTTCGCGGTCGGCGACCTCATGAGCACCAAGCCGTACATCTCGGGCGCGGCCTACATCGACCGCATGAGCGATTTCTGCGAGGAGTGCGCCTTCGATCCCACGAGGACATGCCCGATCACACCGCTTTACTGGGCGTTCCTGGCCCGGCACGAGCGGCGCCTGCGGGGAACCCCTCGCCTCGGGATCGCACTTCAGGCTGTGATGAGACGTGACCCTGGCCGCCGACGGAGTGATCGGGCGCTCTTCCTGCGGGTCCGCGAGCGCCTGCTGGCGGGGGAGTCCCTGACTCCTGAATCGCTATCCGCGGGAAGGGGCAGACCTGCTCACTGGAAGGCAGGCGACCGATGATCGAGCGAATTCCCACCGAGATCCTGGATACCGCCGTGGAAGGGGTGAACCTGCGTCCGGGCACTCTGCGGGACCAGCTGGGGAACGAAGCCAGCCTGCTGGTCTTTCTCCGCCATTTCGGGTGAATCTTCTGCCGCGAGAGCGTGCGGGACGTACGCCGAGCCTCTGAGAGGAATCCTTCCTACCCGCCCATCCTCTTCTTTTTCCAGGGGACCGCCGCGGACGGGGCGTCGTTCTTCGGCCGGTACTGGCCCGAGGTGCGGGCGGTGGCCGATCTCGCCCAGCGGTTCTTCGTGGCCTTCGCGATCGGCCGGGGCGGAGCCCGGGAGCTGTTCGGACCGGGTGTCTGGCTGGCGGGTCTGCGGGCGTCGCTCAAGGGCAACACGGCGGGGCGGGCCATGGGAGACCCGTGGCGCATGCCGGGGATCTTTCTCGTCCGGGAGGATCGAGTGCTCTGGGCGTACACCTACCGTCACGCCGGAGACCACCCGCAGTTCGATCAGATCCCGGCGCGCCTGGCCGCGGCAGGGGTCGGATCCCCGTCCACTTCGTCGTGATCTCTGCCGCCTCGGTGCGGATGAGGATCGGGTGCACGCGAGACCCGCAGGGCCGCCTCGACGGCGCGCGTCCGGCGGGTGCCCGGGACCCCGGCCAGCTGGCGAGTGGACCTGCAGGCTCCCACCATGCGGACCGGGCCGACCAGTGAGAGCTGGTCGCGAGACACCGGGCCCGATGCCCTTGCCGCCCCCCAGTTTTTGAACGGCCTGGGCTGCCCCGACGAGGGATCCCGGCCAGATGGTGGTGAGGAGGCATGTCGGTAGCGCTCTCAACACA
>Ga0335070_10002866_pt1 | contig 20065 bp, 14 predicted proteins | sample Lox_Sample_13_FD_206722 | JGI IMG/M metagenome (GOLD analysis project Ga0335070, IMG submission 206722) | Soil microbial communities from Loxahatchee National Wildlife Refuge, Florida, United States - Lox_Sample_1.3 | ecosystem: Environmental > Terrestrial > Soil > Wetlands | place: USA... | reverse complement strand
CCGCGCGGCGACGGCCTCTGGGCTCTGCACGGCGAGGTCGACCTGCGCAAGGAGCGCGATCCGGAGGCACCGCTGGTGAGCCTGCGGAGGATCGGGACCTGAGCTCAGCGCAGGGCGGGCGACTCGCGCGCGATGCGCGCCTTCGATGCCGCCCAGCCGCAGATCGGGCACGCGGAGAAGTCGTGACCGCGCGCCGGACAGCGCTCGCGTCCGAACCAGATCATCTGGAGGTGGCGCCGGCCCCAGTGCTGCGGCGCGAAGACCCGCTTCAGATCGCGCTCGGTCTCGGCCACGTTCCGGGCGCGAGAGAGGCCCCAGCGTCCCGCGAGCCGGTGGATGTGCGTATCGACCGGGAAGGCCGGCACCCCGAAGGCCTGCACCATCACCACGCTGGCCGTCTTGTGACCGACACCGGGGAGCGTCTCGAGTGTCGCGAGGTCGCGCGGCACGCGGCCGCCGTGCTCCGCCACGAGGATCCGCGAGAGCTCCGCGATGTGGCGCGCCTTGGTGGGCGCCAGTCCGCAGGTGCGGATCAGGCTCCGGATCTCGGCGACCTTCAGCTTCGCCATCGCCTCGGGCGTGTCCGCCCGCGCGAAGAGCCCGGGCGTGACCTGGTTCACGCGCGCGTCGGTGCACTGCGCGGAGAGCAGCACGGCGACCAGCAAGGTGTAGGGGTCGCGATGGCGCAGCGGGATCGCGGCGCGCGGGACCAGGCGATCGAGGATCGCCTCGATGCGGCGCGCCTTCTCCGCGCGCGTCACGCGCCGCGGCGCGGGCCGCGACCGCCCGTGGCCGCCTCGACGTTCTCGAGCAGCGCCACGAGCGTCGGCCGCGCCGCGAGCAGCAGCGCCGCGCCGGGGATCCGGTCCTCGCGCAGGCTCGCCAGCATCGAGTAGACGGCGAGGTCGGCCATCGAGAGGCGGTCGGCATAGAAGAACGGCCGGCCGCCGAGGAAGTTCGAGAGATCGTCGAGGCGCAGCCCGATCTCGCGCAACAGGGCCGTGTGCGGCCGCTCCCAGGTGCCGCCCGCGCGCAGCCACGCGCCCACGCGGCGCCAGATGCTCGAGCGCTTCGGCCGGGCCGGCGGTCCGGCGCTCTCCCCGGCCAGCGGCAGCGGCGCGGCATAGTCGTCGCCCATCGCCATGCGGCGGTACTTCATGAAGTACCAGAGGAAGGATTCGTCGGCCCACTCCTCGAGCTGCCGCTGCTGCGCCGCCACCGTCGGGTCCGGCGAGAGCAGCGGCGGCTCGGGATACACCTGATCGAGTCGCAGCAGGATCTCCGTCGAGTCGGGAACGTGCTCGCCTTCGAGATCGAGCACCGGGAGCTGCCCCGTCTTCGGGCTGAAGCGCCGGTAGTCCTCGGGCCGCACCGGCTCGACCAGCTCGAAGTCGAGCCCCTTGTAGAGGAGCGCGCGGCGCACCTTCTCCGTGAAGGGCGTCTGAGCCGGACCGTAGAGCGTGATCATCGGGAACCGGGCCGACGCTGCTGCGCGCGGCCTCGGGCCTGGATCGCGGCGCGGCGCTCCGCGACCGAATCGGGCGTGACGTCCGCGAGGTGCTCGCGGGACAGACGCGCCTCGATGCGCATGCCCTCCGAGAAGCTCGTGGCGAAGCCCTCGTCGATCATGCGCTTGTAGCGGCGCAGCGAGCGGGGCTCGCAGGAGAGCATGTCCGCCGCCAGGCCCTGGCAGGCCCCGAGCAGCGCCTCGGGCGCGACGACGTGATTGACCAGTCCCCAGCGCTCCGCCTGCCCCGCGTCGATGAAGTTGCCCGTGAACGCGAGCTCCTTGGCGCGGGAGATCCCGATCAGCCGCGGCAGCTTCTGCGAGAGCCCCCAGCCCGGCACGATGCCGACCCGCGCGTGGGTGTCTCCGAACACCGCAGCGCGGGACGCGACCAGCACGTCGCAGGCCAGCGCGAGCTCGAAGCCGCCGGTGATGGCGTGCCCGTTGATCGCCCCGATGATCGGGCCCTCGAACGCGTGCAGCGCCTCGATCATCGACGCCTCCGCCGCGCCCGAGGAGGTCATCGCGCGGGCCGAGCCGAGCTCCTTCAGGTCGATTCCCGCGCTGAAGGCGCGTCCGGCGCCGGTCACGATCGCGACCCGGGTCTCGCCGTCCTTCTGGAGCTCGCGGAAGGCCTGCTCGATGGCCTGGCGCAGCGCGAGGTTGAGGGCGTTCAGCGACTCGGGCCGGTTCAGCGTGAGGGTGGCGACACCGCGGGCCTTCTCGACGAGCAGGACGGACACGGGGGGCCTCCGGAGAAGGGGAGAAGATACCCGACGCCGCAACCCGCTCGGCGCGGGCGCCGCGCAGTTCCGCGAGCGGCTGACAGACGCATCCGCCCGGCGCAGAATGTGCGCGTGAGCCGCACGCGGATCCGCGAGCGCATCTACTCGATCGTGCGACGCATCCCGCGCGGACGGGTCGCGACCTATGGACAGGTGGCGCAGCTCGCCGGTCTGCCCGGTCACGCGCGCCAGGTCGGCTACGCGCTCGCGGACCTCTCGGAGGACGACTGCGTGCCCTGGCACCGCGTCTTGAATGCGCAGGGCCGCGTGAGCCTGCGCTCCGAGCCGGGCTGGGACGACGTGCAGCGCCAGCTCCTCGTGCGCGAGGGGGTCGAATTCGACGCCGCGGGCCGCACCTCGCTGGCGCGCTTCCAGTGGCGCGGGCCGAGGCGCCGATGAAGCGCGCCCTCGCAGCCGTCGGCGCGCTGCTCGCGGCGCTGCTGTGCGTCGTCGTCGCCCGCGCGCTCCTCGCGGGCGCGGGTCCTGCGCCGGACGCCCCGCGCGCGGACGACTTCGCGGTCGACGCCGAGGCCGTAGCAAAGCGACTCGCCGGGGCGCTGCGCTTCCAGACCATCTCCTACGGGGCGGAGGGCTCGCGCGACGACGCCGCCTTCGCGGGCCTGCGCGCCTACCTGGCGGCGACCTGGCCCCGCGTCCAGGGCCTCGCGCCGGAGCCGATCGCGGAGCACAGCCTGCTCTACACCTGGCGCGGTCGCGATCGCGACGCGCCCGCCCTGCTACTGGCCGCGCACCAGGACGTGGTGCCCGTGCCGTCTCCGCAGGAGTGGCACCATCCGCCCTTCGACGGCGTCGTCGCCGACGGCATGGTGTGGGGCCGCGGCGCGCTCGACGACAAGGGCAGCCTGGTCTGCATCTTCGAGGCGGTGGAATCGCTGCTGGCGGAGGGCTTCGTCCCCGAGCGCACCGTCTATCTCGCCTTCGGGCACGACGAGGAGATCGGCGGCGACGCCGGCGCCCGCATGATCGCGGAGACGCTGGCGTCGCGCGGCGTGCGCCTCGCCTTCGTGCTCGACGAGGGCGGCGCGGTCGCGGACGGCATGCTCGAGCGGCCGGTGGCCCTGATCGGCATCGCCGAGAAGGGCATGCTGGACGTGCGCCTGCGCGTCGAGGCCACGGGCGGACACTCCTCCACGCCGCCGCGCCAGACGGCGATCGGCATCCTCGCCGCGGCGCTCGACGCGCTCGAGCGTCACCCGATGCCCGCCCACGTCGGCGGGACCTTCGAGCACCTCGTCGCGCACCTCGCCCCCGAGGTCGGCTTCTGGCCCCGGCTGGCCCTCGCGAACCTCTGGCTGGTGGGACCCTTCGTGCCGTGGGTCTCCCCGCGCGTGCCGATCCTCGACGCCATGCTGCGCACCACGACGGCGCCGACCGTCGTGCGCGGCGGCGTCAAGAGCAACGTGCTGCCGCGCGACGCCGAGGCGATCGTCAACTTCCGCATCCTGCCCGGCGACAGCGTGGAGGACGTGCTCGCCCACGTGCGGCGCGTGGTCGGCGACGAGCGCGTCGCGGTGCAGACGCCGGACGATCGCCCCGGACGCGGCCCGAGCGGCGTCTCGCCCGACGACGGTCCCGCATTCGGCGCCGTGGTGCGAGCCGTGCGCGCGGTGTACCCCGACGCGGTGGCCGCGCCCTATCTCGTCGTCGGCGGCACGGACGCGAGGCACTACGCGCGACTCGGCGACGCCGCCTATCGACTGCTGCCCTTCCGCGTCGGCGCCGAAGCGCTGCGCCTCGCCCACGGCACGGACGAGGGCATCTCCGTGGAGAACCTCGGGCGCGGCGTGCGCTTCTACCGGGAGCTGCTGAAGGCGCCGCTCGCCCCGTGAACGCGCGCCCCGCTCAGCGGCCGCGCTGCGCGGCGCTGCGCAGGCGCGCGCGGCCCCAGCGCTCGCAGAGCGCCCGCGCCTGGCGCGAGCCGTAGCGGCGGATCGAGCGCGAGGTCGACGCCACCGCTCCGCCCGGGAAGCGGATGTAGACGCGCCAGGCGGGATGACCCGAGCTCACGTCGCGATAGATCCGCACGGAAGGCTTGCGGCGGCGCGGATCGATGGGGTCGGGCAGCACGCGCAGCCAGTGGTCGCGCTGTCGGCGCGCGCGCGCGAGCGCGCGCGTCCGCCCGCCGTGCTTGCCATCGGAGTAGAACGCCTGGACGGAGCGACCGCGGCGACGGATCCGCACCCACCAGCCGTGGGTCCTGCCGAAGTCGAAGCGCGTGATGTTGCGCTCCCGAGCCATCCTGACCGACCTCCTCGCGCTGTCGCGGCGCCAGCGCTTGGTAGCAAACGCGCGACCGTCGCGGCGAACATGCACCCGGCCTGTGACGCCTGGACCTCGAGACCGCGCTGAATGTGCATCAACGGGCAGAGCGCGAAGAGCACCCAGGGCAGGAATGGATCAAGTGCGCGCGGTGCTCGGTCCAGAGGATAGTAGGCGGCGACGCCCGCGAAGACCGCGAGTGCCACGCGACCCGAGCGACCCAGTCCCGCCGATTGGACTTCGTCCGGGCTCATGGGCACACCGTGGCAATGCCGGCTGAAACCTGACCGAGGCGCGAGCACCTGACGAGGCGGCCTCGGGACTGCCGCGCGCCTGCGGGCAGTCAAAAAGAGGGTCGAACGTCGTGAATCTCCCGCACGCGGTGACGTCACAAGCCGTAGTACGCTCTGCGCACCGCGGAGCATCCTCCCGCGCCGCGCTGCGAGGGTCGACCCGGATGGATGCGCTCCGTCGCCTGCTCCGCGCCGTATTCGGAGAGCTGCGCTGGTCCCCGCCCCACTGGCTTCGCGCGCTCGCCGCGTCCCTCGCACGCGCCCGGCGCGAGTCGCCGCGCCTCTTGTTGGGCGCGATCGGCCTCCTGGCCATGCTCTCCGCGGCAGGCTACGCGGGATGGCGCTGGTGGGAAGCGCGCCCCCAGCCGGCCTATGTCGCCGTCTCGATCGACGAACCCGCACCGACCGCGCTCCCGACCCCCGAGGTTCCGAAGCCACAGCCGAATCCGCTCGTCGTGCGCTTCTCCCGCGCAGCGGCCCCGCTGTCGAACGTGGGAAAGCAAGTCGAGGAGGGCCTCGCGGTCACGCCTCCCGTCGCCGGCGTGTGGCGCTGGGCGAACGACAGCGAGCTCACGTTCACGCCCCAGGCGGATTGGGAGGTCGGACGGACCTATCGCGTGCGCTTCGAGCGGCGCTTCTTCGCGAAGCAGGCGCTGCTCGAGCGCTACGACCTCTCGTTCACGTCGCCGCGCTTCACCGGCAGCGTGGTCGAGCAGGCCTTCTACGAAGATCCCACCGACCCGCACAACAAGCGGGTGACTGCGACGCTTCGCTTCACTCACCCCGTGGATCGGGGCAGCCTCGAGAAGCGCCTCGCCCTGCGTATGCGGGTCGATCCCGTGAAGGACTTTCGCGATGCGTCGGTGAAGCTCTTCGGCTTCAAGCTTGCGTACGACGAAGTCGGCGCGACCGCGTATCTCACCAGCGACGTGGTTCCGCTCCCCGATCGCGAGGGCGAGATGCAGATCGCCCTGGATCCGGGCGTCGTCTCGACCCGCGGCGGTCCGGGAACGAGCGCGCCGATCGTATTCAGCGTCGGGGTGCCGAGCGTCGCGACGTACTTCCGCGTGGCATCGGTCGAACCGGGAGTCGCGACGAACGCGAATCACGAGATGGAACGCGTCGTCACGCTCCAGTTCACCGCGCCGGTGCGCGTCGAGGATCTCGCGCCGAACGTCGCAGTCTACGAGCTGCCGAAGGACAAGCCCGCGATCGGCGACCTGCCGGCGAGCCTCGACCACCGCTGGACCCGCGCCGGCGAAGTCGTGCCCGAAGTGCTGGCCCGGGCGGTACGCGTCGATCCGACCTGGCTTCCCAGCGAGCCCACCTACGCGAAGCTCCAGGCCTTCCGCTACCAGGCGACTCCCGGACGCTGGCTCTACGTGCGCGTCGAGCGCGGGACCCGGTCCTTCGGCGACTTCGCCCTCGCCGAAGCCTACGGCGCGACGGCGCGGGTGGAGGAGATGCCGCCCACGATCGAGATCCTGCACGACGGCTCGCTGCTCTCACTCTCGGGCGACAAGAAGCTCTCGGTGCTCGTGCGCAACCTGCGGGCCGTCGAGATCGAAGTCTCGCGTGTGCTGCCTGGGTCGCTCGCACAGCTCGTCTCGCAGAGTTCCGGCGAGTTCCAGCGCCCGGCGTTCCTGGGGCGCCTCGACAGCGACGACCTCGCCGAGGTGTTCCGTGAGGTGCACGCGATCCCCGAGGCTCCGCCCGGAACGCCGCAGTACGACGTCGTCGACTTCGCGTCGTTCCTCTCTGCGGGCAGGCCGCCGCACGGTCTCTTCCAGCTCCGCGTGCGCGGCTACGACGCGGAGAAGAAGCAGGTGATCGGGAGTCCGAGCGATCGTCGACTCGTGCTGGTTACCGACCTCGGTTTCCTCGTGAAGGACGCCAGGGACGGCTCCCACGATGTGTTCGTGATGTCGCTTCGGAGTGGCGAGCCGGTGACCGGCGCGGAGGTATCGATCCTCGGACGCAACGGCCTGCCGGCGTTCACCGCGGCCACCGCGGCCACCGGCCGGGCGACGCTTCCATCATTCGCCGATCTCGCGCGCGAGAAATCCCCGACGGTCTACGTGGTCCAGAAGGATGGCGACCTCGCCTTCCTGCCCTACGCGAGGCGAGACCGGCGCTTGAACCTTTCGCGCTTCGACGTAGGAGGGGTCTCGGACGACGCAGAGGCAGAATCGCTGAGGGCCTTCCTGTTCAGCGATCGAGGGATCTATCGGCCCGGCGAGGAGGTGCGCATCGGCCTCGTCGTGAAACCCCTCGACTGGCGTCCGTTGCCCGCGAACCTCCCGCTCGAAATCTCGGTCACCGATCCGCGCGGTGTCGAGATCCGCCGCGAGTCCGCCGTCTTCCCTGCGGCCGGCTTTCGGGACTGGCGCTTCGCCACGCTCGCCGCGTCGCCCACGGGCACCTACTCCGCGCAGCTCTGGATCGTGCGAGATGGGGAGCACCGTGGGTTGCTCGGACAGACCAGCGTGCGCGTCGAGGAGTTCCAGCCCGATCGCCTGACGATCGACGCACGGCTGTCGGCTGCGCCGAGCCCGGGTTGGATCTCGCCGCGGGATCTCTCCGCCCGCGTATCGCTCCGCAATCTCTTCGGGACGCCTGCCGCCGGGAACGCCGTGAAGGCGTCGCTCCGTCTATCGCCCGCACTGCCGGCCTTCGAGGGCTGGGCAGGCTGGAACTTCTCCGACCCGCTCGCAGCAAAGCAGAGCTACGACGAGACGCTCGCCGAGGTGAAGACCGATGATCGGGGCGAGGCGACCTTCCCGCTCGGTCTCGAGCGCTACGAGCGGGCCACCTACCGCCTGCGCTTCCTCGCCGAGGGCTTCGAGTCGGACGGCGGGCGGAGCGTGGCGATGGACGTGGGCGCGATCGTGTCGCCGCTCCCCTGGCTGCTGGCCTGGAAGGCCGACGGCGACCTCGGCTTCGTGCGCCGGGGCGCCGCGCGCGCCGTGACACTGCGTGCTGTCGCACCCGACCTCAAGGCAATCGATGTCCCGGATCTCCGCGCAGAACTCTTCGAGGTCAAGTATGTCTCGGTGCTGCAGAAGCAGCCGAACGGTCTTCTCGCGTACCAGTCGGTGAAGAAGGAAGAGTCTCGCGACACGACGCAGCTGGCGATCGCAGCGTCGGGCACGGACCTTCCGCTCCGCAGCGATACCGTGGGAAGCTTCGTCTACGTGCTGCGCGATCGCGAGGGCATCGAGCGCAATCGCATCCCCTTCGAGGTCGTCGGCGAGGGCAACATCGCCGCGAAGCTCGACCGCAACGCCGAGCTCGAGCTCGCGCTGTCGAAGCGCGACTACGCGCCGGGCGAGGAGATCGAGGTCGAGATCCGGGCGCCCTACACGGGCGCCGGTCTGATCACCATCGAGCGCGATCGGGTCTACGCCGCGCGCTGGTTTCGCGCGGATACCAGCGCCAGCGTGCAGCGCATCCGGCTGCCGCAGGAGGTCGAGGGCAACGCCTACATCGTGGTCTCGTTCCTGCGAAGCCTCGATTCGCCCGAGATTCATCTCTCGCCGCTGTCCTCGGGTGCGGCGCCTTTCAGCGTGAGCCGCGCGCGTCACCAGCAGCAGGTCGGGCTCGAGGTGCCGACGCGGATCGAGCCCGGTGCGCCGCTGCGCATCGGCTATTCCCTCGAGCGCCCCGCGAAGCTCGTCGTGCTGGCGGTCGACGAGGGCATCCTCCAGGTGGCGCGCTGGCGCTCGCCGGACCCGCTCGGGCACTTCTTCCAGAAGCGCGCGCTCGCCGTGACGACCTCGCAGATTCTCGACCTCGTCCTGCCCGAACTCCGCGTGCTACGGGCCCTCTCCGCGCCGGGCGGCGGCGAGGACATGTTCCTCGCGGGCAACCTCAATCCGTTCAAGCGACGCGGCCAGCCACCCGTGGCGTACTGGTCCGGCGTGGTGGATGCCGCCGCCGGCAAGGGCACGCTCTCCTACACGCCTCCGGATCACTTCCAGGGCAGCCTGCGCGTGGTCGCGCTGGCGGTGGACGAATCCACCATCGGCGTCGCCGAGTCCAAGGTGGTCGTGCGCGGGCCCTTCGTGTTGCAACCGACGGTCCCCTACTTCGCGGCGCCGGGAGACGAGTTCGAGGCCTCGACGCTGGTCGCGAACGCCCTGGAAGGCAGCGGCAAGGGCGCGGAGGTCGATCTCTCTCTCGACCTGCCTCCCGGCCTCGAACTCGTGGGCACCGCCCGGCAAAAACTCGCGATCGACGAGGGCCGCGATGCCGTGGGCCGCTTCCGCGTGAAGGTGACGGGCGAGCCCGGCCCCGTGACCCTCGTGTTCCGAGCGACAGCAGGCGGGAGGTCGGTGCGGACGTCCGCGGAAATGAGCGTGCGGCCGGCGACGCCCGAGCGGACCACCCTCGCGACGCAGATCCTGGCGTCCGGCGGCACGGCGGAGCTTCCCGTGACGCGCGAGCTCTACGCCGAACGCCGAGACGTGCAGATCTCGGCGAGCGCCGCCCCGCTGGGTCTCGCCCTCGGTCTCGCTCGCTGGCTCGCCGACTACCCGCACGGCTGCACCGAGCAGATCGTGAGCTCGGCGTTCCCGGTGGTCGTGCTTGGCGCTCAGCGCGACTTCGACGTCGATCCGACGCACGCGCGTGAGTTGTTCCAGCGCGCCCTGGCGACGCTGCAGGGACGCCAGGACGCCGAGGGCGCCTTCGCGCTCTGGGAGGCCGGCGGGCCCACGAACGATTTCATCACCGCCTACGCGACCCACTTCTTGATGGAGGCGCGAGCGCGCGGGCAGGCGGTGCCCGCACCAACCCTGGCGCGAGCCCTGGGCGCACTCGACGCGCTCGCGAGCCAGCCGACCGATACCCTGCCCGACCTGCGCGCCAAGGCGTACGCGCTCTATCTCGTGACGCGCAACGGCGCGGTGAAGACGCGTGAAGCACAGGCCCTCGCCGCGTCGCTCACGCGAGTGGATCCAAAGCAGGGTCCGCACGACGTCGCCGCTCTGCTCCTAGCATCCACGTTCCGGCTGCTTCGCCTCGACGCGGAGGCCGCCCGGCTCGCGAAAGGCGTCTCGTTCGAGGAGCCGGCGAGGCCCGATCTCGCACACTACTACGACGCCCTCGTCCAGCGCGCGCTCACGCTCTACCTGCTCTCGAAACACTTCCCGGAGCGGGCGCAAGAGCTGCCTCCGAGGGCGCTGGCTGGCCTCGTCGACGAGATCGCCGCAGGCCGCTACCAGACGCTCTCGTCGGCTCTGTCGGTGCTCGCGCTCGATGCGCACGCCGCGGTGATGCCGCCCGCAGCGACGGCAGGTCTCGAGCTGGAGACGGTCGCGGCTCCCTCCGGCGCACCGCGGCCGCTCCCTCCGGTCGGAACGCTGCTACTGCGGGCTCCGGTACCCCCCGATGCCACGCTCGCGCGCGCCCGCTCACCGCGCGGAACACCCCTCTACACCCAGCTCTCCCAGCGCGGCTACGACCGGAACCCTCCCGGCGACAGCGTGGCGAACGGCATCGAGGTGCAGCGCGAGCTGCGCAATGCGGCGGGGGCCTCCGTGACCTCGCTCGCCCTCGGCGAAAAGCTCGCCGTCGTGCTCCACGTGCGCTCGGGCGATGGGCTCCCGCACGAGCTGGCACTCGTCGACCTCCTGCCCGGTGGCTTTGAAGTCGATCTCTCCGTAGACGCTCTGGCGCAGAGACGCTCGGCCGAGCCGTCTGGCGACGACTGGCACCCGGGCTACGTCGACGTGCGCGAGGACCGCGTGGTCTTCTACGGCTGGGCCGACGATCACGCACGCCAGTTCGTCTACTCGCTGAGGCCGATGAATCGCGGTCGCTATGCAGTACCCCCGGTCCAGGCCGAGGGCCTCTACGAGCGGAGCGTCGAAGCACGCGCGCCGGGTGGCACGATCGAGGTGCACGAGTGAGGCCGCACCCCGACCGCGGGGGTGGCCAGCGGCAGCTGCGGCGCGTCGCAGTCGCGCTCGTTCTCGGGTTCGCCGCGTGGCTCTCGCTGCCTCGTCTCGTTCCGAAGCCCCTGCTGGTAAACCGGTCCGGGTTCTCGCAGGAGGTCGTGGCGCGCGACGGCTCGCTGCTGCACCTGACGCTCTCGAGCGACGAGCGCTACCGCCTGTTCGTCCCGCTAGAGGAGATCCCGCAGAGCGTCGTCGAAGCGACGCTGCTCCAGGAGGACCGCCACTTCTTCCACCACCCGGGCGTGAATCCTATCTCACTGGTGCGCGCCGCGTACGCGACCTACGTCGGCGGCGGCCGGCGCGTCGGAGGCTCGACGCTCACGATGCAGGTGGCGCGGCTTCGCTTCGGTCTCATGACGCGGACGCTTCGCGGCAAGCTCGTGCAGATCCTGCGCGCGCTGGAGATCGAGACCTTCTATACGAAGCGCGAGATCCTCGAGGCGTACCTGAACCTCGCGCCCTACGGCGCCAACGTCGAAGGCGTGGGTGCCGCGAGCCTCGTCTGGCTCGAAAAGCCGGTCGGCAAGCTGAGCCTCGGCGAGGCGTTGACGCTCGCCGCGCTGCCGAAGAGCCCGGTCACGCGTTCGCCCCACACCGAGGAAGGACGCCACGCCCTCGCCGAGGCTCTCGGCGTCGCGAGCGCGCGCTGGCGTGCGACGTACGGCGGAGACGAATCGCCCCTAGTCGAGACGGTCGCACTCCACTCGCGCGAGGAGCTCCCATTCGGCGCGCCGCACCTGGTCGACCGACTCGTCGCCGAGCATCCCTTCGCCCGGCGCCTCGAGAGCACGATCGACCCGGGTCTCCAGCGTCTCACCGAGCGCCAGGTGGCTCTCCATCTCGAGCGCGGCCGCCGTTTCGGGATCCGGAACGCCGCCGTGCTCGTGGTGGATCACCGGACGCTCGAGGTCGTCGCGTACGTGGGTTCGGCGGACCATGCGGACCTGGCGATCCAGGGTGCCGTGGACGGCGTGCGCGGGAGGCGCTCGCCCGGCTCCGCGCTGAAGCCGTTCCTGTACGGCCTGGCGATCGACGCGGGCCTGATCCACCCCGAGACGTTGCTGCGCGATGCCTCGCGGAGCATCTCGGCGTGGAATCCCGAGAACTTCGAGGGCGCCTTCCTGGGGCCGATCTCGGCGACCGACGCTCTGGTGCGAAGCCGCAATCTCCCGGCGGTGCAGCTCGCGAACGCGCTGCCGGCGCCAGGTCTTCACGGCTTGCTGGCCCGCGCCGGTATCGAAGGCCTGCGCAGCGCGGACTACTACGGCCTCGCCCTCGCGCTCGGAGGCATCGATCTGCGCCTGGACGAGCTGGTCGCGCTCTACACCGCGCTCGCGAACGGAGGCACCCTGCACCGTCTGCGCCTGCTACGCGACGCGGACGGTGTGTCCGGCGAGCTCGATCGCGATTCGCCGCGCCTGCTCTCGCCCGAGGCCAGCTTCCTCGTGCTCGAGATGCTGCGCACGAATCCCCGCCCCGCACAGGACGTGCGACCCGGCGACACCCGGGCACGACGTGGGATCCCATGGAAGACGGGCACGTCGTGGGGTTTCCGCGATGCCTGGGCCCTTGGACTCGTCGGGCCCTACGTCGTCGGCGTCTGGATCGGAAACTTCGATGGCACGTCCAACCCCAGCTTCGTCGGCCGCGAAGCCGCCGGGCCGCTCTTCTTCGGCGTCGCCGACGCGCTGCGCGCCGCGACCGGCGCACCCGAGACCTCGCCCAGGCACGGGCTCACGCTCGTACGCACGCAGGTCTGCGCGCTCTCCGGAGCCGTCCCGACCGCCTGGTGCCCGAGCCGCAAGACAGCGTGGGTGATCCCCGGCGTGTCCCCGATCGCGCCGTGCGCGATCCATCGCGAGGTCGCGATCGATCTGGCCAGCGGTCTGCGCGCGTGCCCGGGCGAAACGCACGGAGTACACCTCGACGTCTACGAGTTCTGGCCTTCGGACCTTCTCGCTCTGTTCCGCTCCGCCGGCATCGCGCGGCGCACCCCGCCGCCCTACGCAGCCGGATGCGCCGGCACGGGATCCGCAGGCGTACCGCTTCGCATCGATCTGCCCGAGGCGACCGTCGTGTATGAAATCCGCGGCGAACCCGGCGACGAGATTCCGTTCAGCGCCGTCTCCGATGCCGACGGGCGCAGCGTCGATTGGTTCGTCGACGATGTCTGGGTCGGCCGCGTCGCGAGCGGTACCACGTTGTTCTGGAGAGCCAGGCCCGGGCACTTCGTCGTACGTGCCGTCGACGACCTCGGCCGCGCGGAGACGCGTCGGCTGGAGGTGGCCCTGGGAGATCGCGACCGCGGGGCGTGAGCGGCACGCCCTCGCGCTTCACCCCACCAGCAGCAGCTTCCCCGTCGTCTTCCGGCTCTCCAGCGCGCGCTGCGCGTCGGCGGCCTGCGCCAGCGGCCATTCGCCGCCGATGCGGATCTTCAGCGTGCCGTCCCGGATCGCGCCGAGCACCGCGCCGGCGCGGAGCTCGAGCTCGGCGCGGTCCGCGGTGTAGTGCGCGAGCGACGGGCGCGTAACGAAGAGCGAGCCGAGCGCGTTGAGCTTGCCGAGGTCGAAGAGCGGCACGGGCCCGCTCGACTGTCCGAAGAGCACGCACAGGCCGCGCGGGCGCAGGCACGCGAGGCTCTTCTCGAAGGTGGTCTTCCCGACGGAGTCGTACACCACGTCGACGCCGCGCCCGCCGGTGAGCCTCCGCGTCTCGGCGACGAAGTCCGCCTCGTCGTAGCGGATCACGTGCGCCGCGCCGGCCTCGCGCACCAGCGCGGCCTTGGCGTCCGAGGAGCACGTGCCGATCACCGTCGCCCCGGCCCGCGCCAGCATCTGCACGATCAGCAGCCCCGCGCCGCCCGCTGCCGCGTGGACGAGCGCCGTATCGCCCCTGCGCGTCTCGCGCGTGCCGTGAACGAGGTAGTGGGCCGTCATGCCCTGGAGCATCGCCGCCGCGGCGAGCTTCGGCTCCACGCCGGCCGGGACGCGCACCACGCGGTCCGCCGGCGCACGGACATGCGTGGCGTAGGAGCCGGGCACGCCGGCCCAGGCCACGACGTCTCCGACGCGGATCTGCGTCACGCCGGGGCCGAGCGCCTCCACGCGGCCCGCTCCCTCGAGGCCCGCGACGAACGGCACCTCGCGCGGGTAGAGGCCCGTGCGGAAGTAGACGTCGATGTAGTTGACGCCCGCCGCCGCGACGCGCACCGCGACCTCGCCGGATCCCGGCGCCGCGACCTCGCGCTCCTCGAGGCTCAGCACCTCCGGTCCACCGCTCTTCGTCACCACGATGGTGCGAGCCTTCACGATGCATCCTCCTCTGCATAACGAGCCTGCTCGGCGTCGTAGGCGTCGAAGCCGACCAGCTCGCGCAGCTCGGCGAACGGCAGGAGTCCGGCGGGCGTCTCGCCGCGCGCCAGCGCCGCCAGGGCCGTCTGCGCGGCGCGGGCCGACGCCGAGAGCAGGGTCAGGGGATACGCCGCGATGCGGTAGCCGAGCGCCTCCAGCTCGCGCGGCGGCAGGATCGGCGTGTCTCCACCTTCCACCATGTTGGCCATCCGAGGGACGCGGGCCCCGTTGCAGACGCGCTCCATCTCCTCCCGCGACGCCGGAGCCTCGACGAAGACGATGTCGGCGCCGAGATCCTCGAAGGCCCGCGCGCGCCAGAGCGCCTCGTCGAGCCCGTCGGTCGCGCGCGCGTCCGTGCGCGCCATCACCAGGATGCCGGCGCCCTCGTCGCGCGCGTCCACCGCGGCGCGCACGCGAGCGAGCGCCTCGCCGCGCGCCACCACCTGCTTCCCGCGGGTGTGCCCGCAGCGCTTCGGCGCGCGCTGGTCCTCGATCATCGCGCAGGCGAAGCCCGCCCGGGCGTACGCGCGCACGGTGCGCTTCACGTTCATGGCGTTGCCGTAGCCGGTGTCGGCGTCGCCGATCACGGGGATCGAGACGGCGGAGCAGACGTTGCGGCCGGTGTCGAGCATCTCGCCGAACGAGATCAGCCCTGTGTCGGGAAGGCCGAGGCGTGCGGCCGACACGGCGAACCCGCTCATGAAGGTGAGCCGGAAGCCTGCGCGCTCGATCATGCGCGCGGAGAGGCCGTCGTAGCAGCACGGCATGATGTGGCAGCGGGGCTCGGCGAGCAGGGCGCGCAGAGCATCGACCGGTCGGGGAGAAGGCATCGCGGGCTCGCTGCGTCCGGGTCACGCGGCTGGTCCAGGGCCTTCCTGGAGATCGCGAATATCCCGGGGGACAGCGTAGCGAGGCTCTCGATTCGACCCTCGAACCAGACGCAGAGCCGCTCCCGCCCCCCGCAGGCTCTCAGCCGTCCCCGCCCGGTTTCATTCCGACGCCGGCGTGGAAAAATTCCCCGCCGCTACACGAAATTGCTTTACGATGGACGGACCTCCGGGTCGATCCGCATGCCCATCCGAACCCGCATACATCGGATGGGAAGAACACAAGGAGTCATCGAATGAAGAGAAAGACAATCCTGTTAGGTGTCCTGGCGCTCTTCGTCGCTAGCTCCGCTAGCGCGAAGGTGATGGACACCTGGACGCGCATCAGCGTTCAGTTCACGAACCTGGCGCGCGCCCAGGCGTCGGATACCGGAATCGGTGTGACCAGCCTGAACACCTCCGGCACCGGCATGCACCTGAACACCATCAACTTCAAGTTCCCGGGTCAGCCGAGCTTCGGCGTCGTTCCGGGACTGTCGCTGAACACGGTCCTTCCGGTCACGGACCCGATCGTGTCCAACGGCGGCATCGTGTCGGTCCGCCTGACCAACCTCCGTTACGGCCGCCCCGATGGCAAGTCGGGTCCGGCGGGTAACTCGGGCAAGCTCGCCCCGGTCTCGGGCGCGATCCAGAGCACGACGAGCCCGGCCGGCGGTCTCGGCACGATTCCGACCACCGGCATGGTTCGCATCTGCCTCCTCTCGGTCGGCTGCGGCACCAACCTGCCCCAGGCGCTCGGTGCGACGGTCAACAACGTGGCGAAGGGCGTCGGAGTCGGCGGCATCCTGACGATCGGCCAGCTCGGCGCGATCCGCATCTCGATCCTGGGCGCTCCGTACACGGTGAAGACCATCACGGCCTTCAACCGGACCAACAACGGTGGCATCCAGACCTTCACCGAGAAGGGCTTCGCGCACGGCCCGCTGTCGAACACCTCGTCGACGGGCCAGACGTCGGGCGTCCTGCAGGTCGTCACGACGACCCACACCAGCACGGTGGGCGTGCCGGGGAACAGCGACATTTCCGCTCAGTTCTCCCGCATTCTCGTCCACTTCATTCCGGAGCCGGGGCTTCTGCTCCTGCTCGGCTCGGGCGCTGCCGGCATGGCGCTGCTCGGGCGCAAGCGGATCCGCAAGTAGAGCCACGACCGGCTCGAACACCCGGAGTGCCTGAAGCGGCGTCCCGCTACGGCGGGGCGCCGTTTCCTTTTCCGGGCGGGGTCTGCCTTCGAATGGGGGCGGCGGCTGCGCTCGGAGTTCGCTGTAGCGGCGCCGCAGCCTCATCGCCGCCGCTGCAAGGCGCTGGAACCTGTTCTACTCTGGGCGGCCCGCGGCCACCCGCGCCGCGCCCCCCAGAACCGGCGCCGGCCTCGCGCTTCGCGAGAGACCGAAGCGCTGCCGCGGGGCCCGCGTGTGGGGTCGCCACCCGGAGTACCGCCATGCCCGACCGCGCGCTCGAGCAGGCCTTCGCGGCCTACGTGGGGCAGCCCTTCGGTCCGCCCGAGCAGGCCCGCGATCCGGTCAACGAGCCGATGATCCGGCAGTGGTGCGACGCGATGGGCGATCAGAATCCCGTCTACTGGGACGCCGACGCCGCGGCGAAGAGCGCGCACGGCGCCGTCGTGGCGCCGCCCACCATGCTGCAGGCCTGGATCCTCTCGGGCTTCCGCATGGCGAAGGCGGACCGCCCTCCGCAGGACCGCCAGGAGGAGCTCCACGCGCTGTTCCAGCGGCACGGCTACACGGGCGTCGTGGCGACCAACTGCGAGCAGGAGTACGCGCGCTACCTGCATCCCGGCGAGCGCGTCGTCGCCGAGTCGGTGATCGAGTCGATCTCGGAGGAGAAGGCGACCGCGCTCGGCACCGGCTACTTCATCGTGACGCGCACCACCTTCCGCAGCGACCGGGGCGACGTCGTCGGCTCGATGCTGTTCCGCGTACTGCGCTACAAGCCGGCCCAGCCGCGCGAGGCGCAGCCCGCCGCCGCGCAGTCGAAGCCCGGCCGCATCCCGCCGCTGCGCGGCAAGGACAACGCCTGGTGGTGGGAAGCCATCGAGCGCGGCGAGATCCTGATCCAGAAGTGCAGCCAGTGCGGCGCGCTGCGGCACCCGCCGCGGCCGATGTGCCCGGAGTGCCAGTCCACCGCCTGGGACGCCATTCCGAGCGCCGGCCACGGCAGCGTGCACAGCTACGTCGTGATGCACCACCCGCCGATGCCCGGCTACGACTTCCCGGTGGCGGTGGGCCTGATCGATCTCGACGAGGGCACCCGCCTCGTCGCCAACATCGTCGACTGCCCCTTCGAGGACGTGCACATCGGCATGAAGGTGGAGGCGTCCATCGCCGAGCAGGGCGGCGTCAAGATGCCGGTCTTCCGGCCGGTGGGGGTGAAGCGATGAGCGCACGCCGGATCTCGCAGGTCGCGGTCGGCGAGGAGCTGCCGCCGCTCGACGTGCCGCTCACCGCCGCGATCATCGTCGGCGGCGCGATCGCCTCGCGCGACTACACGCCCGTGCACCACGACCGCAGCGCCGCTCAGGCCGCCGGGATGTCCGACGTCTTCATGAACATCCTCACCACCAACGGCTACGTCGGGCGCTACGTCACCGACTGGGCCGGGTCGGACGCGCGGATCCGCAAGGTCGCGATCAAGCTGGGCGGGCCGAACCTGCCGGGCGACACCATGAAGCTGCGGGGGCGCGTGGCGAGGCTCGACGCGGCGAGCGGCGACGTCGAGGTCGAGGTCGTCGCGAAGAACGCCTGGGGCGACCACGCCACCGGCACCGTCACCGTCTCGCTCCCCCGCTAGCAAGGAGGCCGACGCGAGTCGGCCGACGCGCAGCGAGGCGGAGCCGAGCGAAGATCAGAGCTGAGGACCCGATGCCGATCACACTCAAGGACCAGGCCGCGATCGTCGGGATCGGGCAGACCGAGTTCTCGAAGAACTCGGGGCGCTCGGATCTGCAGCTCGCCTGCGAGGCCGTGCGCAACGCCATCGCCGACGCCGGGCTCCGCCCCTCGCAGATCGACGGCATGACCACCTTCACGATGGATCTCTCCGACGACATCGAGATCGCGCGCTCGGTCGGCATCGGCGGACTCACCTTCCAGAGCCAGATCCCGCACGGCGGCGGCGCGGCGCTCGGCGTCCTGATGCAGGCGGCGATGGCCGTCGCCACGGGGGCCGCGAAGTACGTCGTCTGCTACCGCGATCTGAACGGCCGCTCGGGACAGCGCTACAGCTCGGGCGTCTCGGGCAATCTGATCACCTCGGACGCGATCCACTGGAGCTGGTACATCCCGAGTGGGCTCATGACCCCCACCTCGTGGGTCGCAATGGTGACGCGGCGCTACATGCACGAGACCGGCTGCACGAGCCGGGACCTCGCCGAGGTCGCGGTCTCGACGCGCAAGTACGCGGTGCGGAACCCGAACGCCATCTTCTACCAGCGACCGCTCAGCATCGAGGAGCACCAGAGCTCGCGCATGATCGTGGACCCGCTGCGGCTCTACGACTGCTGCCTCGAGACCGACGGCGCCTGCGCCTGCATCGTCACCACGCCGGAGCGCGCGCGCGACCTCGCGAAGCCCGGCGCGCTGATCCGCGCCGTCGCGCAGGGCGCCGGTCCGGACCAGGAATCGATGACGAGCTTCTACCGGCCGGACATCACGGAGCTGCCCGAGCTCGGCATCGTCGCGCGCCAGCTCTACGAGGTCTCCGGCCTGACTCCCGCCGACGTCGACGCGGCGATCCTGTACGACGCCTTCACCTCGATCGTGCTGTTCCAGCTCGAGGCCTACGGCTTCTGCAAGCGCGGCGAGGCCAAGGACTTCGTGAAGAATGGCAACCTCGACCTCGGCGGGCGGCTGCCCGTGAACACGCACGGCGGCCAGCTCAGCGAGGCCTACATCCACGGGATGAACGGCGTCAACGAGGGCGTGCGGCTGATCCGCGGCACCTCGATCAATCAGCCCGCGAGAGCGGACCACGTGCTCGTCACCGCCGGGGTCGGCGTGCCGTCGAGCGCCATGATCCTCGGAAAGATGCAGTAGGAGAGCCACGGGATGCGTGAAGCCGTCATCGTCGAAGCCGTCCGCACGCCGATCGCGCGCGGCAAGATGGGCAAGGGAGACCTCAGCGCGTTCCACCCCGCGCAGCTGCTCGCGAAGGTGCAGCAGGCGGTGGTGGAGCGCGCGGGCATCGACCCCGCCGAGATCGAGCAGGTGGTGGGCGGCTGCGTCACCCAGGCGGGCGAGCAGAGCAACAACCTGGCGCGCGTGGCCTGGCTCTCGCGCGGCAAGGGCTGGCGCACCGGCGGCACCACGGTCGACACGCAGTGCGGCTCGGGCCAGCAGGCGAACCACATCGTCTCCGCCTTCGTGCGCGCCGGCTCGATCGACGCGGGCATCGCCTGCGGCGTCGAGGTGATGAGCCACGTGGGGCTCGGCGCCAACGTGATCCACGGTCCCGGCTTCTTCCAGCCGCCGGACTGGCCCTGGGACAGCACGCCGGACCAGTTCACCTCGGCGGAGCGCATCGCGAAGAACCGCGGCCTCACGCGCGAGGACGTGGACCGCTTCGGCCTCGCGTCGCAGCAGAAGGCGGCGGCCGCCCGCGACGCGGGACGCTTCGAGCGCGAGATCCTGCCCATCGAGGCCCCCGTGCTCGGCGACGACGGCAAGCCCACCGGCGAGACGCGCTGGGTGAAGGGCGATCAGGGCATCCGGCCGACGACGCTCGAGGGGCTTGCGGCGCTGAAGCCCGTGATCCCGGGCGGCATCCACACGGCCGGCACGACCTCCCAGATCTCCGACGGCGCTGCGGCGCTGCTCTGGATGACGAAGGAGAAGGCGCGCGAGCTCGGGCTGCGCCCGCGCGCGCGCATCGTCGCCGACGTCGTGGTGGGCACCGATCCCTACTACCTGCTCGACGGCCCGATCGACGCGACGAACGAGATCCTGCGCAAGACCGGCATGAAGCTCGGCGACTTCGACCTCGTGGAG
>Ga0335070_10002865_pt1 | contig 20068 bp, 17 predicted proteins | sample Lox_Sample_13_FD_206722 | JGI IMG/M metagenome (GOLD analysis project Ga0335070, IMG submission 206722) | Soil microbial communities from Loxahatchee National Wildlife Refuge, Florida, United States - Lox_Sample_1.3 | ecosystem: Environmental > Terrestrial > Soil > Wetlands | place: USA... | reverse complement strand
ACAGAAAGGAAGCTGAAATGGGTACTCCCGAAATCAGCCTCACCGCCGAGCAGGCGGAATTCGCCCAACGAATGGCGAACGGATTGTCGTGCCGCGAGCTGTATGATGCGGGCTTGGACAAGGAGCTCTTGCTCCGAAAGTACTACGACCGCATCCGTCCCATCAGGGGCGAAATCAGCAGCTACGAACCTCTGCACAAGCAGAGGAATAAGGCTGTTGAGACGGAGGCCGCGTGGGCGAAATTGATCGAAGGGATCCGTCGGGTCCATGACGGTATCCTGGGAGCACGCTGTATCCGCCTGACGTCGCAGGGCATTGGGATTTACAAGGATGGCGAATTGCAATTCGCGGTATTGGTGTTCATGGAACCTAATAATCGTTGGATAACAGTTGAAAGCTATCCGAAGGCCGATGAGTTCTGGCGTCACGGGTGGGTCGTGATCCACGATTCACTCGAATACCTGATCGAGTGGTCTGAAAGCCTGGTCGGTCGGTATGGCCGCTTCGATCTGGACGGCGAGACTTTTGTCTTCAAGCTGGCCCAGCTGTTGGACGATTTACTGCGGAAGCTCATCGACCGGAAGCGCGAATCGCTGCGGGCCGTCGAAGCGGCAGAAATCGGAGCCCAGCACGACAACATCCGCTACACAGGCTATCTATATATGTCGGCCGGCCACGAGTCTGCGATTCGGAACCGCCAGACGGACTGACCTACTGTGGACGACCCGGGCGTGTGAGAGATCACGCCCGGTTCGACCGAAATTATCACAAAGACACCGACATAATGCCGGTGTCTTTTAATATGCAAGCCCCACCGTTATTGGCGGTATACTATATGTATATGGGCAAAAAATCAGTTTCATTGATGGCAACAGTCGGTATGGTCGGCGGTGGCTACGTTCCGGCATTATTTAGTGACAACTCATTTCTAGACATCTGGGGCATCCTCGGCGGAATCGTCGGCGGCATCGTTGGCATCTGGCTGGGATTCATATTGGTACGAAGGTTTAGTTAATGGTGAAATACATCGCGGCTGTCAGCGGCGGGGTGGACTCGGTGGTGTTGCTGGATATGCTGGTAAAAGGGCAGTTATCCACAGATAATTCACAGCTTGTCGTAGCGCATTTTGACCACGGTATCCGCGAGGAGTCGGCCGCCGACTCCCAATTTGTTGAGGAGTTGGCGGCACGGTACGGGTTGCCGTTTGAAACCAGGCGCGAGGAACTCGGCCCAAACGCTAGCGAAGAGCGGGCCCGCGAGCGGCGCTATGCCTTTTTGCGCGACGTGGCGACAAAATGTGGCGCCACAATTGTCACCGCCCATCATGCCGACGATGTCATCGAGACAATCGCCATCAACCTGACGCGCGGGACCGGCTGGCGCGGTTTGGCGGTACTGGATAGTCTGGACATTTGGCGGCCGCTGCTCGACAAGACAAAAGAGGAGTTGACGGACTACGCGAAACAACACGACCTAGCGTGGCGGGAGGACGCGACGAACCAAGATACGAAATATTTGCGCAACGACCTGAGACAGCGGCTGGAGCAGTTGGACGAGCCGACGCGCAGGATGCTGCGCCTGTACCGTGATAGGCAAGTGGCGCTAAGAGGGGAGGTCGACAGGGAAGTGGCACCACTCGTTACTCCCCCACCCTACCGTCGGCACGAGTTTATCGTGATGAATGAACTGGCGGCGCAGGAACTGCTCAGGGCAGTTCTGGTCGTTGAAACCGGCGCCAGCCCGACGCGGCCGCAGCTGACCCGGGCGCTACATGCCATCAAAGTCCTGCACGCGGGCAAGGTTTTCCGAGTCGGCGATGGCGTTTCGCTGCGATTTACAAAAACCCATTTCGTTGTCGAAACAGAGGGAAAAGTGATATCATAAGAGAAGCGGAACTATATCCTAATGCTTGAGATTGAAAGGAATTGATACTCTTATATGGCAACAAAAAACACATCCCCGAAAAACCGCTTCTCTAACTGGGCGCGACTAGGTCTTTTCTGGGCAATTATCATCGTAGCGGCGTTGACGCTGTTTGCGATTGTGGCACCGCGTGACCAATTAAAAGAAGTGCCGATCACGCAGGTCATCGACCAAGGTAACAAGGGTCAAATTAGCAAAATCGAAATCCAGGGCAACGACGTCAAGATTACGCCGAAAGGTTCGGACCACGCGACCGAGCACTCGATGAAGGAAGGCGGCAGCAGCATCTTTGAGCAGGGCCTCAAGGAAAACAGCGGCACCCAGGTGTCAGTCGTGCCTCCGTCGCAGACCGGTGAAACCTTGTGGAACCTAGCTATCATTATTGTGCCAGTCGTGCTGATAGCCGGCTTCTTTATGCTGATGATGCGCCAGGCGCAGGGTCAGAACAACCAGGCACTCGGTTTTGGCAAGTCCAAGGCCAAGCTGTACGGCGTCGACAAAGAGCGAGTAGTGTTTGAGGACATCGCCGGTAATGACAACGCCAAGCAAGACCTGCAAGAAGTCGTCGACTTCCTCAAGCACCCCAAGAAGTATCAGGAAGTTGGGGCCAAGATTCCTAAGGGTGTCCTGCTGGTCGGTAGCCCGGGTACCGGTAAAACAATGCTGGCCCGTGCGGTTGCTGGCGAGGCAAACGTGCCATTCTTCTCGATCAGCGGTTCTGAATTCGTTGAAATGTTCGTCGGTGTCGGCGCCAGCCGTGTCCGCGACCTGTTCGCCAAAGCTAAAAAGAACGCCCCCGCCATCATCTTTATCGACGAAATCGACGCCGTCGGTCGACGCCGCGGTAGCGGTATGGGCGGTGGTCACGACGAGCGTGAGCAGACCCTGAACCAGATCCTGGTGGAGATGGACGGATTCGAGACGGACACGAACGTCATCGTTCTGGCGGCAACTAACCGTGCCGACGTGCTGGACCCAGCCCTGCTGCGTCCGGGCCGTTTCGACCGCCGTACGAACATCACGCTGCCCGAGCGCAAAGACCGCGAAGCTATTTTGAAGGTCCACTACAAGAACAAGCCGACCGACGACAGTGTCGACCTCGACAAGCTGGCGGCCAAGACGGCCGGTTCATCCGGTGCTGACCTGGCGAACATCGCCAACGAGTCGGCGATCATCGCCGCTCGCGACAATCGCAAAAAGATTACCAATGTCGACGTGACCGAAGCCTTTGAAAAGGTCGCTATTGGTCCGGAGCGCAAAGCCAAGGTTATGACCGAGAAGGAAAAGGAGCTAACCGCGTACCACGAGTCGGGTCACGCGATCGTTGGTCACCTACTGCCCGACAACGACCCGGTCCACAAGGTGACGATTATCCCGCGTGGTGGTACTGGCGGCGTGACGTGGTTCCTGCCTCCTGCGGACAAGAGCTATACCAGCGTCTATGAGTTTAAGGACCAGCTGGCTAGCGCCCTCGGCGGCCGTATCGCCGAAAAGCTGATTTACGGCGAAGACGGTATTACGACCGGTGCTGGATCCGACCTGCGCAAAGCGACCGAAATTGCCCGCGACATGGTTATCGAGCAGGGTATGGGTAGCAAGTTGCGCGACCAGGTCTTCCACGAGGACAATGGCGGCATGGTCTTTGACAAGATTACGCACGAGCGCCCGTACAGTGACGACACCGCCAAGGAAATCGACCGCGAAGTAGAGATTCTTATCAAAGAAGCCGCCAAGCGCGCGGAAGTGGTACTCAAGACGAACCTCGACAGTCTGCACAAGCTGGCCAAGGAACTGCTCGAGAAAGAGACCATCGACGATTTGGAAGTGAGTAAAATACTAAAAGATGCAGTACTGCCAAAGGAAGCAAGTTTACACGCAGCCACAGCATAGGATAGGGTATGGGAAGAGTTAGAAGCGCCGTTGCGAGGGCGAATCGCCGACTATCAATTCAGCTAGCAGCCAGCCTGCTAGCTGGTTCTACCCTCCTGTCGCTATTGTTCGGATTCTTCCGGATGCGTCTGCTGAACGCCACCTACTACGACACGTATCCTACAGGCTACGACGCCTATTTGGCCGCGTTTACGGTGCCGGACTTCATGTTCTTCATCTTGGTATCGGGGGCGCTGAGCGTCAGTTTCATCCCGGTGTTTAACCAACGTCTGGCGACTGGCAACAAAAAATCAGCGTGGGAACTCTCGACCAGCATGATTAATTTTATGGCGATGATAACCCTCGTCGCGAGCGTCTTGATCATTATTTTTGCTGAGCCGTTGGTGCGCTATATCATCGCGCCTGGACTGAGCGAATCGGGTATGGCGCTGGCGACCAGCATGATGCGGGTGATTGCGGTCAATCCCTTTCTGTTTGCCATCGCGACGGTGATCGCCAGTATCCAGCAGGCGGTCGGCCGCTTCACGTTCTTTGCCTTGGCGCCAATCCTGTATAACATCGGTATTATTATCGGCATCACCGTTTTTACGGGCGGGATTACGATTTTTGGCGTGCAAATTTTCGAGGGTGGCATCATGGGTGTCGCGCTGGGTGTCGTGCTGGGATCGATTCTGCAATTGATTGTCAGTACGATTGGTCTGATGGGCCTTGGGTTTGATTATAAGTTCAAGATCTATTGGCGCAACAAAGGTTTTCGCCAAGTACTCAGGCTGTTGCCGCCGCGCTCCATCGACCAGGGAATGGACTATATCGTTGGTATCGTCGAAACGAACCTAGCGTCGCGCATGGTGGCTGGCACGCTGGCGGCCTACAACCAGGCCACTGTCCTGCACATGGCACCGATCAATCTGATCGGGGTGGCCATCAGCACGGCGGCGTTTCCCAAGATGACCGAACGCATCGGCCAAGGCCGGCCGGACCTCTTTCGCAACGAGCTGCAAAACATTATGCGCGTCATTGTGTGGCTGGCTATGCCGGTGGCGGCGATGACGTACTTCACGCGTGGCTATCTGGTCAACTTCATCAAAAATGGTGGTGACGCGCTGATGGCCGGGCTGCTGGGTTCGCTGGTCGTGGCAATCCTGTTCCGTTCGGTCTACTTTATTTGTGCCAAGAGTTTCTACGCGCAGCAGGACACCAGGACGCCGCTGTACATCTCGGTATTCTCCATTGCGCTTAACGTCGTGCTGGCGGTGTGGTTTACCATGACGCTGAACATGGGCGCGTACGGTCTGGGGTATGCGCAGTCAATCGTGGCCGTGTTCGAAGTGATCGTGCTCTTCGTCGTCATGAATCGGCGTATCACGGGTCTGATTGATATACGGCTGTTGCGGGCGTTCGGCCGGATGGCGATTGCTACGACGGTGACGTCCATCATCTGTTACGCCATGGTCCAGTTGTTCCAGCTGCAAAATGCCGACAATAGTTTCATCGCGACGTTTCCGAAGTTTGTGCTGATCTCTGTCGTCAGTGCGGCGACGTATTTGACCTCCAGCCGCCTGCTGAATCTGCGCGAAGCTGACCCGATTATTCATCGCCTCGAGCAGCTTCTGTTCGCAAGGGTCGCCAATTCTAAAAAAATCTGACATAATAGACCCAACGTATGAGTTCTAACATTCGAAATTTCTGCATCATTGCTCATATTGACCACGGTAAATCAACCTTGGCCGATAGGTTAATGGAGCTGACGGCGACGGTCTCGCAACGCGACATGAAATCGCAGCTGCTGGATAGCATGGAGCTGGAGCGCGAAAAGGGCATTACCATCAAATTGGCGCCGGTCCGCATGGCGTACAAAGATTGTGAATTGAACCTGATCGATACGCCAGGTCACGTCGACTTCAGCTATGAAGTGTCGCGCAGCCTCGAGGCCTGCGAGGGCGCGGTATTGGTGGTTGATGCCAGCCAGGGCATCCAGGCGCAGACGCTGGCCAACGTCTATCTGGCGCTGGCGGCCGACCTGACGATTATCCCAGTCCTGAACAAAATCGACCTACCGGCGTCCGACGTGCCGCGGGTGAGCGCGGAAATTATCAACCTGCTCGGCTGCGACGAGTCCGACATCCTGAAAATCAGCGCCAAGACCGGTGAGGGCGTTCCCGCCGTGCTGGACGCCATCGTCGAGCGGGTCGCGCCGCCGCAGGGCAGTCCGAGCGACCCGACCCGTTCGCTGATTTTCGATAGTTATTATGACGATTACCGCGGCGTGATTCTGTACACCCGCGTCGTCGACGGCAGCATTAAAAAGGGAGATACCATCCAGATGCTGGCGACCGATGCCAGCGGCCTGGCTCTCGAAGTGGGCGCACTCAGTCCAACCATGAAGCCGCTCGACAAAATCGGTACCGGCGAAATTGGTTACATCGTGACCAACCTCAAAACGACGCGTGAAGCCAAGGTGGGTGACACGGTCACGGTCAAGCGCGCGCGCGCTGACGCGCCGCTGCCGGGGTATCAGAACGTCAAACCGTTCGTCTACGCCGGCTTCTTCCCGATCAGTAACGAAGATTACAACGATCTCAAGGACGCTGTCGAAAAACTCAGCCTGAGCGACAGCGCGTTGCAGTTCGAGCCGGAAAACTCGCCGGTGCTGGGCTTTGGCGTGCGTATCGGCTTTCTCGGCCTGTTACACATGGACATTATCCGCGAGCGCCTCGAGCGCGAGTATGATCTCGACCTTGTCGTCACCAACCCGTCGACCGACTATCAGGTGACGCTTGTGAAGGGCGAAGAGATTGATATCAAATCCGCTAGCGGCCTGCCGGATATCAGTAAGATCCAGGAAATCCGCGAGCCGTGGATCAACGGCGAAATCGTCGTGCCGCAGGACTACATCGGTGCCGTTATCCAGTTGATAGTTAGCAAGCGCGGCCGGCAAAAGAACCTCAGCTATATCGATGAACGGGCACTGATTAGTTTCGAAGCGCCGCTGGCCAACCTGCTGACTGACTTTTATGATCAGCTCAAGAGCGTGACTAGCGGTTATGGCAGCTTTAACTACGAATTGTCCGGTTACCGCGCTGAGGATTTGGTGCGTGTCGATTACTATGTGGCTGGCGAAATGGTTGATTCACTCAGCATGATGGTTCACCGCTCCGAGTCGCAGCGTGTCAGCCGCGAAATTGTCGCCAAGCTCAAAGAAGTCATCCCGCGCCAGAACTTTCAGGTCTCGCTACAGGCCGGTATCGGCGGCCGTTTTATCGCGCGCGAGGACATCAGCGCCTACCGCAAGGATGTTACGACCGGCCTCTATGGTGGTGACGTCAGCCGTAAAAAGAAGGTCCTCGCCAAACAGGCTAAGGGTAAAAAACGTATGAAGCGTTTCGGAAAAGTTGATATCCCATCCGAGGCCTTTACTGTCATGTTGAAGCGCGACTAGCTAGCCACCCCTGAAATATAACGGTTACGTTTATTGCATCGTTACCATAACTGTAATAAACTTAAAACGAAAAAGAGGCGAAAAAACCAAGGGGGTAGACGCAGTTGTGTCGATCAGTGAATTGCTGACATCGGTAGGCAACAGGCAAATGAGTCGTAAGGACTTCTTGAAGTTCATGCTTTTTATTATTGCTAGTATTGTCGGGTTGAAGAACCTGCTGTCGCTCCTGGGTGGCGTCGATATTCGCCCTGATCTGACCATCGAAAAACAGGCCGGCAACTCGGACACGGGCTACAACAGAGGAAGGTACAATAGGTAACGGTTAATGGTTGAGCAACGACTGCCCGCAATTGATGGCGACGAAGGCCATTGGGGCGAGATACTGAACCAGTTTCTCACAAAGGAACACTACAATACGGGTACAGACAACCCGATCAACGGCGGCCACAAGACGATCACCGTCCAGGCCGGTACCGCCACAGCCGGCACCGCACCGCTCAAGTTCACTTCCGGCACCCTGCTCAGCACACCCGAAGCCGGTGCCGTTGAATTCAACTCCGACACCCTCTACTTTACCCAGACAACATCCGCAACCCGCAAGAAGATCGCCGCCTACGACGATACCGGCAGTGCGAAAGGTGACATCTATTATCGCGACAACTCCGGCTACTTTACGAAACTTGGCATCGGCTCAACCGGTAACTTCCTGACCGTCTCTAGCGGCCTGCCAGCCTGGACGTCCACGCTTTCCAGCGCGACCATCGATAACTCCAATACCGTTACCCTCAAAGACTCCAACTTCACTCTCCAGGATGATGGCGATACGACCAAGCAGATGGCCTTCCAGCTGTCTGGAATCACGTCCGGTCACACGACCACGCTGAACGTACCGGAGGTCAATGGTTCGACCGCCGTACTAACCGGTAGTCTCACGACCGCCAAGGGCGACCTGCTGGTCGCGTCGGCGTCCAACACCGTCACGCGCCTGGGTGTCGGAACGGATACCTACGTCCTGACCGCCGACTCATCCCAGGCTACCGGCGTTAAATGGGCGGCACCAGCAGGCGGCACTACCTTGCCGGTTGCCGACACGACCGCCATCGTCAAGAACAACTCGGACAACTCTAAGCAGCTCAAATTCGACCTCTCCGGCCTGACATCCGGCCAAACCCGTACCCTGACCGTACCCGATGCATCGACCACCATCGTTGGCACCGACACTGGCCAAATCCTGACCAACAAGACCATCTCCGGTTCCAACAACACACTCAGCAACATCGCCAACAGCTCCCTGACCAACAGCACCATTACCATTGCAGGTACATCCACGGCACTCGGCAGCTCGATTACGCAGGACACAATCACCGGCTTGTCATCAACCGGTATTATCAAACGCACCGGCGCCAACACGCTGGGCATCGCAACGTCCGGTACCGACTACGCCCCTGCCACCTCCGGCTCCTCGGCCCTGAAGGGCAACGGCTCGGGCGGCTTCAGCAACGCCACCCTGAACGATGTCGGCACCGCAACCGGCGACTACTCCATCGGTACGAACAAGCTGACCAACGTCAAAGACCCGACCAACGCGCAGGACGCCGCGACCAAGAACTACGTCGATAATTCGTCTAGCGCCCTGAACGCCAAGCCGTCCGTCCGCGTCGCCACCACCGGTGCGGAAACCTTTACCATCTCATCCGGTTCCGTTACGCAGATTACCGGCACGACAGTCGATGGCGTGTCGCCTTCAGTAGGGGACAGGATCCTCGTCAAGGACGCCCCGGCCTCAACCGGTAGCGGTTCCGCCAACTCCACCCAACCGGGGAACGGTATCTACACCGTCACGTCCAACACGACCAACTTGTCCGTAAGCCGCGCCACCGACATGTCCGGCAGCACCAACCTGCCGGCCGGGGCATACGCCCTTGTCGAAGCGGGTACGGCCAATGCCGCAACGGGTTGGGTGGTATCAACGCCAAGCAGCAGCGCTGCCTTTACCTACACCACCAACAACATTGCCTGGACACAGTTCTCCTTCCCGGGTGGCAACAGTAGTCTGTCTGTATCGCGCGGTGGTACCGGCGCGACCACCTTGACCGGCATCGTCAAGGGCAATGGTACCAGCGCCTTCACGGCGGCCGCGGCGGGCACCGATTATGCACCGGCAACCTCCGGCTCCTCGATACTCAAGGGTAACGGTGCCGGCGGATTTTCATCGGCAACGTCCGGTACCGACTACTCGGCCGGTACTTCGGCGCTTTCGACCGGTATCCTAAAGTCCACGACCAGCACAGGCGCGTTGAGTATAGCGGTCGCTGGTGATTTTCCGACTCTGAACCAGAACACTACCGGTTCGGCCGCCAGCTTTACCGGCTCATTATCCGGCGATGTCACTGGTACTCAAAGCGCTACCGTTGTTGGGAAAGTCCAGGGCGTATCGATTACATCGGGTGCCGCCACCCTCGTTTCACAGCTGAACAACGCCCAGACCAGGTCCGCCACCGCGACCCTCGTTGCCGGGGAGCAGACAGTCTTTACCGGTTCGACAGGATCTCAGACACTCACACTGCCAGCCGGACCACAGAGCAGTACGATCAACACCATTACAAACCTCGCGTCAGTCACCGTCACGCTCGCACCTGGTGGCGCTGATACCTTGAACAACAACGGCACGACCGGCAATATCGCAATCCCGGTCGGCGGATCATATACGGCGGTCTATATCAGCAGCGGAACGACATGGTACGTCATCAACAATGACCAGCTTGGTACGACCGGATCAGGTAGTACCGTCCTTGCGACGTCGCCGACAATTACCACGCCGACTATCGCCAGCTTCGCCAATGCAACCCACAATCACCAAAACAATACCGGCGGCGGCACGCTACAAGCCAGCACAGCCTTGAACGCGACAGGTACACCGAGTAACAGTACTTACCTCCGCGGTGACAACACGTGGGCAACAGTCGCAAGCGGTACTAGCAAATATGCGGCAACCATTGGCGATGGATCATCAACGTCCATCACTGTCACTCACAACCTGGGCACCAAGGACTGTGCTTACTCTATCAGGGAAGCGGCGACGGATGTCGTTGTACAGTGTGACGTGACGTTCACATCCACCACGCAGGCGACGTTCGTATTTGCAACCGCACCGGCGACAAACGCTTACAAAGTCGTTATAATAGGGTAGAATGTAAAGTACTCGAAAAGGAGAGTATGTAGTCAAATGGCGCAAAAGCAACTAGGGGCCAGCCCGTCGAACACATCGGATGCCGCTACAAAGACATACGTTGACAATGTCGGTAGTACTACGGCGACTGCTAGTACAGTTGCCAGATGGGATGCAAATGTCAACCTTTCAACGAATAATTTGTTTGAAAAATATACTACCATTGCAACCGTTGCCGGTACCACGACGCTGACTATCTCTAGCACGCCAATCCAGATTTTTACAGGTACTACTACGCAAACTGTTACGCTACCTACTACTTCGGTGCCACAGGGCGCACAATATCTGGTCGTCAATCAGTCTACGGGTGCGGTGACCGTCCAGTCCTCCGGTGCCAATAACATACTGGTGCTGGCCGGCAGTACCAGTGGAGTGTTTACGGCCAACGTGGCCACTCCCACCGCCGCCGCTGACTGGGCTTCTCAGTATGGCGGAACTTCGGTGGTAAGCGGCAAACAGCTGAGTATAAATAATACCATGACCTTTTCAGCCTTCGACGGCGCCACATTCAACTTCGCCGGTACTCCGACTACCATTACATCAGCAGTCACGGGAATCGGCAGCGCCACCCAGACAGTGGTTGCTTCCTACACTTTTCCGGCCAACCTCTTGACGTCGGGCCAGGCTTTTCAGTTTCAGTTGTTCGGTACGCAGAGCTCTACTAGCGGGAGTATGACGTACTATGTGTGCGTGGGAACAGCGGGCACTTCTGCCGACACCGTCGTCACTAGTGTGGTAGCTCCGAGTGCGGCTAGCGCGGGGGCAAGCATGAGCGGAATATTGACGGTTCGTACCATCGGGTCTAACGGAACCTGTATCGCCAGTGGAGTAGCGATGGGGTCGGCGGTTTCCTCAGCGAGCGTGTCCACGACTACTGCCACCACCACCATTAATACTACTGTACAGAATTATCTTACTCTTCAAATGAAGATTTCGGGCGCGGGTTCTCACACGGTACAACAAGCTTTTATTTCGGTAGCACAGGTATGAGCAGTAGGCTGGCTGTCGGATTTCCACTCTATCATCAGGTTCCGGCGACATTTTTTAGTCGCTGGTTAGGCATGAATAAAAATTCAGTCACCTCGACGGTGGTGGTTAATGGTGCCTATATCACGCTTAGTATGAAGGCGATCGTTGAACAGGCGTTGGCACTGGACACTTGGGATCGATTGGTGATTTTTGAGCACGACATGCTCCCGCCACCGGAAGCCTTTGAGCGCATAGCGCAATATAAGCCAGAGCAAGCGGTGGTAGGCAGTATTTACTTCGGTCACGAACCGCCGCATACCGCCATCTGCTATATCGAGAAATCCGGTACTTATTCGGCGATCACTCCGCAAACCGCTCAGGAATGGTGTGCGGAACCTGGCCTCTACCGTTGTGATGCAGTTGGCTTCGGCTTCACGTCGATTGCAAGGCACGTACTAGAAGATTGGGATAAAGCCATTCCCATGTTCGAAATAGACGACCGTGTAGGTAGTCATGATATCTGGTTTTGCGAGAAGGCCCGCGCTCAAGGTTTTTCCGTCAGTGTCGATAGTGCCCTGTTGTGCGAGCATCTCAGTCAGGTCGCGGTGGGCTTGTCGCATAACCAAGACAAATCTCACATGATCGATGGCGCGCAGATTATAGACTTTAATTACGAAGAGGCCTGATTATGCTGTTCCAAAGCCATGCCCCACCCATCGCCACAAACCCGCCTTTGCCGTTCCAGTCTCTAAATACTACGCTTACTGGTCATCCTATTCCGGATGGAACAACAGGTTGTTATGTCACACTGATTGGCGGTGGCGGCTCAGGTGGCGGCGGAACTTCGAGCAATAGCGGTACTGCTGGCGGCGGTGGTGGCGGTGGTGGTGGGCGTATTGACCGAGTCTGGATTCCGGTGGCCTCTCTCGGCTCCACCTACTCTGTTGATTATGGTCTTGGTGGGGCCAGTGTCCCGGGAGCTACTTCCACGATCAATGGTACTGTTGGGAATGATGGCCTTGCATCAGCATTTTCGTCGGGAAGCGTCTCGCTCTCGGCGGGTGGTGGAAAAGGCGGCGGCGGCGCACACACCTCATCAGGTACCGCATCAGGTGGTGCTGGTGGTACCTGTTCTGTTTCGGGTATCAGCGCCACTTCCCATAATGGTGTTGGAGGCGGTGCCGGTAACGGTGTTGCCGGAACCAGTGATACCACGAACAATGTTGGTGCCGGTGGCGGTGGCGGCGTGTCGTCAAACGCCTCTTCGACCGGCAAGGGCGGTGATAGTGAGTTCGCAACCGGTGGGGCTGCCGGAGCTACAAATGCAGGGCCTCCCACAGGTAATGGCAGCACCCCCGCCAGTGCGGGAGCCGGTAACGGAGGTGCTGGTGGTGGTGGCGGTGGCGGTAAGTTCGCTGTCGGCGCTACCGGCGGCAACGGCGGCGGCGGCGGACTTTATGGCGGTGGCGGCGGTGGCGGCGGCACCGGCACCGGCATCTCTTCTTCCGGAGGTGACAGCGGAGCTGGCGGCAACGGCTACACTCTCGTGGAGTGGGTGTGATAATCCGAGCCCGTTCTTGTATTCTATGTAAGAAAAGAACATGAGTGTATTTGGTATGAGAAGCGCAGTGCGGTCGATGATGCGTAGCGCTATCGTATATATGGTGTTATGCGCGGTTATCGTTTGTTTGGTTGCGCCGGTATCTGTGGTGACGGCTACCCGCGGGTTGGCCCTATCACCGCCGCGAAGCGAGTATGATATTGCCCCGGGCACCAGCAAGCAAGCTGTTATCAATGTATCGAACTATACGGCAGAGCCGATTGACGTGCAGTTAGACGCCGAGCAGTTCAGTGTGACCGACCAACGGTATGACTATGCCTTCGATGCAGCCGCAAGGGTTAGCAAATGGGTGAGTTTTAGCAGTAGTGAGCTGCATCTCGACAAGGGCAAATCGGCTAGTGTCGCGGTGACGATAGCCGTACCACAAAGCGCCGAGCCGGGCGGGTATTATATCAGCCTGTTCGCGACCACCGACGTACAGGGCGCTACCGGTGGGATACGTACGCAGCAGCGCGTCGCGTCGCTCGTATATTTGACAGTAAAAGGCAACGTCACGCGAGTCGGCAACCTCAAATCCCTGAATTCCCCATTGCTGTTTGATGGGTATCAAAACTGGAAAGTGACAATCGCCAATACTGGCACGACGCATTTTCGCAGCGCATACAGCGCCAGTATCAGGAATATCTTTGACGATCATGAAGTTACCGGGGCGTCGGGAAGCGCGCTGGTGCTTCCGTGCACTGCTCGAGCTGTTACGGCGCAGATGCCAGTACCGAAATACGCAGGAGTTTATCGGGTCGTCTATACGATCGGGCTCGGCGACTTGCCAGCAACCACGCGAACGTATTATTTGATATTTCTGCCAAAGCAGATGTATGTTCCGCTTGCCACGCTGACCGTAATCGTCGTGGGCGGTATGGCATATGCCGCGGCGAGTCTGATTCGCCGCCGCAAGCAACAGACACACGATTAGTCAGTGTCAGGGGCAGCGGTATATACGACAGCGGTCGTGTAGTTACCGGCTGGTTTTGCCAGGTCAACCTTCATGCCATAGGTGACAGTCGTGATATCGCCGGTCGGCGCCGGACCGGTAAAGGTGCGGATGAGCGTGTCGGTGAGCGAAGACCCAACGAAATTGCTCGAGCCGTCAGTGTTGTAACCCCAGGTGTCCATCGAAAGGGCGGCCGGAGACACGTTGGCGGATGTCGGCAGCGTGTCGCCGAGGTTGTCCATGTTTGTCGACGAGCTGGAGCGGAGGTACAGCTTGTAGCCGACAACGTCGGTTGAGGTGACGGTGACGTGGCTGGTGCCGGTCACCTGTGTCCCCGTCGAGGTAGGGGTGACGGGTATCGAGATATCGCCATCAGTGCTGATAGCCAAGTAAGTAGCCGAACCGTAAGGGACATTTTCATTGTAAATTCCTTGATTGTAGGAAGAGGCAAACACGAAAGAAGCCGGGATGACCGATAACGTAAACAACAGTAGGAAAAACGTTATGGATTTTTTCATGCTTATGGTATTATTTTAACATTAGTAGTATAGTTTAGGTTATCTCAGGAAAATAAAGCATGCGCACGAACAAAATAAGCATACGACGAATCATACTGGCATTCGTATTGACACTTGCTCCGTTTATGCAGGCTTCGTTGACACACGCGGCAGGAATCACTGGCCGTTCAATCACCTTGTCTACCTCTGTTGGCGACGCTTCCGGCATTGACTATACACTTGTCTCTGACGCGCTACCGACAACAGGTACTGCCGTAAAATCCGTCGACGTTTCGTTTTGTACTTCATTGACTGGCAGCTGTTCGACGCCTTCGGGTTTTTCGGCTTCATCCTCGACACTCGCCCAGCAACCAAGCGGCTTGGGATCGGCATCGGGCTGGTCGGTTAACACGGCTACTACAGGTTCGCTCCGTATAGTCAACGCAAGCAATAGCACGACCCCATCAGGAGCCGTAAGTATTAAATGGTCAAACGTCCACAATCCAACCGCGACGAACACGACGTTCTATGCCGTCATAACAACGTATTCTGATTCTTCATGGACGAATGCCCTTGATACGGGCAACGTCGCATTGAGTACCTCCCAGCAAGTGCAAGTTGCGCTTGATGTACACGAAACTCTGACCTTCTGTACGGGAACGAGTATCACCGGTCAAAACTGTGGCACGATTTCCGGTACGCAAGTCAACCTGGGCGATGGTTCGCCGTCATCCACCTCATCAGGCACATCGGTGTTTGCCGCATCGACAAATGCTGCACACGGATATACAGTTTCGGTTAACGGAAACACGTTGACGTCCGGTAGTGATACGATTACCGCATTGGCTGCTAATGCGGCGTCATCGGTGGGTACTAGTCAGTACGGTCTGAACCTTGTCAGCAACACAACTCCTACGGTTGGCTCTAATGTCAGCGGCACAGGTACGGCGGCGGCGGCATCAAACTACAACACGACCAACTCGTATCGTTTTGGCACCGGTGAAACGGTGGCCAGTGTGAATGCTCCGACCAATGGAAACACATTCACAGTTAGCTATATCGCGAACATCGCCGGTACAACACCTCCGGGACACTACACAAGTAATCTAAAATACGTCGCTACGGCAAACTTTTAATGGCTAAGTGCTCATTTCTCAAGGCAGCGGGCCTGGTTGGCGCCGCTATTGGTTCATTATCTTTGCTGCTCACGACCGCGGCGTTTGCGCAAGCTGGTAGTGCGGCGCAGGGTATCCAGCTGAGCCCGTCAATCATTGAGCTGAACGCTCAGCCCGGCGGCACCTACGTTTTGACAGTTGAGGCCACGAATGTTACTGCCGGTGATTTGAATTATAAAATATCGACTGACGATTTTACGGCCAAGGATGAGACCGGTGCTCCAAGTATCCTGCAAACCTCCAGCCTGCCGCCGCAGGTCTCGGTTAGGACGTGGGTATCATCTGTGCCGGCCTTTAACTTGTTGTCGCACCAGAGCGGCAAGGTGACCTTCAGAGTAACCGTTCCCACTAACGCCGAGCCGGGCGGTCACTACGGGGTACTCGATTTTTCTGGTACTGAGCCCAAGGTCAATGGCACCGGAGTGGGGTTGTCGGCAAGTGCCGGAACGCTGCTACTCGTCAAGGTGGCCGGCGACATCCAGGAAAAAGCGGAGTTCGCGTCATTTTATACTGCCAGTAGCAGCAAGGTGACGAACTTCTTTGAAACTGCACCCGTGAACTTTGTGACCCGTATCCAGAATACGGGTAACATCCACGTCAAGCCGTTCGGGTTTATCGAAGTGAAAAATATGTTCGGGTCGACTGTGGCCACACTACCGGTAAATGTAACTAAATCCAACGTTTTGCCGAACAGTATCCGACGGTTTGACAACAGCTTTGCTGGCAACATGTTCGGGCCATACACGGCGACGGTGACGCTGGGTTATGGTACGCAGGGAGAGGTTATTATGGCGTCGACAACGTTTTGGGTCATTCCCTATAGACTGATCGGCACAATTCTGCTCGTCCTCGCTTTCGTTCTCTTTATTCTCAGACGGCTACTAAAAGCGTACAATAAACGAGTAATTAAGAAATTCCAAAATATACAAAAACAAAACACACAACAAAAGAATGAGTCGAAAAAAACAAAACGCTAAAGCATCACGCCGTGCGGTCGGTCGGGCGACGCATCCGATCGCGTCAAGGCTGAGGCTCCTGCATCACGCCCATACCGGTCGGCTGGTCCGTCGCCAGCACACTTCATACGCAGTATTGCTGATATTGCTTGTCATCACCGGATTCTTCGTATTTATCGGTTATGATATCACGGCAGCGGATACGCAGGTTGGTAACATGACGGTCGGTCTGAAAGTACCAGGCCCGCCGCCGGCGGTCGGTGCCGTAATCACCTCGCCGAAAAACGGCGACACGTTCAAGGACGCTATTGTGGACGTTCATGGCACCTGCGCCCGCAATACAGAAGTTATCGTCTATAGCAATGACACACTTGTCGGAACGACGCTTTGTTCGACATCGCTGACATTCCAGCTGAAAGTCCAGCTCTTCGGGGGTGCAAACAGCCTGACGGCACTGAACTACGATACGTTAAACCAAGCTGGTCCGATTACACCTACCGTAAAGGTGAAGTACACCGTTCCGGCCGTCTCGCCTTCGTCGCCCGTGCCTGTCTTGCCAATCGTTGTTCCAGGGGTTACACCGACACCGCCGCAGACGTGCGCCCAGGCGCCAGCCTCGAACGCTTGTCATGTGACGTACGCCACTAATACGTGCGATAACTACATCGGCGGCAATTCTTTGCCAGAGTCGGCAGACGTGCGCGTGGCGCTGGTCTGTCTGCTGCGCTATGCCGATGCGTCGGGCAATGCGACGGTTGGCATCCTCCTGTGGGGAGGTAAACCGCCATATGCGTTAACTATCGACTGGGGTGACAATTCAGCGGATACGCTGAAAAGCGTAGCAACGCCAGGGTATTTTACGGTGACGAAACACTTTGCAGCCAAGGGTATTTATACAGTCACACTACATGTTTCCGATAGCGACGGCAAGCAAGCGTATGCACAAGCAGCGATTGAAGTTCCCGGACCAACGCCACCGGCAAATTTTGTGCAGTATGTCGGCCAGAGTCTGAACACGTCGTGGTTTAATTCCCCTGTGCCAACGTACCTTCTGGCCGTAGCGGTCGTGCTCGGATTTTGGGCGGGAGATTACTTCGAGCGGACGATTCTGCTATCGCGAAAACTACGCGGCGGCCGCCATCGTCACGCGTAGGCATAATGACGTTCTTGCGCCAATGTTAAAGTGAGATTAACACCTTTGGCGTTTTGTCAACCATAGGGTATACTTTCATAAACGGGTGATAGAAAGAGGGAGAATATGGCGAAAGAAAGCATTCATTTGGCGGGCAACTATGATTCTTTAGATATTATGGCCAAGTCTGCAAAAGGGTCTTGGATAACAGATATCGAAGGGGCGGAGTATCTGGACTTTTTGTCCAGCTATTCAGCAAATAACTTCGGTCACCTTTACACACCTCTCATAGTAGCGGCACACAATCAGCTTGACGAGGCAACGCTTTTTAGTCGGGCGATTCAAAGCATACAGTTAAAACATTTTGCCGATGATCTAACAGAGCTTGTTGGCAAGGATATGATGATTCCAATGAATACAGGTGCCGAGGCAGTCGAAACGGGCATCAAGGCCGCGCGTAAATGGGCGCGTGACGTTAAGGGGGTTAAAGACGGTAACCAAAATATTATTGTTGCCAAGAATAATTTCCACGGTCGGACGACGACTATCGTTGGCTTTTCGTCGGACGAAGGCACCTATAGTGGTTTTGGGCCGTATACACCAGGCTTTCGACCGGTTGAGTTCGGCAAAGTTGACGAACTGGCAGATGCGATTGACGCGAACACGGCCGCCGTTCTGATCGAGCCGATTCAAGGCGAAGCCGGCGTAATTATCCCCCCAGACGATTATCTGCCGAACGTTCGTGAAATCACGGCCGACAACAATGTGAAATTGATTTTCGATGAAGTCCAATCTGGACTTGGCCGTACCGGCAAAACATTGGCCGCCGAAAACTGGGGTGTTGAACCAGACGCCTATCTTCTCGGTAAAGCACTCGGTGGCGGCATTCTATCGGTTTCTGCGATGGTTGGTGATGAAGAATTGATAGGCATTTTCGGGCCAGGCGAGCACGGCAGTACATTCGGCGGCATGCCATTCGCATCGGCTATTGGTAGTAAGGTCGTTGAAATCTTGAGGACGGGTTATTTCCAAAACTTGGCGCTGGAGCGAGGCGTTTATCTAAATGAACGATTGACCGAACTACAGGCAAGGGGACTGGGCATCGCTGCGTTCCGTAGTATTGGACTGTGGGCCGGCGTCGACATCGACCCGAGCCTCGCGACTGGCAAGCAAGTGATGAAGGCGATGAAGGAACGGCGCGTAATCGTCAAAGACACGCACGGCTCGACGCTGCGGTTTTCGCCGCCGCTGAACATTACCACAGGGGAAATCGACTTTGCGATGGACGCCTTTGAAGACAGCCTAAAGGCGGTGCGCTAGCGATGGAAACGGAAATGCCGCGAGCGTTGATCAATCGCACAATCCTAATGTCCGACACGGATAATTATGAGGGCGTTGTCGAGCTCAACGTATACAGTCACGAAAATATCCAGCCAGACAAGGAACTGGCAAAAGCCGAACACGACTTAGCGATTAAGCTGCTTGGTTATATGGGGTGTAAGGTCATACAAAGAGAGTCAGCTCCGGGCTGTCAGGACGGTGTTTATACGGCAAACCAGGCTTTTTGTCGGCGCGATGTCGCCGTGCTGGGAAGGCTTCCGAACGCGCGGCAGGATGAAGAAAAACACGCGGAGCTTATCTTGCGCAGTCTCGGTAAGCGAATTTTCCGTATGCCAAAATGGGTCGAACGCTACAGTGGCCAAGGCGACACGCTACCCTGCGGCAATGTGTTGTTCGTCGGCAGTGGCTATCGCACCAGCCCTGAGGCCGCGGATTATTTAGAGTACCTATGGCCCGACTATAATGTTGTGCGCGTAAAGACAGTACCGAAGCTTGACAAAAATGGCGAGCCCGCCATCAACGAGGTTTCCGGTTGGGAAGATAGTGAATTTTATGATATCGATCTCGCCATGGGCATCCTCAAACCACCGACAGAAGAAGCGCCTGGTCTTATTGCAGTCTGCAAGAAAGCATTTACCAAAGAAAGCTGGGAAAATATAAAACAAGCGTGTGCCAAAAATAATATCGAAATCATCAAGGTGAGCTATAAGGAGGCCGTGAAGGCATTTGCCTGCAATTTCATAAGTAACGGTATCGATACAGTGCTCATGAGCACGGGTGCGCCAAAATTCGAAAAGAAGCTGAGGGAAAAAGGTCTTGAACCTGTCACTCAGAGCCTCGAAGAGCTAAACAAGGCTGGCGGCGGCGATCGGTGCATCGGCCTGACGCTCGATAACGATTAACGGCTATTGCGTGCTTGAAGCAAACAGGAATAGGCGTGCAAGGAGAGATTTCAGTACTTCCTC